>OBOI01000439.1_pt1 | contig 14684 bp, 9 predicted proteins | sample 1670151 | NCBI WGS metagenome assembly OBOI01 (sample SAMEA104232303, study PRJEB22302) | sediment metagenome | biome: forest; feature: aquifer; material: sediment | place: USA | collected 2011-08-07 | depth 0.01 m | reverse complement strand
GTGGGCAGCAAGATTGCCGCACCCGCCTGCGACCGACTGCCGTGCACAGACTTCGGCGTTGAAGAGGGCAAACCGTTACAGGTGGGTGGCATCAAGATTCAGCCATTACACACACCAGGCCACACCGATGGGCATTTTGCCTATTTGCTGGCTGACAGGGTGTTTACCGGCGACGCGCTTCTCATCGAAAGCTGTGGCCGTACCGACTTCCAGGACGGCAATGCCGATGCCATGTACAAAAGCGTCAGAGAAAAGTTGTTTTCCCTGCCCGATGATGTTCTGGTGTACCCGGCCCACGACTATGAGAACCGCCATGTTTCAACGATAGCGCAGGAGCGGGAGCGCAATCCCCGGCTTGGCGGAACGCGGACCCTGGAGCAGTTCAGGAACATCATGGCAAATCTGAATCTGCCCCATCCAACGTTCATGGATTACGCAGTGCCGGGCAACAAGCAATGCGGCGTTTGTCCGCGCGACCTGCCTGAAAGCCTCGAAAAGTACTGCCAGCAAATGACCGAAAGTCCGCGGGGCTAATTCAGAAGGAGTCTGCCATGCCGCCACAAATCCGCTGGTTCCTGATGGCCGTATTGTCCGCCACGATCGTGGTCGGCCTTTCACAAACCGCCGCAGCCGCTGACGAAGACTTCCTCTCGCTGACCACGCGCTTGCAAGGGGAGAAGTCTCAATTCGCGCAGCGCCAGCAGGCCCTGCTCGCGGCGCGCTACGACCTCGTCGACCGGCCGGCGCTCGGTGCGCCCATGGCGCGTGGCAAACCGACGCAAGATCGTGTGCGCGTCAAGCTGCCAGCGGGCATGAGCTGGGAGAAGCTCGCTGCCTTGTCGCCCGATGAAATCAAGGTCAGGCAACTCTGGCCGGCCGGTTTTCTACCCTTGCCGCACCCCCATCACGAAGTGGGCGGCATGATATTTCCCAAGTTTCTCATCGATGAGACTCTGCGCCAGACGGATCGCGATCTGACGCGCTTCGATCTCGATTACGACCTGCCGGATCACTTTCTACCCGAATTTCCGGCGGCGATATACCTGACGACACGGCTCGATCTGGGCGACGTTTCGCAGGGGAAGCTGGTCACGCTCAGCAACTTCAACGCCTTGTTCAAAGACATCCTCAATCCCAAGCAGCTCGAAGGACTGCGCTTGCTGGTAACGCCATTTCCCCAGCAGCAGTTCAATGCCACCGAGGATCGCCGCAGCATGAAGGCCAGCCAGGGCGTCGCCTGCTTCGACTGCCACGCCAACGGCCATACCAACGCCGCCACGCACACGGTTGGAGACATTCGCCCGAACGAACATCGCCATCGCATCGACACGCCGTCGTTGCGGGGCGTGAACGTTCAGCGCCTGTTCGGATCGCAACGCGCGATGAAAACCATTGAGGACTTCACCGAGTTCGAGCAGCGCGGCGCCTACTTCGACGGCATCCCGGCCGACGCGACGCGCAAGGGAACCAATGTTCTCGAACGCGGCAGCCAGGTGCATTTCATGGCGGAGTTTCAGGCGCTGCTCGACTTTCCGCCCGCGCCCAAGCTCGATGTCTTCGGCAAGCTCGACCCCGCAAAGGCCAGCGGGTCTGAGATGCGCGGCCAGGCACTCTTCTTCGGCAAGGGCCAATGCGCTAGCTGCCACACCCCGCCCTATTACAGCGACAACCTGATGCACAACCTGAAGGTGGAACGATTCTTCAAGAAGGTCACGATCAATGGTCGCACGGCGTCTGCCGACGGCCCGATCAAAACCTTTCCGCTGCGCGGCATCAAGGACTCGCCGCCTTACCTGCACGATGGCCGCCTGCTAACGCTGGCGGATACGGTGGAGTTCTTCAATCTGGTGCTGGCGCTGAAGCTTACTGCGCAGGAAAAAGAAGACCTCGTGGCCTTCATGCGGGCGCTGTAGGTATGGCGTCGTTTCGTTCGCTCAAATGGATAGCGGGGGCTCTTGCTGCACTTGTTGCGTTGGTGGCGCTCTTCATCACCATTGCCGGCTGGAACTGGCTGCGCGGTCCGGTCGAGCGCTTGACGCTGGAGAAGACCGGCCGTGCGCTGGTCATCCATGGCGACCTGGGTGTGAAGTTCGGTTGGCCTTTGCCGCGCGTTCGCGCCGACGCTGTGACATTTGCGAACCCGGCTTGGGCCAGGGAGAAGCAGATGGTCGCGGCCGACGCGGTCGAAATCACGGTCAACCTGCCGCAACTCTTGCTGCGACACATCGTATTTCCCGAGGTGCGACTCGAACGTCCCGTGGTTTTTCTGGAGCAGGCTGCGGACGGTCGCAAGAACTGGTTGCTGGACATCAACCAGCAGGACGAAGGCGCGCGTATCCATATCGACCGCCTAGCGCTCGATCAGGGAACCCTCGGCTATGACAATGCCGGAGAAAATACCAGCCTCCGTTCGGCACTCTCGACGTCGGACACGGGGGTCAGCTTCAGCGTACAAGGGCGCTACAAGGGACTTCCACTCAAAGCCCACGGCAGCGGCGGGCCCGTACTGGCGATGCGCGACGAGAGCACGCCCTATCCGCTGACAGTCGACGCGACCATCGGCCGTACCGCCGCGCGCGCCGACGGCACCATCACCAGCCTGCTCAAGTTCTCCGCCATCGACATGCAACTTGCCGTCAGCGGGACCAGCCTCGATCAGCTCTATCCCTTGCTCGGTATCGCGGTGCCGGCAACCCGTCCCTATGCGACCTCGGGCCACCTGCTGCATAGCGGTAAGTCGTGGCGCTACGAAAAGTTCTCGGGTCGGATCGGCGCCAGCGACATCGCCGGCACCGCAACAATCGATACGAGTGGCAAACGCCCGGCACTGAAAGGCGAACTGGCTTCCAATCTGCTTGATATTGACGATCTCGGTCCCTTGATCGGCGAAAGGCCCGGCAAGCTGCAAGCCGCCAAACAAGCAGTGCCTTCGACCGCACAAGCGCGCATGCTGCCGGATATTCCGTTCAGAACCGAGCGCTGGAACAGCGTCGACGCGGAGATCACGCTGAAGGCGAAATCCATCCGCCGCGCCAAGGAGCTGCCGCTTGAAGACCTGATCGTCCATTTGAGCTTGCTCGATTCCTTGCTGACCCTCGATCCGCTCAATTTCGGCGTGGCTGGCGGTCATCTCGATAGCGTGATTTCGCTGGCTGGAAAACAAGACCCGATCCAGGCGCACGCACGGGTGAAGGTGAAAAAGGTCCGTATCGCCAAGCTGTTGCCGACGGTCGATTTGAACAAGAACAGCAGCGGCGAGCTTAACGGCGACATCGATCTTGCCGGGAAAGGCAACTCGGTCGGACGCATGCTGGCAAGCGCCAACGGCAAAGTGGCCCTGATCGTCAGCGGCGGCGAAATCAGCAAGTTGATGATGGAGAAAGCCGGCCTGCATCTCTGGGAAATTCTGGAACTCAAGCTCAGCGGCGACAGGCTCGTCAAGCTGCGCTGCGCGGTGGCCGACTTCGACGTCAGGAATGGCACCCTGCACACCGACGCCCTGATCTTCGACACCGAGATCACCACCATCATCGGTAGCGGCAGCATCGATCTGGCGCAGGAGAAACTGGATTTGACGCTCAATCAGAAAACGAAGAACACCAGCCCGCTGGCCTTGCGCAGTCCGATTTACGTCCGCGGCAGCATTGCCAGGCCCACGGTCGAGGTCGACAAGAGGCGCGTTGCCATGCGTGCAATCGGCGCAATTGCGCTCGGCGTCGTTAATCCCTTGCTAACGCTGATTCCGTTGATCGACGCCGGCCCGGGAAAAGACAGCGATTGCGGGCAACTGGTTCGGGAGGCGCGCGCCTTGCCCGATACGGTACGAAAACCATGAGCAGAAACTATCTTGGCAAACTGTCGGAGCATGATCCTCTGCACGGCTATCTTCAGCAGGACATTCAGCCGCAGATTTCTTCATGCGCGCCACCGGCAATCGGCACGCCGCCGATCCTCTCATCGGCCATTTCCTCTGGGAATACGCCTGCCACTTCCCCAATCGCGACGGACTTCACGCGCGCACTGCCGGCGCTAAGCAAACTCCTTTACTGTTCCGGCATCGTGACTAGAATGAATCAGGTGTCGGTCAGACGAAAAAAATAGCAGGGAGGCGTCAATGGAAAGCAGTGCTGAGCGGGCCTGGAACGAGAACGCTTTCCGCCAGTTGAGTCAGATCCGGGTCTTCTTCTTCAGCCTGATCGGCTGCATGGCTCTGGCGGTGGCGGCGCTACAGTTCGCACTGTCCGATGCCACGGTCGGCTGGGCTAATACTTTGGGCATATCGCGCGGCTTGATGGACGGGGTTGTGGCGATTGGCACCATCGTCGTCGTCGGTCTGCTGGCATTCTTTGTCCTGACGAAAGTCAAAATCGGCGAATGGGGAGGCGTTGAAACGACGTTCTTCACCAGCCTCGCCTACATTTCCCTGCTGCAACTCGAACGGGACATGTTGAAGGAAAAGTGCCGGCTGACCTCGGAGGCGCTACAGGAGGCCAGGCGCCTCGATGCGTCGTTCGCCGAGCACCACAAGGAAATTATCGGCTTCACCGAATCCTCGGCGCAGCAAATCGTCGAAAGCATCCTGCGCCTGGACGCGCAGAGCGCGCGCCTGGTGGCCATGCTGACCGGACCAGGCGGCGCGGACGGCGGCAACATGTCTGAAAGCCGGGCGGCGATGGAGGAGATCAAGCAGTTCGTGCTGGAGTTGCCGGATCGCATCCGCCAGGAACGGGAGCAGTTCCGGCATATCGTCAGCGACGTCGGCGAGTTGGGGACTCTGGTCAATGTCATCAAGGACATCAGCGGACAAACCAATCTCCTGGCGCTCAATGCCGCGATCGAAGCGGCTCGCGCCGGCGAGCAGGGCCGCGGTTTCGCCGTCGTTGCCGACGAAGTGCGCAAGCTTGCCACCAGTTCCAACGAGGCCGCCGGACTGGTCTGGACCGGGATCGAACGGGCCCAGGCCAGCGTGACCGCCGCTTTCAGCCGTGAGATTCAGAAGGATACGGCGCGCCAGCTCGATAACGCCATTCATTTGGTCCAGACCGTCGGCGCCTTGCAAGCGCGGCAGGACGAGTCGCATCAGGCGCTGGTGACGCAGATGGACGAGGCCGGCGCCATTAATCGCGACCTGGCAGCCCAAATCAACGCGATGGTCGCGAGCGTTCAGTATCAGGACGTCGTGCGCCAGATGATAGAGCGCGGCGACGAGGCCGCGGCGCGCAAAAGTCAGGTTCTGGACGAGATCGGAGCGAACCTGCAAATTGAGGAGGCGACCGTGGAATTCGGCGGCCAGGCGATCAAAACGATACTCACCGAATTCGTCACGCGCGAACAGGCTCACGGTCAGAGAGACCAGAACGGAACGAGAATTACCGGCGGTGCGGCCAGGGCTGGCACCGGCAATCGTATCGAGCTTTTCTAAGGAGACCCGTCATGGATGTTGCCATCGAGAAAGCGGACAGGGGAGCACGGGTGCGCCTGGTGGGCCGCTTCGACATCAAAAGCAATTTGGAGTTTCGCAATGCCGTCAGACCATTGCTGACCGACGACGAGGTGATTACCATCACGCTGGACTTTGCGCAGGTGCCGTTCATGGACAGCTCGGCCCTGGGTATGCTGTTGCTGCTGCTGGAACAGACCCAGGGCGCGAACAAGCGTGTCGTCCTGACCCGTTGCGGCCCCGATCTGCAACGGGTGTTGTCCGTCGCCCAGTTCCACAGGATCTTCCGCATCGAGTGATCCGGCGTCGCCGGCGCCGCGTAGCGGAAAGCCATGATCAAGAAGATTCCCATCGCCGGGCTCAAGCCGGGGATGTATGTCCATGACGCCAATTGCAGTTGGCGGGTGGAGCCGATTTTCGTCTTTCGCTTCAAAATCACTGACGACCATCAGGTGGAGAAGATTCGCGAACTCGGCGTGCGCGAGGTCTATATCGACACCGCTCTCGGCGACGATTTGCCGGGCGCGCCGACCGAAGAGGAAGTGCGGGCGGGACTAGAGGACGAAATGGTGCGGCTGGCGCGGCGCGGCGAGATCCCGGTGCACTACCGCCTGGCCGGCCGCGATGAGATGAATGAAGCCCTGAACATTCACGACAGCGCCAGCCAGTTGGTAAGAAGCATGATGTCCGACGTGCGTCTTGGCCGCCAGGTGGAGTTCGACGCCATCGCCGAAGCCTTGCAGAGCATCACCAGTACCATGCTGGGCAGTATCGGCACGCTGATTCAGCTCGGCCAGCTCAAGAACAAGGACGACTATACGTTCCAGCACAGCGTCGGCGTTTGCGCCCTGCTTACGGCTTTTTGCAAGGTGCTGGAACTCAATCGTCAGACCATCTACGACGCCGGCATTGGTGCGCTGGTGCATGACATCGGCAAAATGCGGGTTCCGCCGGAAATTCTCAACAAGCCCGGCCGCCTTTCCGACGTGGAATTCGACGAGATCAAACGGCACGTCGCCTATGGCGGAGACATCGTCGCCGCAGCGCCCTGGATGAGTTCCACCGCACGCAATGTGCTGATCCATCACCATGAACGCTTCGACGGTACCGGTTATCCCGGCCGGCTCGTCGGCGCCGACATCTCCTACATCGGCCAGATGGCGGCCATCGTCGACGTATACGACGCCATTACCGCCGAACGGGTGTACCACAAGGCGATGATGCCGGCGGAGGCGCTGCGCAAGTTGCAGGAGTGGGGCCGCTTCCATTTCAACGAGGAACTGGTGGTCCATTTCATCCGCAGCCTCGGCATCTACCCGGTGCGTACCGTGGTGCGTCTCGAAAGCGGGCTGGTCGGTATCGTCGTGGAGCAGAATCCGGCCGACCTCGTTCGTCCGGTGTTGCTGGCAGTGTACGACGCCGGCAAGCGCGGTGCGCTGTCACCTTACCGGCTCGATCTGGACAAGACCCCCAACGACCGCATCCTCAGCTACGAGGCACCGGAGAAGTACGGCCTCGACGTCGATCGCTGTCTCGCGGCGGCGTGAGTTTTAACCACGGCGAACACGGCGACACGGCGAAACCGCAACCTATGGGGGACATTCATGAACTCACCCATCGGGTGAAGGCGCGGATGTTGCAAAACCACGATTTTTCGCCGTGCCGCCGTGCCGCCGTGCTCGCCGTGGTGAACCGTCTTTCCAGCAGACTCCCAATAGCTACTTTCGTCAGGGCAAAGTGGGCTCCGGCGGCTCGCTGTCCACCATCATCAGGGTCATGTCGTCGAAAGCGTGACGTGTTCCCAGGTGGCCTTCTACCGCGCCGACCAGGGCGTCGAAGCGTTGTTCGGATGCGGCGCCCTGTATCGCCTCCAATATCCTTTGGCCGCCGAAGGCTGTCCCCGTTTCATCCTCGGCATCTTCGATACCATCGGAATAGATGACCAGTTGCCCCGGTTCCGACCACTGGTAGATCTCCGTCTGGGCGGTAAAGGTGCGATCCAGTATGCCCAGCGGAAAGTTGGCGGACTCGAAGCGATGCGCGATGCGGCCGTCGCCGCAGACGAAATACGCCGGCGGCAGGCCGCCGTTCCATATTTCCACCAGCCGATTGCGGGTGTCGATGCAGGCCACCAGTGCGGAAACGTAGCGTTCGGTCGGCGATTGATCCCGCACGGCCCAGTTCATTTCCTCCACCATCAGCGTCACCGGAAGGCTCTTGCTCACCATGCTGTAGAAAATGTGGTTGATGGGCAGCAGATTGAGCGCGGCCGGCAGGCCGTGGCCGGTCGAATCGGCCAGCATGACGTAGAGCTTGTTGTTGCGGTTGCGGGCGACGGCGATGAGGTCGCCGCCGACCACCTCGGCCGGACGCAGCCAGTAGCGCAACTGGTTGTCGCGCAGGTTGTCCGGACGCATCATGCGCGCCATCAGGTCGGCCACCAACTGGCGCTCTTCCTCGGCTCCCTGGTGATAGGCGGCGAGCTGGGCGCGGCTGGTGATGATTTCGCGCGCCTGCATCAGGACATCCACACAACGCAACAGGGTCTGCATCAACTGTTCGAGGTTGATGGGCTTGAGGGCATAGCCGTCCGCACCGACGGCGATGGCCTGTTGCAGGTACTGGGTATCGTTGAAGGCGGTAATGAAGACCACCGGCGTGTTGCGGTCGAGTGTCTTGATTTTCTCGGCCATGGTCAGCCCATCCATGATGGGCATCTGGATGTCGCTCAGGACAATGTCGGGACGCTGAGCCTGAAAGGTTTCCAGCCCGGCCTGGCCGTTGGCGGCGGTGAGCAGGCTGCCGACGCGACGGCTCAGGAAATAGGCCACCTCGTTGCGGATGCTCTCTTCATCTTCGACGTAAAGTACCGTCAGCTGTTTGAGATTTTCGGTGCTGCTTTCCATTAGGGTTCCCCGGTCTGGTTTCCTGGCAGGTTGATAGTGAATTGCGCGCCGGCGCCGCTGTTTTCGGCGCGGATGGTGCCGTGCATGTGCTGCTCGACGATGGTGCGCGTCATATACAGGCCGATGCCGGTGCCCATTTCCTTGGTGGTGAAATAGGGGTCGAATATTCTTTCCAGATCTTCCGCGGCGATACCGCCGGCGTTGTCGCTGACGGTCACAACGATGCCCTTGTCGGTGGAAGCGACGGCAATTTCGATGCGCCCGGCGGCGGCCTGGCGCTCCAGAAGGGCGTCTTTGGCGTTGGTGATCAGGTTGAGCATGATTTGCGCAAACTCGCTGGGGTAGCCCGTCAGCTCGATAGCGCGCGCGCCGATAACGCTGCCTTCGATGCCGCCGTTCCTCAGGCTGGCGCTGACCAGGGCCAAACAGTCTTCGATGGCGGTCAAAACGCAAAAACGTTCTGCCCGGCGCGAGGGTTTGAAGAAATTGCGGAAGTCGTCGATGGTGGTCGACATCTGCTCTATGGCACGCATGGCCTTGGCGACGTAGCCTTCGAGGTCGGGCTCCGTGAGGCGTTCCTCGCGGAAGTCGTAGCGCAGGTTCTGGATCAGCAGACCGAGCACGGCGAGCGGCTGGCGCCACTGGTGGGCGATGTTGCCTATCATTTCGCCCATGGCGGCATGGCGCGATTGCTCGATGAGCAGGCGCTCCCGCTGCAAGGACTTCGCGGTCTCCTCCGCCACGCGTCGGGCCAGCGTGGCGTTAAGCGACGCCAGCGCCTCCTCCGCCCGTATGCGTACGCTGATGTCGTGAAGCACGCAATGGGTGCGCACGAAGCGGCCGTCCCGGTCGCGCTGAACCTGTCCCTCGGCGATGGCATACACCCGTTCCCCATCCTTGCGCAGCAGGATCAGATCGCCCTGAATGTCGCCCTTCGCGATGAAGTCGGCGAACATGTCCGGGAATCCGCTGCGGACCTCCGGCGCCAGCAGATCGCCGAAGGAGCGACCCAGCAACTCTTCGCGCGCATAGCCGAGCATTTCGCACAGACGGTCGTTCACGTCCAGAAAACAGCCGTTCTCGTTCAACGATTGATAGGCCACGGGCGAATTCTCGAACAGCGCACGAAAGCGCGCTTCGCTGGCCTGCAACTCCGCTGCCACCTGCCGGCGGCGGGCAAGGTAGTAATACCCTCCCGTGACGACGGCAATGGTGAGCGTGCCGATGACGATGAGAAACAGGAAGAACTCGATATGCGTCCGGCCGATGGCTTCGAGTTCGGGAATCGGGTGCAGAGCGAATACCTGCACCGGTTCGTCCGGCAGCGCACGGGAGGCCAGCGCAACGGGTACCGTATCGTCGTTCAGCCGGACGATGCCGGGATAGCGCGGATGGTCCAGCGGACGGAAGGAAAGTGCCGGCAGGTCGGCCATGCGGTAGCGGGAAGTCCGTTCCGCTGCGGCTTCGCGGTTGAAGGGCGCATCGGCCAGGACATGAAATTCGTAACGCTTGTCCCGCGCCATGATCACGACGCCGAGATCGTCCACGACGAAGGCGTGCGACTGTTCCAGCCAGTACGAGAGACTGGTCGTGTTCATTTTCACCACGACCACGCCTAAACGATGGCCATCGACCGCGACCGGTGCCGAGTAGAACAGGCCGGCAATGCCGGTCCTTCTGCCCGTGGCGTATTGGCGCCCGAAACGTCCTTGGCGGGCCGCGCGGAAATACTCCCGGTCCGAAAAATTGGCGCCAACCAGGCTTTCGGGCGTGTCGGCATTGCTGGAGACGATGCAGTCGCCGGCAGCGTTCACCACGAACAGCAGATCGGCGTGCAATTCCCGCACCGAGTGGGCAAAGAAGCGGTTCAGTTCGTCGAGCGCCGGCTCGCGCGTCCAGTGGCGGCGGCGGGCGGCGGCGTCCGTCAGGGCGGACGACGCGCCGGCATCGAAGCGTTGAAGCGCTTTTTGCACCCGTTGCACCTGACTGAAGGTCGCCGGTATGCCGCGCAGGTAGGCAAGATCGCGGCCGACATGTTTCGCCATCGCCTCCGCCTCCTGCACGGATCGTGCGCTGGCCTCGGCCACCGCCCGCGCCGTCGCATCGTCATGGCGACGTTGTGTCAGCCAGCCGGCGCAGCCGATCCACACGGCCAGCGCGACCGCCGATGCCAGCAGCAGGCGCGGTTTCAAATGGGTCGGCTTCATGAGGCGGCGTCCGTTGCGAGCACCGGCGGCAAGGTGATCACGAACCGTGCGCCGGCGCCCGCATTGAGCGCGCGGATGGTGCCGTGCATGTGCTGCTCGACGATGGTGCGGGTCATATACAGGCCGATGCCGGTGCCCTTGTCCTTGGTGGTGAAGTAGGGATCGAAAATCTTCTCCAAATTCTCTGGATCGATGCCGCCGGCATTGTCGCGAACATCGATGACCGCGCCGGTGTCGTCGTGGGCGACGGTGATGTCGATGCGCCCGGAAACGGTGTTGCGCTCCAGCAGCGCGTCCTTGGCATTGGAGATGAGATTGAGGACGATCTGGGAGAACTCGCCGGGATAGCCGAAGAGCTGGAGATCTTCGGCCCCGGAGATGGCCAGGGTGATGTTGGCGGCCCGCAGGCTGGCGCCGACGAGATCGAGGCAATTGCGAATCGCCGCGATCGGGCGGAAGGTTTCGGGCTGGCGGCCGGGCTTGAAGAAGTCGCGGAAGTCGTCGATGGTGGTCGACATCTGCTCTATGGCCCGCAGGGCCTTGGCGATGTAGTCGTCCAGGTCGGCGGCGCCGAGTCGTCCTTCCTTGAAGTCGTAGCCGAGATTCTGTACCACCAGCCCCAGGGTGCTGAGCGGCTGACGCCACTGATGGGCGATATTGCCGATCATCTCGCCCATGGCGGCGTGGCGGGCCTGGTCGATCAGCAGGCGCTCCTTCTGCAGCGACTTGGCCGTCTCTTCCTCCACCCGCCTGGCCAGCGTGGCGTTGAGCTCCTGCAATTGTTCGATGGCCCGCTTCTGGGTGTCGATATCGAGCAGAATCCAGATCGAGCCCCGGTTCATGTCGTTGGCGTCGACGGCGCTGCCGCGTACCTGCACCCAGAACGCCTCGCCGCTCTTGCGGCGCATGCGTAGCTCGGTCTCATAGACCTCGCCGGCGACCAGAGCCGGATCGGCCTCGATGCCTACTCGCTCGAACGAGCCTTCGTCCGTGTCGAAGATCGCGGCCTTGCCGGATTTGGCTTCCTCCAGCGTGTAGCCGAAGATGTGCTCCATGGTGGGGTTCATCCAGACCAAGTGGCGATCCTGGAAAAAGGCGATGCCGACCTGGGCGTTGTCGACGATGGCGCTGAGCTGGCTCAGCGTTTCCTCAAGTTGCAATTGCGTCGCCCTTTGTTCCGCGACATCGGTATAGGCGCCGAGAACGCCGATGACGTTGTCCGCGTCGTCGTGCAGGGGAACCTTGCTGGTCAGCAGGCAGTGGCGGCGGCCGTCGGGGAGCGATAGCGGCTCCTCGAAATTGAGTTTGGGCGCATCCTCGTTCATCACCTGCTGGTCGTCGCGATAGTAGCGCTCGGCATGCTCGCGGGTGGGGAGCTCCCAGTCGCTCTTGCCGACGATCTGGTGGCGGAAGGCTAGCCCGAGATCGGCGAGGTAAGCCCGATTGGCGCCGAAATAGCGGGAGTTCCGATCTTTCCAGAACACGCGCTGCGGAATGTGGTCCAGTACCAGTTGCAGCATCTGCTGCGCCTCGAACAGCGCCACCGTGGCGGCCTTGAGGTCGGAAATGTCGCGTATCGAGGAGCGATGGCCGATGAATCGTCCGTTCGCATCGTAGATCGGCTGGTGCGAGACTTCGACCCAGATGCTGCGGCCGTCCTTGTGCACCATGCGGTGCTGGATACTGTGGCACTCCGCGCCCACCACCGCGGCGGAGAACCCTTTCCTCACCTGCTCCAGGTCGTCCGGATGGACCAGCGGCAGCGGATAATCCGGCATCGCATAGCATTCCTGCGGCGTATAGCCGGTGACCCGCTCCACGGCCGGGTTCACCCAGCGCAGCCGGCCCGAAGCGTCAACCCAGTTTTCCCAGTGGTAGGTGTAGTCGGCGATGGTACGGAAGCGGGCTTCCGACGCCTGCAACTCCCGCTCCAGGCGCTTGTGTTCGCTGACGGCGGCCGGCTCATCCCGATAAACCGGCAGCGGTAGGCAAGGCCGGATCACGCGGAGGCTCCTTCCGCGGCGGGGGCAACAGGCAGTTGCAGGCGGAATTCGGCGCCGCCGTCGACGTTCCGGGCGACGAGGGTGCCGCCCATGTGGCCGATGATCGTCGATGACATGTACAGCCCGATGCCGGTACCGTTGTCCTTGGTGGTGAAGTAGGGATCGAAAATGCGCGGCAGCACTTCTGCGGGGATGCCGCCGCCGTTGTCGCGCATCGTCACGACGATCCCGTCCGCAACCGTGCCGACGCGGATATCGACCACGCCGGGAGAGATGTGCCGGTCGAGAATCGCATCCTTGGCGTTGGCCAGCAGGTTGAGCAGCATCTGCGCTAGTTCGTTCGGGTAGCCGGAAACCCGATGCGCCCCTTCGTCCGACCAGAGAATCTCTATGCCATGGGCGCGAAAGCTGTCATGAATAATGGCGATGGCGTCGCGAATGGAGTCGCGGATATCGAAGACTACGGGCACGTATTCGGGCCGGAAAAAGTTGCGGAAGTCGTCGATCGTGGTGGACATCTTGGCGATGAGTTCGCGTCCGCGCGCGACGTAGTCGTGCAGGCCCTCCGGCTTGAGCCTGCGCTCGGCGTAATCGTATTCGAGGTTCTGGAGGATGAGCCCCACCGCACTGATCGGCTGGCGCCACTGGTGCGCGATGTTGTTGATCATTTCGCCCATGGCGGCGTGGCGCGACTGGTTGATGAGCATCTGCTCGTTTTCGCGCAGGCGCGTGATGTCGTGGTTTGCGCCGCGCACGCCGATGAACCTTCCTTCGCTATCGTGAATCGGGCGGCAGGTGTGGGAAAGGAAACGCAGCGTGCCGTCGCGCGCGACGATGCGCAGCTCCTGAGGCGAAAGGCTTTGGCCCTGGTTCGCCTGTTCGATATGCTGGCGGAAGGACTCCCGGTCCTGCGGATGAACGACGTTCAGGAAGAGATCGGGATCGGCATAGAACGCCTGGGGCGCATAGCCGCTGATGTGTTCGCAGGCGGGCGATACGTAGCGGAACAGTCCGTCCGGGTTGCGCCAGAAGATCCAGTCGGAGGAATAGTCGGCCATGGTCTGGAACAGATACTGGCTTTCCATCTGCGCGTGCTGGGTGTCCTGCCGCTCCCGCAGGTAGTCGGTGCCGACACGGACGGCGGCAAGAATGCCCAGCAGGCCGACGAGCCAAATGCCGCCGTGGGTGACGGCTCCGGAGCGCAATTCGTCCCGCTCGATCTGGCGGTAAGGCGCGAGATCCACCAGGAGGCTGATGGCGCCGAGCGTGTCGCCTACCTGGAGCCCCTTCTCCGTGTGGCACTTGAGGCAAGCCGCGGTGGCCTTGAGTACGCGCGCGAATCCATAGTAGGGCTTGCCGCCATCATCGACCACGCTCGCATATTCCACCGCGCCGGCAGCAAAGGCAGTGTAGGCTTTTTGCTCCCACGCTGACGGCAAGTTGGCGGGGTTGAGTGGCTGGGCGCTGGAGATGCGGCCGCGGGTGCCGTAGAGCTCGGTATAGGATTCCTGAAGCAGGCGCGTGAGATAGGCGGTGCTGATCAGCGTCAGCGGCTTGCCGCCGCCGGTGACCGCGGTCTGGTCGGGCGCATTGGCCTGGTAGGGGTTGGGGGGTGTCCGCTCGTCCGGCGCCACATACACGCCGCCATGGCCGGCGATCCAGTTGCGCAGCGCGGTTTCCTTGTTGATGTGGGTGTCGGCCTCGGTGTGCGCAAGCCGCCACGTGGTTTCGCGCATTTGCGTCGCGTCCCACGCGAACGAGCCGATACTCAGAATGGTCCATGCCAGTACGATCATCCATGTCGTACGCCTGACAGCAGCCAGTTCCCTCTCCGTGGCTTCGGTGGCCGGGCCGCGCACACGCCGCTCGGACGGCAACCGTAGGCGCCGGTCTGATTCCGCGAGCCGATTGCTGGACGAAGCGGTGACCATGCGTAACGTTCCAAAGAACGCGGGCGATACTGTGATGTCCACACCATAGCACGCAGAATTGTGAAGGCGAGCCCGCCAGGGCATGAACAAGCAGCGTGTATTTCAGTGGGTATCGTACTGCGCGCTTTGCATTCGCCAGGAGGCATGAAAAGCAAAGCGTGATTGAGGTCGGCGCGCGCCAAGGGAGGCGGGTGGCC
>OBOI01000438.1_pt1 | contig 14732 bp, 8 predicted proteins | sample 1670151 | NCBI WGS metagenome assembly OBOI01 (sample SAMEA104232303, study PRJEB22302) | sediment metagenome | biome: forest; feature: aquifer; material: sediment | place: USA | collected 2011-08-07 | depth 0.01 m | reverse complement strand
TATTGCGGGAGGAGGGGTGATGGCGACGGCAAGAGACTCCCCGTAAAGAGGTTAGACGCCATCCTCACTTGCATATCTTGCCGATTTGATGGGGAAAAACGGTTCAGGCGTTCACCCAACTTTTTTTATACCAGAACTCGGACAACAAGGCTGAGCCACCCCTGAAATTCCCAGCCAACAGGGCTCCCCGCGGATAAACAGCCTCTGTCCCGTGCCGCACCGGCAGTTTGTCTTCCCCATCCCGCCCCCCCGTCCGACACCAGCGGGGACTGAACTGAGTCATTCTGCGTAAATACTTTCTCTACAACCGCAAGCTCCTCTCCGAACTCTGCCGTCTGGCCCACAAGAGCCTGCTCGTGTTTTTCAGGTCTACACTCGTCAGGCCCGAGGGTGTCCTCGCCACCGTCATGCAGAGATCTTCGGCGATTACGCCAAGTGGCATCTCAGTCAAGCGGGGCCTGAACTGAGCCCCACATCCATTCCCTCACAGCCGATGGTCTCTTTGATGAGCGAGGTGTCTGTTACCGCATGCCAACGGCCACTGACATCCAGCCCTTGGCCGAACTGTTTAGGGTCGACCTGCTTCAGGTGCTCAAACGGAAAGGGCTGATCGACGTCCGGCTTATTGCGCACCTCATGAAATGGAGGCACACCTCCGGCTTTTCCGTCCACAACGGCGTGCGATTGGCCCGTGACGATCAGCGAGGCCAGGCCGCCGTGGCCCGGGACATCCTGCGAAACCCCTGCTCCCCGGGCAAGATTACTTCAATGACTCCACCGCCACGGTCATCTACAAGTCGAAGATGACCATGGTATGGCCGAAGGGGGCAAGAGAAACTTTGCGGTCTGCCCGGCCTGCGACTTTATCGCCGCCCAACCCAACGAAAAGATGTTTAGAATTCGACGAACTCACCGGCGTACCTCTCGTCCAAGGGGATGACTTCCTCGGCCCGCAACTGGTCCTTGCCCGTGCCTCTCGGATTGGCTGGCGCTGGTGTTCTGCCCAGCAGTCGGGGGGCGTTGCCCTCGGCGCTGGCCCGAAAGGCTCCGGCTGGCTCCGAAGCTGGCCTGCTGGCTGAGGGCGAGGCAAGGGCAGGGGTTGCCCGAACCTGACCATCTCTTCCGATCAGCCCCCCTAAACCGTTCATCATCTCCCGCATCGCCAGCGCTTGCTCGTTCATACCCACGGCGGCATTGGCCGACTCCTCGGCGTTGCCGGCCACCTGCTGCACCACCACCTCCATATCATTCATCGCCTTGCTCAGCAGCCCGATACCGTCGGCCTGTTCCTTGGAGGCGACGCTGATCTCGCTGACCAGGCCCGCCACCTTCTTCGTGCTCTCCATCATCTGAAAGAACTCCTCATTGGTGTTGGTAACGACCTGAGCCCCTTCGGCGACTTTTTTCACCGTATCCTCGATCAGATGGGCCGTATTGTGCGCTGCCTCGGCACTGCGCTGGGCAAGGCTCCTTACCTCCTCGGCAACCACGGAGAAACCGGCCCCGGCCTCGCCGGCCCTGGCGGCCTCGACCGCGGCGTTCAAGGCCAGGAGGTTGGTCTGGAAGGCGATCTCGTCGATGGTCTTGACGATCTTCGAGGTCTCCTGGCTGGCCTTGGTGATTTCGGCCATGGAAACGGTGAGCGACTCCATGCTCCGGGAGGCATGGGTCACCATCGAGTTGTTGGCGCGCATGATGGCGTCGGCCTCGGACGAGTTCTGGGCGTTGCTCCTGGTCTGGGAGGCCAGCTCAACGATGTAGGAGGAGGTTTCCTCCAGGGCGGCTGCCTGTTGTGAAGAACCCGTGGCCAGGGCCTGGCTGCCACGGCTGATTTCAGCCGCGGTGCCGATCAGCTGATCGGTGGAGCTCTCCAATTGCTCGACAGCCGTAGCCAAGGGCAGGGTTATCCGGCGAATGGTCAAGGAGGCCAGTGCCCCGGCCAACAGGAGCGCCGCCATACTCAGGATGGCCTGCACCCTTTTGGCCGAATCGGCCCCGGCATTGTAGGCCATTTCTTGCACTACGAACTCCTTCTCCATGGCTTGGGCGATCTGGTCAAGGGTCTGCTCGAAGTGGTGGACAGATTTCTTGGCCCCGGCCATCCACAGATTGCCCTGTTGGGGAGAGGCGGAGTTGTCGGCGCGGACCTTGGTTATCACCCCCTTGAAGACCTCCGCATACTGCTGAAGAGCCAGGGGCAAGGCCTTTGCCTGCTCCTGGCCTTCGGCGCCTAGATCTCGGACGCCGCTGGCCTCCAGGGCGATCTTTTCGATCAGCACCCCGGTCTCCTGCAGGACTTCCTCGTGTTTATCGAGATACTCCGCCTGTTTGGCCGGGGAGCCGATATTGAGCAGAAAATCCTTTTCGTATCTGCGGAGCAGGAGCATCTTGATCCCGGCATCATGGAGATCGACCAGCAACTCGACTTCATCGTTAATCAGCGAGTGCACGGCCTTTTGGCCGGCGCTCAACTGATAGAACGCCAGCCCCGCGATGGCGACCGTGATCAGGGTGCTGAACCCGGCTCCTAGGTACAACATCTTTCGTACCGACCAGGCTGAATTGCTTTTATGGTGCATGATACCCCTCCTCCAAGGTTGATAATGAGTAGTTACAAACTTGTTATCACTGTCGGACTCACCCCGTACCAAGCGGGGTGCGGCCTTGGTTATCCCGCATCCTTGAGCACCTGCCGCTCTTCAGCGAAATCGGCGAAACGCAGGGCCACGATCCTGAACTCCTCCTGCAGGGTGGCAAAGGCGGCTAAGATGTCGGGATCGAAATGGCAGGGCTGGGTGCGACCATCGCCTTCGGTGATGGTCCGTACCGCCTGCCGGTGTGAAAATGGTGGTTTATAGACCCGTTTGCTGATCAGGGCATCATAGACATCCGCTATGGCCATCAATCGGCCGGCCAGGGGGATGGCCTCTCCTTGCTGCCCTTGGGGGTAGCCGGAGCCATCCCATTTTTCATGGTGGGTGTAGGCGAACTCCCGGGCGACCCGCAGAAAGGAGTTGCCCCCCAGTTTTTTTTCGGCGCCGGCTATGGCGTTACGGCCGTAGACGGTGTGCTGGGTCATCTCCTGGAACTCCTCCGCGGTCAGCTTGCCTGGTTTGAGCAGGATGCTGTCCCTGACCCCTACCTTGCCGATATCGTGGAGTGGGGCTGACTTGTGCAGGAGTTCGATGTTGGCATCGGTGAGCTGCTCTCTGAACCGGGGGTGGTGGCGTAGGTGATTGGCTAGCAGCAGGATGTAGTACTTGGTGCGCATGATATGGCCGCCGGTCTCCGGGTCGCGGTATTCGGCCAACCCGGCTAGGCAGTCGATGGTCACCTCCTGGGTCAGGGCCAGTTCCCTGGTCCGCTGCTGGACATGTCTCTCTAGGAGCTCATTCTGCCGGGAGAGGTCCTGCTGGGCCAAACGCAGGGTGAGATGGGTCCTCACCCGGACGCGAATCTCCTCAACCTCAAAGGGTTTGGTGATGTAGTCCACCGCCCCGCACTGAAACCCTTTGGTCTTACTGGATATCTCGCTCAGGGCGGTAAGGAAGATGACGGGGATATCCCGCGTGCCAGGCGCGTTTTTTAACCTCCGGCAGACCTCGTATCCGTCCATGCCGGCCATCATGATGTCGAGAAGGATGAGATCCGGCGCCCCGCTTTGGGCGATCTCCAAGGCGGTCGGACCATCCATGGCCACCATCATTTCATAGGCGCCGGACATGGCACCGATCAGGATATCGATGTTTACCCTGGTGTCGTCCACGATCAACACCGTGCATTGCGAGAGCTGTTTCATTCTTTCCCTTCAGACCCAAGGAGCTTGATCAGTTGCTTGACCATCTCCCCTGCCTGTTTGAATTGATAAGTCTCCAGAGCGGTGATCAACCTCTGCACCTCCAGCCGTCTATCCGCCGGCCAAATCAGTTGTTGCAGCTGGACAATATGCGCGGCGCACTGGACCGGGCGGTGGGCCTTGATGTCCGGCAGCATGGTAACCAGGTATTCCGGTAAGCGCACGGGGGCAGACCCCTGGCCGCTGGCCGGTAGTGGGAGTGCCGCGCTGTCAGCTGCCGGAGGACGAAAGTCCTTAAGATTTTCAACCAGCCTCTCGTGAGCCTCCTTGAAGGCCGCCAGCAGTTCCGAGGGGGCCTGCTCTCCCCGGCATTTATTTTCCAGCTCAACCACGAGGGGATACAACTCCTGGGCACAGATGGTCCCCACCACCCCTTTCAAGCTGTGCAGGGAGCGATAGGCTTCATCCCAATGCCGTTCGCGCAGCAGTTTCAGGATGCGATCGGCCTCTCCCGTGTACCGTGCCACAAATTGACGGAGCACATGCCGTACCAGTTCGAAGTTGCCAAGCAGGGTCATGGCAAGTTCCAGATCAATTCCCGGGACCTGGGGTGGCAGTTCTCCCGACCCGAGGGCGGGAGTCCCTCGACTCTCGGCCGCTGCCAGCGGCTCCTGTTTGGGTGGCAGCCATTTTTCCATGGTGGCGTAGAGCACCAGGGGGTCGATGGGCTTGGTGATGTGGTCATTCATGCCAGCCGCCAGGCTCACTTCCTCATCTCCCTTGATGGCGTGGGCGGTCATCGCCACGATGGGCAGCTCGGCCAGACGTTTGAGGCCGCTGGCCCGGATGATCCTGGTGGCCTGCAGCCCGTCCATGCCCGGCATCTGAATGTCCATCAGGACCAACTGATAATCTTTGTGGAGCACCGCCTCCAGTGCCTTATCACCGTCTTCCGCCATATCGACCAAGACACCCGCCTGTTCCAGGATCTCCCGGGCCACCAGTTGGTTGATATGGTTGTCCTCCACCACCAGGACCCTGGCCCCGGCCAGGCGGCGGTGAGCGCCATCTCGCTGGACATGGGAGGCGGCGGGGGACTCCTCCTGGTGGTTGTCGTAGAGCTTGATGATCGCTGCCAGGAGCGCGGTGCGGCTTACCGGTTTGTCGATCACCCCGTCGCACCCGGCCGCGAGGCAGCCTTCAACGATCTTCGCGGCCCCCAACGAACTGAGCATGAGGATTTTTGGCCGCTTGCCGCTGGCGGGCACCTCCCGCACGGCCCGAGCCATGGCCTCGCCATTCATCCCGGGCAGCCGGTAGTCCAGCAGGAGAAGGTCGAATGGGGTCTCCGTTGCCGCGGCCCGGCGGAACTCCTGAAGCCCTTGTTCGCCGCTCTCCACGGCTGTGGCCACGAAGGAGAAGGACTCCAGTGCCTTACCGAGGATCTTGCTGGTGGCGGGGTGATCCTCCACCACCAGCACCTTGAGCCCCTGCAAATCGAGTGGGGGGTGAGGCGGGTCAGAGGCCCCCTGCTGCACCGCCAGGACTGCGGTAAAGGTGAAGGTGCTGCCCTGGCCGGGACGGCTGTGCACCTCGAACTCCCCGCCCATCATGGCGACCAGCCGTTTGCTGATGGCGAGCCCCAGGCCGGTGCCGCCGAAATTCCTGCTGATGGAGCCATCCGCCTGGCTGAAGGGGGTAAAGAGGGTGGCGATCTGCTCCTCGCTGAGCCCCATCCCGGAATCCCGTACCGAAAAGCCGAGGGTCACGGAATCCGTGCCGCCCTGCAACAGGGCGATATCCAGGAGCACTTCACCCTGCTCGGTAAACTTGATGGCATTGGAGGTCAGATTGATAAGCACCTGGCCCAGCCGGAGGGAGTCGCCGATCAATCTGTCCGGCACCTCCGGGGCCACCGAAAAGATGAACTCCAAGCCCTTCTCTTCGGCCTTGATGGCGGTGACCCCTGCCAGGTCGGCCAGGACCTTCTCCAGGGAGAAGGGGTGCGGGGTGATCTCCAGCTTTTTGGCCTCAATCTTGGAAAAATCCAGGATGTCGTTGATGATGCAGAGGAGGTTTTTTCCGGAGGAGGAGATCTTGCCCAGATAGTCGCGGAGTTTGGGGGTCAGTTCCATCTCCAGGGCCAGGTCGCTCAGGCCGATGATGGCGTTCATGGGGGTACGGATCTCATGGCTCATGCGGGCCAGGAAATTGCTTTTGGCCCGGTTTGCCGCCTCGGCCTCATCCCGGGCAATCAGGATGGAGCGTTGCGCCTCCTTTCTCTCGGAGATGTCGTTCACGATCCCCACCGCATGCCATTTGCCTTTGACGCGGATGGCCGACAGGGATAGCTCGACTGGGAACGTCTCGCCGCTTTTACGGATGGCGTTATACTCCACCTGCCTACCGATCACCGGGCCGGTGCCGCATTGCCGGAAGTGCTCGAAATTGGTTCGGAATTCGCGCTGGTGCTCCTGGCCGGCGACTAGGCCATGGAGCTCCTGGCCCAGGACTTCGTCCCGCGTCCAGCCGAAAATCTTCTCAGCGGCCCTGTTCCAGAAGGAGATGCGCCCCTGGTCGTCGATCATCAAGATGGCGCTCAGGGCAGCGGCAGCGATGCTGGCGATCATCTCGGAGCGTTCTTTAAGCTCGTCGGCCAACTGCTTCCGCTCGCTGATGTCCTCCTTCACCGCGATGAAACTGACGATCTTGCCGTCTTTGTCAGTCACCGGGGCGATCAAGGCATGCTCCCAGAACGGGGTGCCATCCTTTTTCCGGTTGCAGATCTCGCCCTGCCAAGTCTTGCCGGCCTTGATGGTGCCCCAGAGATCTTGATAAAAGCTCGGCTCGTGGGTATTCGACTTCAAGACCTTGGGGTTCTTGCCCACCACCTCCTCCAGGGTATAGCCGGTGACGGAACAGAAGAAGGGGTTGGCATACTCGATGTTGCCCGCGGCGTCGGTGATCAGGATGGAGAGGGGGCTCTGCTCGATGGCCTTGTGGAGTTTGCCCAGTTGATCCTCATAGCTCTTCCGTTCGGAGATGTTCTCCACCAGAAGGAGGAAGTAGAGGGGGTTGGCCGCCTCATCCCTGAGCATGCGGATGGTGGTCCTCCCCCAGACTGAGCCCCCTTGCTTTTGCCGATAGAGGCTGTCGGCTTGAAACTTCGAAATGGTCCCGGCCAGGAGGCGGCTGAAGCTCTCTTCGTATTGCTCCCTGTACTCCTCATGGACCAGCCGGAGGACGTTGACCGTGAACAACTCCTCCTCGCTGTAACCGGTGAAGCGGAGGAGTTCCTCATTGGCCTGGAGACAATGGCCATAGAGATCGACCAGGGCGGCCCCGAACGGCGCCTTGTTGAAGACGAGCTGCAAACGGGCCTCATTTTCCTGCAACGATTCATTGGCTGCCGCCAAGGCGGTGGTACGTTCCTTGACTTCTGATTCCAGTCGGGCTGCGTAGGCAGCCCGTTCCTTTTCCCGAAGCGCTCTCTCCCAGGTCCGGCCCATGGCCAGGGAGACCTGGTCCGCCACCCCCATGCACAAGTCGATTTCTTGGGGACCCCATTGCCGCCTCGTTCGCAGGACCTCCAGGCAGAGGACCCCGGCAATTTCACCGTTCAGCTTCAGTGGGATGTCAAGCATGGAGCGGATGTCGTGGGGCAGGAGGTAGTGATCGGTGAGCTCCCCGGTGGCGGGATGGGTCCAGGCGTCTTCGGCGACAATCGGTTCGTCTTGCTTGAGGGCGGCGCTGTACCGTGGTATCGCCTGGCAGGAGAGTTGCCCGCCGTTGGTGATGAATTCTTTGGTCTTGGAGTCGTAGAGGCAGCGGCTATGGAGGGTGGAGACCTCTTCGTCGAAACGCCAGACAGAGACCCGGTCGATGCCGAGATGCCCGGAAAGCCAGGAGGTGACCAACTCGTACACCGGTTCGATGGCGGCGGTGTCCCGGCAAAAGCGGGAGAACTGGGCAAGGAACTGTTCCTGGTTCCGTTGATCGGCCTTGGCCTCCAGACTGCGTTTCCGTGCCTGATCGTACCGGCAGACAAAGTAAATGGTGAGTAGGGCCAGAATGATGGACAAGGCGGTGAGGAGTATCTGGACCTTGAAGAAGAGCCCCTGTTCACGCTTGATATTCTGCCAGAGCAGGGTGTTGACCTTTCTGGTCGTCTCGTTTGCCTGCCTGAACTCCCGGTTGACCTGCAAGGTGAAGGCGCTGGTGGCTCCTCCCGTCGTGACGGCCCGTAGGTTGTCTTGGCTCGACTGGATCAAGGTGGCGAACTGTTTTTTCAGGTCCCGGAGGCCACCTGCGAATTCCGCGGGAAGGACGAAATGATGCAGAGAGCCCTCCGTAGCAATCTGGATCATCTGCATGGCCTTGGTGCGAGCCTGTTGCAAAAGATCTTTCACCTCGCTGGGGGCCAAGGTGCGATCGCCGTTGACGATTTTGTCGTAGGCGAAATGGGCGGCACTGGCATTGATGCTGATATGATTGATGGCCTGCAGTTGCAGATTGTGACAGGATGTCAATCTGAAGGTGATGAGGACATTCAGGACATGAAAGGCGACGATGGCGAAAAGAATCAGCACCACCACCAGACGTCGGCGACAATGCGACGATAGCGAGCCATCTATGCTGGTACGGGAATAGGACATGCCTTTAGTGTATCGATACCGAGTTGATGAGTGCGCAAAAAAATAGCGAATCCAGTGATGGGGCGAGAGTATCCGCTTCACTGGAACAACGGTTTCATCCCACGGATCTCTCCAGGACGGGCGTATTGGGGAGGGTCAAGTTGCCTCCCGACAATCACCAACAGCTGGGCCACCAGGGCGTTGAGTTCCAGGGCTTGCGAGGAGAGCTCGGCCGAGGCGTGAGCTGATTGTTCAGCACTGGCGCTGTTTTGCTGCACCACGTTGTCCATTGCCGAGACCGCCGTGTTGACCTGGCCAATGCCTTGTGCCTGCTCCTTGGATGCCGTCGCAATCTCGGTAATGAGGGGCGCCACTTTTTCCGTACTTTCCTGGATCGCTGACAGGGAGTGGACAATTTCCTTGGTGACGATTACCCCGGCTTCCGCGTTCTTCGTGGCGCCATCGATCAAATCCGTGGTGCTGCGCGCGGCTTCGGCGCTGCGCTGAGCCAGATTGCGGACCTCCTCGACCACCACGGCGAAACCCAGACCCGCCTGGCTGGCCCTTGCTGCCTCGACAGCGGCGTTCAGGGCCAGCAGATTGGTCTGAAATGCAATTTCATCTATGGTCTTGATGATTTTCGAGGTCTCTGTCGCCGAGGACTTGATTTTTTCAATGGCATCGGACATGCGAAGCATGGCGTCAACCCCGTGCTGGACATTGGCTTTGGACTCTTGCATCAGGTTGTCGGCCTTGCCGGTGTTTTCAGCACTCTGGCGAGTCATGGCGGATATCTCTTCCAAGGAGGCTGAGCTTTCTTCTAGCCTGGAAGCTTGTTCGCAAGCACCATCAGCCAAATGTCGGCTGGCGTTCGACATTTGGCTGATGGTGCTTGCACCTGGGCAGCGCTGGCTGCCAGTGCGCTGATCACCTGCTTGATCGATTTGCTGACGCCCCGCACGATCAACTTGATGCCACGCTGGCCAATGAGAATTGTACTGTTTCGCGTAGCGGCAGGAGTGACAGGCGGGAAAAAGGATTGTTTCGAAGGGTATGGGTGTAGCCAATAGGAGGCATAAGGGCTCCTTTTCGATAATCATAACTAATTTACCATGCGCTTAAGTGCATGTGAATGTGGCAAATTGTCGCACGGATGGCAGTTCTTTCCACTAGTGCCGCTCTAGCGATCCCGCGAAGATTGGCGGTGTGCATAGTCTCCCCCCCCCTCTTGAAGCTTCGGCCCAAGGTGATGGGCATCCCCGGGATCTCCATGTTCATGCATAACCCGGAGACCGAGGAACTCTATCAACAGGCCCAGGCCTTTGAGAAACGAGTAGGAAAGGGGACGTTGTTGCTTTATTGCTTTAAGCCCCTTTTCTTGCTATCCTCTCTCCATGCCCAGACACGCCCGCCTTGACATCCCAGGTCTGTTGCAGCACGTCATCGTCCGTGGCATTGAAGGTGCCGACATCTATTTGGACGATGCAGACCGTGGCCGGTTCGTTGTCCGCCTGAGCACCCTCTTGCTCGAAACCGATACCGACTGCCTTGCCTGGGCGCTGATCCCCAACCACTTCCACCTCCTCCTGCGCAGTAACCGTCTTGAACTCTCCCTGTTCATGCGCCGGTTGCTGACCGGCTATGCCGTCACCTTCAACCGGCGTCATGGTCGAAGCGGCCATCTCTTTCAAAATCGCTACAAGTCCATGGTCTGCGAAGAAGATCCCTACCTGCTGGAATTGATTCGCTATATCCATCTCAACCCCTTGCGCGCGGGCCTGGTCCAGGATCTCAATGAGCTGGAGCGCTATCCCTGGTGCGGGCATGGGGCGTTGCTCGGCCAGCCGGCAATGGCTGGGCAAATGATCGATGAGGTGTTGGCGCTGTTTGCCAACAACGCACAGGGTGCCCGCTACGCCTACCGGCAGTTTCTCGCCGCTGGCGTTGCCCAAGGGCAACGGCCCGAATTGGTGGGTGGTGGGCTGCGCCGGAGCCGGACCCAGGAGGGCGCTGCCGCGGACGGGAACCTTGCCGATGAACGGGTCTTGGGCAGTGGGAGTTTTGTGGCCTCCTTGCGGGGTGAGCCCCGTCTGCGCGGCAAGCTCTCCCACGCGGTGGACTTGGACTCTTTGCAAGTCATGGTCTGCGACCTCTTCACCTTGCCGGCCGGGGCGCTGCAACGACGCGGCCGCCGCAACCAATACGCGGCCGCGCGGGAGTTGTTCTGCTATTTGGGGGTCAGGGAGTTGGGGTATAGCGGTGCCCAGGTTGGCCTCCCCTTAAGCATGGGCAGTTCATCCGTCTGCCGCGCGGTGCGGCGGGGAGAGGAGTTGGTCGCATCGCGGCCAGAGGTGGCGGCATGGTGGACAGCCAAGATAAAGCAATAAAGCAACAACGTCCCCCTTTGGCGCGCATCCTGGTGCTGGTGGTGTGGGTGGTCCTCTTCGGCCTGTTGCTGAAGCGGGATTATTTTCTCGACACCCTGAGCCAGCGCGAGGCCAGCGTGGTGGCGGAGCACGCCCGCAAGAGCTTCATGGGGGTCTACTTCAAGGGCGAGCGCATCGGTTATGTGAAAAATGCCTTCAGCAACGGGGAGGGCGGGGAACTCTTGTTGCGGCAGGAGGCCTACCTGCTGCTCAATATCCTGAAGGAGAGGCACCCGGTGCGCATGCAGGCCACTGCCCGGCTCACCCCCCCCTCGCAGCTGAAGGGGTTTACCATCCACTTCGAGGCGCCGTTCTACCGCATGGATGCCCAAGGCGAGGTGACGGGGAATGTGGTCCACTTTGTCATCGATACCGGCAAGGAGAGGATCAGCGATTCGCTACGCTTGACCAGCCCGCCCCTGCTCACCACCAATCGGCGCGGCTACCTCCTCACCGCCGGACTCAAGGAGGGGGACAAGATCAAGGTCCCCTCCTTCGATCCCCTCACCTTGGCCGGCCAGGACGCGGTGGTGCAGTACAAGGGGCGGGATAAGCAGGTCATCCAGGGGCGGGTCTATAACCTCCACCGCTTTGTCGAGGACCATGACAGCATCCGGGTCAACAGCTGGCTAAACGACGAGGGGATGGTGGTGAAGGAGGAGTCGCCGGCCGGTTTTGTCTTCATCGCCGAACCGGAGTTTCGCGCCACCGCCATCAGCAACCAGGGGGCGGAGCTGTTGAGCACGGTGGCCGTCCCGGTGCAGGGGCGGATGCCTGAGCTTACCGGCCGCCAGAGCCTCACCCTCCGGCTTCAGCTACCGCCGGAGGCCGACTTCCCGGTCCTGGGCCAGGACCGCCAGCAGCTGCATGGTGACACCCTGACCGTCACCCGGGAGAGGCTGCCGGACCACGATGGCGCGGGGTGCGCTGGAGAGGCGGCGGAACTGGCCGCCACCCCCTATATCCAGGCGGAGGCCCCGGCGATCAAGGAGTTGGCCCTAGCCCAGACCGAGCACGCGACCAGCCGCTTGGCCAAGGCGAGGGCCCTGGCCCAGTGGGTCTATGGAAACCTGGAAAAACGGCCGGTGCTGGGGATCCCCGATGCCATGACCACCCTGGAGAGCCGCAAGGGGGATTGCAACGAACACGCCGCCCTGTTCGCGGCCCTGGCCCGCGCTGCCGGAATCCCCACCCGGGTGGTGGCCGGGGTCACCTTCCATGCCGGGGCCTTCTACTATCATGCCTGGAACGAGGTCTGCCTGGACGGTGGGTGGATATCCCTGGATACCACCACCAATCAGTTTCCCGCCGACCTCGCCCACATCAAGTTTGTCCAGGGGGGCATCGAGGAGCAGATGCGGATCGGCGCCCTGCTGGGCAAGTTGGCAATTAGCGTGCAGGAATAGGGGAGGCGGATGATGAGCAGGCCATGGGCGGAGGGCGAGAGTAACAGCAATGCCATCGAGATCACGGGGCTCAGTAAGCGTTTCGGCAGCTACCAGGCGGTGGACCGCATCGATCTCATGGTCAAGCGAGGGGAGATCTTCGGCTTTCTCGGCCCCAACGGCGCCGGCAAGACCACCACCATCAAGATGCTGGCCGGCCTCCTGCGCCCGGATGCCGGCCGCATCGTCATCAACGGGCACGACCTTGCCCGGGAGCCCATCCTCTGCAAACAGCAGACCGGCTACATCCCGGACCGCCCCTACCTCTACGAGAAGCTCACCGGCATGGAGTTCCTGCGCTTCATGGCCAGCCTCTACCAGCTGCCGGCCGCGCCCTTCGAGGAGAGGAGCCACTACTACCTTGAGCTCTTCGACCTCCTGCACTGGCAGCACCACCTGATCGAAAGCTACTCCCACGGCATGCGCCAGAAGTTGATCATGACCCAGGCCTTGATGCTCAACCTGCCGCTGCTCATTGTCGATGAGCCCATGGTCGGTCTGGACCCCAAGAGTGCCCGCCTGGTCAAGGAGCTCTTTAAGCGCCATGCCGCGGCAGGGGGCAGCATCTTCCTCTCCACCCACTCCCTGGAGATCGCCCAGGAGCTGTGCGACCGCATCGCCATCGTCATCGAGGGGCGCTTGCGGGTGACCGGCAACCTGGCCGATCTGCGGCAGGAGGCCAACCTGGCCGACTCCGACCTGGAGGATATCTTCCTGCAACTCACCGGGGCCCAGGAGCTGTTGTCGGTGATCACCGCCTTGCGGAACGAGGCTCCATGATGGGTGGCTTCATGATGCGAGGCTCTATGTCGCGCCGCACCCTGATGCTCCCCTTCTGGTGGTCGGCCAAGAACCGCTTCTTCCCCGGCGGCCGCCTCCCGGCCAGGAGCCTGTTCATCCTGGGCTTCGGGATAGTGGTGGAGATTGTCCTCTATCTCATCACCCTGCGGGTGGTGGGCTACTTCCACCGTCAGGACGAACTGGGGATCATCTTGAGCCTCAAGATCTTTCAGATGGCCTGGATCACCCTCTTTGCCATGCTGATCTTCTCCTGCCTGGTGTCGGCGGTCTCTGCGGTCTTTCTCTCCCAAGACAACGAGATCGTCTTCGGGGCGCCGGTGGCCCCGGCCGAACTCTTTGCCATGCGCTTCTGGACCGTGGCCCTGTATACCGCCTGGATGATGATCTTCTTCTCCATCCCGGTCTTCTCGGCAATGGGCACTGTCTTCCAGGCCCCCTGGCCCTACTGGCCGCTGATGGTGATGGCCCTGGTGGCCACGGCCTTGACGGCCATCGGGGTGGGGCTGTTGATCACCATCATCCTGGTCAATCTCTTCCCGGCCCGCCAGACCAAGGATATCGTGATGTACCTCTCCCTCTGCTTCGGCATCTTCATCGTGGTCATCTTCCGCATGATGCGGCCCGAGGATCTGGCCAACCCCGACAAGTACGGCCACTTTCTCGACTACCTCTCCTCCATCTCCACCCCGGCCGGCCCCTACGTGCCGGCGGCCTGGGCCGCGAACCTCCTGTCCCTCTACCTGCTGGACCATGAGGTGGACTGGCTCCTGGTGGGGCTCCTGCTCACCACCCCGGTGGCCCTCTATATCCTGGGGGAGGGGGCGATGCAGCGTTGGTTCTTCTCCGGCTTCACCAAGTCCCAGGAAGCCTTTGGCGGCTACCGCCAATTCCTGAGCCGCCGGCCCTACCAGCAGCGCTTCCGGGAGTGGTGGATCTACAAGAAGGAGGCGATCAGCTTTCTCCGGGACTCCACGGAGTGGTCGCAGCTGTTCATGGTCGGGGCCTTGGTGGTGGTCTATCTCTATAATTTCAAAGTGTTGCCCATGGACAGATCCTTCATGCGGGAGGAGTACCTGGCCAACCTCCTGGCCTTTCTCAACATCGGCCTGACCGGCTTTGTGGTGACTTCGCTGTCGGCCCGCTTTGTCTTTCCCTCCATCGGCGCGGAGGGGGGGAGTTTCTACCTGATCCGCTCCTCCCCCTTGTCCATGGGCCGCTTCCTGCTCCACAAGTTTCTCTTCTATGCCATCCCCTTCACCGGCCTCTCCCTGCTCTTGGTCCTGGTCTCGTCCCATCTCCTCCACGTCCATGGGCCGATTCGCTGGATCTCGGTCTATGCCACCCTCCTGCTCACCTGGGTGGTGGTGGCCATGGCCTTGGGCTTTGGGGCGCTCTACGCCGATTTCAAGGCCGAGAACCGGGCCGCGGCCATGGGGGGCCTGGGCGCCATCCTCTTCCTGTTCACCAGCCTCTCCCTGCAAGTGGTGGCCTTGGCCGCCGGGGCCTGGCCAGCCGTCCGGGTGGCCAGGTCATGGCTGCGGCATGGCAGCGTGCAGGGGGGGGATGTGGCCCTGGTGATTGGCTGGGCCGTTGGTCTGTTGGGGAATGCCTTGCTGGTGGCGGGTTATCT
>OBOI01000436.1_pt1 | contig 14770 bp, 12 predicted proteins | sample 1670151 | NCBI WGS metagenome assembly OBOI01 (sample SAMEA104232303, study PRJEB22302) | sediment metagenome | biome: forest; feature: aquifer; material: sediment | place: USA | collected 2011-08-07 | depth 0.01 m | reverse complement strand
TTTTGGATAATGCGTTCAAGAATGGGAGTGCTCATAAAAGGATAAGTATCGGATAGATCGTATTTCTATACTATCCGATATTTTCGTATCTGTCAAGAAAAGCAGTCTTGTCAAAAAACCACCTCCGCGCGACCTTATGATTTGTCCTTCCAAATTACCGTAACTTTTGATATGCTCCCAATGGTAATAACTTTTGACGGAAACGGTGTGACCCCGTTTTACCGTTTTACACTTTTGACGTTTTACAGTTGACCCCGTTTTACAGTCTTGGCTCCCCCGCGGCTCCAGCTCTATGAGGGTCGTGCTGCGCTCCAGCAAATGATGAAGGATATGTTGCTGTATCGAGATCTCACTGTCTACGCGTTTTGGCCCGTGGCGCGGATGACGAAACTCTTAACACCGCGATTTCTGGAAGAATTCCATAGAGAGCGGATTGCGCGCAACATCACCATCAATGTGATTTGGCCAAAATCTCAAGCATCAACAATCGGAAAGCAGGCGTTCCTCAAAGCCTCGACAGAACAAAAAAGAGAGGCGCGCATTGCGCCACGTGGGATTGATGTGGCGCTGGGGTATGCCATTTACGGCAATACAGTCCGTTTTATTTCTTCTGATCGTGAAAATTTTGGATTCCTTGTCGAAAGTGCAGAACTCGCCCGAACGATGAAAAGTCAGTTTGAATTTATGTGGCGGCATGCAACACCCGTATGACCATTAAAGTTTTTGACTCAGCGCTTGAACATTTTATAGAATCATTGGAGAAATCCACTTTCGCTAAGGTGATCCGTATGCTCAATCTTTTGGAGCAGTTCGGCAACAGACTAGGCATGCCTCACTCAAAAAAGATAGCCATCGATCTTTTTGAGTTGCGCGTGCGGGGGCATCATGAAGTAAGGATCTTATACACCTTTCACGCTGGGATTGTTGTTTTACTCCATGGATTTATCAAGAAATCTCAGCGTATTCCAGAACGAGAACTCCACATTGCTCGCCAAAAACTTACGACTCTTGACAGAGTATAACATATACGTTATAATACCCTATATGAAATCCTTTATCACTCTCAAGAAGAAATGGCTCCAAGATCCCGCGGTGCGAAAGGAGTATGAAAAGCTCGCGCCAGAATTCGCGTTGATCGAAACGATCATTGAAAAACGTATTGCAAAAGGGTTAACACAAGCACAGCTTGCTAAAAAAATTGGCACGCAACAGTCTGCGATCGCTCGCCTCGAGTCGGGAAACTATAATCCAAGTATTGGTTTGCTACACAAGGTTGCGGGCGCACTGAACGCTAAACTGACCGTCTCTTTGAGTTAACGTTCATCTCCATTCAGATCCGCTCCAAAAAACTTCATCAATACGATGAAGTTTTTTTCGTTGGGCGGGACCAGAATCACGCTACTTGCTCAAGGCCTGCTTCCACATCGACCAAAACCACTTGCGGTAACTGTTGGCAAGCTCCTGACTGCGGATGACAAAGAACACGATGTCCTCATCGATTTTTTTTAGGTGGAGCCCTGTATAGGTCACCACATAATCACCGTAGATCCCAATGCCGGAATTAGTCGAGTACTCTTTTGGCAGAAACCGGTATTGGAGATCGCCCGGGAATTGCTCTACAAAATCCGGCAAACGCTCCCGTACCTCTGTATCAAATAATTGAATGAACTTGATCTTCTTTCGTTTGGCCTCGCGGAAGAATGCATCACGACTCGCATCCAGCCGTGGATCAAACCACCCTCCTTTGGCGCCGATAAAGTAACATTCGCCACCCACCCGGAGCATATCTCGAAAAATATTCTTCTGCCCCTCGACTCCGCGATAGATATAGGCCTCTTCCCGCGCCAGGCGAGCCCCAAATTTCTGCTTGAGCGCGGGGAGAATTTTCTGGAGCTTCTCTTGCTTCTCGGCAATTATCTCCATGAGTTTGTCGGGATCCACCGCATTGTAGAGGGTTTTGGTCTGTGAAAAGATTTCAAAGCAGAGCCCCTTATCGATTAAACGAGCTGTCGCATCGTAGGCGTTGCGCCGATTAATTTTTGTTGCCGTGGCAATCGCACTAACTGAAGACTCCCCCCGTTCAACGAGGAACTCATAAATTTTCCCTTCGTTCGGACTCAACCCCAAGTCATCGAATGTTTCTTGATACATAAATTGTGGTGGTGGATAGTACACTAGGGTGGTGTTGGCCACTCAATAGTATCACGCTATGATGCGTTTATGCAATCTATGAAAAAACATCTCATCATCCCTGCCGTTCTTATCACCATAGCCGTAAGTATTGCTGGAGTTCGTGCATTTCAGCGTTACAGCGGGTTGCAGAGCCCAGGGAAGACTCTGGCCGACGTGACGCTGCCCACCATCACGTACGCGATGCCTATCACCGTGGCCGCGATACCTTCGTATGTTGCGCTCAAGAAGGGCTTCTGGGAAGAAGAAGGCCTCCAAGTACAACCGCAGATGTTTTCGGCGGGGCGTTTGGCGCTGGACGCCCTGTTGGGCGGTAACGCCGAGGTGATGTCGGTTTCCGAGACGCCCTTAGTGCATGCCATCCTCCAAGGCAACGACATTGCCATCGTCGCCACCGTCACCGAGCACCACGAAACCAAGATCATCGCACGTGTCGATCGGGGGATTAGGGAACCCCGTGATTTGATCGGGAAACGCATTGCGACGTTGCCAGGCACCAACTCTGATTATTTTTTGTCTGTGTTTCTTAAAAAACACACCATCGGTCTTGACCAAGTACGGATCGTGAATATGCCGCCGCCCGATATGGTGACGGCGTTCGTGCAGGGCAGTATTGACGCGTATGCGGCGTGGGAGCCTCACATTTATTATGCAAAAAAACAGTTAGGCGACAAAGCAACCGTGTTTGAACCCGCCGAACTCTACAGCGGTCGCCATACGATCGCCATGAATAAAAAATTTGTACAAGAGAATCCGGTTGTTGTTCAACGATTCATCAAGGGTCTATTGCGCGCGGAACAATTTGTCAAAGAAAATCCAACAGAGTCGATTGAGATCGTGTCGGGCGTCACCGGCGTGCCAAAAGAGGCGGTGGAACTGTTATGGAACGAGTATAGTGTGGTCGTCCAACTGGATGATCGTTTCTTAGAGATTCTCAACAAAGAAGGCCGATGGGCTGCATCGTTGAGAGAGCCAGCGGCGACGCTGCCAAATTTTCGCTCCTCCATCGACACCCAAGCGTTACAACATGAACGTCCTTCTTCCGTGGAAGGACTCGACCAATGAAGAGCGTTGCTTTGTTGCTTGGCGGGCTAACGGCCCTTGGGTTATTGACCCTTTGGCAGACTCTTTCCAACGCCGGATTTTACAACACGCACCTCTTCCCTCCACCGATACAGATTGGCCGCGCATTCCGAGCGATGGTTGTTTCGAGAGAGTGGCTCGGTGACCTCCAATCGAGTCTCTTTCGGTTTAGCATTGGTTTCATTCTGGGTAACGCGATGGGCATCCTGTTGGGCATGCTCACCGGGCGGTCGCAACTATTCAAGGCAACCCTCGGACCCCTGTTGAATTATTTACGCAGCACCCCATCGGTGGCGCTCATTCCACTGGCTATTGTGTGGTTTGGGATTGGGGAGATGGAAAAGATTTTTATTGTTACCTGGGGGGTCGTATTCCCAGTGTGGTTGAATACGACCGCGGGATTTATGGAGGTGGAGCAAGAGTACGTGCGAGCCGCGCATATCTTGGGCGCTCGGGGGTGGCGTTTATACGCGCATGTCTATGCTCCGCGCGCGCTCCCTTATATTGTCGCTGGTGCGCGGATGGGTATTGCAACGGGATTTTTTGCATTAGCCGCGGCCGAAATGTCGGGGACCTCTAGCGGGATTGGTTTTCGTATTTTCCATTCTCATCAACTGTTTCGAACAGATATGATGATGGTGGCAATTATGACCATTGGTCTGTTGGGGATTAGTATCGACCGGATATTTGTTTCCATGCTCGGCAGGGTGCTGCCATGGTGGAGGGACGGGCGCTATGAGTAGCATTGTTTTTACTGATGTTTCACAGACGTATCACGGGACCTCTCGTGGGAGTCACGATACCTTGGCTCTGCAAAACGTCAGTTTTACCATCTGTGATAAAGAATTTGTTTGTATCGTAGGGCCCTCCGGCTGCGGCAAAACAACGATTCTCAACCTTATTGCTGGTTTTATCAGGCCCAGTGAGGGTGATGTACGATTGGGGGATGCGCGATGCGGAGTCGTCTTTCAAAAAAATAATCTGTTCCCTTGGAAAACGGTGCGACAGAATATTGAATTTGGTTTAAAGATGAATGGTGTTGCCAAGCAGCGGCGCGAAACCATCGCCAACGGGTATCTTCGACACATAGCATTAGAGGAATTTGCCGATCAATACCCGCATGAGTTAAGCGTGGGGATGCAACAACGGGTGGGATTAGCGCGTGCGTACGCGACTCAACCAGAAATTTTACTCATGGATGAGCCGTTTGCTTCGTTAGACGCGCAAATGAGATTGTCCATGCATCAACTGCTCCTGGATATTTGGACCAAGCATAAAAAAACCATTGTGTTTATCACCCATGATATCGACGAAGCGATTTTACTCTCCGATCGGGTGCTGCTCTTGTCGTCGCGGCCCGGCCATGTCAGAGAAGAAATCCCTATCACTCTGCCTCGCCCTCGTTCACGCGACTGGTTTGACAACCCCCAATACGCAGTGTTGCGTAAGAGAATGATGGATGCTCTTTAATAATCCTCGAAGGACATAGAACTTATTTCAAAACTCCCGATATTCTACTCTGTCATCCCCGACCGAGATCGGGGATCCACGATTTTTTGATATTTTTGGATCCTGGATCATCCCGCCTCTCGCGAGAGGCGGGATCAAGCCCGAGGATGACAGAAGTGGAATTTCGTAATTCACAGAAAAGAAAGACGACCTCTGTGCTTGCCTCTCCCGTGGTATCACGGGCGGCTGCGCACAAAGGTCGTGAAGTGTTCTGCCATCCGGCAGAATTGAATCACTAGGGTTCGGGGTCCCTGTGAATGATGAGGTAGTGGGTCGCGCTGCCGTCACTCATCCGGACCACGTCGGCTACGAAGCCGATTCGCCCCCCTTTCGAGGGGTAGACGACCACGTCGTCGTCCATGACGATGACCTGAAGCGGCAGTGCCTTGCGGTTCAATTGGATGGAGACACCTTCGAACCGTCGAAGAATACAGGCCACCTGCGCGCTGATCGTTGAGCCGACTGACCCCGCCATCTCAACCAGATCTTCGTTACCGTTGATACAGAGGTCGATTAGTGCCAGTTTCATGTTTCACCTCCTCGCATGAAGCTGTTGGAGCGCATCGGCTCGTCAAACAACTGACGAGAATGCGCTGTGGTGATGAATGGATACCCTCCTTCGATTCCACTCAGGAACGATTTTTATACCACAATAACTTCTCGATGTCCAATGCACCGAGAGATCGCTTTCGTGAAAAAACCAGGCAAAATGTGGTTGTCATTCTTTTTCGGTTTGAAAGGAAGTTGGCAGTTGCAAGATGCCATTGGTGGCGACGACTGGCTTGGGCTCGGGCGTTGGCCATGGGGGTCGCGCTGTGCGCGGCTCGCGGATAATGAGCAACAGGAGGCTCACTGCAAGGATGGCGGTAAACACCATGGCGGGCATTTTTGAATTGGATTGGCGGGGGATGGTGATGCTGGAAGACGGCGCGGCTGAAGAAAGAAATGCAATATCGTCGGCAGATCGCGGTCGAAGGCGATTAGCAGTGCTTGTGTGCTCGATCACTCCGGTGATGCGCACGGATTCTTGAGGCTGTGGGATGCGTGGCAGTTGCGTGGGAGTCACAACGACGATTTCGTTTTCTTGATCTTCGACCAGCCAGGACTTTGCGCGCACATCACGCACGGCTGCGGTAATCGTCACCAGATCGTTTGTTTCTCGATCGATGACATCGGAAAGTGTCAGTGGGGTCGGAGCGGGTGCTGCCCCATGCGATTTAATGATGATGTCCGCGGGCTGATTGACGCGGATGGACGTGCCGGTCTGGGTGATGGAAATTTTCCCGTGGACTTGCACACGATCGCCGATCGCCAAGGTCGGCCACTTGTGGCGCCCTGAGAGTTTAATCATAGTCCCACTGCCGGCAAGGGTAAACGTAGAGCCCCCGAATGTTTGGGGGGTCGCACTGACGACTCCCTGTGTGATCACCTCGGTATTGCGATCCAGATCATAAATGTCTGCAAGCTCCACTCGTTGGGAGGCGACCGTGGTTGTTTTCTTTGATCCCGTCGATGAGGCGGTTGTTGTCGTAGTGGTGCTGGTGGAATCCTCCGGCGTTTCGAGTGCGATACTGTCATGGATGCTATCGCTTACAACGCCGTCGCTGACCGTCAGCGTCGCGGTCAGGCGTTTTTGAGGTGGCATTACTTTTTCCACTGCAAGGCCATCGAGCGTTGTGCCATCGGAGAATGCCCAGTGATACGTGAGTTGCTGATGGTCTGCGTCGTAGCTGTCGGATGCATCAAACAGCAGCACTTGGCCCTCGGCTGCGGTGGGAGCAATCCAGAATTGCGCGACCGGCGGTTGATTAGGAGAAGCAATCGCGTTGATTGCGCCCGGTGTGGGCGTGGTGGTCCATTGCCAGCGGCCCTCTGCCGACATCGCATAACTGGTGCCCTCGGCAATTGTGCTGGGGTAGCTCACGCGATCCAGTTCTTTTTCGGTGACGCGGCCTTTGGTGTCTTTTTCTTCGACTAATAATCGAATGGTTGAACCGGTGTTGGGAAGCGGTGGAATGGTTTCGGGCAGGGCTGTTGTGGAGTTGCCCGCCAACCGAAACGGCGTGATCGCGGTGCGCGCCCCGCCGCGTATTTCGATGATCAAGCGGGGGAGATCGACGGCAGCGGCAGAACGATTGATCAGTTCGAGCCACTCGTGGCTACGGTCAGCGCCGATGGGATTGGGGAACAGTTCGTTGATTAAAAGCGTTGGCCCCGGTGACGTCTTAGAAGTAGCAGCGGAACCCTCCGTGCTCGAAGAACCCGTGGCAGGGGGCGGCGTGGGAGTTCGGACAACGGGCGCCAGAATCACATTGCGCGCCTGAGGCGTGGGTGTTGTGGTAATCGCAAAATCTTTTTTGAGAACTCCCGATCGATACCCATCCACAACGCGTGCCACACTCCAGGGGTCGCGGGCCTCTGGTGCATTGGTCGCACTGGCAGAACGCCAATCTCCATAGGCGACTTGATCGACAATTTGACGATCTTGGTTTTTGAGCAGTATTAGGTCGCCCCCATTGTTGAGGGATCCATTGGGGCTGGCGATAAGATAAAAACGATTCGCATCCGATGCTCCGATGGTTCCGGACAATGGCGTGATCGCACCAGAACCATCCTCGATAGACCACCCATTGATCGAGACAGCGAACGAATCTTTGTTCACGAGTTCGATCCATTCGGTATCGCCGTCCGCGGGGTCTGACACGAACTCATTCACCCGTACATTCGGGATCTGTGTGTCGTTGGAGGCGGTCGACGATTGCCCATGCGTTGAAGAACTCTGTGGCGGCGGGGGAGCCACCACATGATTATTTGATCCTTTTGTTGTGCTGGTGCTCACATACCAGTCGATGTTATCGGAGTCGGTATCCTTGCCATCGGGGTAGCGGTTAAGGGTGACGCCTTGCCCGGGTGTGGACGCGTTATCAGCACTATTGCCATCATCAAATGATCCGTAGGTCATGCGGTCGATAATGGTACCGGTCGAATCTTTTAGGATCACCGTATCTCCATCATTGTTAAGGTGGGTGCTGGAAAGCTCCACGACAAACCAGCGATTGGTGGGGGTCGCGTCAAGGGTTGATATCACCCCTTTCCCATCTTCAAGCGTCCAACTTGACAGTGGAAAGGGTCCCCCACTAAAGAAGAGTTCGATCCATTCGTTTTCACCGGTGGCCGGGCGGGCCAGGATCTCGTTGATGCGGACGACGGAAGCGGCAGAGGTTGATTGCGCGGCGGCGTTGGTCGTTTTTGATGCATCTGCAGTATCGGTCGATGATGCGTTCGAAGCGGCGGACGACGCTGCCGTTGAGGGATTGGTTGATGACTCTGACGATGAGGCAGTGGACGATTGGTTTGAGGCTGTCCCTGTTGATTGGGATGATGATTGTGTCGTTGTGGAAGTTTCTGATGACGTTGTCGTGGATTCAGTCGTCGATGCCGTTGTCGTTGTTGAGGATGTGGTGTTGGTACTAGATGCTGAAGAATCGGTCGCAGGAGTTGTGGTGGAAGGTGATGTCGTATTTGATACCGGAATGGCCGGCTGAACAGGGCTCTGGGTATTGTGCGCAGTGGGCGATGAGGTGAGCACAAAGTTTGCTGCGTTATTGTCAGTATCCGTCCCGTTGCCTTCCGTTCCGGTCGGAAGCCGCTGGAGCGATTGTCCCGATGCGGGGGCTGGGGCGGTGCTGCCTTCGGGTGCATTGCCCGTTCCATACCCGATCCGATCTACAATGGATGCGTCGGTGGGGCTCGGCAGCAGTGTGGTTGTGTTCACGAGAAAGATATTGCCGCCGCTGCCGGCCATCGCAAAGCTCGAGTGGGCCATATTGGCCGTACTGGCAACGCTCGAGTCATTGTGGGCGATGAGGTAATACCCATGCGCGGCAATCGTGGCGCCGCTGCCAAAATTCTTTTTTTGAAATGTCGAGCCTGTTGCACTTTTGTACTGGAGAGAGAAGGAGGAGAGATCGATGAGTGTAAGGGTGGGGTTGTAGAGTTCGATCCATTCGTCGTTGGCAGTTGCGCCAGCGACTTGGAGTTGACTCAGGACCACATGGTCGGTTTGGGCAGCTACGGGTGAGCTCGTTATCACGATGGTAATGCACACCGCAAATAAGAAAATTGATCGTCTCATAAAATAATGATAATAGAACTTACCGGTTTAGGTTGGAATATATCATCCCGTCATTGTCATTCTGGCTTGGCTAGAATCCGTCAATAAAACGCTATGCCCGTATTCTATCGGATCCTGGTCAAGTCAGAATGACCCCAACGCGTTATTACTATACTGTGTAGTACGAAACACCTATATCGTCATTCTGAACTTGATTCAGAATCTCTGTATGTAAGGGTTTTTAGATTCCGGGTCAAGCCCGGAATGACGGAAAAGAGGGGTTTTGTAATTCACAGTACTACAGCGACGTGTCCATGTCGGGGGAGGGTTGAATGCCTAATTGCGATAAGGCTAACGCTGCGACATTGGTGAGTGTTCCTTTAGGGGCAATGGTCTGCTTGTCTTTGCTCATAAACCATAGCGGCACAGGGTTGGTGGTATGGGCGGTATGTGATGTGTTATTCTGGGGATCAAACATTTGTTCGGCGTTGCCATGATCGGCTGTGATGATCACCGTGAAGCCTTCTTGTTGGGCGGCCGGGACGAGCAGGGCAAGGCATTGGTCGATGGTGGTGCATGCTGTAATGGCGGCCGCGATGTTGCCGGTGTGCCCGACCATATCGGCGTTGGCATAATTGATCACGATCACGCTGTAGCGCGGGAGATTGGCGATGGCGGTATTGGTAATTTGTTGGGCAGACATCTCTGGCGCTCGGTCAAATGTTTTGACATGCTTGGAAGGCACCAGGATGCGGTCTTCGTGCGGGTAGGGCTGCTCGCGTGTGCCATTAAAAAAATACGTGACATGCGCATACTTTTGCGTTTCGGCAATTTTGAGTTGTTTGAAACCGGCCTCAGAAACCAGTTGGGTAAAATGGTTCTCAACGGTTTGGCGGGAGAAGGCGATGGCCGCGTCGATCCCTTCCACTCCATAGGGTGTGAAGGTCGTGAGGGAAATGGGTTGGATACGTTGCACGAGGCCGGCCACGAGTTGGCGCATTCGGTCTGCGCGGAAGTTGAAGAAAACAACGCTATCATTGAGTTTAATTGTGGCGTTCGGGTTGAGAATAATGGGCTCCACGAATTCATCAAAGACATTTTTTTGCTCACTGGCGGTGATGGCATCCACAATGGACGTTGTAGTGGCGCCTTTGCCATTAATCATCGCATCGAGCGCGACATTCGTGCGATCGAGGTGGTTGTTGCGATCCATGGCATAGAAGCGGCCCATCACTGTGGCAATGGCGCCGACCGCGCTCTTTTGCAGATGCACCGTGAGCTGGTTCAAGTATTTTATTGCCGATTGCGGGGGCGCATCACGACCGTCAAGAATGGCATGGATCGCCAGCTTCTTGACACCATATTGTTTTGCCAATGTTATCAGTGCAAGCAAGTGGTCGATGTGCGAGTGGACGCCACCGTCGCTTAGTAAGCCAACGAGATGCAGCGTGGAGCCCGTGCGTTTGGCATGGTGGCAGCTGGCGACCAATGCGGGGGTATCAAAAAAAGTGCCAGTGGCAATTTCGTGATGGATACGGGTGAGTTCTTGACGGATCACGCGTCCAGCGCCAATATGCATGTGGCCGACTTCGCTGCTGCCCATCTGGCCTACTAACAACCCGACCGCTTCACCCGAGGCGACCAGAGTGCTATGCGGAAACGTAACCCAGAGTTGTTTGAGAAACGGAGTTTGTGCATGGGCGATGGCATCGTGTTCGTCGCCCTTGCCAATGCCCCAGCCGTCGAGGATAACGAGGAGAAGTTTGTTCACAATACATGCCAACCCTAAGAAGCTAATCAGCTAAGAAGTTTATAATGATATTATCACGAGGGAGTTGAGCCGTAAATCAAGTTCGTGTACACTGTGATTACCTTGAGCCTCCGTGGCGGAATTGGTATACGCGCGTGCCTTAGGAGCACGTTCCCAAAAGGATTAGAGGTTCGAGTCCTCTCGGAGGCAATAATGTTTATTTAATGGCCACGTGGTGAAGTGGGAACACTGCTGTCTGCAAAACAGCTATTGAGCCGGTTCGATTCCGGCCGTGGCCTTAGTTTGTTCAAAACCGAGCTTTGAACAAATGACTGATTTTATTGAAAAAATTAATCTTCGTTGTTCATTTTTGCCCCGCTGTTCAGGACAAATTGATGATAGGTTTCACCAGCCTTGAGCTGTGATGTGATAACCACGTTATTGAGAAGATCGCTCCATCGGTTAGTGTAAACATAATCTTGATAACTTGACCACGGGTACCGATCGGGATTTACTGCCCATTTGAATAATTCGCTCGGATTACGGTGGATGTAGGCTGTCAGATGGAGAAGTTGCTCGTTGCTTTCAACATGAACAGCCTGAAACGGTCCTTGAAATAGGTGCCCGCTTCGATCGTGAAGTGTATTAAAGTACTTTGTGTAAGAGCACTGGATGCGTTGCATATATTCCGATATTCCTTTCGGGCGGATTTCTTTCAGGAGAAGATGAAAATGATTCGGCATGAGCGCGAATGCCACGAGTTCGACGATGCGCATTGTTGCAATGTCGCCGATTTCCTGGGGAGAAAAAATACCGTTGAGTGATTCAGGGTCGCCTTTGTAGACTTGCTTCCAATGAGCAACAAAGCGCGCCGGTAACACTATGGGCTTAAAAGATTGAAAGCTCATGATGGAGAAGAGGAAGCGTAAGTAGTTGTGGTCATCTAAAAAGACATCGCGTTTATCCGTTCCACGATTGTAGACATGATAGTATTCGCCAGGGAAGAGAGTTATTGACCGCATATGTTGAATTTTAATATCACTTATCCACTAAAGAAATTATACAGTAAATATGAATTTGTTCAAAGCTCGGTTTTGAACAAAGAGGCACTTTCATTTTATGGATGATGTACTTTTCCTCAAAATCCTTCTCTCTTTTTTTGTTGGAGGTACGGTGATTGCCACTTTAGGGTGGTGGGCCGAACACGCAGATCGAAAAATTGCCGGCGTGGTGATCTTTCTGCCTTCGACGGTCGTGATCAGCTATTTTTTTATCGGATGGACTTCTGGGATTCAAGCCGTGGTCGCGGCAGTGCCCGCGACTGTGGTCACAGCCGCCGCAGTGCAATGTTTCACCATCGCGTACTACTATCTTTCTCAAATTCCGTTCGGCGATCGTCGGAATTCGTTGGCTGTGAGCATTACCGGAGCGCTGTCGGCGTGGTTTTTCATTGCCGTACCGATCGCTCATTTCCGTTTTTCCAATCTGCCGTTGGCGATCGTAGCGTATATCATTTCTGTGATTGGGTCCTACTATCTGCTCACTGTGCGTAACATCGGTGAATTGAAGCATGAGCGCTTGATCTATTCGCATTCTCAGAAAATCGGTCGCGCGGTGTTTGCCGGTTCGATTATTTCGCTCGCCGTTGTTTTTACCAAAATTCTCTCCCCGTTTTGGGGAGGGGCATTCAGCACTTTCCCCGCGGTCTTCACCTCGACATTTTTATTATTGCATTGGTATCATGGCCATGACATGCTCGCCAAAGTCATGAAAAAAATTCCATTGGGCTCTGCTATTTATGTGATCTACGTCATCACCTGTTTGTTTACGTTTCCGCGATTCGGACTCGTAGGTGGAACGATAGTGTCCTATACAATGTGTCTGGTGCTCTTTGGAGTATATTATTGATGGCATAGACAGTAGATAAAGAATCTTTTATCCCCGATTTATCCTCAGGGTTGTCCACAGAACAGAGGATAAACTCAGAAATATGCACATTGTCTCCCTGCGGGAGATCTGCCGTAGGAATAACCCAAGCCTTGTCGAAGGCATTTTTTGTTTACAAATGAAGAAAATTTAGCACTTCGACAGGCTCAGTGACTATATTTAAATTTTAAGTAGGCGAGTGCTCTTGACACAATAAAATAAAGTGCTATGCTTCCAGCACTTTTGTTGAAAAGCCAATATTTTGATATTTTCTTGAGAGCATTAAGCTCCTATTCCAACAGATTGGTAGGAACTTTTTTTATCCCGAACCTATCGGGGTACCCTTGTGCCACTGGACTGATCAGGGGTTTCGACTCAGGATCAGCCTACGCACCCGAAAAAGTTTCCCACCAGTCTGTGGGGCTAGGAGAATATAAGAATCCTTTTAGGATCGTTGGGTGCGGGCCCCGCCAAGGGGCGGGGTGGACCTAACGCGTCCCGATATGGTCGGGGCACGTTTTTTTGTTTCTGGAACTTTGACAATTTATCGTACTGCTTACAATCGTGGCACTTTCATAGTGGCTCAGCCTTATGGGTGCCACACTTGTAAGCAGTACAGTGATATCATCACCCGAAAGGAGGTGCACCCACTGTAGTGGTGTGATGATATTGGGCTCCGGCTTCACGGGGGTCCAGCGTAATTTCTCTCATCGTGAGGGAGTATTATGTCAACAATGTGAAGGCGCAAATGTGCTCGGAGTGCGCTAAACTCCGGGCAACTCAAACAACCGTACGGTAAACTCATTCGAAAGGAAATATCCATATCATGGGAACGAAAATCACCTCAACCAAGACGGGTACCTCGACCAGAACCGCCGCTGCCCAGACCGCCAACCCGGGCAAGCTCGCCACGCTGGTGTGCCAGGAGGAGGCGAGCATCCGCAGGATCGCTATCGCCCTCTCCATGCCCCCGGCGCGCGTGCTCGCCTTCGGCGTCGACGCGCCCGAGAACAAGAAGGACGTGCTTCGCGCGTTCCTGGCCCCGATGACACCCCGGAACTTCGGCGTCGACGGTCAGGCGCTGGTCACGGTCGACGGCAAGGAGAAGATGGACAGCTTCACCCGGATCCAGCTCTTCGACTTCCGCGGCAAGGCCCGCCTCTTCCTCGCGACGGAGGACTTCGCGGCGCTGCTCGAGCGGCTCCGCAACGACGGCATCCCGTTCGAGGGCGCCGCTCTGGCCGAGATCGCCAACGCGGTCAGGGCCAACGGTCGCACGAGCGAGGTGTTCCTCACCAACTCCCTGGAAGACTTCCGCGCCTACGTGCAGTACGAGGGCGGACAGATCGCGGAGGTGCTGCTGGCCAACGACGAGTACGCCGGCGTCGCCTGCCTCTCGCACGACGACGGGCAGTTCATCGCGACGATCACCGACGAGGGCTTCGAGGTCACCCACGTGTCCTGCGCGGGTAACCCGGACGCGTCGCGCTACAAGAAGGCCTTCCCCTACGGGCTGCTGGACTACATCACCCCGGCGGCCTCGGACGGGTACCACACGGCCACCTACGAGCGGGAGGGCCAGCTCTGGGCCCGCAGGCTCACCCCGTTCACCATGACGGACTCGGTCGAGTTCGCCCCGGACCACGACGAGTTCCCCACCCCGGGACGGATCCTGCGGGACGCGCCCGGCAAGGCGACGCTCATCCAGTTGCCGGTGTCGGACAAGGCCCCGGACCAGCTCGGCCGAGCCCAGCTCTGGCTGGCCGAGTACGCTCGCGCCGAGCAGCCCGCGCCCGACGGCTCCGGCTACCGCAGCGGGGCGGCCGAGGCCACGGCCGAGGTCGAGGCGGAGCGCGACGACAGCTGACCCTTTCGGGTTCGCTAAGGCTCTCACGAGCTAGACGCGACCCACAGGGTCACGATTCAAAGTAACATCGGCGGCCGGATCTCTCACAGGATCTGGCCGCTGCTTCTTTTCTGGAGATAATCCAAATGCTCTACATCCACAACAGCAGGGCGGGCATCCAAATACCACAAATAAAATTATCAATTTTTTGTCATTGTTTTTTCTGGATTGTCCCGCAGTGTGCGGGATCCCGCTACGGCGGTGACTTGCTGCGGCTCGCAATGACGTGCGATCCCTTGTTCAAGTCCACGAACATAATTGACAGTTGATGAGGGATAGTTTGGCTTGTGGA
>OBOI01000432.1_pt1 | contig 14861 bp, 12 predicted proteins | sample 1670151 | NCBI WGS metagenome assembly OBOI01 (sample SAMEA104232303, study PRJEB22302) | sediment metagenome | biome: forest; feature: aquifer; material: sediment | place: USA | collected 2011-08-07 | depth 0.01 m | reverse complement strand
GCAAAAAAAGAGATCTCCTGCATGGCCTGCTGCATGGTCAGACCTTGTCGCAGACCGATTATCAGCGGGATGGATGAAAAAAGGGCGAGGATCAAGGTCGTGGCGACCACCGGCAGTTTCGCCTTCAGGGAGAGGACGGCACTGACCAGCAGCAGCACGGCACTGAGGTTGAAGAGAAAGAGCAGTTTGTAGTAGGAGAGGCCGAAGACGGCGACATCCCGCAAGGGGGGCGGCGCTTTGAAGAGATAGATCAGCACGGTGGGCAGGGCGATCACCGCCGCCAGCATGATCATGATCACGGTGAGGGCTCTCTGGCCCATCATGGCTGCCTGCCCATGGGTATGCCCTCCTGCAAGGCGTGGTTGCGGTTTGGCGGCCGACTGCTTATCTTCCGGCCGCGGGCGCGGCTCTCTGCCGCCATCGTCCCCATGGCCGGCTAACGGCTGGGGAGTTGAAACATTAGGTGTCATGGTCATGGATTTCTAATTTGTAATTTCTTGATTTTCTTATATAGTCAGAGGCTCTTTACTCTGACACACCAGCAGCTTTTTTTCAAGGGGTGAGTGGCCCCCACCTGCTCACCCCATCTGTCCTGTCCCATATCCTTATGAAAAAATGTGATTCCTGCCAAGGGTGCAACCCGGTCGAGGTCGGGCCGCTGCCGGCGCACGCCAACTATGTCATTGTCGGCAACATGAATGTCGGCAAGTCGACCATCTACGCCCGCATGCGCAGTATTGAGGCCCCCAGCGTCAACATCCCCGGGATCACCGTGGCCATCAAACGTGGCCGCATCAAGCAGCAGGAGGCCACGGTCTTTGACACGCCGGGCGTCTATTCGCTCTTCTCCGGCAACGAAGATGAGCGGGCCTCCCGGGATATCCTCTTGGCGCCGGAGTTGCGGGATGGCTGCCAGGGCATCATCATGGTGGCGGACGCCAAAAACCTGAAGCGCGCCATTGCCATTGCCCTGCAGTATGCGGAGTACGGCCTGCCCATGCTCTTTGCTGTCAACATGATCGATGAGGCGGTCTCCCGCGGCATCGAGATCGACTACCAGCGGCTCTCGGCGCGGCTGGGGGTTGAGGTCTGCGCCACCATTGCCCGGGAGGGGCTGGGGGTCAATGAGCTGATTGCCAAGCTGCCCCACCTCCGGCGCCCCGAGTTGAAGGTGACCTATCCGGAAAAGATCGAGCAGTTCCTGGCCTTGGTCAATAAGCTGCTGCGGCCCAAGACCATCTCGGCCCGGGCCTTGGGTCTGTTGCTCCTCTCCGGGGACCAGGGGGTGGAGAACTACATCCAAGAGCATTTCGGCGGCGGCATGTTGATGCAGCTGACCCAGCTGGCCGGCAAGTACCGTCAGGACGAGCCCGCCAACATGGAGATCGCCCTGGGCAATCTCTACCATCGCCAGGCGGCCCGCATCGCGGCGGAGGTGCAGACCATCGAGCCGCCCAGCAAGCACCCCTTTATCCTGCGCTTGGGCGACTGGTGCACCCAGGTCTCCACCGGCATCCCCATCGCCCTGGCTGTGCTCGTCGCCATGTACCTGTTTGTCGGCTCTTTCGGCGCGACCTTGCTGGTGGACACCATCAACGGCCAGCTCTTCGAGCGGTTCATCATCCCCTGGACCCAAAGGCTGGTGGCCCCCATCCCCAGCGCCTTTATCCGCGACTTGATCATCGATCCCGACTTCGGGGTGCTGCCCACCGGCGTCTTTTTGGCCATGGGGTTGGTGCTGCCGGTGATCTTCTGTTTCTACCTGGCCTTTGGGGTGCTGGAGGACTCGGGCTACCTGCCGCGCATCTCCATGCTGCTGGACCGGGTGTTCCAGCGCCTGGGCCTCAACGGCAAGGGGGTCATCCCCTTGGTGATGGGGTTCTCCTGTGTCACCATGGCCCTGTTGACCACCCGCATCCTGGCCACGGAGAAGGAGAAGAACATCACCTCCTTTCTCCTTTTTTTGTGCATGCCCTGCGCCCCCTTGATCGCGGTGATGTTGATCATCCTGGAAAAGATGCCCCTCTCCGCCAGCCTCACCGTCTTTGGTCTGATCTTTTCACAAATCTTGATTGCCGGCTTCTTGGCCAACAAGATCCTGCCCGGGGTGCGCTCCCCCATGTTCATGGAGATCCCGGCCATGCGCATCCCCAAGCCCATGGCGGTCTTCAAGATGTCCGCGGCCAAGACCTACTTTTTCATGAAGGAGGCGATCCCCGTCTTTATCATGGCCTCCCTGGCCGTCTTTGTCTTTCAGCGTTTTGGGGGGCTACGGATCATGGAGAAGGGATTGGGGCCGATCATCGGCGAGGTCATGGGTCTGCCGGACAAGAGCGTCCAGGTCTTTATCAAGACCATCATTCGCCGGGAGAGCGGCGCCTTGGAGCTCCAGCACCTTAGCGCTGTCTACACCAACCTGCAACTGGTGGTCAACCTGTTGGTGATGACCTTTATCGCCCCGTGCGTCAATGCCACCATCGTCCTTTTTAAGGAGCGGGGCGCCAAGGCCGGCGCCTTGATCATGGCTTCGGTCTATGTCTATGCCATTATCCTCGGCAGTCTGGTCAACCATGCCTGCCGCCTGCTCGGCATTACCTTCACCTAAGGGATCCGCGATGAACGAGAAATTTGAAGAGATACTGGAGGCCATCTGGGGCGCCAGCGAGAACAACCGCTACTCCATTGACGCGGTGCGGAAGCGCTGCGCCATCGAATTTAGCGATCAGGATCTCGCGGAGTTGGAGCAAGAGGGGATGATTGTCAGAAATGACGAAAAGGTGCTCTTCTCCAACGCGGGCAAGCGCTTGGCGGAAGGGATCATCCGCCGTCACCGCCTGGCCGAGGTCCTGGTCACCAGCATCCTGAAGATGAAGAGCGCGGAGATGGAGAAGATCGCCTGCCAGGTGGAGCACTGCCTGCTGCCGGAGGTGGAGGAGTCCATCTGCACCCTGTTGGGCCATCCCGAGATCTGCCCCGACGGCAAGCCCATTCCCAAGGGGCGGTGCTGCGACCGGGGGCTAAAGGTGGTCAACAACACCGTGGTCAGCCTGGCCGAGTTGAAGCCCGGAGAGCGGGGCAAGATCACCTACATCCGGCCGGGGAGCCACTCCAACCTGCACCAACTCATCTCCTTCGGCTTGAACCCGGGGGTGATGGTCACCGTGCACCGCAAGTCCCCCGCCTTCTGCATCAAATTCGAGAACACCGAGCTGGCCCTGGATGAAGAGATCGTCCAGAACATCTTTGTCTGGCGACTGCCCAACGGCTGAACTGTAGGGTCGGGTACTTTGGCTGAGGGGGGACATGTTACCTGTTGCCCTTTGGCAGGACTTAATATAGACTTAATTAAGCCTATCGGTTGCGCAAAAAACCGCTCAACCGCCGCCGGTACACGATTTGTCTTCTTGATATGTGGCTATAATTCTCAGCAGTTTTTGGGTAGGAGCGTCGTCCACGGCGCGATTTAGGCTTGATCGCGCCGTGGACGACGCTCCCACGGATTCATCCGGCCAGCGCTGAGAGCCCAGACAGCTTGGCTGAGAATCCTTTATTGCCACGTTTTGATATTGTGTAGGCGGATGGTGAGTTCATGGCCTTTTTGCGATTCCATCAAATTCAGATCGTCATCAGCCAAGGAGGAAGAGAAGATGCTGCTTCAACACGCGGTCAAGCCGATTAGTTATATCAAGGCACATGCCGCCGATATCATCCGTGAAGTCGTTGCCAATCAGTCAACCATCGTCATTACTCAGAACGGCGAGGCCAAGGTGGTCCTGCAAGATCTTGGAGAATACGAGCGTATCCAAGAGAGTTTGGCGCTGTTGAAGATCCTTGCCCTTGGCCGTAAGGATCTGGAGGCGGAACGGGTCAAGCCGGCGGATGCGGTCTTCGCCGACCTCAGGGATACCATCAGCAGGCGACGGCGGTTGTGACATACCGGGTGTTGCTGGTCGAGATGGCGGCAGGGGATCTCTACGACATCCATCGCTACATCGAGGGGAACGACTCCCCCGAGCAGGCCGACAAACTGCTCTCCCAGTTGGAACAGGTCGTGGCCTCCCTGGCCGACATGCCGGAGCGAGGGCACTTTCCGCCGGAACTGGAGCGGATCGGGATCCGCGAATACCGAGAGGTGCACTGCAAACCGTACCGGATCGTCTATGCCATCATGGGAGACCAGGTCATTGTGCATACGGTATTGGATGGCCGGCGAGACATCCAGACCTTGCTGCAGCAACGGGTTTTACGCTGATCAGGGTGGGAGGCCGCGTGTGTTGGGGGGATCGGCTTTACTCCTCTTGGCCCAACGGTGCCCTGGGGACCCGGTCGAGCATGGGCAGCGGCTCGCTGTTGTCGCTGAGCAAGGGGTCAAGCTCGGTGAACTTTCTGGCGGTGACCATCACCCGGGTCTCGAAGGAGCCCACCGCGTTGTTGTAGGCCTGCACCGTGCGGTCCAGCCCCTTTTGGATCTCGACGAAGTGGTGGCAGAGGAGGCCCAAGCGGGAGTGCAGGGTCTTGCCCAGCTCGCCGATGAGGGCCGCGTTCTTGGTGAGTTGCTCCTGCCGCCAGCCGTAGGAGACCGCCCGCAACAGGGCGATCAAGGTGGTGGGGGTGGCCATGATCACCCGCTGATCCACCCCGCACTCAATGAGGGACGGGTCCTGTTCCAGGGCGGCGCTGAAGAAGTTCTCGCCGGGCAGGAAGAGGACCACGAACTCGGGCGAGGCCGCAAACTGCTGCCAATAACTCTTGGCCGCCAGCTGGCCGATGTGGCTGCGCACGTGTTTGGCGTGTTGGCGCAGTTTGGCGCTTCTCACCTCGGGGTCTGCGGCCTCCTGGGCCTCCAGATAGGCGTGGAGCACGGTCTTGGAGTCCACCACGATCTCTTTGTGGTTGGGCAGCCGGATCAACAGGTCGGGCCGCAGGCGGCCGTTGTCGCCGTCCACCGAGTGCTGCTCATAGAAATCGCAATACTCCAGCATGCCGGCCAGCTCCACCACCCGCCTGAGCTGGATCTCCCCCCAGCGGCCGCGTACCGTGGGGTTGCGCAGGGCCTGGGAGAGGGTGGCGGTCTCGCTCTGTAGGCGGAGTTGGGCCCCGGCCAGGTTCTTGAGTTGTTCGTTCAAGGTGGAGGTGGTCTCCAGGCGATCCTTCTCCACCTGCCGGATCTGCTGGTCCACCCGGGCCAGGGTGTCGTTCACCGGCTTGAACAGCTCGCGGATGGAGTGGTTCTGTCTCTCCCGCTCGTGCGCGGCCTGGCGTTGCTGATTGGTAAAGGCATCGCTGGCCAGGGTGAGGAAGGAGTGGTTGTTGCTCTTGAGGATGTCGGCGGCCAGGGCCTTGAAGGTGTCGGTCAGCTCCAGGCGTGAGCGGGTGATGGTCTCGGCCTGGGCGCTGGTGTGGCGGGAGAGGGCGGTGAGCTGGGTCTCCAGGGCCACTACCTGTTCCCGGTAGCTCTGCGCCGCCTCGTGGTGCTGCCCGCTGTCACGCCGGGCCTCGCGTAGCTGCTCGCCCATGGCCTCCAGGCGGCGGTTGAGTTCGGCCAGGGTGGCCTCCTTGCTGGCGAGCCGCTCCCGGAAGAGGGCCTCGTCGGCCACGGCCTTGGCCCGGGCGCCCCTGCGGCGTTCGGCGAGTAGCACCCAGGCCACCATGGCGGTTACGATGAGACCGGCGGCAAAACCGGCCCCAAAATCAAGGGAGAGGCTGGGCATGGTTATGGAAGGCGCGGGGTGGAGCGGTTCAGCCTGGTTGCCCGCTAGCCATGAGGACCGCCGCCATCTTGGCCAAGGGGAGCTCCAGCTCCTCGGCCAGGGTGGTGATCGGCACCCCCCGGCGCTCGGCCCCACGGATGGAGGGGGTATCGGGGAAGGCGGCGATCAACGGCTCGTGGAGCATGGAGGCGATAAAGGCCTCGTCCTCGGGGCCGAGGCAGGTGTTGGCGACAAAGGAGACCTTGGGGATGCGCACGTCCTGGGCCAGTTTCTGGATCTTATGGGCGGTGCGGACACTGGACTGGGAGGGGGTGACCACCACCAGCAGGTGGTCGATGCCGGCGATGGTGCCGCGTCCCAGGTGCTCCACCCCGGCCTCCATGTCCAGGAGCACGGCCTGATCCACGTGCAACAGGAGTTTGGTGAGCAGCCGTTTCAACACCGTGTTCTCGGCGCAGGCGCACCCCTTGGCCCCGGTCTGGATGGCGCCCAGGACCATCAGCTTGATGCCGTCTTTTTCCTGCATGAAGCGCCCGGGCAGGTCGTCGATCTCCGGGTTGATGTTGTAGAAGGGCGACCCTTCGCTCATGCCCGACCGTTCGCGCAGCAGCTCCTTCATATCGGCGATGGCGGTGATCCGCTCCGGATGCTCCAGGCCCAGGGTCTGGGCCATGTGCGGGCTGGGGTCGGCGTCGATGACCAGCACCTCGGTGAAGTGCTTTTTCAGGTGGTGGGCCAAGAGGGCCATGATCGTGGTCTTACCGACCCCGCCCTTGCCGCTGATTGCTATTTTCATGGGTGGACCTTTGTTTGAAAGCTTAGGCGAATTGGGCCATGGGCAGTTATTGGGCTCGTCGATGAAACCTAGCATATGCGGGTTGCGTTTCGCAAGGTTTATTGGTACTTAGATGTGGTGGTACGTTAGGCACCAGCCCCCTTGGCCAGGGGGCTTTTTTTTGTGTTGGCGTACGAGATGACGCTGGTGGCAAGCCAATGAGCGGTCTAACACCTGTAGGGTGGGCACATTGATTCACCTTGCCCACCGGATTACGGCCCAAACCGAGATGCCGTTATTTTCGCGCATGCATCACCAGCAGCCGGTGGGCGGATGAAACGCTTGCCCACCCTACACCGTCTATTCCATATCAATAAAGTTACAGAGGTTGCCGGCGTCGTCTGAGCGGTTTTTGCGCAACCGACAATTCTTAACCGCTAACGGCAGGGGATGAAAGATGATTACTCTAGGTATTGATGCACTGATCGCCACGCCCCCCGCGGGGTTGCGGGGCCAGAGGCTTGGCCTGTTGTGCAATCAGGCCTCGGTGGACCGCGCCTTCCGCCATAGCCGGGACCTGATCGACCAGGCCTTTCCCGGCCAGCTCACCTGTCTGTTTTCGCCCCAGCACGGCTTCTTTGCCGAGAAACAGGACAACATGGTGGAGTCGGCCCATGGCCGGGAACGCCAGGGGCGGCCGTTGTTCAGCCTCTATGGCGATACCCGGCGACCGCAGCCCACGATGCTCAGTCACCTGGATTGCCTGCTGGTGGACATTTGCGACGTGGGCACCAGGGTCTACACCTTTATGTCCACCTTGGCCTACTGCCTGGAGGAGGCGGCCAGGGCGGGCAAGCAGGTCCTGGTCCTGGACCGGCCCAACCCCATCGGTGGCGCGGCCATGGAGGGCAATCTCCTGGAGGATGATTGTCGCTCCTTTGTCGGTATCGAGCGCTTGCCCATGCGCCATGGCCTCACCTTTGCGGAGCTGGCCCTGTTCTTGAACGCCAAGCTTGCCACCCCGGCCGACCTGGCGGTGGTCCCCATGGCTGGCTGGCACCGGGAGATGCACTTTCCCGAGACCGGTCTGCCTTGGGTCTTCCCCTCGCCCAATATGCCCACCTACGCCGCGGCCCTGGTCTACCCCGGGCAGGTCCTGTGGGAGGGGACCAACATCTCGGAAGGGCGGGGCACCACCATGCCCTTTGAGCTCTTCGGGGCCCCATTTCTGCAGCCGGAGGCCATCCTTGAGCGCTTGCGGGACGTACCGCTGCCGGGGTGTGTCCTCAGGCCGGTCTGCTTTGAACCCACGGCCAACAAGTGGCAAGGGGAGTTGTGCGCCGGTTTTCAGATCCATGTCACCGATCCCCGCGCCTTTATGCCCTGCCGCACCAGCCTGGCCCTGCTGGGGGCGATCATGACCCTCTATCCGGGGCAGTTCCGATTGAAGGAGCCACCCTACGAGTACGAGTTCATCCGCACCCCCTTGGATCTGATCCTGGGGGATGCGACCCTGCGCCGGGAGCTGGCCCAAGGCCGCTCGCTGCTCGACCTGGAGGCCGCATGGCAGCCGGGGCTCGCGGCCTTTGCCGAGGAGCGGCGGCCCTATCTCCTGTATTGATGCAATGATATCTTCCGACAAATCATTAACCAAGTCCCGTTTTGGGCAAACCGAGTAACCATGGAATATCTCACCCAGTTCGTTAACTTTTTTCTCCACCTCGACAAGTCTCTCTCCGGGGTGATCGCCCAGTACGGCACCCTGACCTACGGCATTCTGTTTGTGGTCATCTTTGCCGAGACCGGTCTGGTGGTCACCCCCTTTCTGCCCGGGGACTCTCTCCTCTTCGCCGCCGGTGCCCTGGCCCCCACCACCGGCCTGCGGCCGGAGTTGCTGTTTGTGCTGCTGACCGCCGCCGCCGTGATCGGGGATGCCGTCAACTACTCCATCGGCCAGATGATCGGTCAACGGGCCTTGAGCGGCGATATCAAGTTCATTAAAAAGGAGTACCTGGACAAGACCCACGCCTTTTATGAAAAGTATGGCAACAAGACCATTGTCCTGGCCCGCTTTGTCCCCATTGTCCGCACCTTTGCCCCCTTTGTGGCCGGGGTGGGCAAGATGAGTTATCGCAAGTTCGCCACCTACAATGTCGTGGGCGCCATCCTCTGGGTCGGTTCATTGCTCTCCGCCGGCTACTTCTTTGGCGGCATCCCGGTGGTCAAAAAGAACTTTGAACTGGTGATCATCGGTATTATTGTCGTCTCGGTGCTGCCCGGCTTCTACGAGTGGTGGCGTGCCCATGCCCAGGCCGTGGCCCAACGGCAGGAGCTCTAAAACATCATAACCTTCATTTCGAGGTTTCCATGCCCATTATCCAACCCGTTATTCTGGCCGGTGGCACCGGCTCTCGGCTGTGGCCCTTGTCCCGCGAGTTGTACCCCAAGCAGCTGTTGAGTCTGGTGGAGGAGCAGTCGCTGTTGCAGGCCACCTTCTCCCGGGTTCTGCGGCTTAACGGCATTGCCGCCCCTATTCTGGTGGTGGGCGAGGAGCATCGCTTTATTGCCAAGAGTCAGGTGGATGCCTTGAATTGCCGGCAGGAGGTCCCCATCCTCCTAGAGCCCATGGGCCGCAACACCGCGCCGGCCATCTGCGCCGCCGCCTACTACAGCCAGCGGATCCATGACGAGCCGGTGATCCTCCTGGTCCTACCGGCCGACCACCTGGTCAAGAAGAGCGAGGCCTTTGCCTTGGCCATTGCCGAGGCCGTGATCCTGGCCGAGGCCGGCCGCTTGGTCACCTTCGGGGTGCAGCCCACCGCGCCCGAGACCGGCTATGGCTATATCCAGAAGGGCGAGGGCAACACGGTCAGCTCCTTTGTGGAGAAGCCGGACCTGGAGACGGCCAAGGGGTATCTCGCCTCTGGCGACTACTTCTGGAACTCCGGCATGTTCGCCTTTAGTAACCAGGTGCTGTTGGAGCAGATGGCCGAGCACTGCCCGGAGATCATCCATGCCATGAAGCAGGCCGTGGATGGCGGCAGTTCCGATGGCACCTTTTTCCGCCTGCAGGCGGCGGCCATGGCAAGCTCACCCTCCGACTCCATCGATTACGCGCTGCTGGAGAAGTCGGCGCGGGTGGCGGTGGTGCCGGCGGATCTGGGGTGGAGCGATATCGGCTCCTGGCAGGCCTTGTGGGAGGTGGCGGCCAAGGACCGGGAGGGCAACGTGGTCAGCGGCGACGTCATCCTGGAGGGGGTGGAGAACTGCCTGATCCGGGCGGAACACAGTCTGGTGGCGGCAGTGGGCCTCACCGATACCATGGTCATCGAGACCAGCGACGCGGTGTTGGTGGCCCCCCTCTCCCGGGCCCAGGAGGTGAAAAAGGTGGTGGACCGCCTGAAGCGGGACAACCGCGATCAGTACAAGGTGCACCAGACCGTCTTCCGCCCCTGGGGCAGTTACACCATCCTGGAGGAGCAGGAGAAGTTCAAGATCAAGCGCATCACCGTGCAGCCCAAGGTCAAACTCTCCTTGCAGATGCACCACCATCGCTCCGAGCACTGGGTGGTGGTCAAGGGCACGGCCCGGGTCACCTGCGGCGAGCGGGTCTTCCTGGTCCTGGAGAACCAATCCACCTACATCCCCTGTGGCGAGCGCCATCGCTTGGAGAACCCGGGGGTCATCCCCCTGGAGTTGATCGAGGTCCAGAACGGCAGCTACCTGGGCGAGGACGACATCGTCCGCTTCGATGACGACTTCGGTCGGCAAGGGTGAGGGGTAGGGCTCTGTCATGAAGGTAGTGATCGCCAAAAAGGCCGGCTTCTGCATGGGGGTGCGGCGGGCCGTGGACCTGACCCTGGACCTGGTCAACAAGGAGGAGGAGAGGATCTCCACCTTCGGCCCCCTGATCCATAACCCCCAAGTCCTGGAGGTCCTGGAGGACAAGGGAGTGGGCATCCTGCGCCAGATCCCGCAATCCGCCACCGGCACGGTGATCATCCGTGCCCATGGGGTGCCACCGGCCCAGAAGGAGGCGCTGAAGCTCTCCGGCCTCATGGTCAAGGACGCCACCTGCCCTCGGGTGCTGAAGGTCCAGGCCATCATCGGCAAACACCGGAAGCTCGGTAAGACCACGGTGATCATCGGCGACAAGAACCACGCCGAGGTGGATGGGCTGATGGGCTATGCCGGGCCGGAGTGCCACGTGGTCTCCAACGAAGCCGAGGCCATGGCCCTGACCTTGACCCGCCCCTACATCATCGTCAGCCAGACCACCCAGGACGAGCGGGTGTTCGAGGCCATCACCGCCATCATCACCAGCCGCTCTCCCGGCGGCGAGGTCTATAATACCATCTGCGACTCCACCCACCTCCGCCAGGAGGAGGTGCGCAAGCTCTGCGAGCAGGTGGAGGCGGTGGTGGTGGTGGGCGGCAAGACCAGCGCCAACACCACTCGTCTGGCCGAGATCGCCGCGGGTCTTGGCCGCCCGGTCTTTTTGATCGAAGAGGAGGAGGAGTTGGAGGTGGCGGCCCTAAGAAAGTTCGATTGCGTGGGCATCACCGCCGGGGCCTCCACCCCCACCTGGATGATCAACCGCGTGGTGCGGGCCTTGGAGGCCATCCCCGGCCGCAACGACAACCGCCTGGGCAATGGGCTCTTTCGCCTGGCCCGGCTGCTGATGGTCTCCAACCTCTACGTGGCCCTGGGCGGCGGTCTCCTGGCCCTGGCCTGTAGTCTGCTCCAGGGGATTCGGCCGCGGCCGGAGCAGGGGGTGGTCGCCTTCTGTTACCTCTTTGCCATGCACAACATCAACCGCCTGACCGAGCAGCAGTCCAAGATCTTCGATGACCCGGTCTACCTGCGCTTCAGCCGCAAATACCGCAAGACCATGATGGGGCTGGCCACCGTTTTTCTGGTGGGGGCGCTGCTGATCACCGCCCTGGACGGCTGGCCCTCCTTGCTGTTGCTGCTGGTGATGAGCATCTTCGGCGTCCTCTACCGCATCCACTTCATCCCCCGGTTCCTGGCCACCAGGATCAAGGTCTCCCGGCTCAAGGAGATCCCGGGCTCCAAGACCTTCTTCGTGGCCTTGGCCTGGGCCATGGTGGTGGTCCTGCTGCCGGCGGTGGGCGACGGCGGCCAGACCGGTAGGACCACGGCGCTCATGGCCTTTATCCTGCTGTTGGTCTTTGTGCGCAACGCCCTGTTCGATGTCTTTCAGGTCCAGGGGGACCGCATCGTGGGCAAGGAGACCCTGCCGGTGTGGATCGGCGCCCAGCGGACCATCGTGGTCCTGCACGGCATCATGGGGGTGCTGCTGGGCATGCTCTTGCTCCTGCCCGCCCTGGGCCTGATGGTGACACCGGCGGCCTATGGTCTATTGCCGGGGCTCCTCTATCTGGCCGGGTTTACCGTTTTATACAGCAGGGGGTATTGGAGCCCGGGGGTGAAACTGGAGTTCGCCCTGGAGACCACCTTTATTATTATTGCCGTCGCGGTCTGGGCCAGCGCGGCCATGCAGTACTTATGAGGGGCGGCTTTTGACTCGCCCCTCCCTCTCGTGATCGGCGGGTGTGCACCCCGTTCTTACCGTTGGAGACCGATAGACGATGTTAAGCTGGTTTAGAAAAAAGATAGGCAAGGGCAAGGAGCAGGAGAGTACCACCCCCGAGACGCCAGTGGTGGCGACTGCGGAGCAGGAGGTGCTTGCCGTGGAGGCACGGCTGCCGGAGCCGGAACCACCGGTACAGGTTGAGCCGTTGACGAAGGGAGAGGATCAAGCCTTGCCGGAGGAGCCGGAACACGCCCTGCCACCACCTGCCGTGAGCCCGGCGGTGGTGGCGCCCCCGGTGCCGACCAAGCCGGAGGTCGAAAGGCCCACGCCCACCAAGGAGGGGCTGTTCCAACGCCTGAAATCGGGTCTGGCCAAGACCCGGGAGGCCTTCCTCAGCAAGGTGGACGCGGTCTTCCTGGGCAAGAAGGTGATTGATGCCCAACTGCTCGACGAGCTGGAAGAGGTGCTGATTACCTCGGATCTCGGTTTTCGCACGGTGCAGGACCTCCTGGACGAGGCCAGGCGCCAGGTGAGCCGCCAGGAGTTGGCCGACCCCGAGGCCCTGAAGCGCTTCCTGAAGGCCCGGCTCCTCTCCTATCTGCAGCAGATCAACCGGCCCGCCGAACTGGTGCTGCCGGAGGCAGGTCCGTTCGTCATCCTGGTGCTGGGGGTCAACGGGGTGGGCAAGACCACCACCATCGGCAAGCTGGCCCATAAATTTAAAGCCGCCGGCAATAAGGTGCTGCTGGTGGCGGCCGATACCTTTCGCGCCGCGGCCATTGATCAACTCAAGATCTGGGGCGGGCGGATCGGGGTGGAGGTCTCGGCCCAGCAGCCGGGGGCCGATCCCTCCTCCGTGGTCTTTGACGCCCTGGAGTACGCCAACAACCGCAACTTCGACGTCATCATCATCGATACTGCCGGTCGTCTGCACACCAAGGTCAATCTGATGGAGGAGTTGCGCAAGATCAAACGGGTGATCGGCAAGAAGTGCCCCGGCGCCCCCCATGAGGTGATGCTGGTGTTGGACGCCACCACCGGCCAGAACGCCCTCTCCCAGGCCCGGCAGTTCCACGAGGTGGCGGAACTCACCGGCTTGACCTTGACCAAACTGGACGGCACGGCCAAGGGCGGCATCGTGGTCAACATCAGCCGGGAGTTCAATCTCCCCATCCGCTTCATCGGGGTGGGCGAGAAGATGGAGGACCTGCGGGACTTTGACCCGGCCGAGTTTGTCGAGGCCATGTTCGCCGCATGAGCCAGTACCAGTACACCTATCACAACCGGCCCGGCTGCGGCGGCTGCTTCCTGTGGCTCGCCCTCTTGCTGCTCATGGCCGGCGGGGCGCCGCTGCTCTTCGAGTTTCTCGGCTTCTTGCTGATCAGTGGCCTGTTCCTGCTGGTGCTGGGGGTGGCCGCTGTCTGGATTTTTTCCTATTGGATAAAATCCCGGATCAGCGGCTATGAGCGCAGCCAGACCGCGAGCCACAACGAGTTCGTTTTCCTCCTGGTCCGGATCCTGGTCCACATCGCCAAGATCGATGGCCAGGTGACCCGGGAAGAGTTGCACACCATTGAGAACTTCTTCCGGGTCAGTCTGCGCTATACGGCCGACCAGTTGCTGTGGGTCAAGGAGCTGATCAAGGAGGCCAGCCGCACCCCCAGCGATCTGGCGGAGTTGCTCACCCGCTTCAAGGCCCAGTTCGCCTACGAACCGCGGCTCATCTTGCTGGAACTGATCTTCCAGGTCATCCATTCCGGGGCCAAGGCGGTGGCGCCCGAGATCGAGGTGGCCCGCCGCATCGCCATTTTCCTTGAGATCAGCGCCCACGATCTACAGACCATCCAGTCACGCTATACCCAGCGCTTCCGCCAGCAGGCCTCGCAAGAGGATCGCAGCTATGAGATCTTGGGGGTCAGCCGGGGCGCCACCCCCGAGGAGATCAAGAAGGCCTATCGCACGCTTTCCATGCAGTACCACCCGGACAAGGTCAGCCACCTGGGCGAGGAGTTCAAGCGGGTGGCCGAGGAGAAGATGAAGGAGATCAACGCCGCCTATCAGTACTTTAAAGAGCGGCAGGGGTGATGCCGCAAACCAACCACCACACCCTCACCATCGACAAGGTGGTCACCGGCGGCCACGGCTTGGCCCGGCTCCCCAGTGGCCTGGTGGTGATGGTCCCCTTTGTCCTGCCCGGGGAGCGGGTGGTGGTGCGGCTGGGCAAGGGGCATAAGGGGTTTGCCGAGGCCTCGTTGCTGGAGCTCCTGGAGCCCTCGCCGCAGCGGGTCGCACCTCCTTGCCCCCGCTTTCAGGCCTGTGGCGGATGCCATCTTCAGCACGGCGACTACCCGCTGCAGTTGGCCATTAAGGAGGCCATCCTGCGCGACCTGTTGGCCCGCCAGGGCCAGTGGTCAGGCGAGGAGATCGCCTCCTGTTACGAACCGATCCTCCCCAGCCCTACCCCTTGGCACTACCGGCAGCGGATCCGTTTGCAGATCGATGACCGGGGGCGGCTGGGGTTCTTCGCCACCCGCTCCCATGAGGTGATCGAGATCACCTCATGCCCCCTGGCCAAGGAGGAGTTGAACCAAGTCCTGGCTGACCTGCGCCCCCTCCCTGCCTTCCGCACCCTGGCCAGCCACGCGGTGGCCGTGGAGTTGCTGCTCAATCCCGTGGCCGGGCAGGTGGTGGTGATTTTTCACCTGAGCCGCAAGCCCAGGGCGGCGGACCAGCGGGCAGCGGCGGCGGTGGCCGCCGCGATCGGGCCGGTGCAGGCGGTGTGGCTGGCCGGGGAGGGTTTTGCCATGGATGGCCCCCA
>OBOI01000431.1_pt1 | contig 14899 bp, 19 predicted proteins | sample 1670151 | NCBI WGS metagenome assembly OBOI01 (sample SAMEA104232303, study PRJEB22302) | sediment metagenome | biome: forest; feature: aquifer; material: sediment | place: USA | collected 2011-08-07 | depth 0.01 m | reverse complement strand
AATTTCTGTCCGAGGATGAATGCCTGCAGGCCAACGGACGACTCATATTGAAAACTGATTTTCGTACCAAGGGGGGCGGTATAAAAACTGTGCTCGTTGTGGAAGGATGCCAAACCCCCGTGGGATATGAGTACGTCACTATCAAACATCCGGTCGAATGTAACGGCAAACTGTTTTTTTGTGCCGAGTTGGAGAACGGGAAGTGGCAGGTCGTGGGCGAAGCTGGGAATGTGGTTAGCCCGCAATACGCGCGCGCTCCAGAGCTCCGCAGCGTGGCGGGGCACTTATATATGAGTGGCAACGAAGGTTCAGCATCTTACGTCCGCAATGAAAAGCGTGAAATCATCGGCCCCGTCAACGGTAGTAAGCATGAATCAAAACTATTGGTGACCAGCGATGAGGTGTTTATAGAATCTGATGGTAAAATCTTTCGGTCTGACGGGACGCTCCTCGACCTCCCACCCCATAAAGAGATTCAACGAGCAGAGACGACGGAACATGGGTTGATTGTTAAACTCGATACAGAGGATGGGCGGGTGGTTGTCTTTACGGAGTCAGGGAAAATTCTGCCCTGCACCAATGCCCATTTTCGCAATGAAGATACCGGCCGAATCTCTGTTGAAGTTAACGAAGGATATAACAAAGTCTATCACGTTGATGAACGCGGCGAACGTATTGGTCCTCAATTACCTTCCTCCAAACTAGACAGTGCCGTAGTGACCGCTGAAGGAACATACATAGCCTTCTACAGAAACGACACTGGTGAAGAAACTGTCTACACGCAAGATGGGCAACTCATTGTTCGTGGTGACGCTCAGATGATATTGGGGAGCAGTCGCAAGGACAGGAATGAAGTTGGCGGATTTTCGATTCGACAACACGATGGATCGCATACCATTTTGGATGTTCACGGCAAGGTTATTGCCATCGTTTCTGATATGCAAAACATATCGACTTATTGTATGGATGGTGGGAAGATGTATTTTATTGGGAAGAGCAACGGAGATTCTGGCTATGCCTGTTTTGACTCCTCGGGCAACATAGTGATTGATGGATTCCAGGAATATTTGGGAGTAGAGGACGGTTATCTTCTGGTTCAGAAAAATAACCAACTTATTCGTCATCCGCTCGGGGCTTTGCGTTCTTGATCAATAAGGGTAAATCTGCTATTGTTTCAATACTTTTTGAGCTCGCCGAGGTAGCTCAGTGGTACCTGCCTGCCGCCTGCCTGCCGGTAGGCAGGGCAGGCAGGGAGCGAAGGACTGAATATATGCCCTGGTATGTTTATGTTTTAAGGAGTTCGATCGATCAGAGGTTGTACGTTGGGATGACTCATGATGTAGCGGCAAGATTTAAAGAGCATTCCGCAGGATATGTCTTTTCAACAAAAGGGTATCGTCCATGGATGGTTGTTTACAAAGAGGAGCATTCTTCAAGAGTAGAGGCGAGAAAACGTGAAAAATATTTGAAATCAGGTTCAGGAAAAGAATGGTTAAAATCTTTTTTAATGCCGAGGTAGCTCAGTGGTAGAGCGCATGCCTGAAGAGCATGGCGTCGGGAGTCCGATTCTCCCCCTCGGCACCAAAACGGGCTGTCGTATACCGGTAGTACGCCTGCTTTGGGAGCAGGTAGACTGGGTTCAATTCCCAGCAGCCCGATTGAGAAATTATACTGAGTTGGTTGGAATAAAATTTAAAACGCCGTCCTATCTCGGGGCGGCGTTTGTGTTCGAATCGATCGGTACACTGTATTACATCCCGGTATTAATAATTTTTTTGAGAGCCAATTTATCGACACGGCTTAACGTCGGCAATTTCATCAAGTCGCCTTTGAGGGCCAATTTTTGGGAGCGAGAAAAGTCCGTGCCCGACGTGACCATTCGGGCATGGTTTCCGACGATCTTTTCAAATTCAGCGAGATCTTCGTGACTCAAATTCCGCATCGTGTGGCGCATTACCAATAGCTGTTTGTGGAGCTTGAGGGGTTTAAACGCGCCGCCCATCTTAATATCAATTGGTTTATCGGCCATAGAGGGGAAGAGAAAGTAATAGGGTCTAGATGTACAGAGTATAGCATGGTGCAGTAGAATAGGAGAAGGAAAGGGCTGGTCGAGATTGGCTTCGAACAGTGCTCGGCTGAAAAAATCAACATTGCCCGTGCCGCGTCTTTGGGTGTGGAGACGTTGACAAATCAGTCGACCCTCAAAGGACGTGGGGTCGACATGATGTCGCTACATCATATGCGCTATCAAAAATTTATTCTCCCAGGATTGGGTATCGTTATCACGATTGTTGCTGGATGGTGGTCGATCCGCTCCATTGGCACCCCAGCGTCGGAGCAACAATTTGTGCGCGCTCGTGTGGAAAAAATTCTTGAGCAAGGCCAGCGCGATGTCGAGGGGCAGCCGCAGCAGTTCCAGGTTGTAGAAGCCCGGCTGTTGGAGGGGGCTCAGAAAGGCGCTGTCGTGGCGATCGATTCGAGCGATCTGGTTTCATCCTCAAGTCAGATCCAAGTCCAAGAAGGGCAGGTCATTATTGTTACTTCGGAACGTTCTGATGCGGGAGAGAAATATGAAATCGTCGATCAGTACCGTAATCGACGATTACTTCTGCTCGGGTTTTTATTCGTTGTGCTCACCATCATCTTCGGCGGGTGGCGCGGGGTCACCTCGCTGTTGGGATTAGTATGGACATTTGTTATTATTGTCAAGTTTATCATCCCGCGGATCCTGGGTGGCGCCAGCCCCATGCTCGTTGGGGTGGAAGGCGCGTTTGCGATTGCATTGATCTCGCTTTACCTTGCGCATGGGTGGAGCAAGCGGACGACTGTTGCGGTGTTGAGCACCCTGCTTACGCTTATCCTGGCGATTGCTGCGGCGGTTGCCAGTGTCAATGCCACACACCTGCTGGGGCTTGGCAGCGAAGAAGTGTTGTATCTTTCGGATTTGATTGGCCGCATTAATCTCAAAGGCTTGTTGTTAGCAGGGATCATTATCGGAGCCTTGGGAGTGCTGGATGATATTACCACTGGTCAGACGGCGGCGGTGGACGAAATCGCTAAGGCCAACCCGCGACTCAAACGCTGGGAACTCTATCGGCGCGGGCTTTCGGTCGGCCGCGAGCATATTGCGTCGCTGGTCAATACCCTGATCCTGGCCTATGCGGGTGCCTCGTTCCCGCTGTTCTTGCTATTGGTGCTGGGCGGGGACAGGCCCTTGTGGGTCACCCTCAACAGTGAGTTTTTGGCAGAAGAAATTGTCCGGACGCTCGTGGGCAGTGCAACGCTCATTATGGCAGTACCCATCAGCACCGCGCTGGCGGCATTGATTCTCAAGACCGCTGAGAAGAAGACGTAACCCTACCTGCCCTCCCCTTTAACTAAAGGGGAGGAATGGAGGGGTTCGGGACACAGATCCCAAATAAGATTAAACCACGTGCGGTAGCTATCGGCGAGTTGTTTGTTGATCATGACGACGATTGTGCCGTCTTCGCCAAAGTTGGCAACATCCACACTGGTGAAGGTCACCACATAATCGCCAAAAATATCGAGAACACCGGTGGTTTCGTATCCCTTAGGGAGTACTTTATATTCGCCACCGACGCTTTTCAAGGCCTGAGGGAATTTTTCTGGAACTCGCGGGTCGTAGAGTGTTTTGTATTTGAGTTTTTTCTGTTTGGAGATGCGGACGAAGTCGTCCAGGTACGTGCGGTCTACCCCAGGGCTAAACCAGAGCGCCTTAGCCCCGAGGAAATACGTATCTTGGGCCACGCGCACGAGGTCGCGCATATAATTTTTAAATCCTTCCACGCCTTTGTAGATCGCAACGGATTCCTTAGACACATCTTTTTCGAAAAGTTTTACAAGCTCGGGCATCGACTTATCCAAGTGATGCTCTTTTTCTTTAATTATTTCCATGAGTTTGTGTGGGTGTACGGCTTCAAACCTGTTTTCGCCTTCGCCAATGATGCGGTACACCAAACCCTTTTCGATGAGCCGTTGCAAAGCATCATAAACGTTCCGCCGATGCACGCCGGATTTAAGCGTGATCGTGGAAACAGCCGCCCGCCGGTTTTGGAGGAGGCTTTCGTAGATCTTGGCCTCGTTGGGGGAGAGGCCGAGTTGTTCGAAGATATTCATACGAGTGAATCAAGTAAATCAAGCGAGTCAAGTGAATCAAGTAACGATCGGTGATAGCTTGATTTATTTGAAAAGCTTGACTCGCTTGCCAGCTTATGTATGGTGCTACCAATCACCACGTGGCGATATTGACCACTCACTATTGATACTATACCATACGGTGTTTTCTGGGTCAAGGGGAATACGCACCGAAAACGGGCACTTTAACAATCTCGATGGTAGGAGGGATCAAAAATAATGGCCGAGTACAAATTCCGGTTGGAAGATTTTGAATTCGCTCTTCTGATCTTGGAGGGAATTAGAATGGAGGAGCGTGAAGTGTATCTTCGAGCCGGAATGAGGGAAGCGGACGGCTGGGCGATCCGGTACCGTGGTGTTGTCCCAGACTGTTATACTCTCGTACGGTTAGTGCAGAGCATCTGGTCTTGGGGCGAACAGTACCGAGACCAGATTGAAGTAAACGGTCGATGGACGGATTTCGTCGCTTGCCTCAAGGGGTTGTGTGAAGCGGCGAACATTAAGTTGCCCAAATCGATGACTTGAGGCGTTGAAAGGAGACAGGTTAATCCCATGCAACAGAATGAGCAACATAAAGGAATTTACGAGCTCGCTAAAGAGGTCATCGAAACAGTGCTCAGGGTTCCTGGGTTGACCCAGAAAGAGGTCGCCAGAGCCACTCGAATCAACGGAGGGCAGCTATCCCAGTTCTTGTACCGCGAGGGCTCCTTATCGTGGGAGAAGATCGGTGAGATCGTGCGATGGATCGAGGAACAACTCCCCACCATTCGCGAGCCCTTGGCCTCGTTCATCAGCCTTGACCATTTCATGGAGTCATTTGCATTTCTCCAGAAGCGGTTGCGGTACAACATCCTCAAAGATTTGTACCCGGGCGAAGGGCCGATGCCCATGACCCACAGAGCCTACATCCAACGGATGGAGGACGGCCGGATTGCTAAGCTTATTGCCGACAGGGAGTCATCGTTGGTGATCGTGGGGGCCAAGGCGACGGGGAAGACCAGTCTTGTGACGCGGTTGGTAGCACACGTTGCTCGGTTGGCGTTCACGGTACTTCGGATCGACTGCCGCGCCATTGCCCGCAACACCAACCTCCTCGCCGTCGTGTACGCCCGTCTGGAGGAAGTGCTCTGCGGCGATGCGCCCGCAACGGTCGAGCCACTGTCGGTGAAGGACGCGGCGGAGGCGTTGACGGGGTCCGACGGGTCTCTCCAGAATCTCCAATCAACCAAAGAGTTGCCGTGGGTGGTCATCTTCGTTGACCACTTGGAGTTCGTGGAAGTCGAGACACGCAAGGCGTTCTACACCGTGATCCGCGAATGGGCAAAGTGGAAGAAGCTGACCGAGATGTTCCCGGCCACGATCTGCTTGGTGGGTAGCGGATTGGAAACCGACCCAGACATCTGGTCCATGGCTTCGCCCATCATTCGCCTCAACCCGTTCGATCTCGAGCAAGTCGTGGAGCTGGCCACACTCTACCGACTCGATCGGGATGCAGCGCAGGCGGTGTTCGAGGAAACCAGAGGAGCTCCGGCGGCGGTTCAAAAGAAGCTCAACGAGCTCGCGAAAGAGTACAAGACCGCGCGTTGAGACTCCGGGCGGCCGAAAACAATTCAAATCCACTGCGAGGTCTCCGGGTACCTGCATCCACGCATGCATCGCTCGGAGCCTCTTATTTTCCGAAAAGTTCTTCCCATTAAGGTAAGGGGAAGTCAGAAGGGGTTATGAATGGATCCCCGATCCCCGCTAAAGCGGGACAGGCAAGTCCGGGATGACAACGAGCGGCGCACATTGACAGAATATATCAGGATGCTATTCTATAAGTATACTCATTTGTATATACATTGTTTATGAATCCTAAATATTCCTTTCTCTCCCAAGAACGCGTTGCCTCTATTCGTGAAATTCAGAAGAGTCCATCCAGCGCTCTTCGCGGATTCACCCGTGTTCTGCGCGGCACAAAAACGCTTGGGTTTTTCTTCCCAAAAGACGAGTTTGATACCCTCTTAGAGGACATGGAGGCATTAAGTAGTAAAAATCTTCGCGCACGCGTGAAGAAGGCGCGGAAAGGCTTTCAGAAACACCGTCGGGTTTCGTTAGAGGATATGGCTGCGCGTTATGGAGTATAAATTTGAATTCTCTAAGGATGCTGAGGACGACATTGGTCGATTCGATGGATCGGTGGCGCGCAGGATCCTTCAGAAATTGGTGTGGTTTTCGAAACAAGATAACCCACTCCGTTTCGCAGAGCATATCACAGACCCCGTTATCGGCGACCTTCGGTTCCGCATTGGCGACTATCGCGCGGTTGCGGTTATTGATCAGCGCACCGGTACAATTATCATCATCTCCGTCGGGCATCGCCGTGATATTTATCGACGTTGATTATCATTTGCTCTAGAGCATACATCCCTGACAATACGATTGACGTACCGAGCGTTTTTTACTATAGTAAATGTATGGACATGCTCACGATTCCCATTACAAAAAAAGAAAAAGTACGATTACATCGCGTCGCATTGCGATATGGATTGTCGTTGCCGGAATTTTCTCGCCATATTTTGGAGGAGATATCTTTACACGTCCCGGAAGAATCCATTGAAGGATATGAGCATCCGAAGAAGATTCTTGCTTCGTTCAAGAAATCGTTGAGCGAATATAGCCATCGAAATTTGGACAGTGCAAAATTATTCTAACATTCTATGCCAAAGCGAAAAATTCATTCCACAACTGAATACTCTTTCACGGTCCTCTACGACGAACTCACAGAGGGCGGTTACCATATTACCGTACCGTCGTTGCCGGGGTTGGTGAGTTATGGTCGCACATTTGACGAGGCGCGCGTGATGGCGCGTGATGCTATTGTTTGTCATGTGGAAGCGCTGAAGAAAGATCGCTCACGAGTTCCTCAAGAACGATCGATGTTGCAAGAACGTTTGACGATTTCGGCATAGGTGCGTATGGGTAAATTCCCGGCTTTGAGCGCAAGGGAAGTTTTGAGGGCGCTACAGAAGGCCGGTTTTTATATTCACCATCAAACCGGTTCGCATATTCAGTTGCGTCATCATAGTAAAAAGCATTTGAGAGTAACTATCCCATTCCATACTCGCTTTGATCTACCCGCATACGTGGTTGCTTCGATTGTTAAACAAGTTGAGTTGACGCGAGAAGAATTCCTTGATTTGTTGTAATGATTTTATGGAAATTATTATCTATCTGATCATTGGTTTTATCCTGGGTGCCGTGGTGGCCTGGGCGGTAAGCGCTTCCAAAAACGCTGGTCTCAAGGCACAGCTTGATGTTCAGCGGGATACGAGCGAGCGGATTAAAACTGAATTTAAGGCGGCTGCTACCGAAACGCTCCAAAAGAGCGCCGAGCAATTTTTAACAACTGCCATGAAAGACCTCCGGCAGGTGAAAACCGAAACGGACGAGTCTGTGGCCAAGCAGAAACAAGAAATTACACACTCAGTCGCCGAAATGAAAACAAAGCTCGATGAGTACCATCAGTTGGCGCGAAAGTTTGAACAAGAACGCGCCGGGATGTACGGAAAGTTGGACCAGTCGCTCACCCAAGTGTTTAACGCCGAGCAGGCGTTGCGCATGGAAACGAGCAGCCTCAAAAAGGTCCTGACTTCCTCAACAGGTGTGCGCGGCAAGTGGGGCGAAAAAGTGTTATTGGAAATTTTAGAACAGAATAACTTGGTGCGCGGGATCCACTTTGACACGCAGGTGGTAATTGCGGGCGCCGGGGATGAGGTGCGTCCGGATTTTGTAATTAAGCTGCCGGGTGGCAAGCGGTTGATTGTGGACAGTAAAGAAGTGGCGGGCGAATACGTGTTGGCTCAAGAGACCGAAGACCCGGCTCTGCAGCAAGAGCACTATGGGAAGCTCGTCACGAACATTCGCAATAACGTCCAATCCTTGAGCCGCAAAGAATATCAAGACCGGCTCGATGCGGACGTGCCGTTTGTGGTGATGTTCATTCCTTCCGAGGCAGCGATCCGTGCGGCGTTCTCCACAGACCCGTCGATCTTCCAAGAGGCAAGCGCCAAGAAAGTGATCTTAGCCAGCCCCATGACGATTGTGCCGCTCATTTACCTGATCGCCCACGGGTGGCAACAACAGAAGCTCACGGAAAATGCGCGCGTGTTGGGTAGTGCGGTGGAAGAGTTGGGTAAACGCCTGGCCGCCTTCATCGGACATTTACAAAATGTCGGTGGTGGCATCAAGAAAGCATCCGAGAGCTGGGATAAAGCAGTTGCCAGTTGGCAAACGCGCGTGACCCCTCAGATTGAACGCGCCAAACAATTGGGCGGGCGCATTAAAGAAACGGAAGAGTTGACGAGCATCTCAAATGCTCCGGTACTCATCGGCAATGAATCTGATATAGATCCGTCTTGATGCGCCGAGGATACTTTGCTACAATGTGCTTGTATGCCCAGTACAATCACGGGCAACAAAATTTGAAGTAATAAACGTATCATCAATTTCAATATCGCATTCGCAACAGTTCTACATCAAAGCATAAATAACATATTTGCCCGTAGCTGTACTGGGTATGATACTCCAAGAATTCCGCTGTAAAACAGATGCCAAGTTACTGCTCAAAGCCGTTTTAGTCAATGGTGATATTGAGGTAAAGTGCCGTGCGTGTGGAACCATCAATCGATTTCTCGCATCAGGGGCAGTAGAGGCAAAATATCTTTGTTATAAAGAATGCCCGCACCGCGTGCATGCGCCGGTGACGCAGACAGTGGGATAGCGGTCAACCAATTTCTACGGTTGAGAAGCACTCGATGCTCATTACCCAATGAGTTTTTATTTTTTTATCGTCAGCGCCGCGCTTCAATGGACATTGCGCGGCATGGCGTCGCCTCTCAAAGGTCATGGAGGCGACACGATTTTGTTAAATCGTCTGTTGAATCAGTCGCCCCTCAAAGGACGTGGGGGCGACATGATGTCGTCACCTTATATGCAGAATACGCGATTGATCGGATGGGTTCTGCGCGTGGCAGTGGCAGGAGAATTTCTCGGCCACGGTGTGTTTGCGCTTCAGGGCAAAGTAGGTTGGTTTAAGTATTTCCATGCCGTGGGCATCACAGGCGACGAGACCATTAAAACGACTCTTTTTATCGTGGGGCTCATGGATGTGGCATTGGCACTGTTGGTACTCATTAAACCCATTCGGATCGCACTTCTCTGGATGGCTGTGTGGGGATTGTGGACAGCCATGATCCGCTGGCCCGTGGGGCCTGACCCAATGTGGGACTTTGTCGAGCGATGGGCAAATTGGGGAGCGCCGTTAGCGTTGTTATTGCTCATCGGTTGGCCGAAGAACGTTCGGGAATGGTTCAACGGTGCGAGGCAAGAAAAAACAATATGATAGCGAGGAGAATCCTCCAATACGTTCTTTCGGTGATGATGTTAGTGGGGGGCCTTTTGCCCGCAATCGTCACTGCGCAGAATCCATCGTCGTTCGATTCGCAACCCGTGCCAATTCTCGTGTTTGTTCGGGATGAATGCGTGCATTGCAAGGCTGAGAAGGCATTTTTGGCTCAGTGGACTGAGAATCGCAAAGATGTGGTCGTGAAATACTACAATCTTGCGGATACTGCGGCGCTCGAGTTATGGAAAAAGGTGACCGAAAAAGCAGGAGTTTCCAAAGTCACTCCCATCACCGTCATTGGCAAGACACTGATTGTCGGATTTGATCGAGCCGAAACTTCGGGGAAACGGATTGAAACGCTCGTGAATACGGCAAAGCAGGAGCCGCAGGTTTTTTCGAGTTTTGAAGAATTATTAGCGTCTCAGGTCCTAGTGACCGTTGATGTCGGAGGAGCCGGATGCGAAGAAGGGTCTCTTATTCCCTGTGCGGATGAGGGGCTGACAGTCTCCATTCCGTTCATCGGCATTGTCAATCTTAAGGCATATCCTTTAATCGCCATGGCATTGATGCTGGGGTTTGTCGACGGTTTTAATCCCTGCGCCATGTGGGTATTGGTGACGTTTCTTATCCTGCTGTTGAAAGCCGGGTCGCGTCGGAAGATGTTCCAGATGGCCGGATTTTTTATCCTGGCTGAAGCGGTCATGTATTATTTCATTTTGACCGCCTGGATGACAGCGTGGGACTTCGTGGGGCTCAATCGTATTGTCACGCCGTTGGTGGGGTTCCTTGCCATCGGCGGAGGAATTTTCTTTTTGTGGGAATTTATTACCAAACGCGGTGAGTGTGTGGTCGGGGATTTGGAACAAAAATCTAAAACCCGTGATCGGATTACCAAGCTCATTCAGTCCCCAATGACCATCGCCACAGCAATTGGAATTCTAGGGGTGGCCTTTTCCGTGAACATATTTGAATTCGCTTGTTCTATCGGGATTCCTCAGGCGTTTACTAAGATTTTGGATTTGAATGCCGTGTCGTGGATAGGAAAACAATTCTTGATGGGTGCGTATATTCTCATGTATATGGTCGACGATCTGATTGTGTTTGGGATAGCGCTCTGGAGTTTTGAAAAAATCGGGATCACCACAAAATATTCCCGCTGGTGCAATTTGATTGGCGGAGTTTTGATGCTGATTATTGGGCTTTTGCTCATTATCTCTCCGGAATCGCTGGTGTTTTGAATGGTGGCCACCGTCTGGGGCGGGGCCCCGATTTTCATAAGCTTTTTTAGAGATCGGTGGCGGTGGGTTGACAGTTCTTGCGTTTTTGCTCAGGAAAACGTATACTACCCACAGAAGTTTTTTCATTAACACTTTTATCTTCTCATTAACACGTTTTGTCTATGAAAATGACAAAGTCAGCGTTGTACGCAGAGCTTGCCGAAAAGACCGGCAAGAGCCGCAAAGAAGTGGCAGAATTTGTAGACTGCCTTGTTGAAGTCGCCTACCGCGAAACCAAATCGCACGGCGAGTTCACTCTTCCCGGGATGGGGAAGATGGTCAAGAAGCATCGCGATGCGCGGATGGGTCGCAACCCAGCAACCGGGGAGTCAATCCAGATCCCGGCAAAAACCGTGCTTAAGTTCCGCGTTGCAAAGGCGGCGAAGGAAGCGATTTTATAAAGATACGAAGACAAAGCCCGCCCCGATCCGCCAGCCGGCGGATATCGGGGCGGGCTTTTGACACTACGGCTCAGAGAACGTAGGATACAAGGGCAAGAGGAAGTCCGAGGTATAGTCTAAATTATTGCTGCGGAACTCGTCTCGTCCGATAGTCATCGGACGACCGTCATAAAATGCACCGACCAGCATCGACCCCAGCATTTTATGGCTGACTTCAAACAGTCCTCGCTAATAATTTAGATTATACCCCGGACTTCGAGAAAGAAGAGAGAAATAAGAGAAATGTATGAAGTATAAATTTTTCACTAAAACGGAGAAAGCATGGGACGCCATGTACCAAGAGATTAGCAATGCCCAGCATTCCATCTATTGGGAGTGTTATATTTTGATGGATGATACACGAGAGCATCATTTTTATGATGTGCTCGAGCGCAAGGCGCGATCCGGTGTAGCAGTCAAAATTGTTATTGATTCGATTGGCATGTTCTGGGCATGGCCGCAACGAGCCCGAGCGCAACAACTCGAGCGCGCCGGAGTAGAGGTCCTGTACTTTAATCGATTAATCCCGTGGTGGAATCCGGTTCGGATGCGAAATTGGTGGTTTACCCGCAACCATCGGAAGGTGTTGATTGTGGATGAACGGGTCGGTTTTTTGGGGGGTGTGAATGTGGGGCACCAATATCGGCGATGGCTTGATCTGCATGTTCGTCTCGAAGGTGCCATTGTCGCCCACCTTCTGCGCTCATTTAGTCGATCGTATCAAATTTGCGGGGGCAATGACCCGGCGATCCTGGATATTGGTTCTCGGCGTCGATCACGGTATTGGGTGGGTCGGGCAAAGGCGTATTATGTAGCGCATGCGCCGGGCGGGGGCTCTCATTTACGTCGGCTGTATCAAAAAATGTTTGCGGGCGCTAAGAAGTCCATCACCATCGTTACCCCGTATTTTATGCCGCACGAATGGTTTTTAAAGAGTTTAGAACAGGCGCACGCCCGCGGAGTGCGCGTGCGGGTCCTCTTGCCGAAAAACCCCGGAAAATTTTTATCACTGGCAAATATTCTTTATGCTTGCCAAGCCAGTCGCCGTGGCATTGATGTGCGGTTTTCGAGGAACAAGGGTATGAACCATTCTAAAGCAGTGCTCATCGACGAATCCGAAGGGATGGTGGGCTCGACCAATATCGACGCCAACAGTATTGATAATAATTTTGAGGCAAACGTGGTGTTCCGGCGACGCGATATGGTAGAGCGGCTCTCCCACATTATTCGGCAGTGGTCGCGATCGACGACCGGGGTGAAGGTGAGCGCCCTCCATCGGGGGATTTCCCATCGCCTGTTAGAGCGCGGATTCCGGTTGTTACACCCCTATTTGTAGACCTTTTTAATGAGCTGAGGGTCGCGTTTTAATGGACACTACGCGGCCCGGCGTCGCCTCTCAAAGGTCATGGAGGCGACACGATTTTGTTAAATCGTCTGTTGAATCGTATGATCTTTAGCATGATCGCGATCATTATCGCGTGGAGTTTTTTAGACTGGATCCTCTACGGCTCTTCTTGGGTTCAACGCGCAGTGTATGCGCGGATGGACAGCGCCGTCTGGACGCCGCCGAGGCCCGGGGAGAGTGTGGCTCAGGCTCAGCGGCGTACCATGATGACCGCGACGCTGCTCACCATTTTTTCGGCCGTGATGTTTACGGTGTTCGGCGAATGGAGCGGATTGTCGGGATTATCCTGGCAAACCGCATTGGGTGTAGCGGTGCTTTTGTGGGTGACATTTGTATTGCCGCCGGTGTTGTCAGATCGCCTCTATTTCCGTATTGGCACTCGGTATGCGTTGCTCCAACTGTTTGCGGGGGCGCTCAAAATCGCTGTTGCGTGTTTAATTTTCGCCTTGCGCCGTTGATGTTGCCATGATAAAGTACGGATCGATGTAGATTTCTTGCGGGTGTCGTATAATGGTTATTATGTCACTCTTCCAAGGTGAAGAAGCCGGTTCGATTCCGGTCACCCGCTTTGACGAATTTTTTTTAATGCTCACTGTATGAAACCAGAACAATCTATTAATCAGGCGGCGCCGAGGCCCGATACTGCTCACAAGCAACAGATTATTACAGTAAAACCAATGATAAAAGTACGAAGAGGCAAAGAGGGTGATGCGCAGCGACCGATTGAAGAAGAGTGGGAAATTACTGGCTATCATGAATCTTCCGGCAATGCCATTGTCGAGCGCATTGATGGCACGGCACGAAAAGTGATACCGCTCAGCGATCCGGACCTTATGATTGAAAACCGTCCGTTTTCTGCCGAATTCCAAAATGCCAAAGACTTTGAGCAGCTATTTGCAGCACTGGGCTCAGGGGGCGGTGAACTCTGGGACCCGGACGCGAAAACAATGGTCTCGGTTCAGTCGATTAAACGATTGATCAATCAAATCCGCGAAGAAAAACAATCGATCGTGATGCTACCCAATATCCCAGGCATGGCTCAAAAGGTGCAGGAGCTCGATTTGGCCGAGCGCCCCCATTGGGAGCAACAGCGAAAGCAAGAGCAAACGAAAGCGCTGGCAACATTGCAAGAGCGCTTTGCTCATTTAGAAACATTCCGCAATCCCATGATGCAGATCGTCTCGGCGTCGGAGAGGGCGGCGACTGGCAAACTTTGGTTCACCGCCTTCCAGGAGTATTTGGAAGCCTTGCCGACAGAAGAAGCGCTGAAGGCTGTGGAGACCAGATATCAACAGCTCCCCTCGTTGATCAAGAATTTCATTGATGATACTGCGGTCCAAGATCACAAACTGCGGTATCAGAAAACAACTGCCTTGCGGGAGCTTCGCCGTATGGTGCGCCCTGACAATCCTCTAGGCGCCACCTACAATGGGTTTGTAAAAGCGGTCGACCGTGTCGTGAACCTCTTGGGTGAAGTGACAATACTCACCAAGCCGGAAGCAGAGGAGCTCTATCGGATGATGCAATCTCCACCGCGCGGGGGAGCGAAGGTTTTAGGGGTTGATAAACTTGCGCCACTTCGTGAGGCACTCAAGCAGAAGTATCAACTGTAGAGCTACGGGTAAATCCATCCCATGCGCCCCTTTGAGCGCCATTGCCCGTGATTCTACTGGGTGTGGATACTTTTTTCCGTTATTGGACAAAGTGTGATATAGTACTGGTGCTTGTCATTTTCACAATTTTTATGCAAACGTTTTTCTCCAACGATATTTTAATGTATCTCAATGATCTTTTTGGATTTTTGTTAACATTGATCGGGATTAGTACGATGTTTTTATACGGGTTAGTCGCGCTCTACAACATGTTTAAGCCCTCGAAACGCTGGGAAGAAATTCGGAAAGCGTTTGGAAAACGGTTATTGGTCGGCATGGAGTTTGTGATTGCGGCCCAGGTGATTGCGGCAGTGACGGTTTCAACGCCCAATACTCTCGGTACATTGATTGTGTTGGTTCTGGCGCGATTCATGCTCGGGTACACGCTCCAGCGCGAGATGAAATAGTTTTCGTCCTTCCCCATGCCCGCACCGCTATGCCGTGCGGGCTTTTTGTTTTATAATGCTTACAATAGTATTTGTATCGGGGATATTGACGAACCCCGGGCAATCCTGCTTTTTGGCCGACCTGCCTGCCGCAGGCAGGGAAACTTGCCTGCCAAAGGCACCATCCCGACCAGCCCC
>OBOI01000430.1_pt1 | contig 14906 bp, 13 predicted proteins | sample 1670151 | NCBI WGS metagenome assembly OBOI01 (sample SAMEA104232303, study PRJEB22302) | sediment metagenome | biome: forest; feature: aquifer; material: sediment | place: USA | collected 2011-08-07 | depth 0.01 m | reverse complement strand
TCGGCGCGTCCTTGACCTGGCACATGCGGAAGATGTCGCCCTGCTCCACCTTCTGTTCCAGCAGCGTCTTGCCGGCGGCATCGACGACGCGGACGGCGCCATTGCCGGCGATCTCGAAGGTCTTGTCATGGGAACCGTATTCCTCGGCCTGCTGTGCCATGAGGCCGACGTTGGGCACGCTGCCGATGGTGGCGGGGTTCAGTGCACCGTGTTTCTTGCAATCCTCAATGGCGGCAGCGTAGACCCCGGCATAGCAGCGGTCGGGAATCATGGCCAGGGTGTCGTGCGCCTTGCCGTCGCGCCCCCACATCTTGCCGCCGTCGCGGATCATCGGCGGCATTGAGGCGTCGATGATCACGTCGCTGGGTACGTGCAGGTTGGTGATGCCCTTGTCCGAATTGACCATCGCCAGTTCCGGCCGGCTCTGGTAGCAAGCCTGGACGTCGGCCTCGATCTCGGCGCGCTGGGCCTCGGGCAGCTTGGCGATCCTGGCGTAGAGGTCGCCCAGACCGTTGTTGAGGTTCACGCCCAGTTCCTTGATGACCGCGGCGTGCTTGGCGAAAACGTCCTTGAAATAGACGGCAACGGCATGGCCGAACATGATGGGGTCGGAAACCTTCATCATCGTGGCCTTGAGGTGCAGGGACAGCAGCACGCCTTCCTGCTTGGCCGCCTGCATCTGCTGCTCGTAGAACTCGCGCAGGGCATTGCGGCTCATGACGCAGGCGTCGATGATCTCGCCGGCCTTGAGCGTGGTCTTTTCCTTGAGCACCGTGGTCTGGCCGTCGGCACCGACAAACTCGATGCGCACCGGGCCGGCCTCATTGACCACCACCGACTTCTCGCTGCCGTAGAAATCCCCTGCGTTCATGTGCGCGACGCGGGTCTTCGAGGAGGCCACCCAGGCGCCCGTCTTGTGCGGATGCTGCTTGGCGAAATTCTTGACCGACAGGGCGGCGCGACGGTCGGAGTTGCCCTCGCGCAGCACCGGGTTCACGGCGCTGCCGAGCGCCTTGCCGAAGCGCGCCTTGAGCGCCTTCTCGGCGTCGTTCTGCGGGGTCTCGGGAAAGTCGGGAATGGCGTAGCCCTGCGACTGCAATTCCTTGATCGCGGCCTTGAGCTGGGGCACCGAGGCGCTGACGTTGGGCAGCTTGATGATGTTGGCCTCGGGCTTGAGGGTCAGCTCGCCCAGCCAGCTCAGGTCGTCACCCAGCTTCTGGGCTTCGGTCAGATTCTCCGGGAAGTTGGCGATGATGCGCCCGGCCAGCGAAATGTCGCGGGTCTCGACGGCAACACCCGCGGCCTTCGTGAACGCCTGAACGATGGGCAGCAACGAATACGTCGCCAGTGCCGGGGCTTCATCAACCTGGGTCCAGAATATCTTGGCTTTCTGCGTCGTCATGTTTTTTCCACCTCACTCAGTTAGGTAATCAATTGACAGCCGGCGACCCCGTATCGGTGACTCAGGACACGGCATTGGGATGCGGGGACAAGGTATTCATATCGAGGCGGCAAGCAGCCGCGCACACAACCCACCTATTAATTGTTTTATTTTATATCTTATATAAGACTAAGGCAAATACCACCCATCCGGCCCAGCAGTCTCATATCGGCACTGCCGACCAGAAAGTGCCATCTTTTCGATGGGCTACGGCGCATAAGTCGTGCAGAATTGCCAACAACGGGAGGAAGACGACATGGCCAAGCCGATGCCTATGCATGCGAACCACGGGGATGCCGGCAACAAGAGCATCCGCACCGGACTCTCCGAAGAATCCATCCGTCTGGCCTTCCTCGATAATCTTTTCTATGTGCAGGGACGATTTCTCGAAGTCGCCTCGCCCAGCGACAAGTACCGGGCCCTCGCTTACACGGTGCGCGATCGTTTGCTGCACCGCTGGGTCAGTACGATCCAGACCTACCAGAAGATCAATCCGCGCACCGTCTGCTATCTTTCCGCCGAATACCTGCCGGGACCCTATCTGGGCAACAACCTGCTCAGTCTCGGCATCGAAGACAGTACCCGCCGTGCGCTGGCCGGGCTGGGCATCGACCTCGACGAACTGATCGAGCACGAGGAGGAGCCGGGGCTGGGCAACGGCGGTCTCGGCCGGCTGGCGGCCTGCTTCATGGATTCGCTGGCCGCCTTGCAGATTTCGGCCATCAGCTACGGCATCCGCTACGAATTCGGCATCTTCAACCAGGTCATCAAGGACGGCGGTCAATTCGAGACGACGGATAACTGGCTGCGCCTCGGCAACCCCTGGGAGGTGCAGCGGCCCCACATCACTTACGACGTCAAGATCGGCGGCCACACCGAGCAATTTGTTGACGACCAGGGGCGTCTGCGCGTGCGCTGGCTGCCCGGCGAGGTCTTCCACGGCGTGGCGATCGACACGCCCATCCCGGGCCACAACGTGAATACCGTCAATTTGCTGCGCCTGTGGAGCGCCGAGGCGGCCGAGGGGTTCGACTTCAATGCCTTCAACCAGGGCGACTACTACGGTGCGGTGATGCGCGAGGTGCGCTCGGAAACCATCAGCAAGGTGCTCTACCCCAACGACGAGCCCGAACTCGGCAAGCGCCTGCGCCTGTTGCAGCAGCACTTTTTCGTCACCTGCTCGCTGCAGGACATGTTGCGCATCCACCGCACCACCGGCCTGTCGCTGGCAAGCTTCCATGAAAAGTTCAGTGTGCAACTGAACGACACCCATCCGGCCATCGCGGTGGCGGAACTGATGCGCCTCCTGGTGGACGACCACCGCCTGGAATGGGACGAGGCCTGGAACATCACGCGACATACCTTCGCCTATACCAATCACACGCTCTTGCCCGAGGCCCTGGAAAAGTGGCCGATCCCGCTCTTCCAGGCACTGTTGCCGCGCCACCTCGAAATCATTTACGAGATCAATGCGCGCTTTCTCGACACGGTGCGCCTGCGCTATCCCTTCGATCGCGGAATGGTCGAGCGTCTGTCCATCATCGACGAAACCGGGCCGCGCTACGTACGCATGGCGCACCTGGCCTGCGTCGGCTGCTTTGCCATCAACGGCGTCGCCGAGTTGCACAGCCGCCTGCTCAAGGAAACCGTGCTGCGCGATTTTTACGCCCTGTGGCCGCAAAAATTCCAGAACAAGACCAATGGCGTCACACCGCGCCGCTTCATGATGCTCTGCAACCCCGGCCTCGCCAGCCTGCTGACCGAAACCATCGGTTCCGAGTGGTCTGGCGACTTGTCGAAGCTGCGGGAACTGGAACACCATGCCGACGATCCGGCCTTCCAGGAACGCTGGCGGCAGATCAAGCACGAGCGCAAGCTGCGGCTTGCCGCGACCATCGCCAAACGCTGCGGCGTGACCGTCGATCCCGCCAGTCTCTACGACGTACAGGCCAAGCGCATTCACGAATACAAGCGTCAGCATCTGAACGTGCTGCATATCGTCACGCTCTACAACCGCATCAAGCTCAATCCCGGGCTCGACATCACGCCGCGTACCTTCATTTTCGGCGGCAAGTCGGCGCCCGGCTATGCGATGGCCAAACTCATAATCAAGCTGATCAGCGCCGTCGGCGACGTGGTGAACCGCGACCCCGACGTGGCCGGTCGCCTCAAGGTCGCGTTCCTGCCGAATTTCAGCGTCAAGCTCGGGCATGGCGTCTATCCGGCCGCCGACCTGTCGCAGCAGATTTCGACCGCCGGCAAGGAAGCCTCGGGCACCGGCAACATGAAGTTCTCGATGAACGGCGCGCTCACCATCGGCACGCTCGACGGCGCCAACGTCGAGATCCGCGAGGAGGTCGGCGCCGAGAACTTTTTCCTCTTCGGTCTCACGGCCGAAGAGGTGGAGCGCACGCTGGCGGACGGCTACCGGCCGCGGGATATCTACAACGGCAATCCGGAGCTCAAGGCCGTCATCGACCTGATCGACAGCGGTTTGTTCGCCCACGGCAACCGTAGCGTGTTCCAGCCGCTGATTGACAACCTGCTGGGCGACGATCCCTATCTGCTGCTCGCCGACTATGCCGCATATATCGCCTGCCAGGATCAGGTCAGCATGGCCTATCGCGACGTCAAGCGCTGGACGCGCATGTCCATCCTCAACGTCGCGCGCATGGGCAAATTCTCTTCCGACCGTACGATCGCCGAATATTGTCGCGACATCTGGCGGGTGACGCCGACGCCGGTGGAACTGTAACGCACGCACAGACCCACGCTCCCGGCACGTCGCGCCGCCGCTTGAGCTTCCGCCACGGCGACACCCGCCGAAGCCGGGCAATTCATCGTCCACATAGGCGGACGTAATCCGCACATAACATTCCTCGCGGCAGGCCTGCGCCCGATTCAGGGATACAATGTTGCTCTTTGCAATGCTCGCGCTGTGGTTTGCATCGATGGAAGCATTCCTCCGCCAGCGCCCGGCCCAAGCTCGAGGATCCCCATGCTGACCAACAGGTTACTTCTGCGCGTTTTCCCATTTCTCGCCTGGTTTCCGATCAATTCGATCATCCTGCGCGGCGACCTGATGGCCGGCGTCATCGGCGCCCTGGTGCTGGTGCCCAAGGCCATGGCCTACGCCCAGCTCTCCGGCCTGCCGATCTACTTCGGTCTCTACACCGCCTTTATTCCGGCCATCCTCGGCGCGCTGTGGGGGTCGTCGCGGCAACTGCTGTCCGGGCCGGTAGCCATCGTCTCGCTGATGACCGCCGCCGCCGTCACCCCGCTGGCGGTGCCCTATTCCGAGGAATACATCGGGCTGGCGCTGCTGCTCACCCTGATGGTGGGCGTGATCCAGTTCAGCATGGGCGCCTTCAAGCTGGGCACCATCGTCAATTTCGTCTCCCACCCGGTCATCCTCGGCTTCATCAACGCCGCCGCCATCATCATCGCCTTGTCGCAACTCGACATGCTGCTGGGCATCCCCAAGGGCCGCAGCGATTCCTTTCTCAAGGACATCTGGGAGATGGCGGGCTATCTGCCCCAGACGCACCTGCCAACGCTCGCCATGTCCGTCCTGGCGCTGGCGCTGATGCTCGGGCTGAAGAAGATTCCCGCCCTCGCCAAGCCCAGCGTCCTGATCACCGTGGTGGTCACCATTCTCGTCGCCATGGCGGCCGGTTACGAACAGAAGGCCAAGGGTAGCCCCGAGCAGATTGCCGATCCCGCCGTGCGCGAACTGGTGGCCGGCTATGATCAGGGGAGTGGGCAGATCAATGCCCTGATGACCGACATCACCGCCAGATCGGGGGAACTGCGTGCCGCCGAGAAGGCCCATGACGCCCGCGCGGCCGCCGATCTGCGTCACCAGATCGACCTCCTCCGGGTCGATGTGTCCAGCCTGGAAGCCCACAACAAGGTGCGCCTCACCCAGATCCGCAAGCTGCACTTCGAGCGCGCGATGGTTCCGGAAGATCAGCCGGCGGCGCTTTACGTCACGGGCGCCGTCCCTGCCGGTATCGAGACCGACGGTCACAGTTGGCATATCAAGAAGATCGAGAAAGGCGAGATGCGCCTGATGGGCGGCGGCGACGTCGTCGGCAACATTCCGGCCGGGCTGCCCGGGTTCCGCCTGCCCACGCTGAGCTGGGATGCCATAGGCTCGCTGCTGTCCGCCGCCTTCATCGTCGCCCTGGTGGCCTTCATGGAGACGATCTCGATGGCCAAGGCACTCGCGGCTCAGACCAAGCAGCGCCTCGACCCGAACCAGGAACTGATCGGCCAGGGCCTCTCCAACCTCGGCGGCGCCTTCTTCCAGGCCTATCCCTCCTGCGGCTCCTTCACCGGCTCGGCGATCAACCTCCAGGCCGGCGCCAAGACCGGGCTCGCCTCGGTATTCAACGGCACCTTCGTCGCCGTCACCTTGCTGTTCCTGACGCCCTACCTCTACCACCTGCCCAAGGCAGTGCTGGCGGTCATCATCCTGCTGGCGGTGACCAGCCTGGTCACGCCGCAGGCGCTCAAGCACACCTGGAAAGCCAGCCGCACCGACGGCGCCGTCGCCATCATCACCTTCGTCGTCACCCTGGTGGCGGCACCGCACCTGGACCGCGGCATCATGGTCGGCGCCGGCCTGGCGCTGGTGCTGTTCCTGTACCAGACCATGAAGCCGCGCGTCGCCATTCTCGGCCGCTTCCACGACGGCACGCTGCGCGACGCGAAAGTGCACCACCTGGCGGCCTCCGACGTGGTGACGGCGATCCGCTTCGACGGCCGCCTCTACTTCGCCAACGTCTCCTATTTCGAGGATGCGGTACTCCACGCCGTGGCCGACAACCCGAAAGCGCCCTACGTACTGATCGTCGGCGACGGCATCAACGACATCGACGCCTCGGGCGAGGAAGTGATTCATCACCTGGTCGAGCGTCTCAACGAAAATGGCATTGTCGTGCTCTTCTCCGGCCTCAAGAAGCAGGTGCACGACGTGATGCACGCCACCGGCCTGCGCGAGATCATCGGCGAGAAGCGCTTCTTCTCCACGGCCGAACAGGCACTGGAAGCGATCTATTCGCGCCCCGAGAACGCCGACGAGAACGATCCCCTGCGTCCGCGCCCCCACGCACCCAATGCGGCCGCCATCGCCCGCCTGGCCGTATAGCACCCGCCACCCCCGTACCGGCGTCCCTCCATACCGGCCTCCCCGGCCGGCTTGACGCTGCCTTGACGTAGCGTGTGATTTGATAACGGTGCATTGACGCTGCCGATCAAATCGTCACGCAGTCTTGACGCTTGGCCAGCAATCCGGCAGCCCGAAGTCATCCACCCGCTCCTGCGCGGCAACGCCGTGCAGGAACCTTGCGACAGGAGGGAAGCATGGAACGACACGAAGCGTATTGGGGCAAAGCTGTTTTCTGGGCAACGCTCACGGCGGCGCTTTACGCGCTAACGTTCTCCAACGCCGAATTCATTCTGCACATGGCCCACACGACGCCCGAAGCCTGCGTCGTCGGCCAGGGCGCCGGCGCGGCCTACTACCACAAGGCCGGCCTGGATGCCTGCGCTGCGCAGGGCGGCGAAATGGTGGCGGGTACCTGGTGGCACGTGCTGCTGCCCATCCTGCTCGCCTTCGCGGTCTCCTACGTTCATGGCGCCTTTACTGGCCTGTTCTGGGAGTTGATGGGCCTGAGGCCCGCCTCCGCTCTTCCGGCGAAAGGATAGGCGGCCATGGAGTCCCTACAGTTCATCGAACTCAACGCCACCACGATCTTCCTGCTGGTGCTGATCGGCTTCATCAGCGGCATGGTGTCGGGCTTCATCGGCTCCGGCGGCGCCTTCGTGCTGACGCCGGCAATGATGTCGCTGGGCGCACCGGCCATGGTCGCCGTGGCTTCCAACATCTGCCACAAGTTCCCCAAGGCGCTGGTCGGCGCCGTCAAGCGCCACAAGTACGGCCAGGTGGACGTCAAGCTGGGCCTCATCCTCGGCCTCTTCGCCGAGCTGGGCATGCTCGCCGGCAAGCAGGTGATGACGCATATCAAGCACGACTTCGGCCGCACCGGCACCGACCTCTACGTCTCGGTGATTTTCATCGTCGTGCTCGCCATCGTCGGCGGCTTCGTGCTGCGCGACTACCGCAAGCTGCGGCACGCGCCCCAGGAGGAGGAACACAAGACACCCCGGCTGGCGCGGTGGATACAATCGATCGACATTCCCGGCACCATGATCTATTTTCCGGTCGCCAAGGTGCGCATCTCGCTGCTGTTCATCATTCCCGCCGGCTTCGCCACCGGCATGCTGGCGGCAACCATCGCGGTGGGCGGCTTCATCGGCGTGCCGGCGATGATCTACATTTTCGGCGTGCCGGCGATCATGTCCTCGGCCACCGAACTCGTCATTGCATTCGTCATGGGACTGGGCGGCACCGTCATCTACGGCCTCGAAGGCGTGGTCGACGTGCGCCTGGCAATGCTGATCCTGTTCGGCTCGCTGTTCGGCATTCAGCTCGGCGCCATCGGTACCACCTACGTCAAGGACTACCAGGTCAAGCTGGTGATGGCCGTCATCATGCTCACCGTGCTGTTCTCGCGCTTCTTCTACATCCCCGGCTATCTCTCCAGGCTGGGCCTCATCGCGCCGCTGGAAGACGGCAGCATCGCCACGCTGACGATGCTGGGCGACGGCGTGCTGGCCATCGCCCTGATCCTCGGCGCCGTCACCGTGCTTACCGCGTTGACCAAGGGTATCGCCGAACACCGCAAGGCACAGGAAGCGGGACGGCTCGCCGCAGACATGGAGACTTTCGGACCTGCCGCGGGCGGCGGTTTCCGCGGTATTGCCCAGCCATAGAAAACTGCGCCGCGATAAGGGCGTCGCTGGCGCAGTGCCATTGAAAGTATTGCTGTGTCGGTCAGCGCCGCGGGGCGGCGGGATGGGAACTTCCTTCGTCCTCACGGTGCCAACGGCGCACAGATCGGCCAAAGGAAGTTCCCACCCCGCCGCCTTCACCGCCCGCAACGGCTTTCGTCCAACCCGCACCCGCGCCGGTAACGAGGGCAATCTGGGATAATCCGGCGACCCGTCTTTTCTGGATTGCGCCATGGGACACCGCCTCTCGAAAATCTACACCCGCACCGGCGACGCCGGTACCACCGGGCTGGGCGACGGCTCGCGTACCGGCAAGGATGCGCCGCGCGTGGCGGCGATGGGGGATGTCGACGAAACCAATTCGCTGCTCGGCGTGCTGCTCTGCGAGGAACTGCCCGACGACATGCGCGAACTGCTCACCGGCATCCAGCATGATTTGTTCGACCTCGGCGGCGAACTTTCCGTCCCCGGTGCCACCTTTCTCAAACCGGGACAGCCGGCACGGCTCGAAGCGGCCATCGACCGCTACAACGGCGAGTTGCTACCGCTCAAGGAATTCATCCTTCCCGGCGGCTGTCGCGCCGGGGCGCTGGCCCACCTCGCCCGCGCCACCTGCCGTCGCGCCGAACGCAACATCGTCGCACTGGCCGCCGCCGAGCCGGTGTCCGCGGCGGCACGCCAATACCTGAACCGTCTCTCCGACCTGCTCTTCGTCCTCGCCCGCTGCCTCAACAAGGCCGCCGGCAGCGGCGACGTGCTTTGGCAGAAGGGCAAGAACGCCTGAGCGCCTGCCGCGCCAGCGGTCGCGCACTTTTGACTGGCGCCAGACTCCGGCGATTAATGCCCGGTTAAGCTGGGGCCGCTACATTGGGGGTGTTTTGAAGATCGGCCGCCCGATACCGAGCAGCCGCACCAACCCCATCGAGAGGCACGCTCATGAAATTCCCCCATCTGGCCTTCGGTCTTCTGGCCGCCCTGTCCATTACGGCGACAGCCCCAGTCGTCGCCGCCGAGTCGCATGACCATCACCACGAAGCGGCAACCGCGACGCTCCAACTCGATCAGGGCAGGAAATGGGCGACCGACGCGCCCCTGCGCCTGGCCATGGCAAGTCTGCGCGCAGCGTTGGCGGGCAGGCTGCACGGCATTCACAACGGCACCCTCGGCCGGGAGGACTACGCCGCCCTGGGCAAGGCTATCGAAAGCCAGATCGGCACCATCGTCAGCCAGTGCAAGCTGACGCCCCAAGCGGATGCCATGCTGCATATCGTCATCGCCGAACTGGCTGCGGCAGCCGAAGTCATGCAGGGCAAAGCAGCCGGCAAGCCCGCCGCCGATCGCGCCGTCAGCGCATTGAACGGCTACGGCAGCTACTTCGATCATCCCGCATGGCAGGCACTCAAGTAGGGCAATACATAATCTGCCGGTCTTTCCTGGAGGAAGCCGGCCCGACATGGAGCCTGACATGACTAATCCCATCGCCATCGCCGCGCTGCTGGGGGCTCTCGGCGCGCCGCCGGCCGCCGCCGCCGACGGCCTGACGACCCCGGATATGCCGCCTTCCTACCGCGCCGAATGCGGCAGTTGCCATGTCGCCTTTCCGCCCAATCTGCTTTCGGCCGGCGGGCTGTTTTCGGGCGGCGGATGGCGGACGATCATGGACGACCTGCGTACGCACTTCGGCGAAAACGCCGCGCTCGAAGAAGCGCTCCATCGGCAGATCGAGCAATATCTCGTCGATCATGCCGGCGGCGAGCGTCGCTTCGGCAGCCGCACCGATCCGCCGCGGCTGACCACCACCACCTGGTTCCGCCGCAATCATGGCGAGATGAAGGCATATTTCGCCGATACACGCGTAGGCAGCGCGGCGAACTGCCCCGCCTGCCACCGGCAGGCGGAGCGCGGCTACTATGCCAAACGGGATGTCGTGCTGCCGGCGCTGCCCCGCAGGTAAGACTTAAGTCGGCGTTAAGCATCGCCTAAGGCTGGCTTAAGCCGCGAGCCTCAACCTCACTCCCGTCGCATTCACAAATGGAACCGAACATGAACACCGCCCCGCTTGCCAGCCACCGCGTCTATGATCCACTGCTGCGCCTGATGCACGCCTGGAACGCGCTGGCCATCGTCGGCCTCGTCGTCACTTCGCAGATCGCCGAATTCGTCGAGCACGGCCCCTGGGAATCCACCGCCTGGCAGATCCATATCCAGTTCGGCTACGCCATGATCGGCGGCCTCGTCGGCCGCCTGCTCTGGGGCTTTGTCGGGCCGAACGCCGCCCGCTGGTCCGACCTCTGGCACCCACGTGAGTGGCGCGCCATGCTCGGCGGACGCATCCACTTCCCGCCGCGCCTCGGTCACGATGTGCGCGCCAGCGCTGCCTTTCTCGCCCTCTACGCGGTACTGCTGGCGATGTGCGGCACCGGACTTGCGCTCGCCGCCATCGAACAGAACATGGGCCCGCTGGCGATGCTGCTCGGCGACGACACCGGCCTCAAGCACTTTTTCAAGGAACCCCACGAGGTGGGCTTCGGCCTGGTCCTCGGCTTCATTGCGCTGCACCTGGGCGCGCTGGCTTTTCACCGCTTTTTCCTGAATCAGCCGGTCGACCAGGCCATGGTCACCGGCATCCAAACCCTGCCCAAGGAGGCTCCCCATGCTTAAGACACTGCCCTTGCTCCTCGCGTTGGCCGCCGGCACCACCGCGGCCGCCACACCTGCCGCCCTGCTCCAGGACTACGTCGCCGAGGCGCGCAAGGAGAACCCCGCGTTTGCCCCCTCGGCCAGCCGCGGCGAAGCCTTCTTCCGCCAGCAGCGCGCTGCCGAATCCGGCCCCGTCGCCTGCGCCGGATGCCACTCCGACGATCCGCGCAAGGAGGGCCGCACCCGCGCCCACAAGACCATCGCCCCGCTGGCGCCGGCCGCCAACCCGGAACGCCTCACCGACGCGGCCAAGGCCGAGAAATGGTTCGGCCGCAACTGCAAGGACGTGGTCGGCCGTGCCTGCACGCCCGCCGAAAAAGCGGATTTCGCCGCCTGGCTGATTTCCGTTCGCTAAGGAGAACATCGTGAAGAAACAGTTACCCAAGCTCGTCACACTTGTCGCCGCCATCGGTGTATCCGGCTGGCTGTTTGCCGGCGACCACGACGCGGGGCGCGAAGGCGGCGGCCTGCCGCAGCTCGACAACAAAGTCTGGCGCCAGGAATGCGGCAGCTGCCACACCGCCTTCCATCCGGGCCTGCTGCCCGAGCGCTCCTGGCGCAAGTTGATGGGTGGCCTCGACCGCCACTTTGGCGAGAACGCCAGCCTCGATGCCCCGACGCAAAAATCGATCGCCGACTTTCTCGCCGCCAACGCCGCCGACCGTAGCGCCGCGCGCCGGGCGAAAAAGGTTGCCGCTTCCATCCCGGACGGCGAGGCGCCGCTACGCATCACCGAAACTCCATGGTTCGAGCGCAAGCACGACGAACTGGCGCCCCAGGTCTGGCGCCGCAAGAACATCGGCAGCCGCGCCAACTGCGGCGCCTGCCATGCCGGCGCCGACACGGGCAATTTCAGCGAGCGCGAAGTGCGCATTCCGCGCTGATGCGCCGCAGTTAACTGTCGTGGCGGCTGTGGCTGGAATGTGCGGCAAACATCCCATCCAGGCCGGCGACGAAATTACAGATATGATCTTGTCCATCCAGTCCGAGACGGCGAATGCCATGAACAACATGCAAACCAAACGCGAACAGGACCGGTCCGGGCGACATTCGGGGAAACCGGCCGGGGCGGTATCGCGCGTCCCGGTCTGAGGATTCCATGCAACGTCATACCAATGCAACAACAACCGCCTCGACGAGCGCTCCTGGCGGCGAGCCGGCGCTTACAACCGACGCCTGGCTGAACCCCAGTCTTGCCACCCGCATCGCCCAGAACTTCTTCACCCACAGCGGGCACATTCCCCTTACCCTGCTGATACTCGAACTGCTGTTGTCCTCCGGGGGCTATCTGTTCAAACCCGATGCCTACATCCTGGTCGGATCGGGCCTTGTCCAGGCGGCAGCGCTCTCACTGCTGGCGCAACGCGGCACACCACGGCCGTTTCTCGGCAACCTGATCGGCCCTTTCGTGTATTCCCTCTGGGAGGGAGGCACGGAAGGCTTCGCCTTCATCGGGCAATGGCACCACCAGGCCTACTGGGCATTCGCCCTGTGCTTCGGCGCCCTGCATTGGCTGGAGACGCGCTACCCGCGTCGCGCCGACGCCATGGTGCTGATCGAAAACATTCTGCGCTCGGCAATTCCGCTCGTGATGTACGCACTGTTCGAGGCACGTGACAGCAATGCCCCCGCCGCCTTCGATCGTTTCTTCGACGACCGCGCCCATGTCTTCCTGTCCATCGTGCTGTTGCTGATCGGCGCCCTCCTGGGCTTCGCCGACCTGACGCTGCGCCGCTCCCAGGCGACGATTCGGCTGCTGGCGAACCGGCTGCGCCGCTACTCCGAATGGTCGCTGGGCCGCGACGTGCTGGAACGCGCAATCGTCGACGAGGAAACTCTCGGCCTGCAACGTACCGTCCGCACTGTCGCCTTCATGGATGTCCGCGGCTTCACCCGTTGGAGCGAAGTCCAGTCGCCTGAACAGGTGCTTGCAATGCTCAACGACTATTACGCCATGGCTGAGAAACAGCTCCTCGACGTCCGTCCGGTAAAGATAAAGTTCACCGCCGACGAGGTCATGGCGGTGTTTTCCGCACCGGCACCCGCAATTGCCGTGGCACAACGCTGGCTCACCGCTGCGACCGCCATGCTCGCTCCGTTCGGTCTGAATGCCGGGGCCGGGGTACACACTGGACCCGTGGTTGAGGGCATTCTGGGCGGACAGGAAGCACGTGCCTACGACGTGATCGGAGATACGGTCAACACCGCAAACCGGCTGTGCGCTGTCGCGGCGGCGGGAGAACTGTTGGTGTCCGCGTCCACCATGGACAACAGCGGATATGCGGCAGGGGTGCGGGCCTGGCGCGATGTCTCCCTCAAGGGCAAGCGCGAACCCGTCAGGCTCGCCGTGCTGGAAACCGCCTGATGCGCATACTTCTCGTCGAAGACGACCCCATTCTGGGCGATGGCCTCGCCGCCGGCCTGCGCCAGTCGGGCTTCGCCGTCGATTGGCTCAAGGACGGCGCCAGTGCCGTTGCCGCGCTGCAATGCGAGCGTTTCGACCTCGCAGTGCTGGACCTCGGCCTGCCGAAGCTCTCCGGCATGGACGTGTTGAAGCGCCTGCGTGCGCAGGGTAGCGCCATGCCGGTACTGATACTCACCGCCCGCGATGCCACCACCGACAAGATCGCCGGCCTCGATGGCGGCGCCGACGATTACCTGGTGAAGCCCGTCGACCTCGACGAACTTGCCGCCCGCATCCGCGCCCTGTTGCGCCGTTCCGGCGGACGCGCCGAGCCGGTAATGATCCATGGCGATCTGCTGCTCGACCCCGCCGCCCACAGCGTCGAAATCGCCGGACAGCCGGTGGAGTTGTCGGCGCGCGAGTTTTCCGTGCTGCACGCGCTGCTTGCCAACGCCGGCCGCGTCATGAGCCGCGGCCAACTCGAACAGTCGATCTACGGCTGGACCGAGGAACCCGACAGCAACGCCCTCGAAGTGCATATCCACCATCTGCGCAAGAAACTCGGCAGCAGCCTCATCAAGACGCTGCGCGGCGTCGGCTACACTATTTCGAAGCCGTGATTATGAAAGGCTCTGTTGAACCACGGCGACACGGCGGAAAGACAAGACCTACGGTGAGATGCGTTTCCGATACTGACAGTGCATCGAGAAGTCTTCGCAACGCCATGAATTCCGCCGTGTCGCCGTGCTCGCCGTGGTGAACTGCTTTTTTCCAGAATGATCACTACTACCCGCTGGTTCTCCCTGCGTCACCGCCTGCTCGCCCTCTTGCTCGGCGGCGTCTGCGTTTGCTGGCTGGCGGCGCTGGCATGGACCTACGTCGATGCCCGCGAAGAGGTCGACGAGTTATTCGACGCCCAACTGGCGCAGTCGGCCCAGGTGCTGCTGGCGCTGGGCAACCTCGAATCCGAAGACGATGTCGAGGAACTCGAAGGCCCGCTGCACCGCTACCAGCGCAAGCTGATGTTCCAGATCTGGGACCATCACGACCATCTCGTGTTGCGTTCGGCCAATGCGCCCGTCACACCGCTCGCCGAGCGCGACGGCTTTTCCAACGGCGCCGGACCGCAGGGCCACTGGCGCTACTTCGTCCAGCGCAGCCGCCACCGCCACGATCCGATCCGTGTACTGGTGGCCGAGAACCGCGCGGTCCGCGACGAACTGGTCGCCCACATCACGCTGCGCGTGCTGCTGCCGGGCGCCGTCGCCCTCGTCCTGCTCGGACTGTGGGTCTGGCTGGCGATACGCAGCGGTTTTGCGCCGCTGGCGGCGCTCGCACGCCAGGTCGGCAGCCGCGCGCCGGAGCGCCTGCATGCGGTCGTCCCCGAGTCCGCGCCCGAGGAGATCCGGCCGCTGCTCGAAGCACTGAACGACTTGTTCGGGCGCGTCGAACGCACCCTGGAGAACGAGCGCCGCTTCACCGCCGACGCCGCCCACGAACTGC
>OBOI01000427.1_pt1 | contig 14951 bp, 11 predicted proteins | sample 1670151 | NCBI WGS metagenome assembly OBOI01 (sample SAMEA104232303, study PRJEB22302) | sediment metagenome | biome: forest; feature: aquifer; material: sediment | place: USA | collected 2011-08-07 | depth 0.01 m | reverse complement strand
GCCCTTCTTGACCGGGAGCCGATTGACTTGCTCATGGTGGACGCCGCGATGCCGGGCATGGATGGGATCTCCCTGGTGCAACAGGTACGGCAGAGAGCGGCCCTCACCGCCCTCCCGGTGGTCATGCTGCTCAACACCGTTCAGGGGGTTGAGGCCCTATCCCTCTCCGACCTGGGCATAACAGACCGGCTCTACAAACCGGTGAGTCGGGAGGCCTTGCTGGCGATCATCCGTTCCGCCCTGGCCAACAAACAGCCGCTTGCCCCCCCCCACTCCGACCCGCTGCCCCCATCCGCCAGCGAAAGTTCAGGGGCGGAGCACTTGTTGCCGGCGCCAACGGCAGGGAGTTCGTCGGCAGTGAGCATGAGCCAAGGGGCCAGGATCCTGCTGGTGGAAGACGATCTGGTCAACCAGGCCTTGGCCATGGCGCTGCTGGAGGATCAGGGGTTCCGGGTGGTGGCGGTGGACAATGGCAGAAAGGCCGTGGAGGTGGTGCAAGAGGGATTTGCTCTGGTGTTGATGGACGTACAGATGCCGGAGATGGATGGGCTACAAGCGACTCGGCTCATCCGCCAACAGGAAGAGTTGACCGGGATGCATGTGCCGATCATCGCCATGACCGCCCATGCCATGCGCCAGGACCGGGAACGGTGTCAGGAGGCCGGCATGGACGGCTATCTCGTTAAGCCGGTGCATGCCGAAACGCTCTACGCCACCATCGCCCAGCACCTCCTAAGCTGATTACATGGTGCGGACTCGGCAGCGGCCCTCGGCCTTGGCCTTGTAGAGGGCCTCGTCAGCCCGATGGATCCACTGCTTCTTGTCCAAGCCGGGCTGCCACTCCACCAGGCCAATACTGATCCCCAGGACTCCGGCGCCGGGGCCGGGCAAATCAAGCCGGTTGATGGTCTGGCAGAGGCGGTTGGCCATGACCTCGGCCGCGGCCAAGGCGGTGTCCGGCATGATCAGCATGAATTCGTCACCGCCCATGCGGGCCAGCACATCACAGTTGCGCACCATGCGCTCCATGCTGGCGGAGACCTTTTGCAGGACCACATCGCCTACCCCGTGACCGTAAGTGTCGTTAATCTGCTTGAATCTGTCCAAATCCATGCAGGCCAGGGTGACCGGGTGACCGTGACGCTCCGCCTGGGCCAGGACCATGGTGATCCGTTCTTCAAAGACGCGGCGGTTCATGAGCCCGGTCAGGACATCACGGCTGGCCTGCTCGTAGAGGTCTTCATACTCCAGGGCCCGTTGCAACGGTTCACAGAGGATTTGCAACCCCTTGGCCAACAGCTGGCTCTCATACTCGCCAATCTTCTTGTCCTTACGGAGGACCAGGAGGATCCCGCTGCCGGAGAATTGATCGAGCTGCCAGCTCTGGATGGTATAGTTGTCCTTGGTCCAGCAGCAGGAGTCACTGCACTCGGGCTGGGAGACAAAGGCCTCCTTGGCAATGGCCATGGCCTGACGCCGCTCCGGACCATGACAGGAACAGAGCAGATGCTGCCGGGAGCGCTCTTTATTGTTGTACGCCAACAGATCGTGATTGACCAACGGCATCAACCACACGGAAAAGGCCTCCAGCATGGCGGTCATGTCAACGGCACCGGCCAAGCGGGCGTGCAGTTCATTGACCATGGACAGCCACTCGGACTGGCGACGATAGTGCTCAAGTTCGACGATGAGGGTGTTGAGATTGACATCGCTCGTCATGCTGGCACCGCTGCCGAAGGGATTGATTTCGCTATAATCGGCAGTAGCCAAGTGCATTGTTCCCATGATTATTACTCCTGTTTCTGATTCCTTCATGTACCCGTATCGGCGTGTTCAAAAATATGGAGATGCCATTTGTGTGCCACTCTCAGGTTTTTGTTCGTGGTCAAGGATACGGGCGACAACAGGGCCTGCACCACCATGATATTTTGTTGTTTTTATTATTAAAAAAATTTACTCACAGGCTAAGTCAACCCCATTGCCAGCCGGCCGGCGAGCGTGCAGGTAGGCAGATTTTGCCTGGTGGCCCCCTCGCTCCAGTCGAGCCCGCGGACACCAAGTCATTATTTTGACAGTCAACCCCCTATCCAGTTGGCCCTCTTCTCCTCACTCATGTCAACAACACCTTGCTTGCGCCAATTTCGCTCCATCATCCATCTGGACATGGATGCCTTTTTTGCCGCGGTTGAGGTCCTTGACAATCCGGACCTCCGAGGCAAAGCGGTGATCGTCGGCGGCGGGCAGCGGGGGGTGGTCTCGGCCGCCTCATACGAGGCCAGACGCTTTGGGGTCCACTCCGCACTGCCCATGGTAACCGCCCATAAACGCTGCCCGTCCGGCGTCTTCCTGCCGCCGCGCATGGGACGATATCGCGAGATCTCGGCCGCCATCATGGCCATCTTCAAACAGTACACCCCCTTGGTGGAGCCCCTCTCCTTGGATGAGGCCTTCCTTGATGTGACGGGCTGCGAGAGGCTCTTTGGTCCGGCGGCTCAACTTGCCGCCCTGATCAGGGAAGAGGTGCGGACCAAGATCGGGCTGACGGTGTCGGCCGGCGTCGCCACCTCGAAGATGGTGGCCAAGATTGCCTCGGACATCCATAAACCGGATGGCCTGACCTGGGTGCCGCCAGGGGAAGAGGTCGATTTTTTGACACCGTTGGCCATCACCAAGTTACCGGGGGTAGGTCCGGCTACCATGAAGCAACTCACCCTGTTGGGGGTTAGAACCATTGGTGATCTGGCCCAGGTGCCGGCAGAGATCCTGGTACGCAAACTGGGGCAGAACGCGAGCTCGCTGCACGCTGCAGCAATGGGCCTGGATGATCGCCTGGTGGAGGCGGAGAGGGAGGCCAAGTCCATCGGTCATGAGGAGACCTTTGCCCAAGACCTGGTGGAGATGAGTGTGATCAAAAAAGAGCTCCTGGCCTTGGCGGTCAAGGTGGGGAGACGACTGCGACAACATGGGGTGGAGGCTAGGACGGTGGTGGTGAAGACCCGCTACCATGATTTCACGCAGACCACCCGCTCCACCACCCTGGCCGCGGCCAGCGCGGACGAAGAGGTCCTCTATCAGGCTGCATGCCGGCTGCTTGGCGCCACCCAGGCGGGCCGCAAGCCCTTGCGGCTTCTGGGGATCACCGCCAGCAACCTGCTGGCCACGGGGCAGGCGCGGCCAAGCTCTTTATTTGCCGAGGAGGGGGATCGGGAGGAGAGACGACGCCGGATCAATCAGGCGGTGGATCGGATCACCGCGACCTTTGGCCACGAGTCCATCAAGCCAGGGAGCTTGGTGTAACGCCAGTTGCTTGCTCGCGCCTGACCAGGCGGACAAAATGCGGCGCCCACTCCGGGGTGGAGAGGGCGTGGATGTGGGTATAGAGGGCAAGGCAGTTCTTATGGACCAGGCCGTCACCGCCGGCGGCAAAACCAACACCGCGCTCCATGGTGAAGGCCATCTCCTGGTCGCTTCCCGGCCCCGCCATGACCTTGCTGTAGCGAAACTCATGGCCCCGGATCTTGGTCCCTGCCGGGTATACCGGGTTGGCGGCAGTGGCGGTGAGGGCGGTATAGCCATGGGCCTGGGGCCGTTTCTCCATGCGGAAGGTGACCGGGAAGATGTCGGCCAGCGGATGGGAGAGGCCATCGACCTCCATGGCCCGTCCCAGGTAGAGCAGACCGCCACACTCGGCGTAGACCGGGAGCCCCTGGTCGATCCGTGCCTTCAGGGAGCGGCGGAAGGTGACGTTGGCGGAGAGGGCCTGGACGCTGTTCTCGGGGAAGCCGCCACCGATATAGAGGCCGTCGATATCCGGCAACTCCCGGCAGCTCAAGGCATCGATCTCCAAGAGACGCGCCCCGCACAACTCCAAGGCGCGCAGGTTTTCCGGGTAGTAGAATTGGAAGGCGGCGTCCTTGAAGATGCCGATCCTGACCGGCTCTGTCCGCTCGGCATGCCACTGGCCATAGATATCGGTCTGGGGTGCCGGGGCCAACAAGGGACCGGCCTGCGCAACCACCGCTGCCAGGTCGATGTGCTCGCCGATCAGGACGGCCAACTCCTTGACCGCCACCTCGGCCCCGTCAAACTCGGGACAGGGGGTGATGCCGATATGGCGCTGGGGAAAGATGTCTCGGCGCAGTCGGGGCATGGCCCCCAGGACCTTGATATCGGTATACTGTTCAACCGCCTGGCGGATGATGGTCTGATGACGGCTGGAGCCGATACGGTTGAGGATCACTCCGTCAATCCTGATCCCCTGCCCCATCTGTTGGCAGCCCAAGAGCAGCGCGGCCACGGTACGGGTAGTCTTGGTGCAGTCCACCACCAGGACGACCGGCAGATCCAGGATGGCGGCCAGTTCGGCGGTGCTGTAACTGCCGGCCGCATTGACCCCGTCGAACAGGCCGCGGTTACCCTCGATCAGGGCCAGGTCCCGGCCTGCGGCATGCTGGGCGCAGGAGTTCCTGATGGTGGCAGCCTCCATCAGGTAGGGGTCGAGATTATAACACGGCTGGTTGGCTGCCAAGTGGAGCCAACCGGCATCAATATAATCAGGCCCTTTCTTGAACGGGGCAATGGCCATCCCCTGACCGGTCAGGGCAGCGGTCAGGCCGACGGCGATCACGCTTTTGCCGGATCCGCCGCACAGTCCGGCAATGACCAGACCACGGGTTGGTTGTTGGATGAGTTCAGGCATTGAGGATTCGGCTAGGGAAGTGAGTTAGGCGACAGTCATGACGTTCGACCTGCCGCCAAAGGCAGTGATTGCATGCGTTGATAACCGTAAACCGCCAACCGTAAACCGTCAACCGAAAGATGAGGCTCTCGCAAAAAGTCCATAAACTCGCCATCCACCAACATAAGATCAACGAGTTACATATTGTGCCGACGCCGGTTGAGCCATTATTGCGAAACCGACAAAGATCCATTCCGCCCTTGCAAAATCACCCCATGGTGATTATTTAAGCTGAATATTTTTTCTTACTCCCTGAGATGGCCGCACCAGCATGCCATCACCGCCTCCCGGCCAGTTGGCGAAATCTGCCCGGCTTTACCACCAATCAATTCAACAAGGAAACCGAGAATGACACCAGCACAACAAGTGGAAGATATCCCCGCCGTCATTGCCGAATTGGAGCAGAAATGTCTTGAGATGCCCGACAACTTTATCGCCCATCACCACCTGGCCTTGGTCTACCGCAAGGCTGGGCGGCATCAGGATGCCATCCGTGAGTTGCAAAAGGCCATTGAACTCGATGACAACTCGGCTGAACCCTATGTCAATCTGGGCGGCATCTACTTTGAAATCGGCGATCTGGATCAGGCCATGGCCTACAACAAGAAGGCCTTGACCCTTATGGTCAAGCCCGCCCAGGCCCATGTCAATATCGGGCTGATCCATCAGCAGCGCGGTGAGGTCGGACCGGCCATCACTTCCTATACCAAGGCCGTTACCCATGACCCCGAGTTCGCCATGGGCTGGGTCAATCTGGCCACGGCCCAGGTCATGGCCGATGATTTCGCGGCGGCGGAGCGAGCGGCCCGTAAGGCTACCGAACTGGCGCCGGAACTAGGCATGGCCTGGAACAACCTGGCGGTCGCCTTGTACTACAAGGGAGACCACCAGGGGGCCAAGACCGCCATGGACACGGCCATAAAAAATAGCTATCCCGTTGACCCCCGCTTCATCGAAGCCGTGCGCGGCGCCCTCTAACCATGGCCAAGAAAAGCTGCATACCCGTCAAGCCGTGGTGTCCGTTCTGCGGCCAAAACGTGGCCCCACCCCAGGCGCCGGCGCAACGGAAGATGAACGAGTTCACCATGGGTGAATGCCAATGCGGGGCGGTCTACGTCAGCGACCAGACCGGTCACAACCTGGGCGCGGCCATGGTCGAGTGTCTGGTGCACGCCAGCCACGACAACTGGGAGCTGGCCTGGGACCTCACCCCCGAAGAGGACTACCTTACCGACCAGATCGACAACTACGATGAAGTGACCCATCAGGTGATCGAGACCAGGAACCTTGATGGTCGCGCTGTGCGCGGTGTCCTCTACTTTGTGCGGCTGCATCAGGAATTTGCCCAACTCGCCACCGCCAAGGGCCAACAACCGCCATCGGATGAACAAACCAACCTCACTCCACGCCCCCCCATGGAACCCATTCGCGACGCGAAACGCGTCAAAAAGCGGGCCAGCAAGGAAGGCGTGCAGGCCTTGGCCGACAGCAGCGATATCGACGGTCTGGTGGATCTCCTGTTTGACGATGCCAAGACCATGCGCTATCTGCAACGGCTGTTCTACGACCCGGAGCCGGATCATCGCTGGCATTACGCCTTTGTCATGGGCAAGGTCTGTGCCCGATACGCCTCGCAAAAACCGGGGGCGGTGAGCGATCTGCTGCACCGTCTGTTCGAGGCCTGTTCCGACTCTGCTGCCAGCCATTGGGGGTTGATCGAGACGGTGGGCTCCATCATTGCCGGCCGGCCCGACATCTTTGGCGCCTTTGCCTCCCATCTGCTGATGTACCGCAACATGCCCTCCACCCGGGTACAGACGATCTGGGCCATGGCGGAGATTGCCAAGACCCGGCCGGACATCGTCCGTGCCACCCCGTTCTATAGCCTGTTCCCCATGCTGGCCCACCCCGACCCCGCAACCCGCGGCCATGCCGTCCTCTTGTTCGGCCTGATCAAGGCCAATGAAGTCAAGATGCAGATCGAGGCCCTGCGGGGAGACACGGCCATGCTCACCTTCTACCACGAGGGCAGACCCCAACAGACCACTGTCGCCACCCTGGTCAGTCAGGCCTTGGACCGCTTGGCGGCATAAACCATTTGAGACAATCTAAAAGAGAGCGAACGAGATGACGACAGCGGAAGAGAAGGAAAAGACCCAGGCCCAGCAAGATTACGAGAAGGGGCAGGAGTTGCAAAAGCAGAGTGAGTTCAGTCAGGCGGCAGCGGCCTTTCACAACGCCCTGATCGGTTTCGAGCAAGAAGCGAATGAAAATGGCGTGGCCAACGCAGCTGACAAGTTGGGAGACGTCTGTCTGGAAAAAGGTGAGTTTGAGAAGGCCCTGACCTACTTTAACCGGGCCTATGCGATTTGCCAGCGTCATGCGGACCGCTTCAGCCTCTTTTCACTGGAGCGCAAAAAGGCCAGGGTCTATGCCAAATCAGGCGACTTGCCCAAGGCCATTGACGCCTACGTGGATATTGTTGATGAATTTAACGCCCTGCGTGATCCGCGCGGCGCGGTGGAGACTCTGGAGACCTTGGCGGATATCTATCTCTCCCAACAGGAGAAGGGCAAGGCCGCTGACTGCTATCGCACCATCGCCTCCATCCACAAAAGTTATAAGCACAATAATTTTTATGCCACCTACATGGAGAAGGCTGCGGCCCTTGAGGTGGCGCAGTGAAGTAACAACGCCCATTGGCTAGCTGCCGCAGGCAGCGGGTTCACGGTCCGAGGGATGGTAGACCTTGGACAACCGTCGGCACGGCACAATAAAAAAAGGCGGGGGATTTAGATCCCTCGCCTTTTTAATTGGAGCAGTTCGGAGAAGAGATTACGCGTTCTTGGCCTCTTCATCCGCTTCTCTGGTCTCTTCATTCTTGGCGCGACCTTTTGCAGCATACATAGTGGTGCTGCCGGACGACCAGAAATCCATCATGCCTTCCTTGACCAACTCGTTGGCGGCATTTTTGACTTCACGAGGTTTAGAGTCAGGATCACACTCATAAAAATCCTTGATATACAATTGAGGCTTTGCAGCTTTTTGTGACTTCGCCAAAATTGCCGCTTTCAACTCTTCTTTGCTCATAGCCATTGGTTAGATCCTCATTTGCGTAGGGATAAAGGTAAAATACAATTCGACAGCCAGGGCAGTCAGCAAATTTTGCTGACTGCCCTGGCTACGTATTCGAATCAATTTTTACTTGATATGGCTGGTGAATTTGAACTGGGTGGTGGTTCTCCACGTATTGTAAGCGAGACGATAGTCATCGACGCTCTTAATGGTGAAGGGGATATCACACTTTTCAAAGAATTTTTCCCAGCCAATTCTCTCGGCCCATTCACCAACACGCTCATACTTCTGAGCATCCTTGGCATAGACTTCAACGATCTTTTTGACCACAGAGGTCACTTCCGGCCAACGAGGTGTATTGTTGGGGAGGAAGGGGACAACCAGCTTGGAGAACTTCGGCGCTGATTTGGAGTTTGAGACCTTACCACCCACCAGGATGGCGATACCGTCACCTTCCGGATCGGCCAGAGGCATGGCAGGACACATGGTGTAGCAGTTACCGCAGAACATACACTTGGCGGCATTGACCACAACGGACTTGACCTCTTCGCCCTTCTCGTTGGTCGCCTTGGCCGGCTTGATGGCGCCCAGCGGACAGGCGGAGATGGCCAGAGGCAATTCACAGAGACCGGTGATGGCATCATGATCAATCATCGGCGGTTTCCGGTGAACACCGAGGACCGCGATATCAGAGGCATGCACGGCGCCACACATGTTGAGGCAGCAGGCCAGAGCGATACGCAGCTGTGCAGGCAACTTCATGGTGGTGAAGTAGTCAAATACCTCGTCCATGATCGCCTTAACGACACCAGAGGCGTCGGTCGCGGGGGTGTGGCAATGAACCCAACCCTGGGGGTGGACGATATTGGTGAGGGAGGCGCCGGTACCGCCGATGGGGAAACGTCCGCCGCGCTTGGCGCTGGCAAGATCATCCAACAGGGGCTGCAGTTTAGCCTTGGAGTCCACCATGAACTCAACATTGTTCCGGGTGGTGAAACGCAGGTGACCATCGCAATGGGCATCGGCGATGTCGCACATCTCACGGATCAACTCGATGCTGATCAGACGGGCGGAAGCACAGCGCACGGTATAACATTCGGCGCCGCTCTCACTGACATGCATCAAGACGCCTGGTTGCACGATCTCGTGATAGAGCCATTTGCCAAAATTGGCCTTACAGACTGGCGGAAGAAGTTCTTCATAGTGTGGCGGACCGATGTCGGTAATTCTATCTTTCATCGGGTTCGCTGGATCGTAAGCCATATTATTACCTCCTGATTATATAGTTATAATTTATTTCGACGATATTGATCGATTGATCACTGTTTGTGGCGTTTACGGAACTCGCGCACGTCACGATCAAAGCCGCCTTCAACCTCTTCTGACTCCCAGAAGACATAGGGGTTGGAGCGAGGCTCTCTGATGTGTTGCGGCAGCGGCTCAATATTCATGACCTTCAGGAAGGTCGGCAGGCCCACGCGCTGAATGGATTCACCGATACGTTCGCGGTTCTTGCCTTGCTCCATCCACCAATCCCACAGACCTTCGATGAAATTGACCAGATCTTCATACTCATTTTCGGCGTTCATCTCCATGAACGGTACAACCATGGTGGCGAACTGAGCGCCATCCAGGATCGGGGCCTTGGCGCCGACCAGGACGGTAGCACCCTGTACTGCACCAGGCCTCAAGGCACGCGGCATGACATTGATACAATGCATGCAACGGGTACACTCGGCGTTGTCAATCTTCAGGGTATCCCCTTCCATCGACATGCACTTGGTCGGACAGAGATTGAGGACTTCCTTGTTGATGCTGAACTTACCCCAATCTTTACCAGCATGGGCACCAGCGTTGGCCTTGTAGTCACCGCTGATGTATTTCTTAACAGCAGCCTGATCGATACGGATATCATCTCTCCAGGTACCGATGACGGACAGATCGGAACGGGCGATTGATGCTACGCAGTCGTTCGGGCAACCGGAGAATTTAAATTTGAACTTGTACGGGAAGGCGGGACGATGGATCTCGTCCTGGTAACGCATGGTCAGCGCATAGCAGGTAGCTTGCGTGTCATAGCAGGACCATTCGCAACGTGACTTACCCAAGCAGCAGGAGGGAGTCCGCAGGTTGGAGCCGGAGCCACCGAGATCCTGGTTCAGATCATGGGTCAGTTCGTAAAACAGGGGCTCAAGGTTAGGGGTGCTGGTGCCCAAGAGAACCAGATCGCCGGTAGAACCGTGCATATTGGTCATACCCGAACCGTACTTCTCCCACAGGTCGCAGATGGCGCGCAGCTTCTTGGAGGTGTAGTACATTCCGGAAGGCTGGTTCAAGCGGACAGTGTGAAAGTGTGCGACGCCGGGGAATCTGTCCGGGACGTCTGAGTAACGGCCCACGATACCACCGCCGTAACCAAAGACGCCGACGATGCCGCCATGCTTCCAGTGGGTGATTCTGTCTTTGAACGACAACTCTAACTGACCAAGAATGTCCCAACATTCCGGCTTAGTCGCGGCCTGGCGTTTGATGTCGGTGACAAAACTCGGCCATGGTCCTTTCTCGAGTTCGTCCAACAAGGGCGTATCATGCTTTGGCATTTTTCGTTTCCTCCTTAGGATCTGAAATTGTTAAAACTGCTAAGAACCACCCTCATTCGCGCCTGCTGGCGTCGACTTTTGGATGAATTAAACGCACAATAAAAAATGATGTTTCCGCATTAGGGGGTCCGTACCAGAAAGACGGTCGGTTGACTTGTTGCGAATCCAATCTGAATAATGAATGATTATTCAGGAAATCCAACTTAGCCACCTGGTTCTTCTTTGTCAATAAAAAATAATCGATTTTCAAATTCTACTAAAAGGCCTGCTGTCTAAGCAAAATAGCGACTTCCCACCGCTTCGCCATATCGTGCTTTATGTCACTATGTCAGGGGAGTTCGCCCTCCTTGTCGCGCCTTTCAGTAGAACCTTGGCGTCCCTGGCGCACCGTGTTGCGCGGATATTTTTTGTGTGCTATATTTCCACGTTCTTATGTAGATTCCCTGGTTTGCAAGCTGAAAATTGATGGTCCGGCCATAAGACGGAAAACTGGCCATCCGCCAACGTAACATCAACAATTGGTTACATTGCGTGCTGGCGTCGGTTGAGCAGTTTTTTGCTAAACCGACAAAAATGGCCGGCAGCAAACGGGGGCTCTATTAATATTGATACCTTAAGATGACAACAGTCATCTTGATCCTATTTCTTTTACATTAGTGAGGTGGCATGTGAGTGTGAAAATTTTAGTTGCCAATCGCGGCGAGATCGCCCTGCGCGTGATCAGGGCCATCCAGGAGTTGGGGCATACCGCCGTGGCCGTGTTTGAGACCCCGGACAATGATGCCCTCCACATCCGGGCTGCGGACGAGGCGGTCTGGCTCGGTGACGGCCCCCGCTGTGACTACCTGAACATCGACAAGGTGGTCGCCGCCGCCCTCAAGGTGGGGGCCAAGGCGGTGCATCCGGGCTATGGTTTCTTGGCCGAGAATCCCAAATTTGCCAAGGCCTGCGAGGATGCGGGTCTGGTCTTTATCGGGCCTACCAGCGAAGTGATCGAGCAGCTCGGCAACAAGGTCATCGCCCGGGAGATCATGGCCAAGGCCGGCATCCCCATGGTCCCGGGCACAGACAACCTGCCTGCCGGTGATCAGGGGGTGCAGGAGGCGGTGGCCTTTGCCGACCGCTATGGCTACCCGGTGATGCTGAAGGCCACCTCCGGCGGCGGTGGCCGTGGCATCCGCCGTATCGAGAACCGGGATGAGTTGATTACCTCCATCCCCCTGGCCCGCTCCGAGGCCCGGGCCGCCTTTAACGACGACCGGGTCTACTTGGAGAAGGTGGTGCTCACCCCCAAGCATGTCGAGGTGCAGATCATTGCCGACAGCTTCGGCCATGTGGTCCACCTGGGCACCCGCGACTGCTCCATCCAGCGGCGCAACCAGAAACTGGTGGAGATCGCCCCCTCCATGATCAAGGACCAGTCGATCCTGGATAGGATCTGCGAGACCGCGGTGATCGCGGCCAAGGCCTCCAACTACACCAACGCCGGCACGGTCGAGTTCTTGCTGGATAAGGAGCTGAACTTCTATTTCATGGAGATCAACACCCGCATCCAGGTGGAGCATACGGTATCCGAGATGATCACCGGCATCGACATCGTCCGCACCCAGATCAAGATCGCCTTGGGCAAGCAACTGGTCTTCACCCAGGATGATATTCGCCTGCGCGGCCATGCCGTGGAGATGCGCATCAACGCCGAGGACCCCCGCAACAACTTCATGCCCGAGGGCGGCAAGACCGTGTCGGTCTACCGCTCGCCAGGCGGCTACGGCGTGCGGCTGGATGGCTTTGTCTACCAGGGGTACAAGATCCCCGAGGTCTATGACTCCCTCTTGGTTAAGCTGACCGTGGCCGGCTACTCCTGGAACGAGACCGTGGACCGCCTGCGCCGCTGTCTGACCAACTTCGTCATTGCCGGACCCAAGACCACCATCCCCTTCTATCTCAATCTGGTGGATGAGCCTGACTTCAGGAGCGGCGAGTTCGACACCTCCTACCTCGATACCCACCCTGAACTCTTTACCTATAATGATAAAGACTCCGAGGTCGACAAGCTGGCCAAGCTGATTGCCGAGATCCACTTCCGCCAGGAGAACCCCTACGCCATCTAGGCCTAGGCAAAAGGAAATATCCATGCGTCTTGCTGGACGCATTAAATTTGAACCGGCCATCGCCCTTAACCGGCTGCCGGGCCGACCATAAGGAGTCAGTTACCATGGAACGTATTGTTCAAGGTATGCATATCAAGGAAGTGCTGCCCATCTTAAGAAACGCAGATGGCTATTTTATCACCAACACGGCGCGGGACCTCTCCCAGTCCGACTTCAAGAACCGGATCCTGCTGCACACCGACCTCCTGGCCGCCAAGGCCCGCGAAAAGGCCAACTACTTTTCCTTGGAGATCACCGGCGGGGCCTCGGTCCACGTCGACATCCTGAGAAAGCAGGTGGACCCCTTTCTCAAGTTGCAGCTGCTCAGGGAGAAGATGCCCAACACCATGTTCCAGACCCTGTGCCGGGGGGTGAATCTCTTCGGTTATCGCCCTTACCCCCAGAACGTCATCCGCTTGACCGTGCGGGAGTTCGCCAAGTACGTCGATGTCTGGCGGGTCTTCGACTTCCTCAACCATGTGCCCAACATGCAGGCGGTGTTCGAGGAGGTCAAGGCCACGGGCAGGATCCTGGAGCCCTGCATCTGCTTCTCCACCGGGCCCGAGCACACGGATGAGTACTATGTCGGCAAGGTCCGGGAGATTCTCGCGGTCACCGGCGAGGAGATCATCCTCTGCATCAAGAACCACGGGGGCCTGGGCACGCCCAAGCGCATCGGCGATCTGGTGGCGGCCATTAAACAGCGCTACCCGGATCTGGTCATCCACTACCACGGTCACAACACCGACGGCAATGATGTCGGCCGCATCACCGCCGCCGTGGTCAACGGCGCAGCAATCGTCGACGCAGCGGACCACGCCTTCACCGGTTACTACGGCCCGCCCCCCATCCTCACCGTGATCGACACCTTGAAGGACTACGGCCATGAGCCGGCAGGCGTCGATGTGGAGGCGGTGATCGAGTCCTCGGAGATCCTGCGCAACGAGCGGCAGCACTACGAGTACTTCGAGTCCCAGTTCAAGGGCTTCCTGCCCACGGTGCAGATCCACAAGCTCCCCGGCGGCGCCATGGGCTCCAGCTTCGAGCAGGCGGTCAAGGGCGGATTCCTGGAGCGGATGCCGGAGATCCTCCACGAGGAGCTCCCCAAGGTCCAGAAAGAGCTCGGCAACTACTGGAGCGTCACCCCCGGCTCCCAAATCCTGTGGACCACGGCGGTGAGCAATGTCCTGGGCGGCAGCCGCTACGGCAACCCCTCCGGCGACCTGAAGAACCTGCTGTTGGGCAAGTACGGCCCCTTCCCCTTCTATCAGCCCGCGGAGTGGATCTACGAGAAGGTCTTTGGCCCTGAGTGGCGGACCATCCTCGAGCGCGATGGCGGGTTGGAGGAGATCGGCGACATGGATATCGAGCATGAGCGGCAGACCCTGGCCAAACGCATCGGCAAGGAGCCCACCGAGCAGCAGCTGGTCCTCTATCTCCAGCACCCCAACGACGCGGTCAACTTCTTCAAGTTCGAGGAGGAGTTCGGCCACTCCTATGTCCTGCCTCCCAGCATCTTCATGCGCCGGGGCGGCTTCCGGGTGGGCGAGACCATCGGTTTCAAGGACCACCTGGGCAAGGAGCATGTGATCGAGGTCGGCCCCAAGCAGTTGAATAAGGAGGAGGGGGAGTGGAATATCTATTTAAATGTGGACCACCACCAGCGGGTCTACACCTTCCCCGAGGAGGTGGCGGGCGCCGTGGCGGCCAAGCCCCTGGAACTGACCAAGGAGGAGATCATCGAACTCGGTCAGGCCGGTGACGTCCGCTCGCCCTTCAGCGCCAATGTCTGCGACATCAAGGTCAAGGAGGGACAGACCGTGATCGTGGGCGACACCCTGGTGGTGCTGGAGGCCATGAAGATGCAGACCCCGGTGGCCAGCCCGGTGGCCGGCACGGTGGAGAAGATCCAGGCCGAGGTCGGCAAGCAGATGAAACCCGGCGACAAACTGCTCAAGATCACCATAGAGTAAAAGTTTTCGGCAAGGGGGTGCGCATGATACGCCATGCGTACCCCTTGCCGTTTTATCGGGTTCACCAACACCGCCATCACCTCTCTGCCCCCTCAACAATCACCCAATGACCATGATGCACGACCCAGATCGCTATCATTGAGCACCCCGGCTGCAAGCCGGTCAGCCCGGTGCGGGCTGTGGCAACCCTGGGCGGTTCTTCCCTCCGTTCGTCCCTCTCCTGATCCCCTGCTTCTCCTTTCAGCGATAGGCCGTGCGGCGGTCACCAGCCGCCTTGGCCCATCACTGACACCGCCTGTGCCCCGCGCTTGCGGGATAAAGGAGAATTCCCCATGGCACCAACCCCCAACCCCAAACCTGCGGCCCGGACCCCCCCAGCCACGGATCACTCTCCCCTCCGCTTGACCCAGACCGT
>OBOI01000426.1_pt1 | contig 15072 bp, 15 predicted proteins | sample 1670151 | NCBI WGS metagenome assembly OBOI01 (sample SAMEA104232303, study PRJEB22302) | sediment metagenome | biome: forest; feature: aquifer; material: sediment | place: USA | collected 2011-08-07 | depth 0.01 m | reverse complement strand
CGGCGTATCCCGCTCGGGAGGGTGGGGTGCCCTGCGTAGCGAAGTAAAGGAGGAGAAGGCGGCCGCAGGCCGGCGACGGGGGACATGAGCGTAGCAGGGCACCCCACCCTCCCGAGCGCGCACCCACCTCAAAGTACGTGAAGGTTAAGGCTTTGACGTTCTATCGCAGGCGCTGACGGACACAGGCTCCCGCGGCGGGGCCGTATTTGAAAATGAGTCGGGCGCCTAGTGCCAGGCGAGAACAACGGGCTCCCGCCGTGAACTCGCCGGCGTCTTGCCGCGCGGATAGCCGACGATAATCGGTGCGACGGCCAGGCATTCGGCAGGAATGTCCAACTCGGTCTTTATCTCCGGCGTATTCAGCGCCGGCAGGGCGGAACCGACGATGCAGCTTCCCAGCCCCAATGCGCATGCGGCCAGCATGACATTTTCTGCCGCAAGCCAGCACTCGGCAACGGCGAAAGGGCCGACGGGTCTGGCGCAAATGACGATCAAGGTACCGGCGTTGTGGAAGATGTCGGCATCCGGATCGTCGACCACCGCGCAGGCCGGGTCGGACGGATCAATGCCGCCGCGCCGGACCTCCGCCGCGAACAGCGGCTTGGCGCGTTCCGACAAACGGTGAAGCAGTTGCCGGTCCTGAACGATGACGAACGCCCACGGCTCTGCATGAACTGCCGTCGGCGCGCGCACCGCGGCTTCGAGCAGCGTGCCTATGGTCTTGTGATCGAGCGTTCCGTCCCGATAGCTGCGCACCGAGCGCCGCGCCAGCATCGCCTCGAAAACGTTCAACCCCGTATCCGGCCGTTGCATGATCGGACTCCTATTGCTTAGGTCAGACGCCAACGCTAACGCGAATGCCGCGTTCGGGTAATCCGTGCGACCCCTTATGGTCCCGTCTGGAGTGGCCGCAGCACGCGCAGTGTGTCGCGAAGGAATCCGGCTACGCGCGGAATCCGCCCGCCTCGGCGAGGCGCGCCAGGTCGAGCAAAGTGTCCGCGCCGGTCTTGTGCATGATCCGCGCCTTATGAATTTCCACGGTCCGATGGCTGATACCCAGGCGGCGGGCGATTTCCTTGTTGGGCAGTCCCTCGACGGCGAGAACCATCACTTCGCGTTCGCGCTCGGTCAGGCTGGCAATGCGCGCGGCGGCCGTTTGACTTGCCTCGGTTTGCACGCTCAGTCTTTCGCTTTCGAGCAGGGCCGCCTGTACGCTCGCCAGCAGCGCGGCACCCGTGACCGGCTTGGTCAGAAAGTCGACCGCGCCCGCCTTGATGGCACGTACGCTGAGCGGGATATCGCCGTGGCCGGTAAGAAAGATGACCGGCAGAAGAATGCCCCGCCGCGACAGCTCGGCCTGCAACTGCATGCCGTCCATTCCGGGCATGCGGATATCGACAATGGCGCAACAGCGTGGCGCCGACCGGGCCGCCGCAAGAAACGCCTCCGCGCTGGCGAAGCTTTCGACCGCCAAATCCCCCTCTTCAAACAGAAGCATCAGCGAATCCCGTACCGCGGGATCGTCATCGACCACGAACACGGTGCGTTGGTCGTTCATCAGGCAAACGGCAGGGTAAAGTGAAACGTCGCACCCCAGCCTGCCTCCGGTTCCACCCAGAGCTGCCCGCCATGCGCCTCTATGAGCGCACGACTGATGGCAAGGCCCAGCCCGATGCCGTGGGGCTTGGTGGTGAAGAACGGCTCGAAAATCCGGTGGGCCGTGTCCGCATCGAGCCCTGGGCCGCTGTCCTGCACCGTCACCTGCGCCATGCTGTTCCCCGCCAGGGTTCGCACCGTGATCGTGATCGCGGCCATCGGCACGTCGGCATCACGCATCGCCTCGACGCCGTTATGCAGCAAGTTGACCAGTACCTTCTGCAATTGCAGCCGGTTCGCCATGACGGGCTGAAGGTCGCGTTCCAGTTCGACCACCGGCTGGAATCCGCCATAGCCGCTTTCCACGGCGATGGCGAGCGCTTCGCGCACCACGTCGTTGAGATCGACCGCTTCCGCCGTAACCTCGCCCTGGTGCAGGAAATCCAGCAGTTCGTGCAGCGTCTGCCCGGCACACTGCGCCTGCTGCATGGCGCCTTCGAGCGCGCGCTCCAGTTTCTCGGGGTTCTTCACGCCGCCGCGCAACATGCGCAACGCCGCCTCGCTGTAGGCGGAAACCGCAACCAGCGGCTGATTCAGCTCGTGGGCAATGGCGGCAGCCGTCTGCGCTGCCACCTGCTGTCTGATGAGACACTCCATCTCGCTGCGCCGCTCCTGCAACTCCTTTTCCAACCGCTTCTGCACGGAAACGTCTTTTAGCGTACCGACGATCCGGACGGCGCGCCCGCCCTCGAAGAATGCCTGCCCGACGGCCGCCACATGGCGCACGCTGCCGTCGGCGCGGCTGACGACGCGGTATTCGGCGCAATACTCGCCGCTGCCGCCGGGGTCGAGCGCGCGGTCGAGGGCGGCTTGCGTCGCCACGCGATCGTCGGGATGCACGCCGGCCATGAACGTGGCAAAGCTCACCGCTTCGTCCGGCCCGACGCCCCAGAGTTCGCGCGCCTGATCGTCCCAGTCGTACCGGCCGGTGACGACATCGCGATCGAAGATGCCCAGCTTGGCCGCGGTCTTCGCCAGTCGCAGGCGATCTTCGCTCAGCCGCAGTTCGGCCATCGTCCGCTTGAGTTCGGTGACGTCCTCCTTGACGGCCACATAATGCGTTATCCGCCCGTCGGGCTGGCGAACGGGCGCTATGGTGGCGGCTTCGATGTACTCGGAGCCGTCCTTGCGCCGGTTGATGAATTCCCCGCGCCAGACCTTGCCGGCGACGAGTGTCGCCCACGCCTCGTCGTAGGTTTCCGGCGGCGTAAGGCCGGACTTGAGCAGGCGCGGATTCTGGCCCAGTGCCTCCGCGGCGGAATACCCCGAGACGAGGCTAAATGCAGGATTGACGTACTCGATGCGCGCGTCGATGTCGGTAATGACGATGCTGACCGGACTCTGCGCCACCGCCAGAGACAATTGGCGCAACTTTTCCTCGGCCCGCTTGCGTTCCGAAATGTTCTCGATGACGGCGACGAACTCGCCCGCGGCAGGCCGGTAGACGACGAACGAGAGCCACTGGTCCGGAATGGTCAGATGCTGTTCCCAGCGTGCCGGTTCGCCCGTCCGGACCACCCGGCCGAACGTCTCCAATAGAATCTGGCGATCCAGAGCGTAGGCCGGTATCGTTTTGCTCACCTTGCGGCCGACCACATTCTTCAGGCCCGTCACTTTCTCGAAAGCCGAGTTGACCGCAACATACTCGTAGTCGACGGGCACGCCTTCCCGGCATATCTGACGGCAGTGGGCGAAGCCGTCCAGCATGTTCTCGAACAGGGAACCGTAGCGGTTCTCGCTCGACCGCAACTCCGCCGCGATTCGCCCGCTTTCGAAAAAAGCGATCGCCAACGACATGCCGACCGTGGAAACGGCCATTGCGTAGGCCCAGAAGTTGGTCAACTGCGTCATCAGCAGATCGTTGCCGAACATGCCCGTCCCTTGCACCGCGCCCGCGAGCGCCTGAAGCGTCGTCAGCAGAATGACGACCAGCACACCGTGGCGCCCAAGACGCACTGCGGCCCAGCAGACCAGGAGATATATCCAGTAGCCGCGACTATAGGGTCCGAACACGTCGCGGAACCAGCCAAGAAACAGGATCTGCCCGACCAGAAAGGACAGCCAGAACAAGATGGCCGCTTCCGTGACATTCCATCGCTGCCTGGGCAGGTGCCGCCAGACCATGACGAGCGGCGCAACGAGCACGATGCCCAGGGTGCCGCCCATCCACCAGTGTGCGAATTCCGGCCAGAAGTCATCCGCGGCAATGCCTCCGGAAAACCGCAGGGCGCCGATGCCGATCAGCGTGCCGATACCGGGACTAACGAGCCCCCCCCAGATAGCACAACCGAAAAAAGTCGCGGGTGGAACGCAGCGAAACGTCGAAATCGCCTTTCCGGGACAGTAGCCATGCGCCCAACAGCGCCTCAAGAACGCTGCCGAGCGAAATGACCGCCGCCACGCCGGCAGACTCGCCCGCCCACATCTGGCCGGCGAGCGAGCCGACATAGATGCCCGTCAGGAATTTCCTGCCGCCGAGCAGTACCGCAGCCAGCGCAATGCCGGCGCCGGGCCAGAAGGCGGTGACCATGCCGTTGGTCGAATAGAAGGTGAGAACGATCTTGGCGAGCAGCGCGTACGCGACCGCCGTCCCCGCCAGCCAGGGCAGATCGGTCCAGCGGCAGGTCCAGGCAGTTCTCGTCGCCATGTTCGTCGGTGTGAGCGCAACCATCCGGTTTTTCAGGGCATTCGGATGCCGAGAAACCAGGCACCGTAAGACATTGCCGCACCGACGTCAATCGCCATCGCCCATATAAGGGCTTGCCCTTACGCGCCCGCGCGTATTTTATTGCGCCGCATCACGGCGTAACTTGTCGTACGCGTCAAGGCCTCGTTGCAACTTGCATGACCGAATTTCAGTCCGATGCCGCCGATGCTCTACTCATGACCCGCCGGGGAGAACTCCAGTGAAATCCACGCCAGCAAAACGTAAGGCCGTCGGCAAGGCTTCGCCCGACAGCTCCCCGGAGAACGTCCGTTCCTCGCATCCCGAAGATCGCCAAAACCAGATTGCCACCGCGGCCTACTACAGCGCAGAAGCCAGGGGGTTCGCACCCGGTCAGGCACTGGACGACTGGCTGGATGCCGAAGCGGAGTTCGACCAGCGTGAGGGCGGTTGAGATGGCCGCAACCTACCCGGAAACGGTTGCCGCCGGAACGGCCGCAGCCGTCAGTCATGCCGAGGAACGGGCCGGTGCCCTGGAGGATGTGGCGACGCTTTCGCTCGATGCCCACGGGATGATCTGCGACTGCAACCGCGCGACCGAGGCACTGTTCAAATGCCGCCGCAGCGAGTTGGTCTGGCGCCATGTGTCCATGCTGCTGCCGGAGTTGGCGGAATGGGATCTGACGCAGAACGGCCAGCCCAATCCGCGCCTGCGCTTCCTCAGCCGGATCGGCCGGCTTTTTCATGCGGTGGCGCGCGACGGAGAGCGCTTCGCCAGCGAAGTGTTTCTCAACCTTCTCAACAACGCGGATCATGGCCGACTATCGTTGATCGTGCGTCCGGCAAAGCAAGCGGTGAGCGACGGCGGACCGCTGACACACTGGAACTGAACGCCATGATCGAAAACTGTTTCCGCGACGAGATCGAATGCGTCGATCCTGCCGATGGCGGCGGCGAGGCCGAATGCCGCGACGTCACCCAGATCTACCTCAACGAAATCGGCGCAACGGCCCTGCTGCGTCCCGAGGAGGAATTGCGTCTGACGCGGGCGGTGCAGGCCGGCGACTTCGCGGCGCGCCAGCGCATGATCGAGGCCAACTTGCGGCTCGTCGTCAGCATCGCCAAGCACTACCAGCATCGCGGCGTCGCCTTTGACGACCTGATCGAGGAAGGCAACCTCGGCCTGATCCACGCACTGGAGAAATTCGATCCGGAGCGCGGCTTCCGCTTTTCCACCTACGCCACCTGGTGGATACGCCAGAACATCGAGCGCGCCATCATGAACCAGTCGCGCACCATCCGGCTGCCGGTGCATGTGGTCAAGGAACTGAACCTCGTGCTGCGCACGCTGCGCAGGTTCCAGTCGGACGGGGACGATGCCCCGCACACCGACATCGAGGCGGTGGCACGTCTGCTCGACAAGCCGATCGGGGATGTACGGAACGTACTGAAGTTCAACGCGCGCACCTCGTCGCTCGATGCACCGCTGGAAATCGACGCCGGCCTCTCGGTCGCCGATTCAATCGCCGACGAGCAGTCGGTCCCTCCCGACCTGCAGCTTGAACAGTCCGAGATCGAGGACCGCGTCGCCGACTGGGTGGAACGATTGACCGACAAGCAGCGCCTCGTCATCGAACACCGCTACGGCCTCAACGGCCTGGACGTCAGCACGCTGGACCATCTTGCCGAAGAACTGGGTGTCACGCGCGAACGCGTACGGCAAATACAGATCGAGGCGCTGGTCCTGCTGCGGCGGCGCATATCGTGCGAGGGCATCACGCGCGAAGCAGTCCTTTGAACTTCAGACGGCCGCGTCAGCGCTTTTCGCGTCGTTCGGCTTCCTGACGCTTGCGCTCCACGCGTTCCATCGCCTCCTGCTGAGCTTTGCGGTTTCGTTCCGCCTGCTCCGCCGCCTCGGCTTCCCGCAGCGGCGCTTCTGCGGCCGCCTTGGCCTCGTGATCGGCGAAAGCACGCCGTTTCAGGTTGCGTTCAATTTCACGCGCCTCCTGCTCGATGCCGCGTACCGCTGACAACTTCCCGATCTTTGCCTGTTTGGCTTCCTCCATGCATTGGCTGACCAGAAATTTGTCCCAGCAGGCCTTGGTATCCACGGCGAGTGTTGCCTCGGCCTCCTTGCGCATCGCGCTGGCCGAATCGCGCAAAGCCTTGGCACGCTCCTGAAGCAGCCGCTTTTCCTCGGCCGGGAGCGGCGCGGCGTCATCGGCACAGGCCGGGCCGACCAAACATATCGCGAGCAAGAACGAATAGCGCATGCGGCTTCCTCTAAAATTCGATTCTGGCCGCATCGTATCCGCTCATGATCCTCTCCCGCAACCTCTCCTTCGCTCGCAACGGCCAGGCGCTCGTCGACGACGCCTCGTTCCAGTTGCATCCGGGCTGGAAGGTGGGTCTGGTCGGTGCCAACGGCTGCGGCAAATCCTCTTTCCTGGCGCTGCTGCGCAACGAGCTGCATGCCGAGCGCGGCGACCTCGAAATGCCGGCACGCTGGATGGTCGCCCATGTCGCGCAGGACACCCCGGCCCTGCCGGATGCGGCGCTGGAATTCGTACTCGACGGCGATGTCGAACTGCGGCGCATCGAGCGCGCACTGGCGGCAGCGGAAGCCGCGCACGAGGGTGTGCGCATCGCCGAACTGCACGGCCGGCTCGACGAGATCGGCGGCTATGCGGCGCGCGCTCGCGCCGCCGAACTGCTCCACGGCCTGGGCTTCGCCGATGCCGACTTCGCCCGGCCGGTAGCCGAGTTCTCGGGCGGCTGGCGCGTGCGCCTGAACCTGGGCCGCGCCCTGATGTGCCGCTCCGATCTGCTGCTGCTCGACGAGCCGACCAACCACCTGGACCTGGACGCCGTGCTCTGGCTGGAAGGCTGGCTGCGCGCCTATGGCGGCACGCTGGTGATGATCTCCCACGACCGCGACTTTCTCGACGCCGTGGTCGGCCAGACGCTGCATATCGAAAATCGCCGCATGACGCTCTACGCGGGCAACTACTCGGCCTTCGAACGCACGCGCGCCGAACGGCTGGCGGCGCAGCAGTCCATGCACGAGAAGCAGCAGCGCGAGATTGCGCATCTGGAAAAATTCGTCGAGCGCTTCCGCGCCAAGGCCACCAAGGCGCGCCAGGCGCAAAGCCGCCTCAAGGCGCTGGATCGCATGGAGGAAATCGCCGCCGCCCACGTCGATACGGCCTTCACCTTTCGCTTCTGCGATCCCGACGGCTTCTCCGATCCCCTGCTCGCCGTGGAAAACGCTGCGGTCGGCTACGGCGACAAACCCATACTCGACGGCGTCACGCTGACCTTGCGGCCGGGCGCACGCCTGGGCCTTTTGGGCCGCAACGGCGCCGGCAAGTCGACGCTGGTAAAACTGCTGGTCGACGAACTGGCGCCTCTGGCGGGCAAGCGCATCGAGGGCCGGCATCTGGCGATCGGTTATTTCGCCCAGCATCAGGTCGAGTTGTTGCGGCCGGACGAGTCGCCCTTGCAGCACCTCATTCGCCAGGAGCCGGGCACGCGCGAACAGGAACTGCGCGACTATCTCGGCGGCTTCGATTTCCGCGGCGACATGGTCGGCGCACCCTGCGGGCGTTTCTCCGGCGGCGAGAAAGCGCGGCTGGTGCTGGCGCTATTGATCCGGCGCCGTCCCAACCTGCTGCTGCTCGACGAGCCGACCAACCATCTCGACCTCGAAATGCGCGAGGCCTTGACGCTGGCCTTGCAGGAGACGGAAGCCGGCGTCGTGCTGGTGTCGCACGACCGGCATTTGCTGCGCACCACGTGCGACGAACTCTGGCTGGTCGCCGACGGGCGCGTCACGCCCTTCGACGGCGACCTCGACGACTATGCCGTATGGCTGTCCGGGCAGCGTGCGGCAGCGCGTGCGCCGGACACGGGCAAGACCGCGCGGCGCGAGGCGCGCGAGCAGGCGGCGGCACAACGGCGCGCGCTGCTGGAGCGCCGCCGGCCGCTGCTCAAGGAAGCGGAGAAGCTGGAAAAACAACTGGCGGAATGGCAAGCCGACAAGGCCGACCTCGACGCGCGCCTGGCCGATCCCGCGCTTTACGCAGCGCCGGACCGGGCGCTGCTGGAAGACCTGCACAAGCGCCAGGCCGACCTCGCCGCAATCATCGACAGCGCCGAGGAGCGCTGGCTGGAAGTGCACACCCTGCTGGAGTCGCTGCCCGATCCGACTTGAAGCGGAACGCCTGGAAAGTGCATTTCACCACGGCGACACGGCGGGCACGGCGAGAAATCGTGGGTTTGCAACATACGCGCCTTCACCCGATGGGTGAGTTCATGAATGTCTCTCTTGGCTTGCAGTTTCGCCGTGTCGCCGTGCCCGCCGTGGCGAGCCGCTTTTCTCAGTCCGCCTTGCGCGCCTCGCCGCCTTCCCCGTTCGACGTTTTCGCGGGCGCGATTTTCGGCTCCGCCATCAACGCCCCCGCTTTCCAACTGGCGGACAACTGCTGCGCCCGCAGCAGGTCTTCCGCCGTCAGGCTTGCCGCAACGGCATTGCGGTCTTCGATCGCTTTGGCGTGACCGGCGGCGGCCGCCAGATTCAGCCACGCGCAGGCGACGACGCGATTCTCCGGCACGCCTTTGCCGTTGCGGTAAAGCAGGCCGAAGTTGTGCTGACCGTGCGCGTTGCCCTGAATCGCCGCCAGACGGAACCACGTGGCCGCCGCCGCATCGTCCTGCGACACACCCTTGCCATCCCGATACATCAGGCCGAGGTTGGATTGCGCCAAGGCGTCGCCCTGGTCGGCAGCGCGGCGATACCACCTCACGGCTTCCGTCTCGTCCCGCGCGACGCCGCGACCGCCGGCATAAATGCCACCGAGATTATTCTGCGCGCGGGCATCGCCCTGGTCGGCGGCGAGGCGATACCACTTGGCCGCTTCCTTGACGTCCTGCGGCACGCCCTGGCCGCGGTCGTACAGGGTGCCCAGATTGTACTGGGCGCTGACATAGCCGCGCTCGGCCGCCAGCCGGTACCACCGGGCTTCTTCCTTCTCGTCCTGCGCAACGCCGCGGCCGTTGCCATACATGATGCCCAGGTTGTACTGGGCACGGGCGTAGCCCTGGTCGGCAGCCAGGCGATACCACTTCACCGCTTCCACCGCATCTGTCGGCACGCCGCGGCCGTTACCGTACATGCCGCCGAGACTGTTGCAAGCGGCGGCATGCCCCTGGTCGGCAGCGAGGCGATACCACTTCACCGCCGCCCTGTAATCCTGAAGCACAACCCGTCCTTCTTCATACAGACCGCCCATGGCGGCCTGGGCAGCGGCATGTCCGCGCTCGGCGGCGAGGCGATACCATTTTGCGGCTTCCTTGTCGTCCTGCGGTACGCCGTGCCCCTTGGCGTACATCGCCCCAAGATTGCTCTGCGCGTCCGCGTTGCCGCGGTCGGCGGCCAGACGACTCCACCTGGCGGCCTCCGCGTAATCCTGCGCCACGCCCTCGCCTTTGTAGTACATGTAGCCCAGAGCGCTCTGCGCCTTGACATCCCCTTGCTCGGCAAACGCTTTCCACTCGCGCAGCGCCCCTGCGGCATCCTCCTGCCGGGCCTCTGTCGGCGCTTCGGCGGCGGCAAGCGCGGTGCCGCTGCAGATGATGGCAACGGCAATTGCAAAGAGCACATTTCTCATCCGGCGACCCTTTCAAATTTCTTGCGGCATTGTATCCGCAGACCCGAAGTGGACGAATGTCACGACGGCGCGGAACTTGCTAATACGGCACGGGGAATTCGGCGCAATCCCATGATAATGTCGCGCTCGCGATCCACGAAGGAGACCTGAAGATGTTCGGAAAGTCACGAAGGCAGATATCGGCGCTCGAAGTCCAGCTGACACAGTCGCATGCCCGCGAGGAAGACTTGGCGGCGCGCCTCGCGGTTGCCGAGGCCGATCTGGCCCGTACCCGTGAGGCATGCACCGAATCGGCGCAGCGGGTGAAATTCTTCGTCGGCCTGACCGTCCATCTGCACGAGTTCGGCGAATCGACGAAAGCGGTGCAGGCAAGCCTCGCGACCCTGGCCGCGGCGATGAAGGAGGAAACCCAGGAAGCCGTGAAGGCTTCGGCCGAAACCGTGCAAAGCCTGCAGGTCGTGCAAAAGCTCTCTGCGCACATCGCCAGCCTGACCGACCGCACCCAGCGCAGCGCCGGCGCCATCGATCAGCTTCACGAGCGGACAGGCAAGATCAACGGCATCGTCCAGCTCATCAAGGAAATCGCCGACCAGACCAACCTGCTGGCACTGAACGCGGCCATCGAGGCGGCGCGCGCCGGCGAGGCCGGCCGCGGCTTCGCCGTGGTCGCCGACGAAGTGCGCAAGCTCGCCGAGCGCACGACGGCATCGACGGCGGAAATCTCCGACCTGGTGGCTCGGGTTCAGGCGGAAGCCACCAACCTCAAGGGACTCGCCGAAGTGAACCCGGGGGAAATGGCCGAAATGCGCGAAGACGGCGACACCGCTTTCCGCAGCATCGACAGCCTGCAACACCTTTCGCAGCACATGACCCAAACCATCGCCGCCACGGCGCTGCGCAGTTTCGTCGAAACGGCGAAGAAGGATCACCTGGTATTCAAGATGGAAATCTACCGGGTGTTCATGGGCGTCTCCGAAAAGAACGCGGACGATTTTGCCAGTCACACCGCCTGTCGTCTCGGCAAGTGGTATTACGAAGGCGACGGCAAGGGCTGCTTTTCCCAACTGCCCGGCTATACGGCCGTCGAGCCGCCCCACAAGCGCGTGCATGCCCATGGCCAGGCGGCCGTGCGCGCCTACCGCACCGGCGACTTCGAGACCGGGCTGACCGAGATCGGCGAGATGGAGCGCGCCAGCATGGAGGTGCTCAACCATCTCGAAACCATGGCCAAGGCCGGCGAAAACGATCCGAGCATACTTTGCGTCGGTCTGGCCTGACCGGCCGCCGACGGCATATAGGCGGTTCGCGGTAGAATCGCGCGCCATCGGCCATTACATCAGGGAGTCCCCCGTGCAACTCGTCTGCCTCGACCTTGAGGGCGTTCTCGTCCCGGAAATCTGGATCGAATTTTCCGAACGCACCGGCATACCCGAATTGCGCCGCACCACGCGCGACGAGCCCGACTACGACAAACTGATGAAATTCCGGCTGGCGCTGCTCTCCCAGCACAAGCTCGGCCTGCCCGACATCCAGAAGGTGATCGCTGCAATGGGGCCGATGCCCGGCGCCAAGGACTTTCTCGACGATCTGCGCCAGGACTTCCAGGTCATCATCCTTTCGGACACCTTCTACGAATTCGCCATGCCGCTGATGGCGCAGCTCGGCATGCCGACGCTGTTCTGCCACAAGCTGGAAGCCAACGCCGAGGGCTTTCTGGTGAACTACCATCTGCGCATGCCGAACCAGAAGAAGGAGGCGGTCAAGCGCTTCAAGGAACTCAACTTCCAGGTCATCGCCGCCGGCGATTCCTACAACGACACCGCCATGCTGGGCGAGGCGCATGCAGGCATACTCTTCCACGCGCCTGAAAACGTGATCCGCGAGTTCCCGCAATTCAAGGTCACCAACAATTACGCCGAACTGCGCGCCGCCATCGATGCTGCCAGCAATGCAATCTAACCACGGCGGGCACGGCGACACGGCGAAAGTGCAACTTTTGCCCCCAATATGCTCTCGCCGTGTCGCCGTGTCGCCGTGCCCGCCGTGGTAAAAAGGGTTCAATCGTGCACCGCGAACGTTTTTACACGCTGAGCGCCTCCTGCCCCGACCAGGTCGGCATCATCGCGCGCGTGACCGGCTTCATCGCCGAGCACAAGGGCTGGATACTCGAATCGAGCTTCCATGCCGACGATGTGGACGGCCGCTACTTCATGCGCATCGAGGTCAAGGCCGCCTCGCTGCCTTTCCATCTCGCCGAATTCCGCGCGCGCTTCAGCCCTGTCGCGGAAAGCTTGCGCATGGACTGGCGCATTGCCGACTCGGCGGTTAAGAAGCGCGTCGTCGTACTCGTCAGCAAACAGGAGCACTGTCTCTACGACCTGCTGGCGCGCTGGCAGTCGAAGGAACTCGACATCGAGATTCCCTGCGTCATCTCGAACCACGATGCGTTGAAGGGTTTTGTCGAGTGGCACGGCATTCCTTTTCACCATGTTCCGGTAACGACAGACAACAAGGCCCAGGCCTACGCCGAAGTGCGGCGCCTGTTCGAGGAAGTGCGCGGCGATACCATGGTGCTGGCGCGCTACATGCAAATCCTGTCGCCCGACCTCTGCGCCGCCTATCCCGGCAGCATTCTGAACATTCACCACTCGTTTCTGCCGAGCTTCATCGGCGCCAAGCCCTATCATCAGGCCTACCTGCGCGGCGTCAAGCTGATCGGCGCCACCTGCCACTATGTGACGGCCGACCTCGACCAGGGGCCCATCGTCGAGCAGGACGTGATCCGCATCGACCATTCCGATTCGCCCGAGGACATGGTGCGCTACGGCAAGGACATCGAGAAAACCGTGCTGGCACGCGGCCTGCGCTATCACCTCGAAGACCGCGTTCTCGTGCATGGCAACAAGACCGTGGTGTTCCGCTAAATGGCTGACGATCGCCTAAAAGAGCGGCTGGCGCGCGAAGCGCGCGAGTATCTTACCGACCTGCGCAATTTCCGCGACGCGCTCAGGAGCGCCGAGGGCTGGTTTACGCTGATGCTGGTTATTGCCGTAATCATCATGCTGACGGTCTGGTTCATCACCGGCCTGGGCTTCGACCGGCTCAATCAGGTCGTCAGCGCACTGGGGCAAACTCACGGCCGCAGGCTGTGCCGGCCGCTTACCGATTTCTCGGCACTGGTCATCATCATCGATGCGGTGACGATGTGCATGCTGGCGGTGCTGGCGCTGGGGGAAATGATGCGCCTGCACGACCGTATCCGCCAACGGCGGCCCAAGGATCTGAGCCAGGTGACGCGGCCGACGGTTTTTATGCTGGTGGTCGGCATCGTCGGCATCATCTACATGCGGAGCATTTGCTAGAGCGCTGCAGCGCATGTCCGGCGCGACCAACATACTGCCGCCACAGAGACGGCCGCCATCTCCCTGTCGCCCTGGCCAAGAAGTTCGATGCAATGTTGCTGACAGGCCTGGCCCGCCATCAGGCAATGCGCGGTGACTTCGATGAGGCCCTGATAGGGATGACCGGTCTGACGGTGGTGCTCGTGTCCGGCGGCGGCGAGTTCCATATCGTTTCCCTTGCGTGCGTGATTGGAGGCGCGTTGTAGAAAAAATACGGGCGTTCCGCAGAACGCCCGTAAAAACCACAGCAGAGGAAGCTGGTGCTCCCGCCCGTCCGGGGACGGGTGGGAGCGGGTTGGATCAATAGTGGTAGGCCGATTCGCCGTGGGAGGCGATGTCCAGACCTTCGCGCTCCTCGTCTTCCGTGACGCGCAGGCCGACCAGCAGGTCCGCGATCTTGAAGGAGACGAAAGCCGAGACGGCGGTCCAGATCACCGTCAGACCGACGGCCTTGGCCTGAACGATGACTTGTTCGACGATGCTGGAGAAGCCGGTGGCGGCCGTGACCCAGTCGGTTACGAAGCCGGGGCCGCCGAGGTCGGGCGAGTTGAAGACGCCGGTGGCCAGGGCGCCGAAGATGCCGCCGAGGGCATGGATGCCGAAGACGTCGAGCGCGTCGTCCGCGCCGAGCATTTTCTTCAGGCCCGTCACGCCCCACAGGCAGATCAGGCCGGCCAGTGCGCCGATGACGAAGGCACCGGGGATGCCGACGTTGCCGGCGGCCGGGGTGATCGCCACGAGGCCGGCGACGGCACCGGACGCGGCACCCAGCATCGAGGGCTTGCCCTTGAGGAACCATTCGCCGAATATCCAGGACAGCACCGCGCAAGCCGTGGCCAGGAAGGTGTTCATGAAGGCGAGGGCGGCAAAGCCGTTGGCTTCCAGGGCGGAGCCGGCGTTGAAGCCGAACCAGCCGAACCACAGCAGCGAGGCGCCGATCATGGTCATGGTCAGGCTATGGGGCGAGAAAGCCTCGCGACCGTAACCGATACGCTTGCCGAGCATGAAGGCACCCACCAGACCGGCGACGCCGGCATTGATGTGCACCACGGTGCCTCCGGCGAAGTCCAGGGCGCCCATCTGCCAGATGAAGCCGGCCTTGGCGGTCATGGCGTCGACCACTTCCGGGCCGGTGTAGGCGTCGGGGCCCATCCAGTACCAGACCATGTGGGCGACCGGGATGTAGCTGAGCGTGAACCACAGCACCGAGAAGATCAGCACGGCGGAAAACTTGACACGCTCAACGATGGCACCGAGGATCAGGCAGACCGTGATGGCCGCGAACGTGGCCTGGAAGGCGACGAAGACGATCTCGTACATCGGCGTGGCCTTGCTGAAGGTGGCGCCGAGCGCGAAGGCACCGGTGGCGGGATCGAAGACGCCCTTCAGGAACAGCCGGTCGAGTCCGCCGAAGAAGGCGTTACCCTCGGTGAAGGCCAGGCTGTAGCCGTAGATGCACCAGAGCACGGTAATCAGCGAGAAGACCACGAACACCTGCATCAGCACCGACAACATGTTCTTGGTGCGGACCAGGCCGCCGTAGAACAGCGCCAGGGCCGGCACCGACATCAGCAGCACGAGGGCCGTCGACGTCAGCATCCAGGCGGTGTCGCCCTTGTTGGGGGTGGGTGCGGCGACGGGCGCGGTAGCTTCGGCCGCGGGAGCGGCGGCAGGTGCGGCA
>OBOI01000425.1_pt1 | contig 15075 bp, 15 predicted proteins | sample 1670151 | NCBI WGS metagenome assembly OBOI01 (sample SAMEA104232303, study PRJEB22302) | sediment metagenome | biome: forest; feature: aquifer; material: sediment | place: USA | collected 2011-08-07 | depth 0.01 m | reverse complement strand
CGATCGCGAGAAAGCACATTCAGTCATCGAGTCATCGTTCCCACGCTCCCGCGTGGGAACGTAACCGCCACGGACGCTCCAGCGTCCCGTCCCTTCCGGGTAAGGGGATGAGGACTCGGAGACAGCCGCCTACTCTTGGACGCTGGAGCGTCCACACCAGTCGTTCCCACGCTGGAGCGTGGGAACGATATAAAAAAAGGAAGCCGGTGCTGGCGGAGTTCGTAGGGTGGGCTAACGTTTCATCAGCCCACCGGTTTCCGGGACCGATCGCGAGCAAGCCCTTTCACCTCGTTCGGGACCAGAATCGGTGGGCAAGGTGAACCGTTTTGCCCACCCTACCTCCACGCCGGAGTAACTTCCAAGGCCGCCGACAGCCACCGCACCATTCCCCATTTAGCGCCCTCAACTATACGCAACCCGCCCCCTGAAATAAACAGAAATGAGCGCTTTCACGAAATAATTTTGTCGGTTTCGCCACGGCCGCTCAACCAACGCCGGCACCTCCGGCATCCTATTGTGGCGCAGCGAAATTACGGGGCGGATGGTGGGTGACGGGGCTGTTGGCCAGGGCGCCCATTTTCCATATCACCGCCACCCTTGACATCTCGTCCTGGGCAGGGTAATCGAAAAGGGCCATAGGTACAAACCCGTAGTGACACCCTGTGGGACCAAACGGTCCCCGACAACAGCAATCCAACAGGCGTGGAGGTGCAAGGGATGGGCAGACATCAAGAGATTTTCGCCAACAGCATCGAGGAGCCGGTAACCTTTTGGGCCAAGGCGGCGGAGGGCATCGATTGGTCCAAGCCCTGGGAGCAGGTCTCGGACGTCGGCCAAGCCCCCTTCTCCCGCTGCTTTGCCATCGACGCCCCCGCTATTCTCGACGAGATCACCGCCCTCCTGCACGCCATGGGGTATGCCAAACGATGAAGATCCACGAATACCAGACCAAGGAACTCCTGGCCCGCTGCGGGGTGCCGGTGCCGGCAGGCGAAATGGCCGAGGGCCTTGAGGCGGTGGCTGCCATCGTGGCCCGGCGTAATCGCTTCCCCCTGGTGGTCAAGGCCCAGATCCACGCCGGCGGCAGGGGCAAGGGGGGCGGGGTGCGGCTGGCGCACACGGCGGCAGAGGCCTTGGCCGCGGCCAAGGCCATCCTCGGCATGCAGCTCGTCACCCCCCAGACCGGCCCCCACGGCCAGACCGTGCACAGGCTGTTGATTGAGGAGGGGGTCGAGATCCGCCAGGAGCTCTACCTCAGCCTGGTGGTGGACCGAGCCCAGGCCGCCTTCACCTTCCTGGCCTGCGCCGTGGGCGGCATGAATATCGAAGAGATCGCGGCAAGCACCCCGGAGCAGCTGGTCCGGGTGACCGTCGATCCCCTGAGCGGCCTCTCCCCCCACCACCTGCGGCAGCTGGCCTTTGGCCTGGGGCTCGCCCCGGCCCTGCACCAGGAGTTTGCCGCCCTCTACCAAGGGCTCTACCGTTTCTTCACCACCTACGACTGTCTGCTCCTGGAGATCAACCCCCTGGCCGTGACAACGGATGGCCACCTGCTGGCCCTGGACGCCAAGGTGGAGTTCGACGACAACGCCCTCTTCCGCCACCCCGGCCTCCAGGCCCTGGCCGACCCCAGCGAGGTGCCGGCGCTGGAGCGGGAGGCCCGGGCCGCCGGTCTCAACTACATCGCTCTGGACGGCACCATCGGCAACATGGTCAATGGCGCCGGCCTGGCCATGGCCACCATGGACATGATCAAACAGGCCGGTGCCGAAGCCGCCAACTTCCTGGACGTGGGCGGCGGCGCCAGCGCCGCGATGGTGGAGCAGGGTCTGCGCATCATCCTGAAAGACCCCAAGGTGAAGGCCATCCTCATCAACATCTTTGGCGGCATCCTGCGCTGCGACACCCTGGCCCAAGGGGTGGTGGCGGCGGCCCGGAGCACCGCCATCCACGTGCCGGTGATCGTGCGCATGGAGGGGACCAACGTCGAGGAGGGCCGCCGCATCCTGGCCGCGTCCGGGCTCAATCTGCATATCGTCCAAGGGCTTGGCGAGGCCACCGCCGCCATTGCCGCCATTGCCCAAGGAGGCCGGCCATGAGTATCTTTGTCAACGCCGCGACCAGGATCCTGGTCCAGGGGATCACCGGCCGCGAGGGCCAGTTCCACGCCCGCCAGTGCCTGGCCTACGGCAGCCAGGTGGTGGCCGGGGTCACCCCGGGCAAGGGTGGGCAAGAGATGGACGGGGTGCCGGTGTTCAACACCGTGCGGGCCGCCCGTCTGGCCACCGGCGCCAACTGTAGCCTGATCTTCGTGCCACCCCCCTTTGCCGCCGATGCCATCCTGGAGGCGGCAGACGCCGGGGTGGCGCTGATCATCGCCATCACCGAGGGGATCCCGGTCCACGACATGCTGCGGGTCAAGGGGGCGCTGGCGGGCGGGCCGTCGCGGCTGATCGGCCCCAACTGCCCAGGTGTCATCACCCCCGGTGAGTGCAAGGCCGGGATCATGCCCGGTGCCATCCACCTCCCCGGCGGCCCCATCGGCGTGGTCTCCCGCTCCGGCACCCTGACCTACGAGGTGGTCCACCAGCTGAGTGGGCAGGGGATCGGCCAGACCACCTGCCTGGGGATCGGCGGCGACCCGGTGAGCGGCACCACCTTCATCGATTGCCTCACCGCCTTCGAGGCCGACCCCGACACCCGCGGGGTGGTGCTGGTGGGCGAGATCGGGGGCAGTGCGGAGGAAGAGGCGGCCCGCTTCATCGCGGAGCGGATGACGAAACCGGTGGTGGCCTTCATCGCCGGCCGCACCGCCCCCCCTGGCCGGCGCATGGGCCACGCCGGGGCCATCACCAGCGGCACCTCCGGCACGGCCCAGGGCAAGATCGCCACCCTGCGCAGCCACGGCGTCCAGGTGGCCGAGGAGCTCGCCCGCGTGGGCGAGTTCTGCGCCCAGGTGTTTGCGGGGTGCCTCTAGGAGGGCCCATGACGAAGAGAGCTCCTACCAACCAGTCCTACCGGGTGCTGATCGCCAACCACCCTTGCCACGTAAACACGGGGCGCGGCAACAGACCATCCGGCGCCGCCGTCAAGGTCAACCCCGGCGACCAGTTGCTCGCCTTAAGCGACATCGACCCCAAGGCAGCCAAGTAAGGCGACCACGGCGGCGATCACCTCTCACTCTCACCTCACCGTGCCTCCCCTGCCCGGAGGCATAAAACGCCTCCCAGATGGCAAATCACGCCAAAATCGATTTCTTGGGGTCAACATATCCCACAATGCAGGGCCAAATCCCATGCGTTTCTCTGTTTTTTCAGCGTGTTGATGCGCAGCGGGGAGAACGCAACCCCGGAGAACCGCTGGACTATTTTGCGAAAATCCATCATGCCGGCATTGGCAAGCCCCCCCTGCCGCGCACAATCCCGGACCGCTCCCAGCTTGAGGCAAGAAAAATGCATATCACCATGCCCGGCATGGGCTGACCAGACTGACCAGGGAGAGGCTGCCAAGTTCTCGACCCCGGCCATTGGCAGAGGCATGAGCCGCAACCCTCGGGGAGGGAGATGGCCCGAGTGGCACAAGCTGGTCAGCACCAGATTTTTTCTTCAGCATCCCAAGACATGGCCGGCAGGGGGACCGTGATAGATGAGCAGTAGATGCCGAATCCTTATCGTCGATGACGACGAGACCAACCGCGAGATCATCCTGGAGATCTTGGCCGAAGTCAACACCTATCGGTGCGCGACGGCCAAGAACGGCGAGGAGGCGTTGGCCATCATCAACCGCTTCCGGCCGGACATCGTGCTGCTCGGCGTCATGATGTCGGGCATGAACGGCTACGCGGTCGCCAAGCAGATCCGCGACAGTTCGCGCCACAAGTACATCAAGATCATCATGATTTCCAGCAGGACCACCACCCTGGAGCGGCTGCTGGGATACGACTCCGGTGCCGACGACTACCTGATCAAACCGTTCCATGGCTTCGAGTTGCTGGCGAAGATCAAGGTCTTTGCCAAATTGAAACTAACGGAGGAGGTTGAGCAGATCAAATCCTCGGTGGCCTCCATCTCCGCCCATGAGACCAGGACGCCGCTCAACGCCATTTACATGTCTTGCCAGCTCCTGCTGGACGACGGCGACCTCACCGCTTTTCAGCGAAATGCCGTCGACAACATCTACCATTCGGCGCAACGGCTGAAGCGACATGTGGACAAGGTGCTGCGCCTCTGTCAGTTGAAGAGAGGGGTTGGCCTAGAGGTCTCGCCTCTCTCGGTGCAGGAGTTTCTGGCCTTTGAGGTCACCACCTTGCAACGGGAATTTCGCGGAGAGGTCATTGTGCACTGCCCAGAGCCCGGCGCCGAGCTGTGCGTGGACGGTCATCTGTTCCGCGAGGCCTTCAGGGGCATCCTCGAAAATGCGGCCAAGTTCTCGCCGGAAAATGGCGCGATCACCATCGCCAGCAGGGTTGACAAGGGCATGACCATGATCAGCCTCGCGGACCAGGGGCCGGGAATCGCCCCCGATCACCTGGACTCGATATTCGATGGCTACTCGGTGGGCAATTGTCTGCACCATCACGAAGGCTCCGGTTTGAGCCTGGCCATCAGCCGCACGATTATTGAACAGCATGGCGGCGAGTTGACGTGCGCCAGCACCCCCGGTTGCGGCGCCACCTTCACCATCGCTATCCCACGGCAGGCATGATCTCCCCCGCCTACACCCCTCGGTCATGATCGCCATCCCCTCCCGGGTTGTTCCCCTGCCCGGGGGGCGCTCAAGCCATCGCATTCTCCCCTCGCCCCTACCCTACCCCCAGCCCGCACATTAGTATTGCATCCCCCGGCAAGTCGGCCTATGTTTGGGAGGTAATTTCCCCGTGGCCCCGGTGAGCGGCAAGGGGTGCGCCCTATCAGGGAGGGCAAGGCCTTGGCCCTTGCCCCACGACTTACGAACACCGTTACCAACAATAATTGCCAATCAGAGGAGGACGCACCATGGCAGAGGAATCAGAAAAATCCGTCCGGCAGCGGCTCAGGGAGTTCGCGGCCATGGCCCATGAACGGGAACTGGCCGTCGCCCTGCGCAAACTGCTGCTGCTGTTTGCCCAGTGGCAGGCCAAAAAGATCAACGCCTTCGAGTTGAATGACCACATCCATCAGTATCACCAGCATGCCGCCCAGGCCATCGCCAAGATCTACACCGGCCCCGTTGACCCCGACATGCTGGTGGCCAGGGCTCTGCGGCTGGGGCTGCTGAGCGCGGCGGAGGTGGGGGAGGAGTTGGCGACCCTGCTCGCCCCGCTGACCAGCTTTTTTGCGGTGGATAGTCCGGATACCGAGTGATTGGCGACCCTCCCTGACCGGCGCGCCCCGGCCCCAAGGAGTGCAACCCGCGACAGGCAAAGCGAGCCGGCTCAAGACCGGATTATGCCCTCTCCCTTCTTTCCCCAACACCCATGGAGTTCACCATGATGACCGTATTCAACAAACCCGGCAGGGAGAATACCGACGCCGCCCTGGACGTTTTACAGCAGGGCATCCGCCACTACGCCTGCAAGCAGGTGGTGATCGCCTCCACCTACGGCGACACCGCCCTCAAGGCGGCGCGCCTGCTCAAGGGCATGGCGATCACCCTGGTGGTGGTCACCCACAACGTGGGTTTCAAGGAGCCCGGCAAGCTGGAGATGACCGCCGCGACCCGCCAGGAGCTGGCAGCCCAGGGGGTGAAGGTGTGCACCGGCACCATGCCGTTTAGGAGCATCGGCACCGCCATCCGCGAGAAGCAGGGGTATTCGCAGCAGGACCTGGTGGCCAACACCCTGCGCCTCTTTGGCCAGGGGGTCAAGGTGTGCGTGGAGATCGCCCTGATGGCCTCGGATGCCGGCCTGATCACCCCGGAGGATGTGTTGACCGTGGCCGGCACCGGCCGTGGCGCCGATACCGTGCTCCTCCTCTCCCCCCGGCCCTCGAACCAGCTCTTTGACGTCAAGATCCGCGCCATCCTGGCCAAACCGGCCACCTGGTAGGGGAGCATAGCGCCATGGAAACACCCCACGAGATCTGGGATGCCTTGGGCGAGGTGCCGGAGGAGGAGCTCCTCCATGTGCTCACCAAGCTCTTTTTCGCCTATGAGGAGCAACTGACCCGGAACCCCCAGGACCCCGAGGCCATCACCTTTTTCCGGCGCTTGGGCACTGCCCTGGAGCAGACCGCCCAGTGCAATTTGAATCGGCGGTAACGTATATTCCGTGGTCACCTTGACAACACCCCCCACTTCCAGACTTGCCCCGCCCAGCGAGGAGTAGACAGCGCCTTTGGAAGGGGGGGGAAAGACCTACTTCCCCTCCCCTTGCGAAGGGGAGGGACAGGGTGGGGTTGGAATTGGGCAGAGAAGAATGCGTACAGGGTTACCGTGAACACAGGAAGGCAAAGAGACCCATGCAAGAAGAGGAGCAAGCATACGCCCCACCCCTGACGCTTACGCCGCTGATGGTTGACCGGGTGGAACGGATCGGCGAAGCCCTGGGGCGGATCCATCCGGCCGGGCATCCCCCGGCCGCACCCCGGCTACGGAGGGAGAGCCGCATCCAATCGGTCCAGGCCTCACTGGATATCGAGGGCAACACCTTGAGCCTCGAACAGGTGACCGCGGTGCTGGATGGCAAACGGGTCCTGGGCACGCCCAGAGAGATCCAAGAGGTGCGCAACGCCTTTGCGGCCTATGAGCTGCTGGAAGATCTTAACCCCACCAGCCGCGAGGATCTGTGCCGGGTCCATGGGGTGCTGATGCAGGGTCTGGTCGACGGGCCCGGTCTCTTCCGGCACGGCAGTGCCGGCATCCGGCGCGGAGATGATGTGGTCCATATTGCCCCCCCTGCCGAACGGGTGCCATTCCTGATGGCCGATCTCCTGGCGTGGCTCGGCAGGACAGAGATGCACCCCTTGATCGCCAGTTCCGTGTTCCATTACGAGTTCGAGTTTATCCACCCCTTCATGGACGGCAACGGTCGTCTGGGCCGCCTGTGGCAGACCCTGATCCTGGGGCGCTGGCGGCCGGTGTTGCTGCTGATGCCCATGGAAATGGTCATCCGTGACCGCCAGGCCGAGTACTACGCGGCGCTCAGGCAGGGAGATGCCCAGGGCAACGCCACCCCGTTGGTCGAATTCCTGCTGGAGGTGGTCCTCACCGCCTGCCACATGATGGGCCGATAACAAATCCTTCTAGCCTGTAAGTTGACTTCACCTATCGAGATTATATGCGCTTCCTAGAGAATGGCCCTTCAATACCAGATGACTTGCTTAACGCCCGAGACGAAGGACGCGTAGTCTTTTTTTGCGGTGCGGGTGTATCTAGAGCACGGGCGGGGCTTTCAAATTTTTTGGGTCTCGCTGAGGCTGTAATGCAAAGGCTTCACGTGCCAGCCGACAACCCTGCCTACAGAATACTCAACGAAGCCCGTGAAATGAACAAGCGTCCGGGAGGAAGCGGCCTGATTTCAGCGGATCGGATCTTCGGATTACTAGAACGTGACTATCTCCCTCGTGATATTGAAGTGGAGGTGGCAAAAGCATTACAGCCACTTTCGGATGTGGATCTATCGGCACATCGCATCCTCATTGATTTAGCTACCACTCCGGAAGGTAAAGTACGACTGGTTACCACGAATTTTGACCGCTTGTTTGATGACTGCAATAGTGCACTAAACGATTGGCAGCCGCCCCGTCTACCAGATCCATCCCGGCAAAGCGAGATGGACGGGATCATCCATCTCCATGGCCGTGCAAAAAAAGATTATAGCGGCGCGGAAGGTGATGGCTTCATCCTCTCCAGCTCAGAATTCGGCCGTGCGTATCTTGCCGAGGGATGGGCAACGAAATTTTTCAAGGAGATTATCGATCGATATATTGTCGTATTTGTTGGTTATACCGCTGATGATCCTCCAGTCCTGTATCTGCTCGAAGCCTTGAACAAAAAAACAGGTCAGCTGAGTGGCGTCTATGCGTTTCAGGCAGGCACTGCGGGTGAGGCCTTGGTAAGCTGGCAGCACAAAGGCATTGAAGCCATCGCCTACGACGAGGAGGAGAATCATCAGGCGCTTTGGGAGACACTGGAGGCATGGGCAGCAAGGGCGCGGGCGCCTGAAGAGTGGTGCAAGTCGGTCGTTACCCTTGCCAAGAAGGGCCCGAAGAAGCTTCTCCCCCACGAACGCGGTCAGGTTGCCCATCTTGTCTCCACTCGCGAAGGTGCCCGGAAGTTTGCAGAAAGCGATGATCCACCCCCCGCTGAATGGCTTTGTGTCTTCGATCCTGTTCGGCGATATGCCAAGCCTGGTCGATCGGGTAGTTTTGGTGCGCGAGGACCCTATGTAGATCCCTTCGACTGGTACGGGCTTGATGCGGATGTTGTACCAAACAAGATCGATCCAGATGATCACTATGCGAAGCGCGAGGTTCCTGAAAATGCATGGGAGGGCTTGGCAGCGAACCAATTAGACCGGCAATGTCTTCGCGACAATAATCTCTCCGCCCTTCGGGGACATTGGGCAACAAACCACCCGCAGTGCCCACTGCGCTTGATTCATGTCGCTCAATGGATCAGTAAGGTTGCAAATCAACCGGCAGCAGTATGGTGGGCGGCTTGTCAAACTGGCTTGCATCCGAGTATCCAGAAAATGATCCAAAGGGAATTCGGACGCGCACAAAAATCTATTTCTCCTGAAATTCGGCGGGCATGGGGGTACCTATTTGAGGCCTGGGAAGAAAAGCGGGAGAATTGGCACCTTGACTTGCACAGCCTAAAAGCCATGATTGACAAAGATGGGTGGCACAGCACTGTAGCCAGAAAATATAACACCATCATCAAACCATATTTGAAAGTGGGAAGTAATTATTATGGCGGACCGACGGCACCCGAATCGAGACCTGACATCAGAGTTAACGATATGCTTAAGATGGATGTCGAATATCCCCTTTCCGAGGATGCCCCCATCCCACCCGATGAGTGGCTCGTCGTCGTAGTTAGAGATCTACGCAACAACCTTGAACATGCTCTCCAGCTGGAAAGAGAACTTGGCGGGTATGGGCCAAACAGCATCTGCCCGATTACCCCCGATGATCTACCAAAGGATGATGGTTATGGACGTACGCACGGTTTATCGGGCTACCTGATCTCATTTTCAGCGCTTTTCGCTCGGCTAATAGATTTGGACAGCTCAGCAGCCCGTCAAGAATTTGCAGCGTGGCCTGTAGACGATGACACAATTTTCAGCAGGTTGCGGATATGGGCTTCAGGCAGGGCCAAGTTGATCCCAGCGGCCGACGTTGGTCCAATCATTGCGAGGTTAAGCAACGATGCTTTTTGGGATAGCTATCACCAACGGGATCTTCTCTTGGCATTGGCCAAACGTTGGCAGGAGCTAACGGATGAGAGCAAGAGAGAAATTGAACATCGCCTCCTTGCAGGCCCCCCGAGATGGGATAATGAAGAAGATGCAAAATTTGATGAACGGCGGGCAGGGACGTCATTAATTCGTATTACCTGGCTTGCGAATAATGGTTGTGACTTCCCTTCCGATTTGACTGCTGAAATTAAAACGCTGAAGGCTAACGCACCAAGGTGGAAGCAAGAAAGTAAGGTACGGGCCATTGAACCGATGGGGGTGGTGCGTGGCGGTTGGGTCAAAACTGAGACTGGATATTCATTGTTGTTGCATGAGCCTCTTCGGTCTACCCTTTCAAAAGCCCGAGAATTGAGCGAAAGAGAGGAAGACGACTTTCTCGTCGAGAAGGACCCTTTCGCAGGATTGTCTGCGGAGCGCCCAGTTCGTGCGCTCTCGGCTCTCACCGATGCCGCGAGAAGGAACGAATATCCTGAATGGGCTTGGCGTACTTTTCTGGACTCCGTCGCCAGAAAGGACGATAAGCCAAAGTTTTCCGCCCTTGTCGCCGAGCGTCTATGCCGCTATCCGCTCGAAGTGGTGACGGACTTTATCCGTCCTGCTACTGATTGGCTATTACAAATAAGCAAACAGCTAGCGTCAGGCTTTCCTGAGACGTTTGACAAAGTGATCTCAAAACTGATTATTGTGCTCCGCTCGCACCCACCTGCGGGCAACTCCTCGATAGTCAGGGGCAGCAAAGAACCCGATTGGGCGATGGAAGCGCTCAACTCCCCTGTCGGGAAGATTGCACGGGCTTTGCTTAAGGACCCGAGGAGGAAGGATGACTCAAGGACGGCAGAAGGATTCTCCGAAGGATGGTTAACACAGGTCAATGCCTTGCTATCGTTGGATGGTGACCTGCACCGCCATGCGCTGGTAATGTTTGCATACTTTGTGAACTGGTTCTACTCGATCGCCCCTCATTGGACAGAAGCCAATTTGCTATCCGCACTGGACGGGAATGAAGAGGATGACCGCAATGCTTTCTGGGCGGGTTTTCTTTGGGGCGCAAAAACCCCTAATCAAAAGCTTTATCTCCGAATGAAGCCCAGTATTCTAGCGTTTACAAAGAAACAAAATCAATCAAAGCGAGGGCACATTGACGTTCTTGCAGCCATAATTTTAGCGGGATGGGGGAGCATAAATGATGAAGCTCAAGAACGATTAATTTCCCATGAAGAGATGCACGACGTCCTTTTATCTGCGGACGATGAATTTAGATCTCGTATCTTGTGGCAGTTAGAAAGATGGACGGAAACGAAAGGAGAGGAGACGGATGGAAGATGGTCAGCACTGTTACCGGAATTTTTCCAAAACGTCTGGCCACGCCAAAAATCAGCAAAGACACAGACCATGTCTGCTCACCTATGTGATCTCGCATTTTCAAATGCCGAACATTTTTCGGAGATAATTGAAATCATTTTACCTCTCTTGACGCCTACCGATCTGGGCCACCTAAGGCTACCGAATCTGAAAAAAACTAGCCCCAATATCGTTGATCGATATCCACATCAAACTCTGGCGCTATTGCACGCGGCTCTACCAGACGATGTCACCTCTTGGCCCTATGGCATTGAGGACGTTCTCAAACAAATAGGCGAGGCAGATGGCAATTTAAAAACGGATGAAAGGTGGTTAGAACTTAACCGTAAATGGAATGCCCGTTAGGAATTGGCCCGAGGGCTGACGATAGCCGCATATTGGGTTTCGCGGGGCTCTACCCAACCTAAACTCAAAAAAATGGCACAAATAAGTCAGGAGGCATTTCTTTATGTCGATATCAACCATGACCAGCAAGGGGCGGATAACCATTCCTGCCGATATCAGAAAATCCCTGCGCCTGAAGCCTGGGGATACAATTGCTTTCCAGGTCGAAGAGAACGGCAGCGCCCGGATTTCCCTCGTTCCTCGAAGGGCAGCGGACGTATACGGGATTTTGGCGGGCTCTGGGCACCACCCCCTATCCATCGCAGAACAGGATGCCATGCTGAAAGGGAAATTCCGGCAGGGCACGATATGAAACTGGAGGTCTTGAAGCGGATGCCGCAATTCATCTCCACCAAGCCCTGGGGTTGGGCCAGCCTTTGGCTGCCCTGAAGGTACAGCTTACAGCGTCCAGGGATTGAAGAGTTGCGGGGCGGGGAGGAAATCCTTCTCGTTGCGGGTGACGATGGTGAGGCCGTGGCATTGGGCCGTGGCCATGAGCAAGGCGTCCAGCAGCGGCAGGGGCTGGCCGGCGAGTTCCGCGCGGCTGGCGATCTGAGCCCAGACGCGGAGTTCGGCCACGGCGAGGGGGAGGATGCGGCCGGTGAAGCGCTGCTCCACCTGGCCCAGCCAGGCAGTGAGCTTCTGACTGCGGCGGGGGTCTGTGGCGGCAAGTTTAAGGATACCCTTTTCGATCTCCCCCAGGCTGATGACGCTGATGAAGAGGCTCTCTTCCGCCTGTTCGTCCAGCCAGGAGATGACTTGCGGCGCCGGGGCCTTACGGGCGTATTCGGAGAGTACGCAGGTGTCGAGCAGCCAGCTCATAGGTCGAGGTCGCGGCCGGTGTCGCGGCTGCGGGAGAGGTCGAGGTCGTCGATGGCGAGGTCGGGGCGCAACAACGCACTGGAGAGCTTGCCCCGCTGGGTGAGCCGGGCGTACTCTGCCACCGAGACCACCACTGCCATGGGTTTGCCATGCACCGTCACCACCTGGGCGTCGCCCTTGGCCGCCCGTTTGATGAGTTGGCTCAGGTTACCTTTTGCCTCTTGCAGTTGCCATTCGCTATGCATAAAAACACCTCCCTATTCTGGTCTGTCTGGTCAGAATATAGCATCGATCCGGCAGGGAGACAATGTCTAACTCCATCGGCGGGGAGCGCGGCGCAGTTGCCGCCACAGGCCTCTTGTCAAGCCATCATCAGATCGGCACGATAATCGCCGTCACGGCAGACCACTTCACCACCATACCCCATCACCCTAAACCCCTTCGCCCAGCCCACCATGATCATCCTTCTCCACGGCGACCTGCCGACCCTTCTGCCCCGAGCCCTGCGGGGCGAGAGCCGCATCGAGGCCCCGATGCAACGGCGGGCCTCCATCAAGGACGTGATCGAGGCCCTGGATATCCCGCACACCGAGGTGGGGCGCCTCCTGGTCGCTGACCAAGAGGTGGGCTTTGATCACCTCTGTGGCGAGGAGGAGCGGATCGAGGTCTATCCGCCCATGGCGCCGCTGGATCTCTTTCAGCCCACCCTGCTGCGGCCGCAACCGATCCCGCGCATCGCCTTTGTGGTGGACCAAAATGTCGGTCGGCTGGCCCCTTTGCTGCGGCTGGCCGGCTTCGACGCCCTCTACCACCATGGCATCTCCGACCCGGAACTGGCCGAACTGACCCGGCAGACGCGGCGCATCCTGCTGAGCAAGGACCGGGACCTGTTGAAGCGCAAGGCCATCGAGTTTGGCCACCTGGTCAGGGAGATCATCCCCGAGCGGCAGTTGGCCGAGGTCCTCACCCTCTTCGGCATCCAGGACCAGGCCGAGCCCTTCAGCCGTTGCCTACGCTGCAACGACGGCATCCTGGAGCCGGTGGCCAAGGAGCTGATCCTGGAGCGACTGGAGCCGTTGACCCGTCAGTATTATGATGAGTTTTTCACCTGCAACCGCTGCCACCGCCTCTTCTGGGAGGGGACCCACCTGCAGCGCATGGAACAGATGCTTTCCCGGTTGGGGCTTGGATAACCGGCAAGCGCACCACCTGACGAACTCCTTACCCCCCTTTCAGCTCCCCTCACCTCCCTACCTCCCTCCCTTCAATGCTATTGGAGGAGAATTCTTTGTAGCCACGAAAGAAATTGACATCCTCGGGCCAACTCGCTAGATTGCGGACCACCATTTAACTAAATTCTAAAATACTCCCTTTTCAGGGTGGCACCCCCTCTCCCGACTACTGTGCGCTGGTCCCCATGGCCGGCCGCCTCACCCCTTGCCCACAGCTATGAACCTCTCCGTCAGCACGCTCTCCCTGAAGCAGCGCATCGCCATCCCGCCCTTTCTGATCCTGCTCTTCCTGTTGCTGGTCGCCCTCTTCTCCTGCCGCAACTTGCTGCTCTTGGGCGGCGTGGTCAACGACCTGATCGAACGCTCCGAGCGCACCACCGTTGCCGAGACCACCCTGGCCAACCTCATCGCCGAGACCCAGCTGACGGTGAGTCGCTACTTCAACGAGGGTGGCGCGGCCAATTTCACCACGGCCCAGACCGCCTTGCAGCGGATCGACCAGGCCCTGACCGCGCGTAACAATCAACAGGTCACCAGCGCCATTGCCCAACTGAAGCAGCTGACCACGGCGGCCCAAGCCCGCTTCGCCAACCTCGACAAGGAGAAGGCCTCATTTTTGACGGCCCAGACCGCGCTCTATCTGCTGGCCGCCGGCAGCGAGCAAGCCGCATCCATTCTGGCCTTGATGGGCAAAGTCGGCAACGACATGACCGCCCCGACCCCGGAGAACCAGGCCTCCCTGGCCCAGGAGTTCGAGGCCCTGACCGCACGGCTAGCCAAGGGTGACCTCAAGTTCGCCATCGAAGACTATTGGGACATCTGGACAGGCTACACCTCGGTCTATCTCAAGCTGGAGCAGGACACCACCCTGGCCTTGAGCACGGCCATGCAAACCCTCTACACCTTCCAACAACAGGCGACCGGCCAGGACCAGATGGCGATGCGGGCCGTCAAGGCCGCCACCCTGGCCAAGATCGGCCGCGCCAACGCCCTGGTGATCGCGGCAAGCTGCAGCGCCCTGGTGCTGGGGCTCATCCTCACCTCCTTCCTCGGTCGCGGCCTCAACACCGCCATGGCCACCATCACCGCCGGCATCCGGCAGAGCTTCGAGGAGGTGTCGGCAGCAGCCATGAGCATCACCACCGCCAGCCAGATCCTCTCCGATGGCTCTTCCACCCAGGCGGCCTCCTTGGAGGAGATCGCCGCCTCCCTGGAAGAGATGGCCGCCATGACCCGGCAGAGCGCCGAAAACGCCGGCACGGCGGACCACCTGATGACGACCACGCAAGGGTCGGTGCGCCGGGGCACGGAGGCCATGGGACAACTGGCGGCCGCCATGGACACCATCACCCACTCCAACCAACAGACCTTTGCCATCATCAAGACCATCGACCAGATCGCCTTCCAGACCAATCTCCTGGCCCTGAACGCCGCCGTCGAGGCAGCCAGGGCCGGCGAGGCCGGGGCCGGTTTCGCGGTGGTGGCGGAAGAGGTGCGGAATCTGGCCGCCCGCTCCTCCCGGGCCGCGGGAGAGACCACCACCCTGATCGATGCGGCGGCCAGCAAGGTGCAAGGGGGCAACCAGCTGGCCAACGAGACCTCGGCGGCCTACCAGGAGATCGCCGCCAACGCGGAGAAGATCGCCACCATGATCGCCGAGATCGCCACCGCCTCCCAGGAGCAGGCCGCAGGGGTCGGCGAGGTGAAGACCGCCATTTGCGCCATTGACGAGGCCTCGCAGAACAATGCGGCCAGCTCCGAGGAACTGGCCGCCGCTGCCGAGACCATGCAGGCCCAGGCCCGGCAACTGGAGGCCCATGTGGACCAACTCACCGCCCTGATGGGGGGAGAAGTCGGCCACTGCCCGGCAGGTTG
>OBOI01000424.1_pt1 | contig 15080 bp, 12 predicted proteins | sample 1670151 | NCBI WGS metagenome assembly OBOI01 (sample SAMEA104232303, study PRJEB22302) | sediment metagenome | biome: forest; feature: aquifer; material: sediment | place: USA | collected 2011-08-07 | depth 0.01 m | reverse complement strand
CTTTCGGCCTCCCGGTTCACTAACGTCGGTTCATCCCCGCGTGGGCGGGGAACATAATCTGGCCACGGTGATCGACACCGCCCAATCCGGTTCATCCCCGCGTGGGCGGGGAACATGGCTACAGTCCATGTTCGCGGCCTCTCCGCTACGGTTCATCCCCGCGTGGGCGGGGAACATTCGGTGACGGCAAGTGCGGTGTCGGGAGACATCGGTTCATCCCCGCGTGGGCGGGGAACATAGGCGATATAACCCCATGGACTGGGATGATGACGGTTCATCCCCGCGTGGGCGGGGAACATGAGTTGTAGGCCAGTTGCGCCAGTTCAGCCGCCGGTTCATCCCCGCGTGGGCGGGGAACATTGTTCCTTTGCAAGGAAATATTTTGGTTCCTACGGTTCATCCCCGCGTGGGCGGGGAACATACTTTTTTTATGTGCAGGTGCTGAAGGTCGAGCGGTTCATCCCCGCGTGGGCGGGGAACATCACCCCAGGAACATCAACAGGAAGAGCGTGAGCGGTTCATCCCCGCGTGGGCGGGGAACATGTCGTTGGTGCGCTGGCCCTGGCGCTCGATCTCGGTTCATCCCCGCGTGGGCGGGGAACATTCAAGGAGCGGCAAAACACGGTCAAGTTCCACCGGTTCATCCCCGCGTGGGCGGGGAACATGGTTTGAGTCGCCAACAGGGCCTTAGTGGCGACGGTTCATCCCCGCGTGGGCGGGGAACATAATCTTCTTCATGGAACTTGTGAAGGCTCCATTGGTTCATCCCCGCGTGGGCGGGGAACATTTAGTACCCGACGCTGCTGTCTCAGCATCCATCGGTTCATCCCCGCGTGGGCGGGGAACATCAGATAGAAGCTTACATGCATACTCAATATTGCGGTTCATCCCCGCGTGGGCGGGGAACATGGGTTCAGTTGCGCCGGGGTAAGATTCAATCTCGGTTCATCCCCGCGTGGGCGGGGAACATATCTTCAAAAACGGATTCTGCAAAAGTTGAATCGGTTCATCCCCGCGTGGGCGGGGAACATGCTGCTGTACCACTGAGAGAGTATCCACCGATCGGTTCATCCCCGCGTGGGCGGGGAACATGACGCCGATGGTGCCGTGTCGGTCAAATAGATCGGTTCATCCCCGCGTGGGCGGGGAACATAGAAATAAAGCTCGACGACTCGTTTAGGGTTTCGGTTCATCCCCGCGTGGGCGGGGAACATCATTCCCTCGATACCTAGCGAAATATAAAAAACGGTTCATCCCCGCGTGGGCGGGGAACATATGGTAATATTTCTAATTTTCATTCCATGCCCCGGTTCATCCCCGCGTGGGCGGGGAACATTCCGCAAAGATGGCGCTGCCGTCGCTGTCTATCGGTTCATCCCCGCGTGGGCGGGGAACATACTTCTTCCACCTTGCTGAAAAAATTACTCTTTTCAGCCATACTTCAATCTACCAAACTAACGAACTTTTTTTGCTGCTTACAAAGCGTCGGCACGATCGTTACCCTGCCCTGCGAGGGCGGCAAAAGATACCAACTTTATTCCGTCCATTTCAACAGGAACTCTTCGATTCTCCCCGAGGGTCAAGAAATCAAACCCTGACTCATTGTTCGAAGTCCAGGCCATCACCGCGTTGCCATCGTCCACCCCCTTTTCCAGATTCTCCCAAATCATCTCCCGCACCCGCCGGGAGACATCCCCTACATACACTCCAGCTCGCACCTCAACCAACCATAGGCCCAGGCGTCCCCGTAGGCGGGGCGGCACATTCTCAACCACGATGACCAGCATCACCGATACCCTCCTTGTTGGGGATGGCCATGGGAACGGCCTCATCGTGAGGCTGGGGCCGCTCCAGGTCACCGGCGGCCAGCACCTCCTCAATCGTCGGAATGATGTGATCCAACAACTTGGCCTGACGGAAGGAGTCCCGGCAGGCCAGACGGACCGCCCGTTCAGGGTCTCGCGGTTTTTGCGCGGCAACGCGAAAGGCCACCGGCACCACGGTATCGAATTTGAAGATGTCGGCAATGTCGTACACAAAGGACTGGGGCTTACCGGTGTGGATAAAACCAACGGCCGGGGCATAACCTGCCGCCAGGATGGCCGCTTCGCAGATGCCGTAGATGCAGGCGGTGGCCGAGCTAAGGCAACGGTTGGGCAGGTCGCCGCTCTCCCATTCGCTATGATCATAATTGCGATGCTTCCAGACAACACCATACTGGCGAGCCAACAGCTCATACAACTTACGCACCCGCACCCCCTCAATGCCGCGCAGTTGCTCAACACTGCGGCGCTCCGGCGGCTCCTCCTTAAAACGCAGGGCATACATCTTTCGCACCACCTTAAGCCGGGCGGTGGCGTCCAAGGCCAGCTTAGCCTGAAACAAAAGCCGATCCGATCGCGCCCCACCCGGTTGCCCGGCGGCGTACAAGCGGACCCCGGCCTCGCCGATCCAGACCAGCAGGCATCCCACCCGGGCGGCCAGCACCACCGAGGCGTGAGACACCCTGGTGCCCGGCTCCAGCATCAGGCAGGCCACCGTGCCGATGGGGATCTGGGTGCGAACCCCATTGACATCAACCACCACGAAGGCGCCGTCAATGACATCCAAGTTGCCTTTCTCGACATAGACCACTGAAATCCGGTCCTTGATCAGGATCGGCTTGAGCGGCGGCAGGATGGGTTCGCTCATGGCCGGTCCTCCGTGCTGGTCCTCTTGGCGTCGGCCGCGATGGTCTCGGAGGGCAAGAGGTTGAGGATGAGCCGGATCAACAGCGCCTTCTGGCCGGGATCACTGGCGGCGACCAAGAGGGCCAATGCCACCAGGGCTTGGTTGCCGAACACCCGCTCGTCCAGCATACCGTTGCCGGCAAGGATCAACAGGAAGAGTAAGGAACCGATCCGTTTATTGCCATCGGTGAAGGGATGGTCCTTGATCACGAAGTAGAGAAGGTGGGCAGCCTTCTCCTCGACGCTCGGATACAGCTCCTCGCCGCCGAAGGTCTGGAACACTGCCCCAAGGATGCCGGCGAGTCCGTGGCAGCGCTCCTGACCAAAAAGGTCCACCGCCTCTCCCCGGCCCCGGAGCTCACCCTTCAGAACAGCGATGGCCTGCCGTACCCCTTCGATCTCCAGCACTCCCTTGGTCTTGTGCCTCTTCTCCGGAATCGGCAGACTCTCTTCGTCGTACTGCAGGAGGAGGCGCCAGGTTTTTGCATAGCGGCTGACAATATCGAGGATCGCCCGGCCCTCGTCGCTAAGCAATTGCTGCTGTTCCAGGGTATTGTTCAATAAGGTGATGAGTTGCCGGACCTCGTCCTCCCCCTTCTCCAGCAGCCGCCGTTGATTGAGCGAATAGCCGCGCACCAGATGATCCCGCAGGACCGAGGTGGCCCAGATACGGAAGTTGGTGCCGCGCTTGGAGTTGACGCGGTAGCCGACAGAGATGATGGCATCCAGGTTGTAATACTCCACTTGGTAGGTTTTACCGTCAGCGGCAGTTGTTGCATTTTTTGCAACAACTGCCGCTCTGTCAAGCTCACCGGTCTGGAAGATATTCCGGAGATGGCGGGAGATAACGGATTTGTCCCTAGCGAAGAGTTCCGCCATCTGATCCAGTTTCAGCCACAGGGTCTCATCCTGCAAGCGCACGTCCAGCGCGGACCGCCCTTCTTGGGTCTGGTAGATTACGATTGCACCAAAATCTGCTGCCTGGGCTTCATTGTGCTTGGTCTTCAGGGCCATGGTTTTGTATCCTCCCCTACTTCCCACCCTTCAAGCGCTTGCGGCTCTCCGGTTCGGTCAAGAAATTTTCGGCCGTGACTACCTGCTCACCGGTCTCCGCCTCCAGCTTCTCCCGCGCCCCGCCGGCGATGCGGCCACCCTTGCGGGCAGCGGTCTTGTTCTCGGGGAAGCCTTGCGCATCCTGCTTGCGAGCGATCTCGGTGGTGGCCGCCTCCCCCAGCATGGAGAAAATCAACTCCAGATCGGTCATGTGGTCGCGCAGGTTCTCCCGTTGCAGGCCTTTGAGCTCCTTATATTCGCTGGGGGTCACGCCGAAAGCGGCCTTGGAGATCTCGGCGGTGAGGATGGCGTACTCCGGGGCCGCGCCCACGCCGCGCTGTTGCCACTCCTCGGTCAGTTCGGCGCGCACGGCAATGCCGCGCATCCGCTTCTCGATCCAGGCCTCGGAATACCCTTTGGCCCGGTAGAGTTCGCGGGTGCGAGCCGTGGCCAGTTCCGGGTCTTCGATCTCTTGCACCCGTTGGTAGCCGACCTTGGCCAACCACCGTTTGAAGGGCTCGGCCTTGGGCGAAGGGATGGACTGGATGATGCGGAAGAGGCCCTCGGTGTTGGCGCAGTTGATCTTCTGTTTACCCCCCGCCGTTTCGAGCCAAAGGGGGGTGGCAATTTGCCCCCACCCTTTGGCTAACTCAGCGTCCCGACGACGTAAATCCTTGATGTACCCCGTAGGGTCAACAGAATCCGTCAAGGCGGCAACCACGTCAACTATGGCAAACCACCATTCGTTGCTATGCAGGGTGCGCCTGATTTGTTTGTCCTTAAAGACGATGAGGTTGGTTTCCATGTCGAGTTATCCTTCTGTCCGCCTCACCAGCATCAGGCCGCAGCCGAAGCCCTTGGCTGGGCCGATGCCGGTCTTTGTTATGAAATCGGCACCACGGAAAGTAGGCCAAGCCCCATTGCCTTCCCATGGCCGATCCCCTTTTGCAATGCCGCTCGAAACTTATCCGCTTCGGTCACCATAAGCATTCCGTCGTAGAGCACCGAAAAAACGCTGATCCCATTACCTGTATGTTGTTTCCCTCGTAACAATTGCGGCTGGGAAACCCGCACATCGGCCTGCCCTGGTGACGTTTCGGACAAATCGAACGTCGCAAGTTTGGGGAGTGAAAATCCGTGTTGCTGTCCTTTCCGCACCAACCACAGCACCTGATCCATCTCCTTGAGCAGCCCTTGGCGCTTGCCATTGCGGGTTACACAGGGGTTAGCGCGGAGTCTAAACCGAAACCGTTGCCCGGTTTTGAGCGTGTCCAGTTTCAGCCGATCCGCGAGGTTAATAGCGGCATCGGCCTTTGCCAGCCACCTTTGCACGCCAATGCCGGACCACTCCGGCATCGTCCGGCTCTGCACAAGGATTCTAGGCTGGCCAGTGGGATCATTTTCCGGTTCAAGCCGCCACATGAATTCAGCATCAGGGCATTTTCTGTCCGGCCTGCTGAAGGCCCGACAGATGGTGGAGTGAAGCTGATAGGGGTCGGCAAGATCACGCCTAGCCTCGCGGCAACGTGGGTCAAGGTGGATTCTATGCAGGAACATGAGGCACCTCCTTGGGAAAGGGTAGCCATTCCGAACGGACGAAACGGGTACCGAAACGACGCTCGGCAAAGGATGAGAGCGGCTGATCCATTTTAAGCAAACCAGACCCGTCCGTGGACTCGAAGGTGACCAGAAGCTGTTCGGGAAGGTCTTCCCATTTGCGCTGGGTTGCGATCCATGGCCATTGCGCCATAACCTCCCGCATCGATCTTTCCTGCACACCATCCTCAATCCAGATTGGCTCGGAAGGAAGATAGGATTTGCGGCCCAGGGCAAGAGGCCAGGCAGGGTCTTTCAGCTTGGCATGCGCCTTATCCAGATACGTAATATCCTCTCCTTCGAGGACCACCAGGAAAGCGGCATCGGCAAGATAAAAGCGCTGAGAGACCACACCTCCACCCTTGGCCTGTGTGCCATCCGCCTTGATAATGGTGTCGGTTTTGGCACAGCCCGCTGTCTGGTAATCGCGTTTGGGTAGCCCCGGTCTATCGTGACGAACTCCCATGGACAGACGCGTGAGCGGTTTCAAATCTTCCCAATTCTCACGGTCAATTCCCAAGGCGGCGGCCAGGAGGCCGATGACTCCGGACTTGCTGGGCTCCTTGCCGGTGTCCCGTTGGTCAAAACGGCTGGCGGTGCCCCACGATTGCATGGGACCAACCAAGCGAAGCAACAATGTAGGCATGGGTTACTCCTTTACAACGGCTGAAAGGCTGGAGGTAAGAAGCTGGTCCAAAGTTTTCACGGTGGCACCGAAGCTATCGAGTTTGGCCTCGGTCAGGTTAAGGACAAAGGTCTCCCCGTCACCACCAAATACGGCCTGAAGCGTCTTGGCCTTCTTGATCAGTTCATCGGCCGATTTTCCGGTCAACGATTCTCCCTTCCGCACCCAGACAGCGGTCTCAAAGGCATTGGCCAGGTTGCGGGGTGCGGTGTTACGACGTACGGAAACGGCTACGAACTCCGGGGGATTGTGAGCGGCAAAAGTGTTCTGTTTGCCGGTGGGCTCAGCCACCACGAAGCCTTCCAAAAAGGCCCGTAACCCCTTGGCCGCCAACTCCGTATCGTTTTGAAGATTCTTGACGAGTTGCACCCAATCCACCACGGCATAGCGGTAGAAACAGGCCGAGTTGAATTCTACGGTACCCATCATGTCGGCGCCTGACGTGTCCTCAGGTTTAAGATCATCCACTGCGGTATAGAAATCGAATTCACGTTCAACGGCATGGGTCGAAATGGCGTGGGCCACCTGGCACGCGGCATCTTGGTTTTTTTCCGGCATGTCGGCCAGCATACGTCCGAAGAGCGCGACGTCAACAGCCTTGCCACCATTAAAGACTTTATCGAGGGCTTTTTTCAGTTCTGGATCGGCATGTTGAGCCGCCTGCTTTTTAGCCTTACCTGCTTTCTTACCCTCGGTAGGGGCGGCCTCAGCGGCAGTGAGGGTATCCCATTTCTCGTTGATAATATCGGCAATACATGAAACCTCACGTTGTCCCAGAAACAAGAGATATTCGCTCTTACCATCATCTTTTACCGTGAGTTCCATAGCCGCCAATGCCAAGCGTGCCTTCTCGGCCGCTTCCTCCTCGTCCCGGCCCTTTTCGCATAAGGATTTGGTAAGGGCTTCCAATACACGTTTGGTCCGCAGGGCAACATTCTCCGGTGCCAGAACGTTTTGCTCCACCATATTTCTGAAATGTTGGCGAACCGACCGTTTAAGGCACTGGCTGGAAATCCTCGCCCGGCGGGTGCCACCGAAAAGGGCGTCCTTGGGTGCCCCAGTGTCATCCCTGTTCAGATTTGACGGCGCATAATTTTGCAAGGCGTGAATTTCGATAATCGTTTTCATGGGTTGTTCTCCTTTTCGTTATGATGTTCAGTGGCGTTTTCATAGTTCATGTTTCTGTAAAAGTCGCGCGCCCAAGCATTCTGAGTGCGTTTCTGCTCGTCATTCCAGTTCAGAAGGCCGGTTTTTGTGTCCCTATCCCACAAAACCGATGTGAAATCTAAATTAAAATCTTTGAGAAGTGCCATCATCTGACGCAGGCGGTGCGGCAATTGGTCGGAATCAGCATCCAGCAGGGAAATAAAACGGCGTTCGGTACTCGTGGAACCACTTGCAGCCTGATGCACCGCACATGCCTTGCCAAGGGACATCGGCGCTCCGGCCCGACCTTCCCGCCAGTGGGTGGCCCATAGACCGGCCACCAAATAGAGCATCTCCCTCTGCCGCCAGGAGTTGTCTCCGCCCTTCAGAAAAGGCTCCACGTATGGATAAGCAGGGACGAACCGTCCAGGCTCGAAAGCAAGACTTCGTCGTAACACCGCCCGCACCTTGGTGTCTTTTTTGTTTAGGCCTTCCAGCCACTCGATGAATCCGTTCATGGGACCTCCTTTTGCGGTTCAAGTTTGATAATTTCGTCGTTTAATTCCTTTACCTTTCGCCAGACCTTCCCCTCGGCCTTTACCAAAGCGCGAATAGCCCAGGCATCGCCCATGGATACCGATGAACTATGTTGCCCCCACGCCCTCTTCAAGGTATCCCGCACGGACTTAAGCCATTGATGGCGAATATCGTCATAGTCCCGGTTAAAAGTGTAGTTATTTAGAATTTCATGAAATTTTGACTCTAATACAGACCAATACAACCCAACCACAGGCATCTGTTTTACAAATGCCTTGGTATCTTCTACAGCTGGCGTCCGGCTCCCTCGGCTCAACAAGTCGCGAGCAAATGAACTGCAGGCGGACCAGAGGGATTTCTGTGCCTCTTCAGCGTCCGTGAGAAGTTGCCGAATCTCCGTCCGGACATAACGATTCCCAGTCAGTGCCTCAGGCAATGCGAAACGCTCCATACGCCAGTACTCTATTTTCGCCTTATTGTTTGCCTGCCCAAGAACCATCATTGACCGTGGGAAGCGCTCCTGATTAGACCTAGTTAACACTGTCGCATTTTCAATTGCTTGCGGGGAAAGATGCGCTTCATCCGGCAACAAGGAGTCAAAATCACGCCAAAGCCCCCGATCACGAAATTGAAGGGGAAGCTTCCCTTTTTTGTCATCAATTCTGTAGCCCAGCATTGGGTCGCCATGGTCAATGGAAGAGTTTCCAACCCCAGAGGCGAAAGCAAGCTTCCCGATCGATCCATTTTGGTTGTCATCTAAGAAGCGGATGGCACGAATCCTCCATGTATATCGGTCAGCCAATCCCGTTACGGTCCGCTCAAGGCCCTCTTTCAAACTGTCCACCGATTCCGGATTTCTTTCCCACAAAGGAAGATCAGTCGCAGTGATTTCTCTATTCTGAGGAACAAGGGAAAGCAGGAGAGTATCCTGAAGATTACAGCCGAGTGGCACAACCATTATGGCCGTTGCTGAAGGTGATGTTCCTGTGTGCGACAGTTCACTTTTACCGCAACTCACGGAAAATGTTTGCGTGGCTAATAGCCAGCGCGTTGCCGCAGACTCGGTGATGGTACCGGGCGCATCGACCTCCACATGGTCGAACAGAACCTTGGCGTTGTCGGCATTGTGCTCAGCAGCAAGCACTGTCCATGCCCTCCAGATTTTGGGTTGGAATGTGGGAATCTGCCCAAACGGATACTCCTCATCAAATAGCCAAAACCGTTCACGCCATGTTTCCAGATAGGCCGTGATTTTCTCGGCAGAAATCCCCCCCTTGAACAGGGCCTTGGCCTGATCGATGTCGGTCGGGCCTTCCAAGGCGCGATAGAGGACGGCAAGGAGAAAGCGGTGCAAGGCCGCCACCACCAACGGGGACTGGTCCTCAATGGCCGCGATCTCCTTAGCGCGTAAAAGGGTGGCGGCGATGCCAAGCTCATCGCGGCCGCCATCAAGAAACCGTATTGGAATCCACTTCTCGTCAATCAAATTAAATCGTCTCATACCTCCTCCTTTGATTCATAGACCAACCCAAGATCATCGTCCAAACGCACACTTCCATCCCCGGTCCAATGGCCATCCATGGTCAACAGCAAAGGGTAGCAGTTACGCAAGAGCGACGATTTCTTCCAACCTTCCGGGACCGCCCTTTTTTTCAGTTCTCTGACAACTTGTTTGCGAGAAAGGCTCACCGCCCGCAAAAACCACTCTTTGGCTAGGCCAAATTCAGGTATCGTATCGGGCTGGAAACTGTCCCCCGGCCATAAGGGGATAACGACCACCGAATCTTCACCAAGTCTGGTCTGGGCCATAAGAGTTCGGTGCACACCAGGCGCATCCTCGTCGAACAAAACAAATCGCGCAGGATCGTTCCACGAGGCGTCATCAGGCAGACCAATAATCGCTTGGTTCGCCACCCCATGCTTGACGATGTCCTTTCCCTCCCCGTCCACCAGGGCAGCATCCAGTCGTTCTTGCAGGGAATCAGGCATTTCAACCTGCTCCTCGTATACCCTTTGCACCAAGGGATCTATCTCATCAGGCAAAATCAAATTCTCCCTCGTTCGCAACAGACACCATGTGCGCAACAGGAGATCCTCGCGGTACACCGCCCCCCACCAGAGAGGCTTACCAAACGATGGGGGCAGATCACCGGCAAGCCCTGCTATGATCAGGATCGGCTCGACAATAGGCCTGATGCCACGAGGGTGCCGCCACAAGCGACCTGCCCGCTGAAGAATAAGATCAATGGGTGCAAGGTCGGTAGCAATCACGTCAAAATCCAAATCCAAACTCTGCTCGGCCACCTGGGTGGCGATAAGGATTTTTCGGCCGGACCGCTCCCCGAGTTCGCCAAAGGTCGTCAACGCATGGTCTTCACGCTTTTGCCTTCGGTCCGCCGGAAAACGGGCGTGAAAGAGAAACACTTCCGTCCCATCGGCAAGGCGTTTACCAATCCTCTGACCTTCATGCGCCAGAGATTCACCTTCAGGAAAAAGACGATAGAGGTCTTGAGCACGCTGGACCGTATTGACCAACGCCAGCCCCATGCCACCATTGACAAGTCGCTCTTCCAAGGCGACACGCATTGCAGGCAGTTCCGCAGAAATCGCTTGCAGCCGCACAGTCAACCGACGTGCGGAATCGGCCGCAAAATGCGTCTGGACCATCGCCCCAGAACGGAAAACGGAAAGACGCGGGTATGGCTTTTCCTGCTCAGGGAAATCGGTTGAAACCATTTTGGCCAATTTGCGTCGAAAAGAGGGGGGCAAGGTCGCGGAAAGCAGGACCACCGACGAGCCCAAGGCCAGCAGCCAACGCAACAGATGCACCAAGAGGGTGCCGGTATAGGCATCGTAGGCATGGATTTCGTCAAAGACCACCACCCGGTTCGCCAACCCCCACAGGCGGACAAAGTTGTGCCGCACCGGTAAGATTGGCAACAGGGCTTGATCCACGGTACCAACCCCGTATTCGGACAGGAGTGCCCGCTTCTTACTGGTGAACCACTCCCCGGCACGGATCTCACCCCCTGTTTCAGGATCGTGGATACCAGAGAGGTGCAGGTTCTGGAAGGTGTCGTTGAGGAGTGTCGCGCCGTGCAGGAGCTGTAGGTCAAGCTGGCGATCCTCGGCTTGGCTATGCAGGAACTTCAGTGTACGCTTGAACATGGCGTTGCCAGTGGCCTTGGTTGGCAGGGCTACATACAAGCCACGGTGTCCGAAACGGCGCTGCAACACCAGATGCGCGAAGAAAGCCGCCTCGGTCTTGCCTTCACCCATAGGCGCTTCAACCAGCAGGATGGCAGGCTCTTGCAAGTCAACCAGGGCATCGGCTACCGCCTGCTGCAAGGGACGAGGGGCAAAACCAAAGACCTGCTTAAAGGTCTTCGGTTCAGGAGAAAGTGGTGTTCTGGGCGCCCACCCAATGATGTCCAGGGCTTGGTCTGCACGAATCCGGCGTTGTTGAAACCACCCATTCAGGTCATCGCACGCCCCGGCTGCGCCAAAGGGGAACCACTCTTCGTTGGAGCCAATCCAGTCGGCAAAACTCGTTAGCCCAGAGAGGAGCATGAAGTCAGGGCCTGAAATCGTTGTCTTGGTTGGAACTGGAGAAGGCTTGAAGACATCCATCAATGCATCCCAATGGCTCTGCCTCGCTGCGGCCCAGTCATCGGCACCAAGAGCGCGCCTGTCACCTTCCAGATTGTCAAGTGCGCTTGGTTTGACCCGCTCGCCGTGGTGACACCCGACCGCATCAGCCGTTAGCTCCGCCAGATCATCCGGCCAGCCCAACTCCTGCAACCATGCGGTCAAGGAAATCTGGCTAACAAAGGCATGGTTGATATCGGTGTTAGGACTTCGTGGCACTTGCAATCCCGTCATGTTTTGCCATTTGCATTGGAAGCCAGGACAGGCCTTGCCCAGATCATGACAGGCAATGATACTCAAGAGCCACGGCTTGGCCTCATCCCATTTCAGGCCAAAGATCGCGGCCATTCTTCCGCGTGTTGTTACCGGTTCGCGAGCTAGGATGGCGTCCGCACTGGCGGCAACATCCAGCATATGAAGAATGAGAGGATGCCATCCGCTGTCCCCGTCTCTTGCCGTTTTTGCCCAAAATTTTTCCAACCCCATATCCATTACCCGCCTTGAGTTCTTTTCGTATAGCCAAACATAATGGTCTCGCAAAACGTCGCGAAACTGGTCATCCCCCAACGGTAACATCACTATGGTACGTTACCTACCCGACGTCGATTGAGCGGTTTGTGCGAAACCGACAAACACCGGAAAACTTCAAATAATGTCAATATTCCCGACACATGAATAATTCCATATTGACTCTTTCCATACCATTAAGGCTAAAGCACCTCATTTTCCTCTTCACCTACCCCACCAATTCCATCCACACCCGCGCGGTCAGGCGGGCATCATCCAAGGCCCGGTGGCGCTGCATTGTGCTCGGCAGTCCACCAAACAGATACCGATACACCGTCTCCAATCGATGGTTGGGTAGTTGCGGCAGGTGCTTCCTGGCCAGGGCCAAGGTGCAGTGCCAGCCGTTGTCCATTTTTTGCCCCACCAGGGCCATCTCTCGCAGGACAAAGGCCCGGTCAAAAGGGGCGTTGTGGGCCACCAGGGGCGAAGCGCCCACGAACTCTGCCACCAGGGGCCAGACCTCGGCTGGGGGCGGCTGTCCGACCAGCATGGGCTGGGAGATGCCGTGTACCAGGAAGGCCCCGTCGCCGATGGCTGTCCCACAATCGATCAAGGCTGCATATTCGGCGACCATGCGGCCATCCTCCACCCCCACCAGACCGACCTCGATCACCCGGCCGCCACGGGCCACCGACAGGCCGGTGGTCTCCACATCGACGATGACGACACGACGGTGGTTTTTCCACAGATTCATCGCTCCCCAGCCTAGCATGGCCCTTGGCTCATCTGATGACATGCTCAACTCCTCTTGCCATCGAATTGTTTCTTCGTTATTTTTCCAATTAATTTACCGAGGTGGGACCTATCTGACTAATCCGACCTTTTGGTGAACACATCCCCACCAACTCCAGGCCAGCATGATTTTCCGGCCCGCCTGCACATGTGCCCCATGCCAAGCATTGGACCCGCTGGGGGGTAGGACGCGGTGTCGTGTCGCCACGTTTAAAGCGATGACTCGTCACCGCACTCCAAAAACGGCGGGACTTTGCTTATTCCTGTTCTGCCCCACGCTCTCAACCTACCACGCGACCCTGGACAACTCATGACCACCGTCCCGATTTATTTTGCCGGGCCGAAAAAGATCAGGTCGCTCCGGCGAGCCCCGGGGCCGAGGCCTGCCGTATCTCCGTCGCGGCCCAGGATTAGGCGCGCCCCCCCCTTTACAGCTTAACCCCGCGCAGGGCCGGGGACTTACTGACCACCGCCTTCACCTCCTTGCGAAAGGCGGCGAAGCGGTTGTAGCGCACCTGATAATAGTCGCGCAGCAGCTGCTCGGCCCCTGCCCGGTCACCCATGGCCACCCGGGCCTCGGCCAAGGCCCCCAGTACCTGGGCGGCGCGGTCATAGGAGTGGCGCCGTTTGTTGGTAACGATGTGGTTGATCCGCGCCTCGCCCATGGCCCTGGCCCACTCATGGCAACGAGCCACCTCCGCCGCCTTGCGATCGACAAGGGCAAGCCCCCTGGTGATCTCTTGCGCCAACGAGAACTCCTCCTCTTCATCGTCCTCGGCAAAATCGAAAGGAATTCCCCCCTGACCGGCATACTCCAGCAGCAGTTCGTGGGTCAGGGTCGAGTCGGGGAGATCGCCGGCCACCAGGTGGAGGACCGCGGCCACGACCACCGCCACCGAGCTGTCGTACGACCAGCCCACCGGCTTGGCCTTGGCCACAACCGCCTGGGCCTCGGCGAGCCGGCCGGCCATCAACAGGGCCTTGACCGCCAGGGAGCGCTCAGTGAAGGCGCTCTCGCTCTTCCGCTCCATGAGGATGGTGATGGCGGCGGCGAGCTCCTGCTCCCGGAGCTGCTGTCGCGCCGCCTCGGCCAGCAACGGCAAGAGATTCCGGGCCTTGGGCATGGAACAGAAGCGCTCCCTCCTGCCGCCGAGGAGCAAGGCATCATCCTTCAGCGCAAGGGCCGCCGTGATCAGAAATCGCGCCGCCTGTTCCCGCTCCTCGCCCATGGGGATGGCGACCAGGGCCTCCCGGGCCGCGTCCCTTAGCGCCGGCCACTGGGCGGAGTCCTCCAGCATCTTCAGCCAGAACAGATACCCTTGGGGTTGTTGCGCTTGCCACTCCCGAGCCAGACTGACGACGGCCGCCAAACCGCCGCGCATGAACGCCGCCTCCAGACGCAACCCGGCAAGCCTGGTGGCGGCGCAACCCTTGTCCGCCAACGCTTGCTCCCAGGCGGGGAGGAAGGCCGCGAAGTTCGGCAAATCGCCGGCCTGGGCGTCCATCACATCGTGCAACGAGGGGTAGTTGTCGGGCTCATCGGCAAAGGGGTGGGTCTTCACCTCAACCTCCATGGCGGCAACAACCTCCGCCACCCGGCCCTTCTCCTCGGCCATGTCGTAGACACAACGGCAGTAACGGGCTCGCGCCTCTCGCGGATCGATATCCGTTTCCAGCCAGCCCGCGTCCTGCTCGTCGATCTCCCGCAACAGAGCAAAGAGCCGGCCATAGAGCGCCTGGGCCGCCGCCATGTTGCCGCTCAAAAAAAGGTGGCCTGCCTCGGCAAAAAGGCCGGCCAAGGCCGCCTTGTGCTCGTCGCCGAGATACTCCGCCTCATGGTCGTCATGATAACCGCCATAATCATCGTCCTCCTCGTAGAAGCTGCCCTCTTCGATGGCATCGATCCGCTCCTTGATCTCTTGGCGCAGCTCCTCGACCTGGATCAGGAGGTCTGGGTTATCGTCTTTTCCGGCCCCCCGAGGTCCGTCGCCCTTGGCTGGCGACGCGGTGAGGTTGGCCAGGAATGCCGCGCGCTCTGCCGACGCGACCTCCTCGGCCAGGTTGAGCACCACCCGCTGCAATTGATCCTTGGTGAGGGGTTGGCAATACGCGGTTACTGCCTCCAGAAAGGGCCGCAGGGCCAGATTCTTTTTACGCATGGAATTTTCTCCTTGGTCGCTGGTGATGATTGCTGCTTGTTGCCGATGCCTGGTGGCGGCTTGGGTTTAGGGGTGGCCGGGGCTGGTCGTTGTTCGGCGTCCTGATCCCAAACTAACACACGACCCTTGACAACCCGTGTCCACCGTTGCGATTTTTTTTAATGTTGTCCGGTTAGAAAATTGCACTGACGATTTGGACACCAAATAGTCCCCTCCCCCCTTTGCGGG
>OBOI01000421.1_pt1 | contig 15216 bp, 12 predicted proteins | sample 1670151 | NCBI WGS metagenome assembly OBOI01 (sample SAMEA104232303, study PRJEB22302) | sediment metagenome | biome: forest; feature: aquifer; material: sediment | place: USA | collected 2011-08-07 | depth 0.01 m | reverse complement strand
TTGTGTCAACGACTCCCATCGCCGCCTTTACCAGGGTCGGGGTTGTTACGTTCGCCAGTACTCGCCCGAGCGGATGATCGAGGAGCTACGCTTCCATATGCGTACCCTGCCGGTCAAAAGCTTTAACTTTCAGGATGATATCCTCACCATCAACACCGCTTGGCTGGGACGGTTCAGCGAGTTGTATGCCCGTGATGTCGGGCGACCATTTCAGTGCAATGTGCATCCCAAGTTTGTGGACGAGGAGGTGGTGCGGCTGCTAAAGGCGGCCGGCTGCAGTTCCGTGTGCATGGGGGTGCAAAGCGCCGTCCCCAGAGTACGCCGCGAGCTGATGCGGAGGACGGAAAGCAACGAAGAGATCGAATCGGCTGTCGCCCTGTTCAAAAAACACCGTCTTCCCTTCTGCCTGGAATATATTTTTGGTCTGCCTGGCGAGACTTTCGCCGAGATCGAGGAGAACTTCGCCTTCAACCGCAAACTCCGGCCAGCCAACACCTCGACCTTCAGTCTCTACCCCTTTCCCGGCACCACGATCTATGCCTCCCTGCGCGCCAAGGGAAATCTGGACGACGCAACGGCGGCCCGAATTTACCGGGGCGAAGGGTCCTACCACTATGACTCCCTCCTGGACCTGCCGGACAAAGCCCTCTCGGACGCGGCCAAAGAGTTGTTTCCCGCCCTGACCAAGCTGCCGCTGGGACCATCCTTGTTCCTACTCCGCGTCCTCAGCAGCAGACACCTGGGCTGGCTGCGCTCTCTCATCAATTTACTGTTTCTACCGCTCAACAACTTCTTTCAATTCCAGGAACGGATGGGCAATTACTACTGCATGTACCGGCGACGGGCTAGCGGTCCGGGGGGGGCACCGAGGGAGGGAGCAAAACCGGCGGCGGCGAGTTCCCGCAAGCAAGGGAAGTGAGAGAGGCGCGAGGAGTTCCGCGGCAGAGAGCTCCTTTGCTGGGGGGGGGGGGGAAATCGATGTTTACGAACCTGATCCGTTACATGGAACCGATGGAGAAGGCCCCGCGGCAGTTGCCCCAAAATTCGGCCCAGGTCCGCATGGCCAGAAAGCGTTTGAGGAGATAGCCCGGCCGCAGGTAGAACTCTTTGTACGCCCGATCAAGAAAGGCCTTGTACTCATTTTCGGGAATAGCGGGCGGCACAAAAATCATGGCGTCGTGGTCCAGAGTCGAGCTGCTCCCGGAGAAATCAAAGTGATGGCCCTGGTCGACCAGCATCCGGTAGAAGGTGGTCCCGGGAAAGGGCACGAATTTATTGAAATGCGCAAAGTCGATGTCCAGCTCCTTGGCAAAGGCCAGGGTCCGCTGCAAGGATTCAGGCGTCTCGGCCGGCGACCCCACCAGGAAATCGGCGCGCACCCTGATCCCCGCTTGGCGCGCCCAGGCCACGGCCTGCCGGTTCATGGCCACCGTGTTCTTCTTGCCCAGGGTCTCGAGGATACGGTCATCCCCGGATTCAAGACCGTAGAGCACCTGCCAGCAGCCGGCGTCCCCCATCATCCGCAACATCTCTAAGTCCACGGCCTCGGCCTTGGTCAGACAGGTCCAGGGGAGCCGCGGACGGATCTTTTTCAGTCCGGCGCAGAGGGCGGCCAGACGTTTACGATTGATGGTGAAGGTGTCGTCAAAAAATCGGATCTCCCGGGCGCCATGAAGATGGATCGCCTCATCGACTTCGGCCAGGACATTGTCGGCGCTTCTGGCTCGATAGCGCTCACCAAAGATGGCCCGGTCACAGAAGTTGCAACGAGACGGACAACCACGGCTGGTCATGATGTGGATCAGGGGGAGCTGGCGGTAGGAGGCGGCAGTGGGGGAGTAGGCGGTGGTGGGCGGCAACAGGTGCCGGGCAGGAAAAGGCAGGGAGTCCAAGTCACTGATCGGCTGACGGGATGGCGTAAAAAACGGCGCCCCGTCCTTCATCATGACGAGGCCGGCTATCTCTTCCGGTCTCGCGCCTTGACCGGCAAGTGAGCGCAGCAACTCGACAAAGGTCTCTTCCCCTTCCCCCAGGACCAGGTAGTCAAAGACCCCGGCCGACAAGGCATGTTCCGGCATGGCTGTGGGGTGCGAGCCCCCGGCGATGGAGATGGCATCCGGGCAAACGGCACGCAGCAGGGAGGCGGTCTTGACCGCGTTGGCAAAGGAGGGTGTTTTGGCGGTCACGCCCACCAGTTGCGGCTGAAAATCGCGCCCTGCCTGCTGGATGGTCTGCCAGTTGCCGCCGATGGTACAGTCCAGAATTCTGACTTCATGCCCCTCCCGCTCGGCCACGGCGGCGAGATAGGCAAGGCCCAGGGAGGGGATGGCGTTTTCCACCCCGGCGAAGCGCTGCTTCTCACCCCCGATCTCGGTCAGACCGAAGGGGACATCAACAAGTAAGATCTTCATATCTTTAAGCCTTGAGCTGAATGGAGACGAATCCGTAGTAGCAGCGATTCTACCCCCAACCCCCCGACCCGGCAAGAAAATAGTGCCAGAGCTAGCGTAAGAGTTTCGCCTTAATCTCCGCGGGAATCCGGGAGTTGGCAATCCCTTGGGCGGCCTGCGCGGGTGAGACGCTCAACCACTGGCTTGCAACAATTTCATAGTATACCTGCTGTTGCCGACTGTCCCGCATCCCATCCACCCAGGCAAGGGCTGCCTGGGGGGCACTACTGCCCCAGGAGCGCAGCACGGAGACGGAGGCCTGTTCTCGGGCCTGATCCGGGGGCAGAGTGCTCACCCAGCCCATGGCCGCCGCCGGATCCGTACGCGCCCATTGCAAGGTCGTGGAGAAGATCCCCTGGGTCCTGGCCGCGGCATCGGGGAGGGTGGCCACCCATTTTGCAGCCGTCTCCGGCTCCTGGCGGGACCAGACCGAGGCGACCTCGCCCAGGATATTATAGACGGATTCAGGGGCGGCAGACTTTGTGACCCAGTTGATGGCGGCGGCGGGATCGGTAGTGGTCCATTGCCTGGCCACGGCGTTGAGACTCTGCTCCCGGGTGGGGCCGGTGGGCATTTGGTCGATCCAGCCGGTGGCGGCGGCCATATCCTGAACAGCCCATAACTGCAGGGCATGGGACATCAATTCACTTTGCGTCTGTTGGTCTGCAAGTTGCGCTGCCCACTGCACCGCCGAGACCGGATCGTTTTCCGCCATGGCCCGACCGACCCGCACCAGGAGATCGTTCTTGAGTTGCTGGTCCGGGACCTGGGCCACCCAGTCGTAGGCACCGGTCAAGTCCCGTTCCGCCCAGCTGTAGACAATGGCATTGGTGGCCAAGTTGACCGCCTGGGGCTGGCCCAAGGTCGCGGCCCACTCCAGGGCGGCTTGCGGATCCATGGCCCCCCAGGCGTTGCCGATCATGCCGGCATTCTCCATGATCAGCTGGGTGCTGCCGGTCCGAGAGATGAGTTGGGCGGCGCTGGCCGGATTCTTGTTGTTAAGCAGGGCCACCACCATCTCCCGGGCAAAAAGCGCCTGATCGTCGTATTGACTCAAGGAGGCCAGGGTCTGGGACGCCAGCTCAAGGTCCACCTGCTGGCCAAGGGTCTGACTCAACTCCCGCAGTGCACTCTGCCGTTCACCGGCATCCGTGAGAGCGGCGATATGCTGGAGATGCAGTTCCTTCTCCTCCCGGCTCATGGCCGGTATAGGGGCCAGCTGGTCGCTTTCGTTCTCTTGGGCTTCGGGGTGAAGGTCGCTGGTGCGGGGAGCCGCTTCAACTCCTGGGGATGGGGGTTCCTCACCATGGCCATGGCTCAGGGCACTCCCGATGGGGACAGCCATTTCCGGCACAGCGGCATGCGGTTGATCGACTCCGCTGTCGCCTGGCTTGAGTAAGGAGAAGCTGTCCGCCTCGCCGAAGGGCGACGAATTGCGGTGTATCCGGCTAGACCCCCGCCCCTTCCCTTTGGCCGATTTGGTTATGGTCTTTTTTAATTTTTCGGCTTGGGTTTCGGCCTGTTCCGCGGGTGTGGGCTGCTCGTGCTGTTTTTGCTCGTGGCCAATGGGGCTGAAGAGCAAGGTGACAAGGCCAATCGCCAACATGACCAGGAGATAATTAACGAGTTTGGGGAAACGGGTCATCATGGAATGATGCTGGCCCTGAACGCGGGACCATGAATGAGATTAACTATCCACCAGAGAGTTGTCATCTAAGTCGGCAAGATACCGTTCAATTCCATCCGGCAGAGGTGTCAGCCTGATCGCTGGAAACACCTCCCGAAATTGGGCCGTGTCATAACGCAAATCTGCGTCAGGGCTCTCTTGGGGCCGAAAGATCACATCAGGCCCACAGCCAACTTTTTCGGAAATTATCTTAACCATATCAAGAAGAGAACGACTCTGCCCCGTCGCCACATTGATGGTGGTAGCAAGCGGCCTCGCGAGTAGCGCGTCAATGACCAGGGCAAGGTCATCGACGCTGACATAATCCCTCAGCAGGCCTCCTGTTCCAAACAGAGTTACCGGCTGTCTCCTGACAATCGTGCGGATCAATTTGCCGACCAGGCTACGACCGCCATCCTGCGCGCCATAGACCCCGGGTAGGCGAAGGACAGCGGCAGGGAAGGCCTTTCCCGGAAAGAGCCGCAACAACCTCTCACAGGTCAGCTTTGCCAAACCGTAATAGTGGTCAGGAGAGGGCACGGTGTTCTCGGTTATCGGACACGTTGGACGACTGCCGTAGACATCCACCGAGCCGAGATAGACAAATGAGCGGCAGAGAGCGGCAGGCATGGCGTCCAAGACGTTTTGCATCATCTGACAGTTTTGGAGAAAGGACGAGTAGTCCTGGCATTGGTTGCGGTTGATGACTGCGCAATGGATGAGGTCAAATGGTGTTTCCACGCGGGAGAACCACTCCCTGACTCTGTCCGGCTTTGTCAAGTTGCATTCCCACGAGAAAGGAGCAACCACTTGTCGACCTGTCTGGCTAAAATAGTGGCAAAGGTGTCCACCAATAAAGCCCGTGCGCCCCAGAACGATGATCATGCCAACTTGACGCCTCCAATAAAATAAATAAGTTACAGCCCATGGGAAGAAAACGATGCCATTCTTGTTAGCTCAACCCTGGAGGCAAAGGCCAAGAGCTTGTCGACCACCCTTTTCTCATCTTTCTCCTTGACTGGACAACCAACAAATGATTGTAACTCATTAGCCGACCCCATCTTAGAAAGCAATCCGTTTCCGCTGATCGTGGCTGGGGTTACTATAACCATAAAGCTATGCATGAAAAAGTTGCCCACCGGCTGACCAGCCAATACTGATGAAATTGCAAAAAGACGTAAAACTGACCATCTGCCGATGTAATTTCAATGTGTTACAGAGCGTGCCAGCGGCGGTTGAGCGGTTTTTGCGCAACCGTCAATACTCTTCACCTGTCAAGGAACACCATGGGGACCTTTTACGCCAACACCAAAATCTTTCACTTTCCTGACCGCTTGTCAGCCCTGGCCCAAGGCGAGATGGCCCCCCCGGTCCATATCCGTCTGAAGCCCACCAACCGCTGCAATCACCGTTGTCATTACTGCTGCTACCGCAACAGCAATCTCTTTTTGAGTCAGTTGATGAGGGAGAGCGACCAGATCCCCGCCGCGAAGATGGCGGAGCTAGTCAGGGACTTCGTCCACATGGGGGTCAAGGCGGTCACCTTCAGCGGTGGCGGAGAACCCCTGTGCTACCCCCATATCGTGCCCACCATCGCCGGTCTGACCGCTGGCGGGATCAAGGTGGCCATGCTCTCCAACGGCGGTCTGCTGCACGGGGAGGTGGCTGACCTGCTGGCCACCCGGGCAGTATGGTTGCGGATCTCCATGGATGCCGCCGACCCTGAGGGGTATGCCGCCAGCCGGGGGGTAACTCCGGCAGAGTTCGATCGGGTCTGCGCCAATATCAAGCACTTTGCCAGGATCAGCGGCCGCAGCTGCGTCCTGGGCCTCAATCTGATCGTCACCCGGGACAACAGTCCGCATCTTCTGGATTTCCTCAAGATGACCCGGGACCTGGGGGTTGATCATGTCAAGGTCTCCGGGGTCGTGGTCAGCACCGAGCCCGCGGAAAACGATGCCTACCACGCCCCGATCTACCCCCTGGTGCGGCGACAACTTGACCAGGCCATCTCCCTGCTCAATAATGACAATTTCAGTATTATCGATCTCCTCCATGAGCCCGCGAGCAGAAAGGAGATCTATCAAAAGGGGTACGATTGGTGCCCGATGTCCCGATTTCTGGTGGTCATCGGCGCCGACCAGCAAGTCTACACCTGCCAAGACAAGGCCTATACCACCAGTGGCCTGCTGGGAACACTCGCTGACACGGATTTTTTACAGTTCTGGCACTCGCCGCAGACCGCGGCACGCTTAAAAGCCCTTGACCCGAGCCGGGATTGTCGGCATCATTGCGTGGCCCACCACAAAAACTTGATGCTCCTGGACTATTTCGAGGCAGACCCGGGACATCTGGAGTTTGTGTAAGCATTCTATCACGACCGGCAACTTGCCAGCGAGGAGAACAACGATATGGCCTACATCGATTTCATCACCAGCCTGCACGCCAGGACCAAGCGCAACTACCTGGAGCGGGTGGCCCGAGGGGACAAGGCGGAGTGCGCCACCATGGCCAAGGAGTTCGGCCGGGAGTACTGGGACGGCGACCGCCGTTACGGGTATGGCGGCTTTTCCTATGATGGCCGCTGGGCCACCATGGCCCAGGAGCTGATCAACCATTACCGCTTACAGGACGGGGACCGGGTGCTGGATGTCGGCTGCGGCAAGGCCTTTCTGCTCTTTGAGATGAAGAAGCTGCTGCCGGGCCTGATAGTTCGGGGCCTGGATATCTCGGAGTATGCCCTGGCCCACGCCAAGGAGGAGATGCGGACCTGCCTCGACCAGGGGCAGGCCCAGAAGCTCCCCTATGGCGATGGCGCCTTTGACCTGATCCTCTCCGTCACCACCCTGCACAACCTCTACCTCTTCGACCTGCTGACGGCCCTCAAGGAGATCCAGCGAGTGGGGCGGGCGGCCTATATCGTGGTGGAATCCTACCGCAACGAAGCGGAGAAGGCCAACCTCCTGCACTGGCAACTCACCTGCGAGAGCTTCTTCACCCCGGCCGAGTGGGAGTATCTCTTCGCCCTTGCCGGCTACCACGGCGATTACTCCTTCATCTACTTCGAGTAAGGATATAGGGGCGCGGCATGACCGTGCCTCCTTACGAGATCCTGCCTAACGCAATCCTCCCCAGGGACCCCAGCACCGAGACCACATTCTTCAAGCGAAAGGCGGTGGTGCTGCCCGACTCATCCAGGTTGTGCTGCCGCACCTCCAGATACTCCACTGTTGGCTCCCGCAAGATCTTACACAGCAGTTCGGCCTGAAAACCAAGCCCATAGGCCTGTACCCGGTTGGCCAGGACGTTGGCCCTTTTGTGCAACACCCAGCCGTTGAAGTAGCGCAGTTCATGGCCACTCAACAGGCGGATGGTCCAGGAGAAGAGCAGCGACAGCAAGCGGCGGCTAAAGGGGCGATGATCGCAGTTATAACGGGTGGCAAACAGCCGGGTGCGGAAATAGGGCACGATCATGTCGGCTTGGCCCATCAGCCCGAGGACCCGGGTCAAGGCCTCGGGGGGGCTGGCGTTGTCGCCGTGGACGATGTAGAAATACTCCCCCCGGCCCCGCTCGGCGGCCCGGAAATAGTTGACCCCGATCCCCTGATTGGTGGCATTGGCAATGAGGAAAAAGGTGGTGCCCAGGTGATTGGCGGTGATGTAGTCGTTGATCACCGCCACAGAATCATCTTGCGAGGCATCGTCATAGATCAGGACCTCGTAACGATAGGAAAAATGGGCGAGCACGGCGCGCACCGTGTCCAGGGTGTCGCGGATCAGAGCGGCCTCGTTGAAACAGGTCACCATGACCGTGAGATCGAGCCGATCAGCCTCGGCCTGCTGGGGAAGGGTGATGGGCTGGCCGTCAGCGGTCAGCAGGGTCTTCGGTATTTTCGTTGGCATGGCCAAGGGCGGATAGCGGGGGTTGACCTAAAAAAAATTGTCATGGGGCCAGGGATGCTTGAGCCGCCACAGGTACTGGTTACAGGCATCCATGCGGCAGAGGTCGCGGCAGTGGTCGAGACTGAGCCCCTGGTCGATGAAGGTGACAATCTCTCGCCGCCTCGGACCATGCCACAGGGTGGGCAGGGGCTCGTCCCCAATGTTGCCGATCAAAAAACGGGGGTCGCCGACAAAGACATTGCACTCCCACAGGTCGCCGTTGGCCGAGACAAAGGCGATAAAGTTGGTGCCGTAGCACTTGCCATAGGCCTTGGCCCTGCCGGCCTTGGTCATGGCCGTTGCCCGGAAGATAACGTTAAATCGCTCATCGGCCAACGGCCCCAGGGCATCAGCCAGGGCCAGGTAGTCGTGGTAGTCGATGAGCTGGCGATTGTGGCTCAGAGGGTGCTGTGAGTAGGGCTTGACACTGAAGTAATCGACCCCGATCTCCTTCAGCTGCCGGGCCAAGGCCACCACCAGCGCAGCGTTGTCCGGCAACAGCACCAACTGCGTGCCGATGGTCACGGAAAGCCCCATGGCCCTCTTGCGGGCCACGGCCCCGGCGATGTTGGCCAACACCCGGTCGAAGGCCCCGAGGCTGGTGCCGTGGATGGCGGCGTAGTTCTCGGGGCTGCCGCCGTTCACCGAAAAGCGTATCCACTCCAGTCGGTCGATCAACGGCAGCCGCTCCGCAGTCAAGGGGCCGCCGTTGGTGGTGACCGAGACACTCATCCGCTCGGCGGCAAAGGCGATAATCGCTTCGGCCTCGGGGTGCAGCAGGGGCTCGCCGTTGCCGCACAGCATGAGGGATTTGTTGCCCAACTCCGCTAGGCCATTGATGATCCTGTGGGCCAATTCCACGGAGACGCGGTCGTCGCTGGCGTTCACCTGATGGTCAACCCCGCAGAAAAAGCAGCGGCAATTGCAGCGCCTGGTCAACTCCATCTCGGTGTAGAGCGGCCCCCGGCTCTGACCGCGGGTCAGCCAGTGGCCAACCGCCTCCGGGTGGAACATCAATTTCTGGCGATCAAAGTCGGTGTCGTACATACGGTTGCTACCCTTCAGCTCAGATCATTGAGGTCCGGAATCGGCCTCAGCCTCCAAACCGGAGCGAATCTCCCCCACCTTGGAACCGTACCCCCAGAAGACCACCAGACCCGGCAGGCTACAGAGGAGGATGGTCAGCCTGATCAGCAGGGCCAGCACCAGGACCTTGTTGGGGTTGCCGGCAGCGGCGAAATAGAGGAGACAGAGCTCCTCCAGCACCCCGATGCCCCCCGGCGTCACCGGCACCGCGGAGAGGATGAAGATGATCGGCACCGAGACCAGGTAGCTGGTCACCGGGATGCCCAGGTTCAGGCTGCCGCCCAAAAAGGCCACGGCGCCAATGGAACAGACCTGGCAACAGAGGGTCATGGCCAAGACCGGCACGAGCGGTCCGGGCCTGCCGAACAACAGCCGCAGGGCATCGCCCGCCTGCCGCACCTGGTCGCTGAACGGCAGCCGGCTGGCCAGGGCGCTGACCCGCAACAGCCGCTGTAAGCGCGTGGAGAAGAGGAGCACCCCGCCGCCGATCAGCCCGCCGCAGACCAGGGCGATGGGGGTCACCGGCAGCCAGAGCGATCGGCCGCGAATCGCCCCTTGGGCCACCAGGATGATGAGCATGATGGCGGCATGGACCGACAGGCCGATCAGGCCGATCAGCCGGTCGGCAAAGATGCTGGCCAGGATGATGGTCTTGTTGGGGCGTTGGCGCAGGGCGAGGAAGACCTTGACCGCATCGCCACCCAGGGAGCCCAAGAGAAAATTATTAAAGAAATCGCCGATAAAGACAAGTTTTAGCACCTCGCTCCAGCGAAAGGAGAGCCCCAAGATGGCGAGCACCCGCTGCCAGCGAAAGGCACAGGCCACCAGGGATCCCAGGATGCCCAGACAGGCCATGGCATAGTAGAGCCCGTTGACCTCGCGGATGGTGGTGACCAGGCCCGGCACCAATTGCCCGGTGGCGGTGACGGTATCATGCCAGTGGACCTGACGCAGGACCATGGTCAGCAGAACAGCCATCAGCACCAGCTTGATCGCGGTGATGGCAATGGTGCGGGGGGTAAATTTCACTGAATACCTCGTGGCAAGCGGGAAAGGATAGGCGCGATCACGCGAACTGCCCCAGGAGCCGGGCCAGACGCACCGCGTCGCGGTCGCTCATGCCCTCGTGCAAGGGCAGGTGAATGGCCCGCCGGGCAAAATCGGCAGCCTGGGGACAGGTGGAATCGCGCAGCAACAGGGCGCAGTCATCGGCCAGTTCATCACCCACCCCGGCGTCAATGCCACGGAAGAGCAGACGGCGGCGCAGCTCATGCACCTCCACCCCCGCCGGGGCCTTGACCACAAAAAAGTAGTGGTTGGCGAGCCCACCCGGGCAGGTCCCCTGGGGCTCATATCCCGGCGGCAGCAGGGCAATCAACCGCTCTGCCTGCCCGCGCTTGCGCGCGATGCGCCGGTCCAGGGTGGCGAGTTTCTCCAGGCCCAAGGCGGCCTGTAGCGGGGCATACCCCCATGGCTGACGGGGGGGGTGCTGAAGCTGGCGGTAGAGCCAGGTCATCACCCCCTCCCCCCAGCTGGAGGCCAGGAGGGTAAGCGGGATCAGGGCCAGGCCGCTGGCAAAGAGAAGCCGTTCCAAGCGTACCGCCAGCATCTTCTTGGTCAACACCGGCGGGATCAGCGCCGCCACCGCCGCCCCCACCTCCCCCATCAAGGCCGCATCGTCACTGACCACCATGCCGCCGCCATAGGTGTTGATGGGCTTGATGGCCTCGAAGCTGAAAAAGGCGGCATCGCCAAAGGAGCCGGTCTGGCGGCCGCCCATGGTGCTGCCCGCCGAGTGGGCGCAGTCCTCGATCACCTTCAGATCATGGGCCGCGGCCAAGGCCATGATCTCCGCCATGGGACAGGGGGCGCCAAAGAGGTGGAGGGCCAAGATGGCCCGGGTGCGGGGGGTGAGCTTGGGCAGGATGGTGGCGGCGGTGATGTTCCAGTGGACCGCGTCGATGTCCGCCGGCACCGGCACCAGCCCCAGGGCGGAGATGATGGGGATGAGGTCCTTTAAGGTGTAGGCCGGGATGATGACTTCGCTGCCCGCTGGGAGATGCAAGGCGGAGAGGATCAACTTCATGGCCAGCCTACCCGAGCCCACGGCAATGGCCGCCTTGCGACCGGCATAGCGGGCGAACTCCTCCTGCCAGCGGCGGATCAAGGCCGCCCCGGCCTCCGGCCCCGGCTGCTTGATGCTGCGGGCCAACTCGTGGGGCAGGATATCGATAAACCTGCGGGGGATGATCATTTTCTGCTCCGCTGGTAGTGGGTGAGGTCCTGGATCATGGCCCGGACCTCACCGAGGATGCCGCCCAGAGAGAAACGCATGGCAATCTCGGTGTTGGTGGTGTCCCAGCACGGGTTGCGGCATGTTTCCACCCTCTGCCGCAATCCGTTGAACGCCGCTGACCTCCAGATCTCGTCCAGGGGGGTGGTCCGCACATTCAAGGCACTATCCATGTCCACGCAGGGGGAGACCTCGCCCCAGGGGGAGATGGCGCAGGAGGCATAGCCGGCGTAGCAGGTATGCCAACGCATGGGCTCCACAAAGGAGCGGGGGATCCCTCGCAGAAAGCGGGCCGACGAGGTCCTGACCCCGAGCTTGGCCGCATGGGCCGAGACCTGGGCCAGGGCCGCCTGAAGCTCACCCAGTTCATCCGGCGCAAAGACCATGCCGGCAAACTCGTCCTTGGGTTTGTGCTTGTGCTGGAGGTTGGTGTGGATGGGGGCCAGACTGATCTTGTCGCACCCCAGCCCCTTGATCAAGGAGAGCAGCTCGACGATGGTAGCGACATTGACCTTGGAGATGGTGGTGTTGATATTGATCCGCAGCTCGGGCATGGCCGCCCGCAGGCGGGTAATGCCGGCGATTGTCTCGGCAAAGGCCCCCTCCTTGCCGCGCAGTTGGTCGTGGAGTTCAGGGGTGCTGCTGTCGATGGAGACCGAGACCGATTTGATCCCGGTGCGGGCCAGTCGCGCCACCCGCTCCGCGCTGAGCAGGGTGCCGTTGGTGCACATGTGGGCGGCGATCCCGGCGTCACGGATCAGTTCGAGGATGGCATAGATATCGGGATGGAGCAAGGGCTCGCCGCCGGTAATGGAGATGATCATGGTCCGCAGCCGCGCCGCTGCCTGGCAGATCCCCGCGATGTCGGTCAGTGTCAAGGTCTGCCGCGACTGCTGCTGCCCGGCCCGCCACTGGTCGCCACACATGCGGCAGCGCAAGTTGCAACGGTCGGTGACCCACAGCAGGATGATGGGCAAGGTCCGTGGCGCCCGCTGCAACCAACGGCTGAGCCGGATATCGAGGTACGAAAAAATGGAGCTAAGCATGCAGTCCCTGCCTGTTGGTATCATTGCCGGGACATCGCTGTCCCCTTCCTTCACTGGTGCCCATCGTGTTCATTGCCCCACCCCTTCCCCGCTTCGTCGCCGAGTTGACCGCCACCACCACCCCGCCATCGCCATCAGGGTGACCAGGGAGAGCAGCGCCCCCACCACCACCGAGAGCGGCCGGTAGTAAAGCTCCACCTGCGTGACCCCCGGCTTGACCCGTACGGCCAGGAGTCCGGCCACCTCTTCCACCAGCCGGCCACCGCTGGCGTGCCAGCCGGGGTAGTAGTTCTGATTCACAACCACCAGGCCATCACCATCGGCGCGGACATCGATCAGCAAGCGGTTGGGGGTCCACTCACGGTAGGAGACCTCGCCGCCGGTCCCCTGCAGATAGACCTCGCCCTGGTAGCCAGGGTCCGATATCGGCAAGGCCTTCGTGGGCACCGGAATCGACTCATAGGCCAACAGCGTCCCCCGGTTGGCCAACAGGGCCGGGTATCCGGCCCCATAGGTCAGGTGATAGGGGTTGGACTCGGGGCTCTGCGGCCCATGTTCATCGTAGCCGGGCCAACCGCTGATCTGCATGAACGGTCCGGCAGCCGGCAACTCCAAGGGCGGGATGGGGAAGGCATCCCGCCACACCGGGCTATTGACCCAGCAGAGATCCATCACGATCAGACCGACCACGGCCATTGCCAGCAGCGCGGCCCATTGCCGGTTGAGCCGTAGCCTCTCATGCACGAGTTCGCTCAAGCCCTGGAGACCGATGCCGGCAAACACCGCCACGCCGAGCATGAAGACGTAGCGGAACCGTTCCGCCGTGCGCAGGATGCTGTAGGGTGGCACCCGATGCACCAGTTGCCACAGGCTGAAGGGGGCGCTGCGGCTGCCCAAGGCCAACCACAGAAAGACAACAAGGCTCAAGGCCAGGGGCCGGTGGTGCCGGCCACCCCGTCGGCACAGACCAAGCAAGAAGAGGGCCAGGGGCAGCACCCCAATATACATCCCCACCTCGTCCATGCCATGGGAAAATCCATTGAGGAACCCTTCCGCCTCACTTTTGCCGGCAATGGCGCTAATCCTTTGATCTCGGCCCACCAGGCCATAGACCAGGGACTCCACGCTAAAGCCGCTATAGAGGTCCGAGTGCCGAGGGTACTGGCGGGTGAACTCGATGGCGGGCAAAAACTTGACCGCGCCCAGCAACAGGGTGCCCAGGCCCAGGACCAGGAGGAGTGATAGCGCCCGTTTTAGGGCGACTTCCCGGCAGAGCACTGCAAAGCCTAAGTAGGTCCCAAAAAAGAGGAGCGACAGACAAAAGGGGTAGATGCCGCCGCCCAGCCACATCACCGTCAGGCAGACGACGGTGGCCAAAAGATCACGGTTGTCCTCCAAGGAGCGCAGGAACAAGAGCAGTGCCCAGGGCATCAGCCCCAAGGAGTAGCCGGCGATCATCCCCTCGCTCAGGGTCAGGGCGTACATGCTGCTCAGCATAAAGAGCGCAGCGGTGAGCAGGGCCGCCGGTCGCCCCATCCGCAGATGGCGGCCCAAGTGGTAGCCCCCGGCCAGGCCCACGAAGAGGTGGAGGATGATGCTGACCTTGTCGCCCACCACCACCCCCAACAGCAGCTCCAGCAGGGTCTGCACCGAGAAGATGCCGACCTCCGGGTGGGCCAGGTGGGGGGTCCCGCCGTTGGAGTAGGGGTTCCACAGCGGTAGCTGGCCATACGCGAGGATGGTGATGCGGGTGATGCCGCTGCGGGCGAGAAAGGCGTCCCAATCCTGGATGCCCCAGTAATCCGGATGGATCAGGATGGGCCAGGAGAAGCCCACGGCGATCACCGCCAACAGGGCCATAATCCACACCGTCTCGCGGCGCCCGTCTGCTGCCGGCGGCGCGGCCATGGTAGTCATATCCGCTGGGCAGTCCGTGTTCATGGACAAAACCGATGGCGCAAGGCCGCCCAGTACCAGCGGAGATAGTGCGGCGCCCAGCGGACGATACGGAAGCGCGAGGCCCCGGCACTCCGGTCGGTCCAGCAGGTGGGGATCTCGGTGACCTTGAAACCCAAGGCGTGGGCCTTGACCACCAACTCCATGCCGATCTCGAAGCCGCCTGCGCTCTCAATGGGGATGGCCGCGAGCATGGAGCGCCGGTAGAGCTTGAAACTGTTGGTCGCGTCCCTGGTGGGCACCCCGGCCACCAGGTGCAGGGTGACCCCGGCCAAGCGGGAGAGGAGCTTCTTGAACCACGGCCCGCCGAGCTGGCGCCCGCCCCGCATGTAGCGCGACCCGCACACCAGGTCATACCCCTGGTCCAGCAAGCCGCACATGGCATCCACATCCCCGTAGTCATCGGACATATCGGCCATGGTCACCAGCACATACTCCTCCTCGGCCGCGGCCAACCCGGCCTTGATGGCGCCCACCACCCCCGGCTGCGGATTCTTGAGCAACGCCAGGTTAAGACCCGCGCCTTGCCTGGCCCGGACCACGGGCAGGGTGTTGTCCCCGTCGAAGTCATAGACGATGACGATGCGATGGGGTGTGCTCACCCGGGCGGCGATGGCGTCCAGGGTGCGGCAGATGTTCTCCCCTTCGTTGTAGACCGGGATGACGATGTTGAGGCGGGGTGGGGTCATGGTAAAGGGGGATACAAGGTGAAGAAAGAAGCGGCCGGTCGCGATTCAGTTATGTATGCTTCAGGCACCCATACACAGTCAGGTTAGG
>OBOI01000420.1_pt1 | contig 15242 bp, 14 predicted proteins | sample 1670151 | NCBI WGS metagenome assembly OBOI01 (sample SAMEA104232303, study PRJEB22302) | sediment metagenome | biome: forest; feature: aquifer; material: sediment | place: USA | collected 2011-08-07 | depth 0.01 m | reverse complement strand
GGGGAGGCGGATCACTCGCACATCATGGGCCAGGTAGGTGCCGCCGAACTGGGCGCCGAGCCCGCTCTCTTGGGCAATGGCCAGCAACCGCTCCTCCCACTCCCGGTCGCGGAAGGCCCGGCCCGAGCGATCGCCGGTGGTGGGGAGGGTGTCGTAGTAGCCGGTGGAGGCGAGTTTTACCGTCTTCAGGTTGGCCTCGGCGGAGAGGCCGCCGATGACCAGGGCGATATGGTAGGGGGGGCAGGCGGTGGTTCCTAAGCTGGGGATCTTCTCGCGACAGAAGCGGAGCAGGCTCGCCTCGTTCAACAACGCTTTGGTCTCCTGGAAGAGAAAGGTCTTGTTGGCCGAACCGCCCCCCTTGGCCATGAACAGAAAGTGGTACTCCTCCCCCGGGCAGGCAAAAAGGTCGATCTGGGCCGGCAGGTTGGTGCCGGTGTTGACCTCCTCGAACATGGAAATGGGTGCCATCTGCGAGTAGCGCAGGTTCTCCTTCACATAGGTATCCATGATGCCGCGGCTTAACAGGGCGGCGTCATCGCCATGGGTCCATACCTGCTCCCCCTTGTGGCCGACCACGATGGCGGTGCCGGTGTCCTGGCAACTGGGCAGCACCTGCTCGGCTGCCACCTGGGCGTTACGGAGCAGGGTGGCGGCAACGTAGCGGTCGTTGTCCGAGGCCGCGGGGTCGTCCAGAATGGCGGTCAACTGGGCTAGATGGCCAGGGGGCAGGAAGAAGGCGATCTCCCGCATGGCCTCCCGGGCCAAAAGCCTCAGTCCCTCGGGATCGATGGAGAGGATCCGGCGGCCGGCGGCAGCTATGGTCTCCACGTAGGTGCGGGTCAGCAGGTGGTAGGGGGTGGGGTCTTGGCCCAGCTGGAAGAGGGGGGTGTAGGGGAAGTCCATGTGCGTACCGGTGCTCAATGAATGTCGCTATAACGATTGATCCCTAGGCCGAACTTCTGAATTATGGTATTGACCAGAATCAAGGAGGTTCGTTGTTTTGGGGAGAAACAACTGATACTAGAGCCAACTGCTTGTTCGCCATCGGCGCGGCTCAAATAACAAGGGGGGTACAGAATGAATTCTGTACCCCCCTTGAAAACACTGGAGCCGGCGACGGGAGTTGAACCTGCGACCTACTGATTACGAATCAGTTGCTCTACCACTGAGCTACGCCGGCAAATATCAGAACAGACCCTTGCGGGTCTGGAGAGAATATCGGCGGAAAACCAAAAGCCAATTCAAGCGTGTTGCTCTAATCTACTTATTTATGGTTGCCGACATTTGTCAGAGCTAGTATCAATTTTGCCATCAACTGTCAAGCCCTATAGCCCTTGAAATAAAATAACCTAACTGATCTTGCCGCCTCGCCATGACCAAGCATACCATACTGATCGTTGATGATGAACAGGAGCTGGGCGCGGGCTTGCGCGACGTGCTGGCGGCCCAGTTCCCGGGGCTTGCCGTGACCGCCACCACCGATCCCGACCGGGCCCTGGCCATGATCCAGGACGAGCCGGTCTCCATGGTGTTCACCGACCTGCGCATGCCGGTGATGGACGGCATGGAGCTCCTGAGCCGCATCAAAAAGCTGGAGCCGGCGGCCTCGGTGGTGGTGATGACCGCCTTTGGCAGCATCGAAAACGCGGTGGAGGCGGTGAAGCACGGGGCCTTTGACTTTGTCTGCAAGCCCTTTGACTATCAGGCCATCTTTAAGATCGTGCAGATCGGTCTGGAGCGCAGTGACCTGATCCGCGAGAATATCACCCTCAAACGCAGGATCTCTGACCGGGTGAGTTTTGCGGGCTTTGTCGGCCAGTCCGGCCCCATGCGCCGCTTTTACGATCAGGTGCAGGCGGTGGCCAGGACCGGCTACACCGTGCTCATCCGTGGCGAGTCCGGGACCGGCAAGGAGTTGACCGCCAAGGCCATCCATGCCTTAAGCCCCCGAAAGGATGGCCCTCTGGTGATGATCAACTGCCCGGCCATCCCCGAGCATCTCCTGGAGAGTGAACTCTTCGGCCATGCCAAGGGGGCCTTTACCGGCGCCGACGCCAATCGTCCCGGTCTCTTCGAGGAGGCCAATCAGGGGACCATCTGCCTGGACGAGATCGGCGACATCCCCTTGAGCGTGCAGACCAAGCTGCTCCGGGTGTTGCAGGAGGGGGAGATCCGGGCGGTGGGCTCCACCAAGACCCGCAAAATCAACACCCGGGTGATTGCCGCCACCAACCAGGACCTGGAACGCAAGATCGAGGAGGGCTCTTTCCGCTCGGACCTCTTCTACCGTCTGAACGTGGTCACCATCTGGACCCCGACCCTGCGCGACATTGGCGAGGATATCCCCATGCTCGCCAACCACTTCACCCAGATGGCCTGTAGCGAGCAAAACCTCCCGCTAAAAAAATTGACTCCCGAGGCCATGATCCATCTGGCCAAACGCCCATGGCCCGGCAATGTCCGGGAGTTGCAGAACTGTATCCGCCGGGCCGTGCTCTTCTGTCCCGAGGAGCAAATCGGCCCGGAACACCTCACCACCTCCACCCGGCCTCTCGCCGCCGGGGCCGAGCGGCCGCTTCCCGTCTCCCTGGACGGAGGTCCCGTACTCCCCTATAAGCAGGCGAAAGAGGAGGTGATGGGCCAGTTCAGCCGCGCTTATCTGGCCTCCCTACTGGGGGCGACCAACGGCAATGTCTCCAGGGCGGCAACCCTCTCGACCCTGACCCGGGCGGCACTGCAGAAGATTATGCACCGTTACGCCATTCAGGCCGATGCCTTCCGCAAGGGAGGCGGCGGGGACGGGGCGTGATTTGTTCATCGCTCAATTTTGTCGTTTTCGCAAAAACCGCTCAACCGCCGCTGGCACGCCCGGTGACATATTGAAATTACAGTGGCGGATGGTCAGCTGTACGACTTTTTGCGATTCCATCAATTTTACCCTTGCAACTCTTGACGCACTGTAGTTTATACTAGCCACAATCTACTTGAAAGAGCGTATAGATGTGGGTATCCAGTCCTTTTGACACCCATTTAATTTCAAAATTTCAGCAAACGAGGGATTATGAATAAGACAGAATTAGTTGCAGCCATTGCCGAATCCGCCGGGATCACCAAGGCCGATGCCAGCAGAGCACTCCAGGCCCTGCTTGAGACCGTAACCAGCGCCATGTCCAAGGGTGATTCCGTCTCTCTGACCGGCTTTGGGACCTTTTCCGTGACCGAGCGCGCCGCTCGCACCGGGCGCAATCCCAGCAATGGCAAGGCCTTGAAGATTGCCGCCAAGAAGGTTGCCAAATTTAAGGCTGGAAAAGGGTTGTCGTCAGCTGTTAATTAATCTTTGTTGCCGTTGTTGGTAGACGGAACGTATCAATAAAATCTCCCGTTATGGGAGATTTTTTTTTCTGTACAGGAGAAAAGGAATGTCAGGATTTACCTCAAATGTCTTTGATACTGAAATCATTACCCTGGCCGAGACCCAGGAGCAGATCGTGCGAGGCGGCCGTGATCGCTTCCCCCTGCTGGAGAAGGCCTTTGCCGGAGTCAAGCAGATCGGCGTAATCGGTTGGGGCTCCCAAGGGCCGGCCCAGGCCCAGAACCTGAAAGAGTCCCTGGCCCACACCGCCATCAAGGTGGTGGTCGGTCTGCGGCCAGGCAGCTCCTCCATGGCCAGCGCCCGAGAGGCCGGATTCACCGAGGCGGATGGTACCTTGGGCGAGATGTACAGCGTCATCAAGGCCTCAGACATGGTCATCCTCCTCATCTCCGACGCGGCCCAGGCGGAACAGTATCAACCGATATTCGATGCCATGCGGGATGGGTCCACCCTCGGCCTCTCCCATGGCTTCCTGCTCGGCTACCTGGAGAGCATTGGTAAGAGCTTCCCCAAGAACATCAATGTGGTCGGCGTCTGCCCCAAGGGCATGGGCCCCTCGGTGCGCCGTCTCTATGTCCAGGGCAAGAAGGTCAATGGCGCCGGCATCAACAGCAGCTTTGCCGTGGAGCAGGATATCGACGGCCGGGCCACTGACTTGGCCTTGGGTTGGGCGGTGGCGGTCGGCGCCCCCTACATCTTTAAGACCACTTTGAGGAGCGAGTTCTGCAGCGACATCTTTGGTGAGCGTGGTATCCTCCTGGGCGCGGTGCACGGCATTGTCGAGTCCCTCTACCGTCGCTATGTGATGGAGAACGGCATGCGGGAAGCCGCTGCCTTTGCCGCCTCGGTGGAGAATATCACCGGTCCCATCAGCAAGACCATCTCCCACAAGGGAATCCTGGCGGTCTACGAGCAGTTGGGCGAAGAGGGCAAGAAGATCTTCGAGCGGATCTACAGCCACTCCTACGGCCCGGCCATGGACATCCTGATGGAGATCTACGACGAGGTCTCCTCCTGTAACGAGATCCGCACCGTAATCATGGCGGGTCAGCGCTTCTCCCGCTACCCCATGGGCAAGATCGACGGCACCAAAATGTGGCAGGTGGGTGAACAGGTGCGGGCCGCCAGAACCGATGCCGCCATCGAGATCGACCCCTTTACCGCAGGTATGTACTGCGCCACCATGATGGCCCAGATCGATCTGTTGATCGAGAAGGGGCACTGCCTGAGCGAGGTGTGCAACGAGTCGGTGATCGAGGCCGTGGACTCCCTGAACCCCTACATGCACCACAAGGGTGTGGCCTTCATGGTGGATAACTGCTCCACCACCGCCCGTCTCGGTTCCCGTAAGTGGGCGCCGCGTTTCGACTACAACCTGACCCAGCAGGCCTTGGTCAGCTACGATCAGGGAACCCCGGCGGATGCGGCCTTGATCGACGCCTTCAAGCAGCACAAGGTCCATCAGGCCCTGGCCACCTGCGCCACCCTGCGGCCCGCGGTGGATATCGCCTTTTTGAACTAATAGTCTCACACGATACCTTGAACAGAAGGCGCAAGGGGAGGGGACCCTCTTTGCGCCTTTTTTCATGATCAACGCATGGGGGAGGGGCCATGGATTTTGTGTTGACGGATGTGGAAGCGCGGGTCTTGGGGGCACTGCTGGAGAAGGAGATGACCACCCCGGACTACTACCCTCTCTCCCTGGTCGCCCTGACCGCGGCCTGCAACCAGAAGAACAACCGTGATCCTCTTGTCAACTTCGATGAGACCACGGTGGTGCGGGCGCTAGACTCCTTGAAGGAGAAGCGGCTGGTGGTGCAGAGTGACTTGAGCCGGGTGCCCAAGTACGACGAGACCCTGGTCAAGCGTCACAACCTCCTGGTCCGCGAGGCGGCCATCCTCATGGTCCTGTTGTTGCGGGGGCCGCAGACCGTGGGCGAACTGAGGACCCGGACCGAACGGGCCTATGCCTTTGATGAGTTGGCAGCGGTGGAAGCAGCCTTGGCGGAGATGGTCGAGACGGGCTATGTCACCCGGATGGCCCGGCAGCCAGGCCGCAAGGAGGCACGCTACGCCCACCTCTTGTCCGGTGAACCGCTGGAGGATGAGGGCGGTTGGGCCAGACCCGAGGCCGCCACCCTAGCGGTGAGGGGCGAGGATGACCGGGTGGAGGCCCTGAGTGCCGAGGTCGAGCGGTTGCGGGCCGAGGTGGAACAACTGCGCACGGATTTCGAACGCTTCAAAGGCCAATTTGAATAATCCTGTCGACAGCCTGGCGAAATTTTATTATAGTCCTTCTCCTTTTGAAAATACCCCATGTTGGTTAGGTAAATGGCTGAAGGCGGTTAGGGAATAACGGAGTTCAGCCTTGCCTTGGCCCATCGTATATTGTGTGTTTCTCTGTTGCTACGCCATTGGCACAAAATAACTTCGCCGTTCACGATAGCCAAAATGGCATAAGGAGCCGTAAAGGAATGAGCCAGATTGCTCATGTTATTTCTTGACGGCTCCTAAACTGGCCAAACACTTACAGCCTAAAGACCTGAGAATTAATGAATACTCTGCCAACTCAGCAGCGGATAGTGATTACCGGGGTCGGTCTGGCGGCGCCTAATGCCGCGAACCTCACCGACTTCCGGGCCAAGGTGTTGGCAGGCCAGAGTGAGATCCGCGAGATTGAGTTGCGCTACATGGGCAAGGCCCCGGCCGGGGTCTGCACCTTTCCGGAGACCAAGTACCGCAAAAAGAAGGACAACAAGCGCGGCACCCGTGCCGGTTGCCTGGGGGTCTATGCCGCCCACGAGGCCTTGGCCGATGCCGGTATTGACTTCTCGGAGTATCGCCGGGACCTGACCGGGGTCTATATCGGGCTTACCGAGCATGGCACGGTGGAGACCGAGAACGAGGTCTATAACATCAGCCAGTACGGCTACAACGTGGATTATTGGACCCATCACCATAATCCGCGCACCGTGCTCAATAACCCGGCGGGCGAGATCACCATGAGCCTCGGCATCACCGGCCCCCACTACTCCGTGGGCGCCGCCTGCGCCGCCGGCAACGCCGCCCTGATCCAGGGGGCGCAGATGCTGCGCTTGGGCGAGGTGGAGTTGGCCCTGTGCGGCGGCATCTCCGAGTCCGTGGGCTCCTTTGGCATCTTCGCCAGTTTCAAGGCCCAGGGTGCCTTGGCCAGCCATGCCGACCCGACCCGCGCCAGTCGCCCCTTTGACCTGGACCGGGACGGCATCGTCATCTCGGAAGGGGCCTGTCTCTACACCCTGGAGACCTTGGACCGGGCCTTGAGCCGTGGGGCAAAAATCTACGGCGAGATCGCGGGGTACGCCATGAACTCGGATGCCATGGACTTTGTCATGCCCCATGGGCCCCGTCAGGCCGAGTGTGTGCGGCTCGCCCTCTCCCGGGCAGGGATGACGCCCAATGAGATCCATATCGTCAACACCCACGCCACCGGCACCAGGCAGGGGGATATTGAGGAGTGCCGGGGACTGGCCGAGATCTTTAGTGCGTGCCCGGCCACCTACTTCAACAACACCAAGAGCATTATCGGACACGCCATGGGCGCGGCCGGGGTCCTGGAGTTGGCAGCCAACCTGCCGGCCTTCGACGACCACCTGGTCCACCCCACCATCAATGTGGAGCGGCTTGATCCCGAGTGCGCCCTGCCCAACTTGGTGATCGGCCAGGCCCGGGAGGTGGAGCGGGTGGATACCATCCTCAACAACTCCTTTGGCATGGTGGGGATCAATTCGGTAATAATTGTCAAAAAATATCAAGACTAATTCGTCGGCTACGCCGTTGATAATCATGGTCCTTCCCGGGTCGCCAAGGCGACGGCAATGAGCGGCCGGAGAGGCCACAATATTTCGTAACGGCTCCAAAATGAGGATGATTGATGACCAGAGATGCAATCAGTGATGTAATCATAGAGATAATCAGAGATATCGATGAAGAGGCCGACACCGCTACCTTGGCCGCGGATCAGCCCCTGCGGGATCAGTTGGATCTTGACTCCATGGATTTCCTCGATATTGTCATGGAGTTGCGCAAGCGCTACAAGCTGCAGATCCCGGAAGAGGACTATCCCCAGTTGGCCACCCTTGATTCCTGCGTGAACTATCTGGAGCCCAAACTGCGCGACCGTTAAGGTGGAGCGGCCGATCGTCATCATCGGCGGCGGGATGTCCGGTCTCGCCGCTGCCATTCGTCTGGCCCGTTTTGGCCGGCGAACCATCATCCTGGAACAACACACGAGGCCTGGCGGCCTCAACTCTTTCTACTACCGCCAGGGGCGGCTGTTGGAGACCGGTCTCCACGCCATGACCAACTTCGCCCCCCCTGGCGAGCGCTCCGCCCCCTTAAACCGCCTGTTCCGCCAGCTCAAGCTCTCCCGCAAGGCCTTTGCCACCCACGAGCAGATCGGCTCCGATATCCGTTTCCCTTCCCACTCCTTGCGCTTTACCAACGATATCCACTGCCTGCTGGATGAGGTGGCCACCCAGTTCCCGCGTTCGGCCGCGGGCTTTGGAAGGCTGGTGCACTTCGTCAAGGAGTACAACCCCTTCCTCTCCCGGCCCTGGCTGTCGGCCCGGGAGGCCATGGCCACTTATCTCCCTGACCCGCTGTTGATCGAGATGCTCCTCTGTCCGCTGATGATCTACGGCAACAGCGAGGAGGATGACATGGACCTGGCCCAGTTCGTGATCATGTTCCAGGCGGTCTTTTTGGAAGGGTTCTTCCGGCCGGCCGGCACCATCCGCGACCTCTTGGAGCTGCTCATGGATCACTACCTGGCCCTGGGTGGCGAGATCCGCTTCAAGAGCGCGGTCGCCACGCTTTTGTCCTTCGGCGACACGGTGCATGGGGTGCGTCTGGTGAGTGGCGAAGAGATCGAGGCCGAGACGGTAATCTCCACGGCCGGCGCCGCCGCCACTTTGGCCCTGTTGCCCAACAGTCTGCCCGGTGACCCGGCAACGTACGTCGGCCGCATGAGTTTCGCGGAGTCCATCTACCTCCTGCCCCGGGCCGCGCTGCACGGGGTCCGCCATGACGCCACCTGCATCTTCTTCAGCAACCGCGACCGGTTTATCTACCACCGGCCTAGCGAGGCCATGGACCTGGAGGTGGGGGTGATCAACTTCCCGGCCAACTTCCAAGGGCTCCCGGAGACGGACCCGGTGCAGCTCAGGGTTACCCATCCCGCCAACTACGTCATCTTTGCCGAGGCCGACTTAGGCCCTGGTCCGGGCCGCACCGTGCGCTACCAACGTCTGAAAGAGGAGTGGCAGCAGCGATCGCTCGCCAAAATCGGCAAAATGATTGGGAATTTTGACCAAAACATTGTATACCATGACTCCTTTACCCCCTTAACCATCGAACGCTACAGCGGCAAGGCGGCAGGCGCGGTCTACGGCAGCCCCGTGAAGGTGAAAAACGGCCTCACCCGTTACAAAAATCTCCTGCTGGCCGGCACCGATCAAGGGTTTCTCGGGATCGTCGGCGCCATGCTCAGTGGGGTGACGGTGGTGAATGAACAGATCCTGGGGGGAATGACGAATTAAAAATTACGAATTACGAATGAAAAGATTGGGAGTTGGGCTTCCCTGTTCACCCCCCGGATGTGCGTGAGTTGGCCTCCTCGGCCACCCTGCACGTTTCCCCCTGCAACCTTCAAACTTCTCTTGGTCCATGGTCTACCACGCAATCGAGGATCTCTCACAATTTGCCTACGATGTCATTGTCATCGGCTCGGGCTTGGGCGGCCTGACCTCGGCCAACCGCTTGGCCCGGGCCGGCCATTCGGTCCTGCTCCTGGAGCACCACCATCAGCTGGGGGGGTTGGCCACCTGGTTCAAGCGCCGGGGCCACATCTTTGATATCTCCCTGCACGGTTTCCCTTTTGGCATGGTCAAGACCTGCCGCAAGTACTGGAACCGGGCGATCATGGACTCCATTGTCCAGCTGAAGAACATCCGCTTCGCCAACCCCCAGTTCTCCCTGACCACCACCTTTGACCGCCAGGACTTCACCGCCATCCTGGAGCACACCTTCCACATCAAACGCGCGGTGATCGACTCCTTCTTCGCCACCGTGGCCGGCATGAACTTTTACGATGACCGCACCATGACCACCCGGGAGCTCTTCGAGCAGTTCTTCCCCGGCCGGGCCGATGTCCACCGGCTGTTGATGGAGCCCATCACCTATGCCAACGGCTCCACCCTGGACGACCCGGCCATCACCTACGGCATCGTCTTTTCCAACTTCATGAACAAGGGGGTGTTCACCTTCACCGGCGGCACCGATCGTTTGATCGGCCTGATGGTGGAGGAGGCGGAGAAGAACGGGGTGACCATCTGCGACCGCACCCGGGTGGAGCGGATCATCATCGACCAGGGAAGGGTGCGGGGGGTCGAGGCGCAGGGGCGCGAGATCGCGGCCCGCTCCGTGGTCAGTAACGCCGGCATCATCAACACCATCACCGAACTGGTGGGCCGCGAGGCCTTCCCCCCGGAGTTCATGGGGGAGTGCGACCTGGTCAAGGTCAACAACTCCAGCTGCCAGGTCTACATGGGGGTGAAGAAGGGGGAGCACATCCCGGATATCGGCGACCTGCTCTTTACCTCCGAGGCCGAGGAGTTCAGCGCCGACGAAATGCTGGACATGGAGACCAACAGCCGCACCTTCTCCCTCTACTACCCCAAGACCCGGCCGGGTCATGACCGCTACACCATCGTCGCCTCCATGAACGGCCGTTACGACGACTGGGCCCAGCTGGACAAGGAGGCCTACGACCAGGCCAAGGAGCGCATGATCGACCGCGCCGTGGACGGCCTGGAAAAGTTCCTCCCCGGCATCCGCTCCCAGTGCGACTGGCTGGAGGCCGCCACCCCCAAGACCTTCCACCGCTACACCCTGCACACCAAGGGCTCCTCCTTCGGCACCAAGTTCGAGGGGCTCGACATCTCCCGCTCCCTGTTCAAGGTGGTGCCCGGTCTCTTCCACGTGGGCTCGGTGGGGATCATCATGTCCGGCTGGCTGGGGGCCATCAACTACGGGGTGATCGTGGCCAATGACGTGGATGGGTATCTGCGCGGGTAGGGGGAGAAATTTGAAGGCATGGCTCGGGATTGACAGAAACTAGAGAATAATTTGACAAGTGAAGAAAATCTGTCGTAATTGCCATTTTCTTGCAAAAGAACTCTGCCTTGATAGCCGCGTTCTCAAATCCTCAGTAACGAGAGAAGAACGTCTAATCGCAGCATCGTCTCCCCGTGACATGGTTTCAAGCCATTACGCCTTAAATTGCTATATGGGGGTTTGGGACGAAGGCGTTTCGGGGTCCATCGAGGAGAGAAACACCATAATTAATCTGGCTACGAGGAAGACGGGATGTTTTTTCTTCCTTCACCACCCAGACATGCTCTTTAAGGCCGCCCAGGAATTGCAAAAGCGCGCGGAGGAAAATCAACAACTTAAGAGAGCACATGTGTATACTCGTCTTGGACTTTGGGTTGCTGCCGGAGCACTTGCTATCAATGCGTTGGTCGAATTCTTTAAGTCGGCACCATAGCACCAAGGGCGCATTAGCCAGTTAGTTAGTAGGTTGGGGAGAGCGCAGCGAAACCCAACAATCAGCTGATCGCACAGAGGCACAGTTTCAATTGATAAAGGACAACATCTGATGACCAAAGGCGAATTTGACCGGCAGGTGGCCATTGTCACCGGCGCCACCAAGGGGATCGGCAGGGCCATTACCCTAGCCCTGCTTTCGCAGGGGGCGACCGTAGTCGGGGTCTATGGCGGTGACCAGGCAGCGGCCGAGGCCTTGCAGGCTGAGGCCGCGGTCCATGGCCACCGTCTCCGTCTCCACTGCTGCGACGTGGCGGACTACCAGGCGGTCACCACCCTCTACCAGCAGGTGGAAGAGGAGTTTGCCGCCATCGACATCCTGGTCAGCAACGCCGGCATCCGCCGCGACTCGGTCCTGGCCATGATGCCCCAAGAGGCCTGGCAACGGGTGATCGACGTCAACTTGAACGGCTCCTTCAACATGGCCAAGCCCGCAGTGCTCTTGATGATGAAGAAAAAGTACGGCCGCATCATCTTCATCACCTCGCCCATGGCCTACCTGGGCTTTGCCGGCCAGGCCAACTACGCGGCCTCCAAGGCCGGCCAGATCGGCCTGATGCGCTCCCTCTCCAAGGAGACCGCCAAGCGCAAGATCACGGTGAACTGTGTCTCCCCCGGCTTCATCGACACCGAACTGATCGCCGGCCTCCCTGCCGAGCGCCGCGCCGAGTACCAGAAGTTGGTGCCCTTGGGCCGCTTTGGCCAGGCCGACGAGGTGGCCCACGCCGTCCTCTTCCTGGCCGGCCGGCAGGCAGCCTACATCACCGGCTCGGTGCTGGAGATCAACGGTGGCATCTGATCTTGATATCCTGGAGCTCATCCCCCACCGGCCCCCCTTCCTGTGGGTGGATCGGATTGTCGAGCTTGAGGCCTGCGCCATTGTCGCCGAGAAGTTTTTTGCCCCTGACCTCGATCTCTACCAGGGCCACTACCCACACCACCCCATCACCCCCGGGGTGATCCTCTGCGAGGCGATCTTCCAGGCCGGGGCCATCCTCATTAGTCAGCTGCTGCGCGATGAGGGCCAAGCGAGCAGCGGCATCCCGGTCCTCACCCGCATCTACAACGCCAAGTTCAAGCGCCAGGTGCCCCCCGGCACCCTGGTCCGCCTGGAGGCCCGCTTGGTGGAGAGGGTGGGCCCGGCCTGGATGCTGAAGGGCAAGGCCCTGATCAACGGCAAGAGCGCGGTCAGCTGCGACTTCGCCTGCGCCGAGGCCGCGGAGTAGGGGCGCTCCGTCCCCTGTACCCCTTCACCCATAACCTTTTCCTTGCCCCTTTCACCTGCCCCATGTCCTTTCTCAAGCTAACCAACAAACGCATCGTCATCTTCGGGCTGGCCAACAAGAAGTCCATTGCCTGCGCCATCGCCAAGGTCTTGGTGGAGGAGGGGGCCGAGGTCATCCTGGTGGTGCGGAGCGAGGAACGCCGGGCCACGGCCGTGAAGCTCTTCCCCCAGGCCAAGGTCTACTGCTGCGACGTGGAGGACGAGGCCAACATCGTTCGAGTGCGGGACGAGATCGCGGCAGACCACGACGGCCCCATCCACGGGCTGGTCCACTCCATCGCCTATGCCAACTACTCTGCCGGGCTCACCCCCTTTCACCAGACGGTGAAGCAGGACTTCCTGCAGGCAATGGACATCTCCTGCTTTTCGCTCATCGCCATTGCCAACCACTTCCGCCCCCTGTTGCACCGGGAGGCCTCGGTGGTGACCATCTCCATCTCCACCACCCGCATGGCGGCGGAGAACTATGGCTACATGGCCCCGATCAAGGCGGCCCTGGAGTCCTCCCTCTGCTTCCTGGCCAAGGGCTTTGCCGCCTTCTCGGAGGTCCGCTTCAACGCCGTCTGCCCGGGGCTGCTCAAGACCTCGGCCTCGGCGGGCATCCCGGGCTACGTGGACTCCTACCTCTTTGCCGAGCAGGTGATCCCCCGCCATCGCGGGGTGGAGACCCGGGAGGCCGCCGACCTTGCCTGCTTCCTGCTCTCGCCACGGGCCTCGGGGATCAACGCCCAATCCCTGGTGGTGGATGCCGGCATGGCCATCAACTACTTTGACCAGGCCATTGTCCGCCGGGTCAATGGCGGTCTGTAGGACACAATAAATGATCAATACCGGCCATCTCACCCTGAGACTCAGGAGGTATGCGCATGCCAACGCTTAACTCACAACTCCCGGAAGAGACCTTGCGTTATCTGGAGGAGCATATCCCCGAACTGGCCGATGCCGCGGCGAGACAGGCATATTGGCAGACATTGGCTTCAGGTGACAGTGTCCTGGAAGCAGCAAACGGATCGCTGGTGGAGGTGTTCTCCGATGGCACCCGAAAGGTGATCAAGGAACTCCCCCCCCAAACGTCGGTTACAGCTGGACAGCGGCTGGAGAGCAAATGACTGTTCATACCCCTCGGGTGCGCATGTTTGCCGGGCCGAATGGGTCGGGTAAAAGCACCATCTAATCGGTAACCATGCAGGTAACAGATAAGGCCTACAGCGAGCATCGCGCATTCACGGAACTCGACCAGTATGTACACTTCTACCGGCGATTAGCCATGTCAGTCATCTCCTTTATGTCGGGGGGGACAACGGCCGTATACAACCTCGACACCTACGTCTTTTCGTCCATGCAGGGGACCCTTGAATCGATCAAGGTCATTCTCCTTTCAGGTCGCATCAACGACGCATACGCACTACTTAGAAAGTATTACGACTCAGCGGTGATCAACGTCTATTCTAACCTGTACTTAAAAGATCACTTCAGTATTGAAAATTTTGTTGTCGAAAAGATAAATAACTGGCTCCACGGCAAGGAGAAACTGCCTGATTATCGAGTGATGTCCCAGTACATCAGAGCCTCGGATAAGCTGAAACCGATGAACGATCTGTTGAATGCCGATGGCCGATACAAGCGTCTGCGTGATAGATGCAATGATCATACGCACTATAACTTCTTTCGGAACGTCATGCTCAATGACAATGTGATTTATATCGAGAAGCGGGGCCAATGCTTGGACGAACTGGCAGATGATATGAGAGACGTTTTCGTCCTACACCTAGGCTATATCTTCTTCTTGAACGATCACTACATGATGTCTACTGATCATATCGATGCGCTTGAATGCAACATGGTGCCTGAGCAGGACTCCCAGTACTGGGTCGCGCCGTTTATTCAAGGCATATTCGACGAAGTTGTTACTGCGAGAAGACCTGAGATCACAGCCACCATAAAGGCGTACTCAACAATGCAGCTTGAATGAACAAGTTGATGCCCAACTTGCGTTTCTGATACGTGCCGTCAACACTGCCGCTATCGTTTGCCCGACCAACCTCGATAGTTATTTCTTAACAGCTTAGAACGGCCATCCCCTGAGCCATTTTTTAACTTACTAAACCCTCATGCGTTTTAACCATGTCGCCATCACCGCCTTTGGCTATGAACTGCCGCCGCACCAGGTCACCTCGGATGAGCTGGAGGAGCGCCTGAGCCCCGTCTATCAACGGCTGAAGCTCCCTGCCGGCCGCCTGGAGTTGATGAGCGGCATCCACAGCCGCCGCTTCTGGGAGCGGGGCACCCGTCCCAGTCAAGGGGCCGCCCTTGCCGGGGCCAAGGCCTTGGCAAGGGCCGGTATCGCGCCACGGGAGATCGACTGCCTGATCAACACCTCGGTGTGCCGGGACATGATCGAACCGGCCACCGCCGCCTTTGTCCACCAAGAGCTTAAGCTTAAGGAGCAGTGCCTGATCTTCGACCTCTCCAACGCCTGCCTGGGGTTCTTGAACGGCATGCTGGTGCTGGCCGCCATGATCGAGCAGGGCCAGGTGCACCACGGCCTGCTGGTGGCGGGGGAGACCGCCGAGGAGCTGGTGGAGACCACCATCGCCTCCCTGCTGGCCGACCCCACCCTCACCCGCAAGGGGATCAAACCCTCCTTCGCATCCCTGACCATCGGCTCCGGCGCAGTGGCCTGCGTCCTCTCCCGGACCGAGGGGGATGGGCATCGCCTGCTGGGCGGGGCCTGCCGCGCCCATACCGACCACAACCACCTCTGCCAGGGGGATGGCGGCACAGGCGGCACCATGATGAACACCGACTCGGAAGAGCTCCTGAAGCGCGGGGTGGAGACGGCGGCCCAGGTGTGGCCGGAGTTCTTGAGCGAGCTCGCTTGGCAGCCCGAGGCCATTGCCCGCTACTGCTGCCACCAGGTGGGCACGGCCCACGCCC
>OBOI01000419.1_pt1 | contig 15253 bp, 15 predicted proteins | sample 1670151 | NCBI WGS metagenome assembly OBOI01 (sample SAMEA104232303, study PRJEB22302) | sediment metagenome | biome: forest; feature: aquifer; material: sediment | place: USA | collected 2011-08-07 | depth 0.01 m | reverse complement strand
ATTTTTTCTTTCAAAATCAATTTTTTTTCATTCCAACTGTCGAACTTGGGTTAACCCACTACCCAAATAATCTTCGTCGCTTGTAATTATGGCTTCATCGAAATTCTCAATTCTTTGGTGAAGTTGCGAACTAATTCCACAAATAAGATAATCTGAATATGGTAGTGGAAGTTGACGAAGCAACAATGCTGGTCTCGTTTTTATTTTTCCATCTGCTTGTCGAAGAGCGGCAAGAACGATATCACCTTCTTTCATTTATGAGTCGAATCTAAAAAGGTCTAATTTCAATTTTTAGGTATGCGTAGGCATACGTATGTATCCTTCGCATCGAATTCAGTTTAAATTTGGCATTTATTTTTTTAAAAATACCTTTTTAGAGCAGACTCATTTATTGTAACCTGGATTAGGTTCTTTAATCAGTGAAAGTGGATATTCCGGTTCATCTTCTCCATACGCCTTATCAAGTTGGGAAAGCGACAGTTCCGTCCAAAACTTTCTCTCTTCACCTTCAGTTTCAAAATCCAAAACCGTTACCAACAGTTTTGCATCTCGCTTAAGATTATGTGGAGTCTCAAGGACAATAGTTGAACCGTTAAAGTGTGCAGGAAGTGTAACGAGTGATTTCATTAAATCCTCTGTTTTTCTTATGAAATTACTCTAATTTTCACACAATGTCAAAATTTATTGCATCTCGCAATCTCATCTTCTATATTAGCCCACGTTTTATGACTGTATGATATTGAGCCAAAATACCAAAACGCTGTTATCGAATATCAATAATGCATCGGGCAAGACGCTCAAGCGATCGATGGATTTGGGTGTGCTGATCGAAATTGCAGCGCAGCACTCGCTGCAGGAACAATTGGACGATCTTGCGTTCTCTGCAAAGTTCATTACAAAATCATTTGATCTGATGCAGCGTATCGGGAACGATGGAAATGGATACCAAAAACTTTCCGAAGAGTTTTCGGTGCAGATAAAAAAATCGCAAGCGATGATCCTGAAATTTCTCGAACGTGCAGATGCGATGACGAAAGCGCATTTCATCGGAAATTATCTGGAGATGAACACGCTGACGATGCAGAACTTGATGCAACTCTATCACGATCTGAGTTGGTATAAGAATTATCAAATAGATAATCAATAGCGTCTGAAACCTCGAATCTTTGAAGTTATGTCATGAGTTTGGTTGTGAGCTTCGAGAAGAAATTGAATTTGCAGTTATCCTATTAACATACTCATGGCATAACTATTACAATTCATCCTTTTAGTGAACGAAAGGAACATCGTATGGCTCAGAAGTCAAAAAAACGTGCATCGAAAAAATCCAAACCACGCGCAGTTAAAAAATCGAAACCACGCGCAGTTAAAAAATCGAAACCACGCGCAGTAAAAAAATCGAAACTACACGCAGTAAAAAAGTCTAAGCCGCGTGCTGTAAAAAAAGTAAAGCGCTTTAAAAAACTTGCTCGCTCAACGAGTCGAGTCTTCGACCGTCTTTCTGGCGGGTCTGCTTCAAAAAAAATCTCCCGCATTTCTTCTTCATCTGCGCAATCATCAGCGTCATCTGCGCAATCATCAGCGTTATCTGTGACATCATCTAATCCATACGAAGTTGTTCTCCACAATTTTGATCTCGCCGCACAGAAGATCAATCTCAACGAAGAACTTGCGATGCTCATTCGCACGCCGGACAGGGAATTGCGCGTTGAACTTCCCGTGATGATGGATGACGGAAAACTCGATTCCATTATCGGCTATCGCGTGCAGCATAACAACGCGCGCGGACCGTATAAAGGGGGGATTCGTTATCATCAAGACGTTGACTTGGATGAAGTGCGCGCGCTTGCGTCATTGATGACGTGGAAAACTGCAGTTGCTGATATTCCGTTCGGCGGCGCAAAAGGGGGCGTAACTATTGATCCTTCAAAACTTTCGGTTGGTGAGTTGGAACGATTGACGCGGGCGTTTACATCCAAGATTGATCTGATCATTGGTCCATCGGAAGATATTCCCGCGCCGGATGTAAATACAAATGCACAAACAATGGCGTGGATGATGGATGAATACAGCAAACAGCACGGCTATTCTCCCGGAGTTGTAACAGGAAAACCGGTTGAACTTGGCGGTTCGTTCGGACGAGAAGAAGCAACCGGACGCGGTGTGTGTATTGCATTGCGTGAAGTGGCGAAAACATTTCATCTTGATCTGAAAAAAATCACCGTAGCAATTCAAGGATTCGGAAATGTCGGTTCGCACACGGTGCGGATTCTTGAACAGGAAATGGGAGTGAAAGTTGTTGCTGTGAGCGATGTGAAAGGGGGATTATACAATCCTCGTGGGATCAAATATGCCGATGCAGTAAATCATTTTAAAGCCACCGGTTCTGTTGTCGGGTTGCGCGGCGGCGTGAAACTGACCAACGAAGAATTGCTGGAATTAAAATGCGATGTTCTGATACCAGCGGCACTTGGAAACCAACTGCGCGCCGATAATGCGAATAATGTAAAAGCAAAATTGATCGTTGAAGCGGCGAACGGTCCTACGACATACGATGCGGATGAGATCTTCGCATCGCGGGGAATTCCCGTCATTCCCGATATTTATGCGAATGCCGGCGGCGTAACGGTGAGTTATTTTGAGTGGGTGCAAAATATGCAGCGCTTCCGCTGGGAATATCAACGCGTGATGAATGAACTTGAAAAAATAATGACCTCAAGTTATTCCGCCGTTCTTCATACTTCAGAAAAACATAAAGCGCCGCTTCGTATCGGTGCGTTTATTCTTGCGGTAGAGCGTGTTGCAAAGGCGGCGAAACTGCGGGGGATTTGAGTGTTGTTTTTTGCGTGATAGACTGCAAGGCGCAGTTTAAATACTATATAGAAAGCACTCTTCGAGTAATGTCAAAACCCATTCACAATTTTTGGATATACGAGCGACAGCAAGATTGTGGATAAAATTATGGTTGGGGATAAGATTGAGAGAGTGGTGTTGTTTTGAGTGATGGTTTTTCGAAACAGGTTGAATGACTTGTTAGCTTGCATTGATATTTGAAAATGAGTCAATGATTTTTCTCGCACAATCGCGATGAAATTCATTCGAGGGATGGAAATGGATTTCAGTTTGTCCAACTGGCCATTGACCATGTTTATTCCGAAATAATAATACAGTTTCAGCCTCGATAGTTTCCAATTCCATACTTGCATCTTCATCATTAGAACCGTAAAGAGACCAAACATCCAATCTTAAAATATCTTCGACTTTTCGCCACGAGTAGCCGTGATAACCGTGCTCACCACTAGCATTCATACCCCCGCTAAATCGAGATGCCATCGGTTGTTTGGTAACACCAACATAGATTAAAGCTGAATCCTTAGAAATAGCATAGAGTTTTGGACTTTCGCTTGTGGCAGGTTTTACAAAATGCTCTTTACAGTTGGGAGATAAAACGGAATAACCTTCTTTTAGAATGTTTAGTTTAGTTTATAAGTTTGAGGTCCGATGAGTTTCATATAAATGTCAATGCTGGTTAACGGACTGGTCTACGACCCGTAGGGAACTCCGCCAGAGCGGACAAGTAACCTGGTGTAAACATTTCAGCGCGGTTGCAACTGTTTATAAATTAAACATTGTAATTGCAAGAGGTATTGTAATTACAACTTAAATGCAATTGGTAATATCATCCCATAGGGATGAAATGTTTATAGCACGAACAGTTCAATTATTAGTGCGACCCCGTCGGGGTCGAAGATTTTTTTGTGGTTTGTCTTTTTATAAACATTCGACACCTTCGGCGTCGTGTTTTCGTCAAAAAAAATAACCCCGCGATTTATCGCGGTGGGAACAAGTGCTACGATTTTTTTGGACTTTAGTCCAAACATTATCAGGGTTAAAGCACAAATAATTTCTTTTGCATTGCATCACAAGCTAAAGCACGGGTTGGAATTACATTTCTGTTTCCCAGCCATCATATTCACCGTTCAGTTTTTTTGCGAGGTTTGAAAGATATCTTCGAAGTACGGTCAATTCTTTATCATCGGCAATCATTTCTTTGGATGCGAGGCAGAGCCATTGTGAATCAGTGATTGCCTTATCCATTTCAACGGAAAATCCGGAAGCTATTAATTCACACTTTGCAATAAATGCATTGTTTTCGGTAGGGAAGTAAAGATAAAAATGAATCTGACGAGGCTTTGTAAGATCAGCATTGTACTTACTCATCAAATCGATGACTGCTGAATCAGGGGTTATGCCGAGAAGATGTTTGGGTTTTCTGTGTTTTCGTTTTCTAATCATCGAATTATGATCTATCGAAACTGCGCTACTCGGCTCTTTAGAGTAACAGAGAGAGGTTTACGGTCTGTTAAATGACTGACCTTTAATATTGAAAAACCAATGACATTTCCTTGTTTATCAATCTTCTCCATAACTGCATCATTCGATGTTTCACGGAAACTTCCGGATTTTTTCTCAAAAATCACTTCGAGAAAATCGGATTCTTTATCGTACCATACTTTTATTTGTTTGTTCTTGTCCATACAAATTCCTAAACATGCCTTTCACAAGAAAGTATTGCAATTCTAATTTATAAGCAAGTGGCAGTTTCATCCCGTAGGGATGAAACGTTTGTAACACGAAAGGATCATTATGGGTGCGACCCCGTCGGGGTCGAAGATTTTTTTCCAAGTATTTTTATAAATATTCAACACCTTTCCGAAGGAACACTTTGTGTCGGCGTCGTGTTTTCGTCAAAAAAAATATAACCCCACGATTTATGCGAAGCATGCATACGCATAGTGGGGGAACAAGTGCTACGGTTTTTTAGACTTTAGTCCAAACATTAATTGGGCTAAAGCCCGAAGAATTTCTTTTGCATTTCTACCCCGCGCTGAAGCGCGGGGTTATATAACAAAAAAGGCGACCGAAGGGCCACCTTTTCAGTTTTCAAACAAACCTTGTCAAGGTTTGGAACCTTGACAAGGTTATTGCGATTCTACAAAAAACTTTCCACAGCGCTTTTCACGGAATCATGCTGTTCAATCACGTTGCCGATCTTGGTGATCTTGAATACTTGAGCAACTTTTTCGGCTGCCGAAGCGATCTTCATATCTCCGCCGGCGTTGCGCATTGTTGTTACTGCGCCGATCAACATGCCGAGACCGGAACTGTTCATCAACGAAACACCGCTGAGATCGACAACGATCTTTTTTTTCTTTGCATCGAGAAGTTTGTGCAGTGCATTGTTCAGTTCCGACGCTTCCGGTCCGCCGAGCATACTGCCTTCCATCTTAATGACCATCACGCCGTTCATTTCTTTTGTCGAGAATTTCATAGATGTCTCGTGAAAAATTATTTTTGTTTTTTATTTTTCCGGATCGAATAATCCAGAACCACTGCGCTTGCCACGTAGATCGATGAATACGTTCCGAGGATTGTCCCGATGAAGAACGTAAAAGCGAATCCTCTGTTCACTTCGCCGCCGAAGATCACAAGCACCAGCAGAACGAGGAATACCGTTCCGTTGGTAATGATCGTCCTGCTCAGCGTTTCATTGACCGAGCGGTTCATGATCGTAGTGAGGTTCTCCGTTTTATGGACTTTCAGATTTTCGCGGATACGATCGAAGACCACAACGGTATCGTTGATCGAAAAACCCACCAATGTCAAAAATGCCGCCATGATGTTCTGATCGATTTCCAGATGGAGGTAGGGTGACAGCCCGTTCAATAAAACGATCACGCCGAAGGTCGCGATCACGTCGTGGAACAAGGCGATAACACCGGCGGCACCGTAAATAAATTTGAAACGGAATCCGATATACACAAGGATGATAATCAGTGCGGAAACAATTGCATATATAGCATTGCGCCGTAATTCCGCCCCGATCTTCGGTCCGATCTTATCTTCTTTTAAGATGGTAAATGGATTTTTCGGAAATTGTTTCGTGAGGTTGTCACGGATGATATCCAAAACGGCAGTGCCTTTTCCTTGTTCGGGTGTGCGGATTAAAATATCATACGGATTCCCGAATGTCTTCACTTCACTTGCGGTAAAACCGCCGCTCTGCATCGCATCACGGATATTACCGATTTTCGGCGGATCTTGAAACCGCACCAGAATTTCCGAACCGCCGAGAAAGTCGATGCCGAACGAAATCCCCCGCGTGACGGCGCCGATGAGACCGACAAGAATAACAAGTCCGGAGATCGAATACCAGATCTTCCGGGTGCCCATGAAATCAATTTTTGTGTTTTGTAAAATTCTCATTGCTAATACGACTCCTGGTTCTTATCCGAAATTAATGGATGTTGTTCCGCGTTCTGTTGACAAATCAAAAATAACGCGTGTGATGACGATTGATGTAAAGAGGTTTGCGGTAACACCCATCATCAGCGTTAATGCAAAACCTTGAACCGGTCCGGTGCCGAATTGATATAGGACGATACCGGTAAACAGTGTGGTGATATTCGAATCGAAGATCGCACTGAACGCTTTGGAATATCCCGCATCGATCGCCGCGCGCAGTGTCTTCATTGATGCCAATTCTTCGCGGATGCGTTCAAAGATCAGAACGTTTGCGTCAACTGCCATGCCGATCGAGAGAACGATACCGGCGATACCGGGCAGCGATAATGTTCCGCTGAATGCGGCGAGAATAGAAATGATAAATAAAATGTTAAAGAACAATCCGACATTCGCAACAATTCCGCCGGTGCGGTAATACACCAACATGAAACCGACGATCATAACGAGCGCAATCATGAAAGAATTTGTTCCGGCTTGGATCGAATCCTCGCCGAGCGACGGTCCGACGCTGCGTTGTTCAATGATTTCGACCGGAGCTGGGAGAGCGCCGGCTTTCAAGATGATCTCGAGCAAGCGGGCTTCTTCGATATTTTCCATCCCTTCGATCTGCGAGCGGCCTCCGGTGATCTTGCCGCGAATAACCGGAGCGGAAAATACGGTGTTATCAAGCACGATCGCCATTCGTTTGTTCACATTTGCTCCTGTAATGCGCGCCCACTCCGTTGCCCCGGCACCATCCATCTCCATCGATACTATGGGCTGACTGAAATCCGGGTCGATCGTTGCGCGCGCATCGACGATTACGCTTCCGGTCAATTCCGGGTTCTTCTTCAGTCCCATGAGTGCAAAATATTTTTGTCCTTCGCTGATAAAGCTTTGTTTCGATGTCCAATAGAATGACATATCTGCCGGGATCAACCGTTTCACATCCACGCGTGCAAGAATGCGTTCCACTTTGTCTTTGTCTTTTTCCGCAACGTATGCTTCGCCGGTTCCTTGTTGGTTAGGACGGGCGAGGAACAGGAAAGGATGTTCCTTGGCAAGTTGCTCCGGAGTTTTATCGCCGCCAGGAATGATGCCCGAACTTGTATCAGTATTGGTCAATGAGGAAAGAGTGCTGCCTTCAGATTTTTTAGATGCATCAGTTGATCCTGAAGACGATGCAGTATCGGCATATCCTTTTCCGGCAAGATATTTGTCGATCGCTTCCATCGTTTTATAGATGATCTCGGGATCTTTCATCAGCTTAAATTCCAGCAGCGCGGTTCCTTGAAGCAGTTGACGAACCTCGTCTTCTTTGGATACACCGGGAAGTTCTACAATGATCCTGCGTCCTCCTTGTTTTTGGATCGCCGGTTCCGACACACCGTATTGGTCGACACGGTTGCGGATGATCTCCATTGCACGATCGACAGCTTTATCCGATTCATCCTGAAGTCTGTCAAGAATTCTATCGTTTTCTTCCCGGAGAGTTCCGTAGTAACGGCTCAGGCGAACTCCGCGTGCTTCAAAGTTACGCTGGAAGATCGCGATGATGCTTTCATCGCTTGTCTCTGCTTCGCGCGCAATTCCCGCCATTGTTTCTGCAAATTGATCGTCCTTATTTTTGGCGATCTGTTCCAGCATTTTGAGCACGTCAACTTCCAACACAACGCGCATACCGCCTTGAAGGTCCAAACCGAGCTTAATGCGTTTTGCATGTGCATCTCGGATGGCATTTTCATTATCCAGGTAATATTTCGCGCTGTCTTCACCGCTGAGCTGCGTGAGACGACCGTCGAATGTGTAGGATTGATATGTCGGATAGAGGAAGTAGAGGGCAAGTGCGAACGATGCCACTATAAGTATCAGCTTACTGCGATGTTTTTTCACTAAAAGAACCTCCAATAAATCAATGTTTTTAGCTGTTAGAGTACAATACAGGTTAAAAATATAACGGAAACCGACTGTAAAATCAATGAAAATCTGGAGGAATGATGTAAAAGGGAATACTATCCGTCATCCTGATTTTCCGCCGTTGTGATTGTAATTCAAACGCTATTTGTCTATTTTTGAAAAGCATTTCGCAACTTTTCTCTCATTTTTTCCGATACACTATTCAGTCAGCAAACAGCATCTCCTACTCAATGCGTCTCAGAAAACTTCTGCTCCTGACCGGAGCTTTGATATTATTTGTTTTGATATTTTTCATCAACGCTTCCACAAAGACTGTTGATCTTGAAGAATCGATGGTGCAGCATATTCGTTCTGCATTCGTCATTCTTTCCTTTGTGCTTGTTTATTTTTTTGTCCAGATCATCAAACGGGAACGTCAGCGTTCCGTGGTGCAGAATATCAGCGGTGTTGCATTGTTTGCCGGTGTGTTTCTCTTCACGTATTTGCTCATCAGTTTTCTTCCTCTCAAAGGATTTGAATCGCGTGAATTTAAACTTTTTCCCCGCGATCATCTGACGATTTTTTTTTCGTCGATCCTCAGTGTGGTGGCGGGTATCTTTTCCATCGTCACAGTTATCTTTATTAAAGATATTGTTCTCTACAAACGCAAAAAAAACACCAACCGGAATTACTGGACCCTGATCGGCTTACTTTCCGCCGCGTCGCTGTCCACATTGACTCAGCGACCGCTCGAACAATCATTCATGAGCGGACTTCTTTCCGGATTGTCGATTCTGATGATCATCGTGAATTCGTTCCGTTTGTCATGGATTGCCTACCTGCCGCGCAAAGAAAAAATTTACGCGCTGTTATACTCGCTCCTTGCATTTTTCGGGTTTCTGGCGATCCTCATCATTCTTTCGATCCAAGACGGATGGACGCAAAAAGGGCTTCACTATTACAGCTCACCGCTCTTCACATTTGTGCAGCTTTCGTCAACGTTCGGGGCGGTCTATTTCGGAATGGCGTTCAGCAGTACGTTGTTCCACCTTCCTACTGCAGAAGCATTTGACAGAAAGCAGACCGAGATCAGTTCCTTGCATAATCTGAGCCGCCTGATTAATCAGGTGTTCGATCTGAAAGATCTGGCGGAGACGGCGACAAAAATGGTGACGGAAGTTGTGCAGGCATCGTGTGTGTGGCTGGAAATAATTCCGGGCGAAAACTCATTCCAAAAAAGCGGCTTGATGTCCGCCCGCAATATCTCCGAAGAAGAAATCCACGGGATAATCGGCGGCGACGAACGATCGGTTCGTTCTATTGTGCTTCAAACCAGAAAGGTGATGATGATCGATGATGTAGATAGTGACAAGCGTACGAAACACTTTCTAAAAATGAAAAAGGTCAGCTCGCTGCTCATCATTCCTCTTCTTTCTCATGATAATGTCATCGGGATATTGTTTGCAACCAAAGATATCAGTTATGGGTTCGATCAGGATGATGTCGATATCCTTTCCGGATTTGCCGATCAAGTAACCATTGCGATCGAGAATGCTCGGTTGATAGAGAAGTCGTTGGAGAAGGAACGGTTACAGCGCGAACTGATGCTCGCTCAGGAAATGCAAAAACGTTTGCTTCCGCAGCATCTCCCGAAATTTCCCATGGTGGACATGCAGGCTGTTTCTTCACCGGCACTGGAAGTGGGAGGCGACTATTACGATGTTGCGCACATTGGCGATGATAAAGTAGGAATTGTGATCGGCGATGTGTCGGGCAAAGGGGTCGGAGCGGCATTCTATATGGCGGAAGTAAAAGGCATATTCCAATCGCTGTCGAAAATCTACAAATCGCCGAAAGATTTTATGATCCATGCGAATGAATCCCTTGTTACCAGCATTGATAAGCGGTCATTTATCAGCTTAATTTATTCGACGATCGATACGCGAACCGGGGAATTGATAGTCGCGCGCGCAGGTCATTGTCCGATGTTGTATGTTTCTGAATCGAAAAAAGAATATATCAAACCGCTCGGTCTCGGTCTTGGATTAACGGCAGGAAAGTTCTTTGCGGAGACGGTGGAAGAGAAAAAAATTCAGATGAAAAAAGGAGATGTTTGTGTATTTTATACCGACGGTGTTACCGAATCCCGTTCTTCTTCCGGAGAAGAGTTCGGTTATGAGCGATTACTGGATGTTGTCGATCGCACCAAAACCCGTTCGGCAGAAGATATCAAGGAAGCAATCGTGCAGGCGGTGTGGAACTATACCGATGCTAAAGGGTACCATGACGATCTCACTGTGTTCGTTGTGAAGTGGATCGGTGCATGATTGATTTGCCGCGGCGAATTAATGTGATCGGATGGAACAAAGTTGAATATTAACTGTTTATTCAAGTAGGAGTTTTTATGAGCGATTTTAAAGTACATATTCGCGAACGCGATAACACGATCCACGTGATGGAGTTGAAAGGCTATTTAGATGCCCACACAACACCGATACTCGAGGATTCCTTTCAGAAATTGCTGAACGAAAAAAAATATCGCATCATCGTAAATTGTAAAGATCTTTCCTATATCTCGAGTGCCGGTCTCGGCGTGTTTATGGCATTCATCGAAGACGTTCGAGCAAATAGTGGCGACATCAAAATGTCGGATATGACCCCCAAAGTATTTAACATTTTCGACCTGCTTGGTTTCCCGATGTTGTATGACATTGTCAAAACGGAAGAAGATGCGGTGAAGAAGTTTGCAGAGAAAAACTAAACGATCAACAGTTTGCTCCAATGAAAAATCAACAGACATATAAAGCCAATATTGCGATTCCGAGTCAGACAGAGCGTTTGAGCGATGTCAGGGATTTTGTCGCCATACGCGCCCGCGAGCATGGATTCGGCGAGGATGATATCAATAAGATCGCCCTCGCTGTTGATGAAGCGTGCACGAACATCATTAAACACGGCTATAATTTTTCACCGAACCATACAATCGAGATTGAAATTGAGCGAAAGGGAAGTGAATTTGAAGTCATCATTTCTGACCGCGGTAAACAATTCGATCCGAACATTGTCGAATCGCCGGATATGAAGGAATACCTGTCCCATTTCCGCCGCGGCGGACTTGGATTGTATTTGATGAAACGTATCATGGACAAAGTGGAATTCAATTTCAGCAGCGACAAGAATATTTTACGCATGGTAAAAACTTTACAATAAGTTGTGACACAACAACCCCACACATCGCAGATCAATTCCGAACTCCTTCCGCTTCTTGAATTCAGCAAAGTTGTCAATTCATCGCTCGATCTGAGATTCATTCTCGGAACACTTCTTTTGACTTTGATGGGAAAGCTCCTTGTTACCAAAGGCGTTGTGTTGTTGAGAAAAAACAGAAAAGTATACCACGTCGAAAACGGCAAAGGCATTCCCAAGGAAACGCTGCACAACGATATCGAAATTTCCCGTACCGGCAAAAAAAGTTTTGTGGTCACCGACGAAACTGCGGGTTCATTGCATGGATTGTTTACACAAGGGATCAATCGTTTTTTTCCCATCATCACTCACGATAAGGTGATCGGATATTTTGGGATCGCAGAACATTCCCGGCGCCCGATCACCAGAGAACAATTGAAATTTATCGATACGTTGATCAACATTTCCGCAACGGCGATCGAAAAAAGTTTATCATTTGAGGAATTGAAAAACGTCAATCGATTGCTCGATGGTAAGATTCAACAGTTGAAGACCCTCTTTGAACTTGGGAAAGAGTTCAGCGGTATTCTTGAACGGGAAAAACTGCTCAAAATATTTTCATTGACACTGATGGGACAGGTCGGCACAAACCGTTATGCGATCTGTTTGAAAGACGGAACCAGTGTCTATTCCCGTATTTCCGGCAATTATCTGGAAATCAATAAACAGATGATCTGCGAACTTGTGATGGCGCCGACCTTAGCGGTTGATATTCCCGGTAAAAAGAAATACGCACAACTGAAGGAGCATCTTGCCAAGGAAAAAATTGCGGCACTTGTTCCGTTGCAGATTCAGAATGAAGTGAAAGGCGTGTTGTGTCTCGGAGAGCGTATGCGCGGCGGTTCGTACGCACAAACAGACCTGGAATTCATCTTCTCCCTTGCCAATCTTGCATTTGTCTCGCTCGAAAACGCCCGACTGTTCACCGAAACAGTTGAAAAACGGAGGCTTGAAAATGAACTGCTGATAGCAAAAGAAATCCAGCAAGGATTGCTCCCCAGCGAACTGCCGAAGATAGAAGGATTCGAAATTGCCGGAATCAATATTTCATCCACACAGGTCGGCGGCGATTATTATGATGTGATACCAACGAGTGATGGAAAATATATCATTGCGATCGGCGATGTATCGGGGAAGGGAACACCGGCATCCCTGTTGATGGCAAACGTGCAGGCTACCGTTCATGCGTTAGTACCGATGAATCTGCCGCTGACCGACACAACGGCGAGAATCAGCGACTTGATTTACCGCAATACCGGATCGGATAAATTCATCACGTTCTTCTGGGGTGTGCTCGATCCCGCAACAAAAGTGTTCCGGTATGTGAATGCGGGACACAATCCCCCCTATGTTCTCCGTGCGAACGGAATGGTCGCACGATTGACTGACGGAGGATTGATCCTTGGTGTTATGAAGACGATCATTCCGTATTTGGAGGGGAGCGTTCAACTCGATTCCGGTGATGCAGTGATCATGTTTACCGACGGTGTGAGCGAAGCGATGGATGTGAACGGTAGTGACTATACAGAAGAGCGGTTGGGAAAATTTGTCCGTGAATTGATCGGTCAATCGGCAGAAAACATTCTTGCCGCGATCCGCTGCGAAATCCAACGATACACAACGGGCGCGCCGCAGTCGGATGACATTACACTTGTGGTATTCAAAGCAACGTAATTTTTTTCATTGACTGCAAATGCGATTGGATGTTAGTTCAGCCTGATTTTTGCTTCTCCTGACTTCGTTTCGTACCTTTCTGCATGAAAAATTTTTTGGAATATCTTTTTTTGCTTCCGCTTCGCCTCGTTGTGCTGATGCTTCCTTTTCGTGCAGTTCAAATTGCCGGCAAATTACTCGGTACGTTCATTTTCTATGTGATTCCCATACGAAAAACCCTCACTCTTTCGAATCTTCGTCACGCGTTTCCGGAAAAAAGTGAGAGGGAAATACAATCCATCGCATTAGCCTCGTTCCAAAATCTTTTTACGACGTATTTTGAGATATTTTGGTTTCCACGGATGACAGAGAAAAAACTTCGTGAACTTGTTTCGATATCCAATGTCGGTCTTGTCACTGAACTATTGAAGCAACACAAAGGCGCGATTATCCTGGGCGGACATTTTGGGAATTGGGAATTGTCCGCTTTATCGTTCGGTGTTATCAGCCGTCAGCCGATTCTGATCATCGTCCAAAAGCAACGGAATACGTATATCGATGAGATCATGAATGACTTCCGGACAAAATTCGGCAATGATGTTGTGGTGATGGAGCAGGCTCCGCGGGAGATTCTTAAACGCTTGCGGTTGAACAGACCGGTTGCACTTCTTGCCGACCAGAGCGGTCCTGAAGAAGGAGTGTTCGTTGATTATTTCGGAAGACCGACATCGACGCATCAAGGTCCTGCAATTTTTCATTTACGCACAGGCGCTCCGATGATGATGGCATTCATCGTTCGCCAGCCCAACGGAAAATTTCTTGGCATGTTCGAACAAGTGAGCTTAGATGATCTTGGCACAACGGAGGAGGATAAAATTCGGACTGTGACCGAGCGGCACGTTCAGATGCTCGAAAAATATGCACGCCTGCATCCCGGTCATTGGCTTTGGATGCATAAACGATGGAAGCACACCGAAAAATATTTGCAACGAAGGGCAGAGGCGGTGCATTCATGAAATCACCTGACAGCGTTCTCGTGTTTCAGACGGCATTTCTCGGCGATGTTGTGCTGACTCTGCCGATGATACAAATTCTCCGCAAAAATTTTCCGCTGGCGGAACTTGATGTTGTCACCACTCCGCGTGCGGCGGAATTACTTGCACATCATCCGGCGATCTCCGCTATCATCACGTACGACAAACGACAATCGCAAAAGGGGATAATGGGAATTTTGGCACTGGCACAGACTCTTCGCTTGCGGAAATATGATGCAGCAGTGGTTCCGCATCGTTCATTTCGCAGCGCTTTGGTCATTGCCCTCAGCAATATTCCGGTACGCATCGGATTTTCGACCAGTGCCGGAAGATTTTTCTACAATTACATCGGCGAATATGTTCGATCGAAGCACGAGATCGAACGGAATTATGCTCTGGTTACACCCTACGGGATTAAAGTGAATTCGCGCGAACTTCCATCGTTGTACCCGTCTCTCGATGACGTCAATGCTGTCAATAAATTTTTATTTGAGCGGGAGATATTACAGCAGCGCAAGTTGATCGCTATCGCACCGGGCTCCGTCTGGAACACCAAACGCTGGCTGCTCGAGCGCTTCTCCGAACTTTCTGTCTTGCTTGCGTATGACGGATGGGAAATTATTTTGGTCGGAGGGAAAGAAGATGCCGAGTTGGGAGAAGCGATTGTTGAATCGGCAAAGCATAAAAATATCCATGATGCAACCGGGAAACTTTCTCTTCTTCAATCTGCCGAGTTGATCGGTCGATGCAAAGTTCTTGTTACCAATGACAGTGCTCCGTTGCATATCGGGGTTGCAATGCGGACCCCCGTTATCGCCATTTTCGGCGCAACCGTCCCGTCGTTTGGTTTTGCGCCGTACGGGAAAGACGATATAGTCATTGAAACGCACGGGTTATTGTGCCGCCCGTGTGCCATTCACGGCGGGAATAAATGCCCGATCGGAACATTCGACTGCATGAAGAAGATTGAAACGCGAATGGTGTATGGGAAAGTGAATCAACTGTTGAATCGGGATGTCAGCCATCTTAAAGATGTATGACAGTAACTACTCAGTCTCCTGTTTTCAGCAGTTTTAAAAAAAAGGTCAAAAAGTTGAGAAAATGGTTCAGTGGCGCCAGAGGCGCCATTTGATTAGCTC
>OBOI01000418.1_pt1 | contig 15255 bp, 11 predicted proteins | sample 1670151 | NCBI WGS metagenome assembly OBOI01 (sample SAMEA104232303, study PRJEB22302) | sediment metagenome | biome: forest; feature: aquifer; material: sediment | place: USA | collected 2011-08-07 | depth 0.01 m | reverse complement strand
TCGTCCCTACGTTCACGTGCGGCTTGGTCCGCTCAAATTTGCTCTTTGCCATGGTTCGCTTCCTCTAAAGAACGATTATTTCTTGTTGATCACAGCCTCGGCGACGTTTTTCGGCGCCTCGGTGTAGTGCTTGAATTCCATACTGTATGTGGCGCGACCCTGCGACAGCGAACGCAAGGTCGTCGAGTAGCCGAACATTTCGGCCAACGGCACTTCGGCCTTGATCAGCTTGATGCCGCCGACCTGGTCTTCCATGCCATGCACGATGCCACGGCGTCCAGAGAGGTCGCCCATGACGTTGCCCATGTAGTCTTCCGGCGTCTCGACCTCGACGGCCATCATCGGTTCGAGCAGCACTGGGCTCGCTTTGCGCATGGCATCCTTGAATGCCATCGACGCCGCCATCTTGAAGGCGTTTTCGTTCGAGTCCACGTCGTGGTAAGAGCCGTCGAACAAGGTCACCTTGACATCGACAACCGGGAAGCCCGCCAGCACGCCGTTGGGAAGCGTGTCGCGCAACCCCTTCTCAACCGCAGGAATGAACTCGCGCGGCACGCTACCGCCCTTGATGGCATCGACGAACTCGAAACCCTTGCCGGCCTCGTTCGGCTCCATCTTGATCCAGACGTGACCGTACTGGCCGCGACCGCCGGACTGCTTGACAAACTTACCTTCCTGCTCGACCGATTTGCGAATCGCCTCGCGGTAGGCCACTTGCGGCGCACCGACATTGGCCTCGACGTTGAACTCGCGCCGCATGCGGTCGACGAGAATTTCGAGGTGCAACTCGCCCATGCCGGAAATGATGGTCTGACCAGACTCTTCGTCGGTACGAACGCGGAAGGACGGGTCTTCCTGCGCCAGGCGGTTCAGGGCAATACCCATTTTTTCCTGGTCCGCCTTGGTTTTCGGCTCGACGGCAACGTGAATCACCGGCTCAGGGAACACCATGCGCACCAGCGTGATGACTTTATCGACTGCACAGAGCGTCTCGCCCGTCGTCGCTTCCTTCAGACCAACGGCAGCAGCAATGTCACCCGCGAATACTTCCTTTATTTCCTCGCGCTGGTTGGCATGCATTTGCAGAATACGGCCCAGACGCTCCTTGCGACCCTTGATCGGGTTATAAACAGTGTCGCCCGTCTTGATGACGCCGGAGTAAACGCGGAAGAAGGTCAGTTGGCCGACAAAGGGATCGGTCATGATCTTGAACGCCAACGCCGAGAACGCCTCGTCGTCTGAAGCCTTGCGCTCGCCCTCGGTTTCGTCTTCAAGGATGCCCTTGACCGGCGGAATATCAGTCGGCGCCGGCATGAACTCAATAACGGCATCGAGCATGGCCTGCACGCCCTTGTTCTTGAAGGCGGACCCGCACAGCATAGGCACAATCTCGCTGGCGATAGTGCGCTGGCGGATGGCTTTCTTGATTTCCCCCTCGGAGAGGTCACCCTCTTCGAGGTACTTATTCATCAACTCTTCGGAAGCTTCGGCGGCGGCCTCGAGCATCTTCTCGCGCCACTCCTTGGCAGTCTCGACCAAGTCGTCCGGAATTTCACCGTACGTAAACTTGGTGCCCTGCGAGGCTTCGTCCCACAGGATCGCCTTCATCTTGATCAGATCAACGACACCCGCAAACTTTTCCTCGGCGCCGATCGGAATCTGCAGCGGAATCGGGTTGGCCTTGAGGCGCTCGCGCATCTGGTCGTGAACCTTGAAGAAGTTGGCACCGGTGCGGTCCATCTTATTCACGAAGGCGAGACGCGGCACGCCGTACTTGTTGGCCTGGCGCCAGACCGTTTCGGACTGCGGCTGCACGCCGCCGACCGCACAATAGACCATGCAGGCACCGTCGAGCACGCGCATCGAGCGCTCGACTTCAATGGTGAAGTCAACGTGCCCCGGCGTATCGATGATGTTGATGCGATGCTCGAGGTAATTGCCGCCCATGCCCTTCCAGAAACAGGTTGTGGCGGCGGAGGTGATGGTAATGCCGCGCTCCTGCTCCTGCTCCATCCAGTCCATGGTCGCTGCACCGTCATGCACCTCGCCAATCTTGTGATTGACGCCCGTGTAGAACAGGATGCGCTCGGTCGTGGTGGTCTTGCCGGCGTCGATATGCGCCGAAATGCCGATATTGCGATAGCGCTCGATAGGAGTCTTGCGGGCCACTTGATTACCTGCCTTATCTAAACCAAATCGCCTTGGCGCTCAACAGGGTGTCGAGACGCCAGGGCGGCGAAGAAAAATAACTGCGCGATATTGCCGCGCGATAACGAAATCAGAAACGGAAATGAGAGAACGCCTTGTTGGCTTCCGCCATGCGGTGCACTTCTTCACGCTTCTTCATTGCCGAGCCGCGACCTTCCGAGGCTTCCAGCAACTCGCCAGCCAAACGCTGCCCCATCGACTTCTCGGAACGCTTGCGGGCAGCCTCGCGCAGCCAGCGCATCGACAGCGCCATGCGGCGCGACGGACGAACCTCGACGGGAACCTGATAGTTGGCGCCGCCAACGCGACGACTCTTGACCTCGACGATGGGCTTGACGTTGCTGATAGCCAGCCCGAACACCTCCAGCGGATCTTTGCCGCTCTTGGCTTTGATCTGCTCGAAGGCGCCGTAGATGATGCGCTCGGCAACAGACTTCTTGCCGCTGGTCATCAGGACATTGACAAATTTGGAGACATCAACGCTGCCGAACTTGGGATCGGGCAGGATGTCACGTTTCGGAACTTCGCGACGACGGGGCATGGTGACCTCTTATGCCTTTTTCGGGCGCTTGGCGCCGTACTTGGAACGGGATTGTTTGCGGTCCTTGACACCCTGAGTGTCGAGGCTGCCGCGCACGATGTGGTAACGGACACCGGGAAGATCCTTGACGCGGCCGCCGCGGATCAGAACGACCGAGTGCTCTTGCAGGTTGTGGCCTTCGCCGCCGATGTAGGAAATGACCTCGAAGCCGTTGGTCAGTCGCACCTTGGCGACCTTACGCAGGGCCGAGTTCGGTTTCTTCGGCGTTGTCGTGTACACGCGGGTACACACGCCGCGCTTGGCCGGGCAGTTCGCCAGGGCAGGCACTTTGCTCTTGCTCTGCGGGGCCTGGCGGCCCTTGCGCACAAGCTGATTAATGGTTGGCATATCGTTTTATCCCAAACTTACGGCCCCCTGCCGGGAGCAAAAGAGGCCGGATTATAGTGATCGCGCTTGGTGCCGTCAACCGGCCTGCACGTCTTCCTCGACATTTCCTTCCGTCGCGGGGAGATCGAAGACTCCCTGCGCCGCATCCTCGCCCTGCTGTTGCATGCGCCGCGCGCGGTGATACGCGAGGCCCGTTCCCGCCGGAATGAGGCGGCCAACGATGACGTTTTCCTTGAGGCCGCGCAACTCGTCGCGCTTGCCCATGATCGCCGCCTCGGTCAGCACGCGCGTCGTCTCTTGGAAAGAGGCGGCGGAGATGAACGAGTCGGTGGAGAGGCTGGCCTTGGTGATGCCGAGCAGAATATCGACGATCTGAGCCCCCCGCTTGCCTGCCGCTGCGAGCCTGTCGTTCTCGTCCAGAACCTCGGCGCGTTCGACCTGCTCCTCCTGAAGGAATCTGGAATCGCCGGGGTCCGAAACCACGACACGGCGCAGCATCTGGCGCACGATCACCTCGATGTGCTTGTCGTTGATTTTCACGCCTTGCAGGCGATAGACGTCCTGCACCTCGTCGATGATGTAGCGCGCCAGTTCCTCGATACCCTTGAGACGCAGGATGTCGTGCGGATCGACCGGACCGTCAACGATCACCTCGCCCTTGTTCACGACCTGGCCGTCGTGGGCCATGACGTGCTTGTCCTTCGGGATCAGGTACTCGTGGGGGGTACCGTCCGGTTCGGTGATGATCAGACGCTGCTTGCCCTTCGTATCCTTACCGAAGGAGGTGGTGCCGGTGACTTCGGCCAGCATGCCGGCGTCCTTGGGTGAACGGGCCTCGAACAGTTCCGCCACACGCGGCAGACCGCCGGTAATGTCGCGGGTCTTTGCCGACTCCTGTGGGATGCGGGCAAGAATATCGCCCACCGCGACCGGCTGGCCGTCCTTCACCGTAATGATGGAGCCGACATGGAAAGTGATCGTCACCGAGTGGTCGGTGCCGTGAATCTTGATTTCCTGTCCGGCTTCGTCGAGCAGCTTGACCTGCGGACGCAAACCCTTGGCCTGATGGGCCTTGGTGCCGCGTTTCGGGTCGATGACGACGAGGGTCGACAACCCCGTGACATCGTCGATCTGCTTGGCAACAGTCGCACCTTCCTCGACGTGCTCGAACTTCACCGTACCGGCATATTCGGTCACGATCGGACGGGTATGCGGATCCCAGGTCGCGAGAATCGTACCGGCCTTGATGTGCTTGCCGTCGTCGCCGATCAGCGTCGCACCGTAAGGCACCTTGTGGCGTTCGCGCTCGCGACCGTTGTCGTCGGTGATGATGACTTCGCCGGAACGAGCGATGACGACCTTCTCGGTCTTCGGGTTGGTGACATAGCGCATAGTCGGCGAGAAGCGCAGCACACCGGTACTCTTGGCTTCGACCTGGCTCTGCGCCGCGGCACGGGAAGCCGCGCCACCGACGTGGAAGGTGCGCATGGTGAGCTGCGTGCCCGGTTCGCCGATTGACTGGGCGGCGATGACGCCGACCGCCTCGCCAGCGTTGACGATAGAACCGCGACCGAGATCGCGGCCGTAGCACTTGGCACAAAGGCCATAGCGCGTATCGCAGGACAGCGGCGTGCGCACACGCACTTCATCGATGCCCAGCGCCTCAATGTTGTCCACCGCGTCCTCGTCAAGCAGGAAGCCGGAATCATAGAGCGTGTCTTGGGTATCCGGATGCAGTACCGGGGTAACAACGACACGGCCGAGGATGCGCTCACGCAATGGTTCGATGACTTCGCCGCCTTCGACCAGCGCCTTCATGGCAAAGCCGTTGGTCGTGCCGCAATCGTCCTCGATGACGACCAGATCCTGCGTCACATCGACAAGACGGCGCGTCAGATAGCCTGAGTTCGCCGTCTTCAACGCCGTGTCGGCCAAACCCTTACGCGCGCCGTGGGTCGAGATGAAGTACTGAAGAACGTTCAGGCCTTCGCGGAAGTTGGTCGTAATCGGCGTCTCGATGATGGAGCCATCCGGCTTGGCCATCAGGCCGCGCATGCCGGCCAACTGGCGAATCTGTGCCGCAGAGCCGCGCGCACCGGAGTCGGCCATCATGTAGATCGAGTTGAACGACTCCTGAGTGACGAGCTTGCCCTTGGCATCGGTAACCTGCTGATGGGCGAGTTGATCCATCATCGCCTTCGCCACCTGGTCGCCGGCACGGCCCCAGATATCCACCACCTTGTTGTAACGTTCGCCGACGGTGACGAGGCCCGAAGTGTATTGCTTTTCGATTTCCTTCACCTCGGCCTCAGCGGCGTCGATGATGACGTGCTTCTGATCGGGCACCAGCATGTCGCCGACGCAGATCGAGATACCGCCGCGCGTGGCGAGGCGAAAGCCCGCCTGCATCAGCTTGTCGGCAAAGATCACCGTATCCTTGAGACCACAACGGCGGAAGCTCTCGTCGATGAGCTTGGAGATTTCCTTCTTCTTCAGCGCCTTGTCGATGGCCTTGAACGGCAGGCCTTTCGGCAGAATCTCGGACAGAATTGCGCGACCGACGGTGGTCGAATAGCGAGTAATTTTCTCGCGCCAGCCCTCGCCGTCAGGCTCGTATTCCTTGATGCGCACGGAAACGCGTGCATGCAGGTCGCACTGGCGCGAATCCACGGCACGCAGTACCTCCGAGATGTCGGCGAACATCATGTCAGACCCCGTCGCCGCCGCATTCTCGCGCGTGGCGTAGTAGAGACCCAGCACCACGTCCTGCGACGGCACAATGATCGGCTGGCCGTTTGCGGGCGACAGCACGTTATTGGAGGCCAGCATCAGAGTGCGGCACTCCATCTGCGCTTCGAGCGAGAGCGGCACGTGTACCGCCATCTGGTCGCCGTCGAAGTCGGCGTTGAACGCAGTACAAACCAGCGGGTGCAACTGGATCGCCTTGCCTTCGATCAGCGTCGGTTCGAAAGCCTGAATGCCCAGACGGTGCAGCGTCGGTGCCCGGTTCAGCATCACCGGATGCTCGCGGATCACTTCTTCGAGGATGTCCCAGACCACCACGGTTTCGGCCTCGACTTCCTTCTTCGCCGCCTTGATGGTGGAGGCGATACCCATTTTTTCGAGACGCTCGAAAATGAAGGGCTTGAAGAGTTCGAGGGCCATCTTCTTCGGCAGGCCGCACTGGTGCAGCTTGAGCTGCGGGCCAACGACGATGACCGAACGGCCGGAGTAGTCGACGCGTTTGCCGAGCAGGTTCTGACGGAAACGACCGCTCTTGCCCTTGATCATGTCGGCCAGCGACTTGAGCGGACGCTTGTTGGCGCCCGTCATGGCCTTGCCGCGGCGACCGTTGTCGAGCAGCGAGTCGACGGCTTCCTGCAACATGCGCTTTTCGTTGCGCACGATAATGTCGGGGGCCTTCAACTCCAACAAGCGCTTCAGGCGGTTGTTACGGTTGATGACGCGACGATAAAGATCGTTCAGGTCGGAGGTGGCGAAACGGCCGCCATCCAGCGGTACCAGCGGCCGCAGGTCGGGCGGCAGCACCGGCAGCACTTCGAGCACCATCCATTCCGGCTTGATGCCGGACTGTTGGAAACCTTCGAGCACCTTCAGGCGCTTGGCGTACTTCTTGATCTTGGCCTCGGAGCCGGTAGTATCGAGATCGTTGCGCAAGGTCTCGATTTCGCGCGGCAGGTCGATGGTGCGCAGCAGTTCGCGCACGCCCTCGGCGCCCATCACGGCGCTGAATTCGTCGCCGTATTCCTCAACCTTGGCCAGGTAGTCATCCTCAGTCAGCAGCTGAGCACGAGCCAGCGGCGTCATGCCGGGATCAACGACGACGAAAGCCTCGAAATACAGTACGCGCTCGATGTCGCGCAGCGTCATGTCGAGCACCATCCCGAGGCGGCTCGGCAAGCTCTTGAGGAACCAGATGTGCGCCGTCGGGCTCGCCAGCTCAATGTGGCCCATGCGCTCGCGGCGCACCTTCGCCTGCGTGACTTCAACGCCGCACTTCTCACAGATGACACCGCGATGCTTGAGGCGCTTGTACTTGCCGCACAGGCACTCGTAGTCCTTGACCGGGCCGAAAATCTTGGCGCAGAAAAGACCGTCGCGCTCAGGCTTGAAGGTACGGTAATTGATGGTCTCCGGCTTCTTTACCTCGCCGTATGACCAGGAGCGGATCTTTTCCGGCGAGGCCAGTCCGATGGTAATCGCATCGAACTCTTCCTCGCTCGGCAGGTTTTGCTTAAACAGATCGGCAAACAGGCTTTTCATGTGTCACTCCATCCTTGCACGGCAATCAGTAGCGATCGAGGTCAATGTCGATCGCCAGCGAGCGGATTTCCTTCACCAGCACGTTGAAGGACTCCGGCATGCCGGCATCGATCTTGTGCTCGCCCTTGACGATATTTTCGTACACCTTGGTCCGGCCATTGACGTCGTCCGACTTGACGGTCAGCATTTCCTGCAAGGTATAGGAAGCACCGTAGGCTTCCAGCGCCCACACCTCCATCTCGCCGAAACGCTGGCCACCGAACTGCGCCTTGCCGCCGAGCGGCTGCTGCGTGACCAGGCTATACGGGCCGGTGGAACGGGCATGCATCTTGTCGTCAACCAAGTGGTGCAGCTTCAGCACGTGCATGTAGCCCACCGTCACCGGACGCTCGAAGGACTCGCCGGTACGGCCGTCGTAGAGTGTGGCCTGGGTCTTCGAAGCCGTCAGCTTGAGCTTCGCCGCGACATCGCTCGGATAGGCGAGGTCGAGCATCGCGGTGATCTCCTCTTCCTTGGCACCGTCGAACACGGGAGTGGCGAAAGGCACGCCACTCCGGAGGTTGCCCGCCATTTCGATGATCTCGACATCATTCACGGACGTGAGGTCGTCGCCCTTGCCATGGGCGTTGTAAATCTTGTTGAGGAACTTGCGCATCTCGGCGGCATTCACCTCCTGGCGCAGCATCTCGGCAATCTTGTTACCCAGGCCCTTCGCGGCCCAGCCCAAGTGGGTTTCGAGAATCTGGCCGATGTTCATCCGCGACGGCACGCCCAGCGGATTGAGCACGACGTCGACCGGCGTGCCGTCTTCCATGTGCGGCATATCCTCGATCGGCACGATCTTGGAAACCACGCCCTTGTTACCGTGACGGCCGGCCATCTTGTCGCCGGGCTGGAGGCGGCGCTTGACGGCCAGGTACACCTTGACCATCTTCTGCACGCCCGGCGGCAGTTCGTCGCCCTGGGTCAGCTTCTTCTTCTTCGCCTCGAAGGCGACGTCGAAGTCCTTGCGCGTCTGCTCGATGGATTCGCGCAGATTCTCAAGCTGCTGCTGGGCTTCTTCGTTTTCCAGCGAGACATCGAACCAGTGGTAGTGCTCCAGGGACTCGAGGTAGGCCTTGGTGATCTTGGTACCCTTGGCCAGCTTCCGCGGCCCCTTGGCGGCCAGCTTGTTAAGCAGCAGTTTTTCGATACGGGCAAAGGTGTCGCGCTCGACGATCCGCATCTGGTCGGCCAGATCCAGTTTGTAGCTTTTCAGCATATCGTCGATGATGGCCTGGGCACGCTTGTCGCGCTCGATACCTTCGCGCGTGAACACCTGAACATCAATCACCGTGCCGGTCATCCCAGAGGGAACGCGCAGGCTGGTGTCTTTTACGTCGGAAGCCTTCTCGCCGAAGATCGCGCGCAGCAGCTTCTCTTCCGGCGTCAGCTGGGTTTCGCCCTTAGGTGTCACCTTGCCAACCAGCACGTCGCCGGCTTCGACTTCGGCCCCGATATATACGATGCCGGAGTCGTCGAGACGGCCAAGCTGAGTCTCGCCCAGAGTGGCGATGTCGCGCGTGATTTCCTCGGCGCCGAGCTTGGTGTCGCGAGCGACAACCGTGAGTTCCTCGATATGGATCGACGTGAAGCGGTCGTCGGCAACGACACGCTCGGAGATCAGAATCGAATCCTCGAAGTTGTAGCCGTTCCACGGCATGAAGGCCACCAGCATGTTCTGGCCCAACGCCAGTTCGCCGAGGTCGGTGGAAGCGCCGTCGGCCACCACGTCGCCTTTGGCGATGAGGTCGCCGGACTTCACGACCGGACGCTGGTTGATGTTGGTGTTCTGGTTGGAACGGGTGTACTTGGTCAAGTTGTAGATGTCGACGCCGACTTCACCCGAGACCGTCTCGTTGTCATTGACGCGCACCACAATGCGGTTGGCGTCGATGTAGTCAACCACGCCGCCACGCAACGCCTGCACCGCCGTACCGGAGTCAACAGCAACGGTACGCTCGATACCGGTGCCGACCACGGCCTTTTCGGGGCGCAGGCAGGGCACAGCCTGACGCTGCATGTTGGCGCCCATCAGTGCGCGGTTGGCGTCGTCGTGCTCAAGGAAGGGAATCAGAGAAGCGGCGACCGAAACGATCTGGCCCGGCGCCACGTCCATGTACTGGACTTCCTGCGGCTCCTTCAACTCGAATTCGCCCTTGAAGCGGCAGGACACCAGTTCGTCGGTGAGCTTGCCCTTCTTGTCGAGCGTGGCGTTGGCCTGGGCAACGACGAAGTTGCCTTCCTCAATGGCCGACAAGTACTCGATCTGGTCGGTGACATGACTGCCGTCGACCTTGCGGTAAGGCGTTTCCATGAAACCGTACTCGTTGGTACGCGCAAACAGCGCCAGCGAGTTGATCAGGCCGATGTTCGGACCTTCCGGCGTCTCGATCGGACAGACACGGCCGTAGTGGGTCGGATGCACGTCGCGAACCTCGAAGCCGGCGCGCTCGCGCGTCAGGCCGCCTGGGCCCAGTGCCGAGACGCGGCGCTTGTGCGTGATCTCGGACAGCGGGTTGGTCTGGTCCATGAACTGCGAGAGCTGGCTGGAGCCGAAGAATTCCTTGATCGCGGCCGAGATCGGCTTGGCGTTGATCAGGTCGTGCGGCATCAGGTTGTCGCTCTCGGCCTGGTTCAGGCGCTCCTTGACGGCGCGCTCGACGCGGACGAGGCCAGCACGGAACTGGTTCTCGGCGAGCTCGCCGACCGAACGCACGCGGCGGTTGCCGAGGTGATCGATGTCGTCGATTTCGCCACGGCCGTTGCGCAACTCGACCAGGATACGGATGACGTCGACGATGTCCTCGTTCGACAACGTCGCAGAACCCAGCAAATCTTCGCGGCCGACGCGACGGTTGAATTTCATGCGGCCGACGGCGGAAATGTCGTAGCGCTCCTCGGAGTAGAACAGACCGTGGAACAGCGTCTCCACCGCATCTTCCGTCGGCGGCTCGCCGGGACGCATCATGCGGTAAATGGCGACGCGCGACGCCCACTGATCGGCAGTCTCGTCGGCACGCAGCGTGGAGGAAATGTAGGGGCCGCGGTCGATGTCGTTAACATAGAGCGTATGCAGATCCTCGACGCCCGACTCGGAAAGCTTGGCAAGCAGGCTTTCGGTAATCTCGTCGTTGGCCTGGGCCAAAATTTCGCCGGTCTCGGCATCGACCACGTTATGGCCGATGATGCGGCCGAGCATGAAGTCGTCCGGCACAAAAATCTTCTTGACACCGGCCTCGGCGAGATCGCGGATGTGCTTGGCCGTAATGCGCTTGTCCTTGGGGATGATGACCTTGCCGGCCTTGTCGGTGAAGTCGAAACGGGCGACTTCGCCACGCAGGCGCTCGGGCACCAGCTCGAACTGCACACCCTTCTTCGACAAGTGGAAGTTGTCGAACTCGTAGAAGGTGGACAGAATCTGTTCCGGCGTCAGACCGATGGCCTTCATCAGGATTGTCACCGGCATCTTGCGGCGGCGGTCGACACGGAAGTACAGCAGGTCCTTGGGGTCGAACTCGAAGTCGAGCCAGGAACCGCGGTAGGGGATGATGCGCGCCGAGAACAGCAGCTTGCCCGAACTATGGGTCTTGCCGCGGTCGTGCTCGAAGAAGACGCCAGGCGAACGGTGCAACTGGGAGACGATGACACGCTCGGTGCCATTGATGACGAAGGAGCCGGTCGTCGTCATGAGCGGAATCTCGCCCATATAGACTTCCTGCTCCTTGACTTCCTTGACCTTCTCGTTGTTCGATTCGCGGTCGAGAATGACCAGGCGCACCTTGGCGCGCAAGGGCGAGGCAAAAGTCAGCCCGCGCTGCTGGCATTCCTTGACATCGAAGGCCGGCTCGCCGAGACGGTACTCGACGAATTCCAGCTTCGCATTCCCGGAATGGGAAACGATGGGAAAAATCGAATTGAACGCCGCTTCCAGCCCCTGCCCCTTGCGCACGGACGGTGGAACGTCCACTTGCAGGAATTGGGTGTAGGAATCTAGCTGCGTCGCCAGCAGGAAGGGTATATCCAACACGCTGGCGCGCTTCGCAAAACTCTTGCGGATGCGCTTTTTCTCGGTGTACGAGTAGGCCATATTCGCTCCGGCTATCAGGAATCAAAAAGCAGAAATCGGGAAAAATCGATTACTGGTTTATGAACCCTTGTAAAGGGAAAAGGCAGGCAGCCATCCGGCCGCCTGCCTGGCATGCGTAATACGCTTACTTGACCTCGACCTTGGCGCCCGCGTCCTCGAGTTGCTTCTTGAGAGCGGCGGCGTCGGCCTTGGAGATGGCTTCCTTGACGGCCTTCGGCGCGCCATCGACCAGATCCTTGGCTTCCTTGAGGCCCAGGCCGGTGGCGGCACGGACGACCTTGATGACTTCGACCTTCTTCTCGCCGGCAGCCAGCAGCATGACGGTGAATTCGGTCTGTTCTTCGACCGGGGCAGCAGCAGCAGCAGCGACCGGGGCGGCAACAGCAGCGGCAGCGGCGGATACGCCAAACTTCTCTTCCATTTCCTTGATCAGCTCGGACAGATCGAGAACAGTCATGCTCGCGATGGCGTCGAGGATTTCAGCTTTGCTAACAGCCATGATTACAACTCCTGAATGATTGATGGGATTCGTGATTCGAGATTAAGCGGCCTGTTTGGCATCGCGCACCGCAGCGAGGCCCCGGACAAACTTGGTCGGGACTTCGTTGAGCGTGCGGACGAACTGGGCAATCGGTGCCTGCATGGTGCCCAACAGCTTCGACAGCAGTTCTTCGCGGCTCGGCATGGTGGCCAGCGCCTTGACGCCGTTTACGTCCATGACGTAATTCGGCATGGCACCGCCCTTGATGACGAGCTTGTCGTTGCTCTTGGCGAACTCGTGGAGCACTTTGGCCGCGGACACGGGATCTTTGGAGATACCGTAGATCAGCGGGCCGACCATCTGCCCCTGGAGACCCTCGAACGGCGTGCCGGCGACGGCACGACGCACGAGCGTGTTTTTCAGCACACGCAGGTACACGCCTTCCTTGCGCGCTTGCGCGCGCAGGGTGGTGATGTTGCCCACTTCCAGACCACGGTACTCAGCGACGACGATCGCCTGGGCACCCGCTACCTGCGCGGACACTTCGGCAACTACCGCCTTTTTCTCTTCGAGATTGAGACCCAAGGTCAACTCCTAGTTAATGCGCCCCGATGCTGCCAGGGCAAAAACGGCGACCTTCATTCAGGAATTCCGGTCTTGCGACCCATATCCTGTCTTCGGGCGACGCCATCTGCGTAGGCATCCGAAACTGCCGGCAATTAAGTCCCCATGAAAGCGGGACACCTACGGTCTTTGACAACCCGCCGCGCCCCGAACGGGCGGCACGGCGGCCCAAAGTTCTTACTGTTGCGGTGCGACTGCCAAGCTGGTCTGGTCGACGCGCACGCCGGCACCCATGGTCGAAGACACCGACACCTTCCTCAGGTACTGGCCTTTCGACGCCGCCGGCTTCGCTTTGTTCAGCGCATCAATCAATGCGCCGAGGTTTTGCTGCAAGGCCTCGACAGTGAAGGAAGCGCGACCGATGGTGCATTGAATAATGCCGCCCTTGTCGGTGCGGTATTGAACCTGGCCGGCTCTGGCGTTTCTCACCGCCGTAGTCACGTCCATGGTCACGGTACCGACCTTCGGGTTCGGCATCAAGCCGCGCGGGCCGAGGATCTGACCGAGGCCGCCGACGACCTTCATGGCATCCGGGGTGGCGATACAGACATCGAAATCGATGGTGCCGCCCTTGACGGTAGCCGCGAGATCGTCGAAACCGACGACATCGGCGCCCGCCGCCTTGGCTTCCTCGGCCTTGGCACCCTGAGCGAAAACGGCGACGCGCACCGTCTTGCCGGTACCGGCCGGCAACACGACGGAGCCGCGCACCAACTGATCGGATTTCTTGGCATCGATGCCAAGATTGACGGCAACGTCAATGGACTCGTCGAATTTGGCCGTGGCGTTTTCTTTCACCATCGCCAGCGCATCGACCAGCGGATAGTTCTTCAGGCGATCAACCTTGGCGCGAACCGCGCGCAAGCGCTTGGAATGCTGAGCCATGTCAGAGTCCCTCCACGGTAATGCCCATGCTACGGGCGCTGCCGGCGATGGTGCGCACCGCGGCATCCAAATTGGCGGCAGTAAGGTCAGGCATCTTCGCCTTGGCGATATCTTCGGCCTGGGCGCGGGTGATCTTGCCGACCTTGTCGGTATGGGGCTTCGGGCTACCCTTCTGGATGCCTGCGGCCTTCTTGATCAGAATGGTCGCCGGCGGCGTCTTCATGATGAACGTGAAGCTCTTGTCCGCAAAGGCGGTAATCACCACAGGGATCGGCAGACCGGGCTCCAGACCCTGGGTCTTGGCGTTGAACGCCTTGCAGAATTCCATGATGTTGAGGCCGCGCTGGCCCAGTGCGGGACCGATCGGGGGCGAGGGGTTCGCCTTGCCCGCCGGCACTTGCAGCTTGATGTAGCCGACTATCTTCTTTGCCATGATGGCTCCTAAAATTGAGTCCTAACGCGCTTTAGTTCCAGTGGTTACGCTTAACGTTCGTTTCTCTCACGTCAGCCTGCACTGCTGAAACTTCGTTTTCGGTTTCCCTACTCGCTCACGCTCCTCTTGCCGCAGAGAAACCGCTGCGGCACCGGTCTTGCAACTTAAGCTTTTTCGACCTGAGAGAACTCCAGTTCAACAGGCGTAGCGCGACCAAAAATGGTCACCGAAACGCGCAGGCGGCTCTTCTCGTAATTCACTTCCTCGACCGTGCCATTGAAGTCCGTGAACGGACCTTCCTTGACGCGTACCATCTCGCCGGTCTCGAACAGCACCTTGGGACGCGGCTTCTCGACGCCCTCTTGCATCTGGTGCATGATCTTCTCGACTTCCTTCTCGGAAATCGGCGTCGGCTTGGTGGCGGTGCCGCCAACAAAGCCGGTGACCTTGGCCGTGCTCTTGACCAGATGCCAGGAGTCGTCCTCCATCTCCATTTCCACCAGCACATAGCCAGGGAAGAACTTGCGTTCGGAAATGCTCTTCTGACCGCCCTTCATCTCGATCACTTCCTCGACGGGAACGAGAATCTGGCCGAATTTGTCCTGCATGCCGGCGCGCGCGACGCGTTCTATCAGCGCGCGCTGCACCGACTTCTCGAAGCCCGAGTAGGCATGAACCACGTACCAGCGTTTTGTCATGATTTTTTCCAGCCCAGCACCAGGTCGTAGAGCACCCATTCGAGACCCTTGTCGGCGATCCACAGGAAAATCGCCATCAGTACAACGAAAGCGAATACCGCCCCGGTGGTCTGCAGCGTTTCCTTGCGCGTCGGCCAAACCACTTTCTTGGTTTCCGCCATCGCCTCCTTGCCGAAAGCAAAGAAGCGCTGACCCGGTTCGGTAAACCACGCCACAGCGGCGCTGGAGCCGAGCCCCGCCAGCACGGACAACACGCGCAGAATCGTCGGCTGCTCGCCCAGCAGGTAGAAGCCGGCGAGACCCGCAATCAGGAGCAACAACGCTGCCGCAAATTTAAGCTTATCGGCCATCTAATCAATAAATCCGAGTCGATCATCCGTTAGTCGGTGGCAGGGGCAGAGGGAATCGAACCCCCAACCTGCGGTTTTGGAGACCGCCGCTCTGCCAATTGAGCTATACCCCTGCAGCAGAGACTGCAAAAGGCGGAGTCCCCTGGGACTCCGCCCTTAAATGCTTAATTCCCCGCTTACTCGATGATCTTGGCGACGACGCCGGCGCCGACGGTACGACCGCCTTCGCGGATCG
>OBOI01000416.1_pt1 | contig 15299 bp, 16 predicted proteins | sample 1670151 | NCBI WGS metagenome assembly OBOI01 (sample SAMEA104232303, study PRJEB22302) | sediment metagenome | biome: forest; feature: aquifer; material: sediment | place: USA | collected 2011-08-07 | depth 0.01 m | reverse complement strand
TCGCAAAAATCGCTCAACCGCCGCTGGCACGCCCAGTAACACATTGAAATTGCATCGGCAGATGGTCAGCTTCACGTTTTTTTGCGATTCCACCAAGAATGATTTTGAAACTTCCAGAAAATCGTAAAATGATTGATACTAAGATACTAAAAAGGAAACAGATGTATTCTTCAGTCCTTTGCCATGATGGATTATTTTGGCCAATAGCTTGATTTATCTGCACAAAATTCTTCCAGTCTTCCTGCTGCCCATTGGCATCATCTTGCTGCTGGTCTCGGCAGGGATGCTGCTGCGGCGTCGTGCGTTGATCTGGACGGGGATTGTTTTGCTGTGGTTAGGCAGCACGCCGCTGGTCAGTGATCGCATGATGCGCGCGGTGGAAGGGGCCTCCGTGCGTGACGCGGCGAGTGATGCGCTCCCTGCCGATGCCATCGTGGTGCTGAGCGGGGGGCGCATTGTGGCTCCAGGCGCTGCGGCTATCAGCGAATGGAGGGACGCCAATCGTTTTTTTGGCGGAGTAGAACTGTTCAAGGCGAGCAAGGCGCCATTGCTGATATTTACGGGGGGGCGATTGCCCTGGGAGGCGAAAACGGCACGGACAGAGGGAGAAGTACTTGTCGAATACGCCAAGAATTTTGGGGTGCCTTCGGAATCCATGGTTACCACGGGCGCCGTGGCGAACACCGCTGAAGAAGCAGTTGCGGTTGCGGCGTTATTGTCCGCGCGGCGGATGAAAGTCGTAGACCGACCCGAGGCTTTGCGTGTACTCCTGGTGACATCGGCTTTCCACATGGCGCGAGCGCAGCACCTCTTTGAAGGCGCGGGATTGAAAGTTATTCCTTTCCCGGTGGATTTCCAGGTGTCGCGAAGCCGTGCGTTGACCATAATCGACTTTCTGCCAAGGGCGAGTGCGTTGAGTCAGACAGAGTTGGCGTGGCGCGAGATGTACGGGCAACTCTATTATTCGGTTGCACGGTAGGTGGAGAAAAAGTGAAGGAAAAGGGGACAGAGTTATCGCTTCCTCGCCCACCCTCCCTTTTATTTCTGCACCACCCACTGGCCATTCTCCCGGCAGGCAGTGGCCATGGTCTTTTCCGCCTTGCCGTCAATGGTGGCCAGGATCTCGGCCTCGCGGCAGTTCTGTCCGCGCGGTCCCTGGTAGGCCGGTTGCGGGGTCACCTTGTAGCGATTGCCATTGTCCGGGTTGACCCAGGTCGTGGTCTGGTGGGAGGGGGCAGTCTCGTAGGCCTGATTCAGTTGCTCCCGGTCGTACTTGTCCATTTCATTGCCCACGATATAACCGAGCAGGCCTCCCACCGCCGCGCCAATCAAAGTGCCACTGGTATTGCGGCCAATGGCTTGGCCGAGCAGGGCGCCGCCCGCGGCCCCGCCCAGGGCGCCGGTCTGCCCTTGGGTGGCGCATGAAGTCGTGAGCAAGGGGGTAACGAGGAGTGAGAGCAAGAGGTATTTTTTCAACATCGCGATTCTCCAATCATACGTTAGGTTCATGCCACCGCTTTCACCGGCGCCCGGTAGTGCTCCACCCGGTTTCGGCCGTTGCCTTTAGCCTGATACAAGGCCTCATCAGCCCGTTTCAAGAGTTCGTCAATGGTGACGGTGGCGTCCAGTTCGGCAACGCCGAAGCTGATGGTGACCTTGCCTCCTTGCGGCAACATGGAGGCCGACTCCATGGCGCCGCGCACCTTGCCGGCGAGCTCCAGGGTGCCCAGCAGAGTGGTCTCCGGGGCCAAAATGACGAACTCCTCGCCGCCAATGCGGGCGAAGACGTCGGTCTGGCGGATGCTCTTTTGCACGATGCGGGTGGTCTCCTTTAACACCGTATCCCCCACGGCGTGGCCATGGGTATCATTAATCTTCTTGAAATGGTCGATATCCAGCATGACCAAGGATAGCGGGCGCTCATACCTGCGGGCCCGTTCAACTTCCGCTTCCAGGAGTTCAAAGAAGGTCCTGCGGTTAAAGATACCGGTGAGGTAGTCCTTCTCCGCCCGCTCCCGCAACTCATGCTCCGCCTGCTTCTGCTCGGTGATGTCCTTGGCCGTGGCGATGAAGTTGGTGATCTCGCCACGCCGGTCGACAACCGGGGTGATGGTGCAGGCGTCATAGTAGATCTCACCGTTTTTCTTCCGGTTGATGAAGACGTTGCGGTAGATGTGGCCGGAGAGGATCGTATCCCAGAGATGCTCATAGAACTGCAGGGTATGCTCGCCTGACTTCAGGATTCTCGGGGTGTTGCCCACCGCCTCTTCGCGGCTGTAGCCTGTCAACTCCTCAAAGGCGGGGTTGACGTACTCGATGATGCCGCCCTTGCTGGTGATCACCACCATGTCGGCGGTCTTCTCCACCACCATCGACAGCTTTTGCATCTCCGCTTCCAGCCGTTTTTGTTCCGTAATGTTCCTGATCACATGGACGACCTGGACCACCTGACCGTGGCTGTCCAAAATGGGACTGGTCGACACCTCCGCCAGGATTTTTTTGCCATGGTCGGTGAAAATAGTCTGTTCACAGGCGGCGTAGGTGCCCAAGCGCACGGATTCCTTTAATGGACAAGGGCCTTCGGTGGGGGTACAGGGTTCCGACTGGTGGCCAATCACCTCATGGCAGGTCTTGCCGATCACCTCCTCTCTGGTCAACCCCATGTCGGCCAAGAAGACGGTGTTCACGTCGATGATCGTAAACGTTGCCGCATCCAGCACCGAAATTGAGTCATGCATGCTGTTGAACACGGTCTCCGCGAACTTCCGCGCTTGCAGGGCGTCGTCCTTGGCCGTGTTTTTTCTGGAGATGATCAAGCCGGCATAGGTGCCGAAGACGATAAAGATACTGAAAATAAACAACCGGCTCCAAATATTTTCACCATTGGCCGCGAACATCTGCGAAGGCAATGAATCTCCGTAAAAAAAGGCCGCATCCACCACGGAGTCGACTACCCAGGCGAATATGCCCAGGGCGATGAAGGTAATGATCGTCTTGTTCCTGAACACGGATTTTCCGGTACCGTTATCGTTGCTCATGGTGCTCATACTCCTGTCCAATGGCGCATGGTGGAGGAGAGAAACGCCCCTACTCCTCTCTTCGCCTGATCCTGAGTAGCTGAAGTCGTGCTTTCATCGCTTTGCCATGGCCCTGTCCGCGAGATTTCGCGGGCAATGGCTCGGGAACGCAACCGGTGCTCGGGTAAAACTTGATGGAATTGCAACAAGCCGTGACGCTGACCATCCGCCAACGGAACAGCACTATGTTTTATTACGTGCCGGCGTCGGTTGAGCCGTTTTTGCGAAACCGACAAAACTTGACGTATGTTTAAAGTGTAATTTTTTCAGCCAACGATTGGTATAGAGTGAATCCCTCATTTTTAGCGAGATGAAGGTCGCATGCGCCAATGATGCGTAGCGTCAGGGAACACGGGGGAGAACGACAAGTGCACTGGGCAGGGGGATAGCGCCCTCAGGTCGGGATGACCGGCGTGGCCCGCAGCTCAAGAGGGTTGAACCGCGGGACCAGGGAGAACCGGTAGGGATAGCGAATTTTTTGCATCGCCAGGGCAGAGCAGGCAGCGACAAAACCGAGGTGTTCCCGCGGCATGAAGCCAACGGCGCCAAAGAGGCAACCAGCACCCAGAAAGGGACAAAGATCTGGATGCGTCGGCGGCATTCGGTCATGAAGGCAGCTGTCTGACGGCAAGACGAAGGCTCTAGCCGCGCAACTTCTTGCCGATCTCGGCGATGTGGCGGCCCTGGTAGCGGGCGGCATTCAATTCGTTCTCGCTGGGCATCCTTTCGCCTTGTGCCCCGGCAATGGTGGAGGCGCCGTAGGGGGAGCCGCCCTTGATCTCCTCCAAGCCCATCTGTCCCTGGAAGCTGTAAGGCAGGCCGACCACCACCATGCCCTGGTGCAGCAGGGTGATATGAAAGCTCAAGATGGTGCTCTCCTGGCCGCCGTGCTGGGTGGCGCTGGAGGTGAAGATCCCCCCTGCTTTACCGATCAATGCGCCTTCCATCCACAGTTTGCCGGTGGCATCCAGGAATTGGCGCATCTGGCCGCACATGTTGCCGAAGCGGGTGGGGGTGCCAAAGAGAATGGTGTCCGCCGCCGCCAGCTCCTCCACGGTACAGACCGGGACATGGGCCATCCCCTGTTGCGCCACGGTTGCGCCCATCTTGGCAATCACCTCCTCCGGCAAGGTCTCCGGTACCCGGCGGATGTCCACCGTCACGCCCCCCACCTGCCGCGCCCCTGCCGCCTCCGCCTGTGCCATCTGATACACATGTCCGTAGAGAGAGTAATACACAACGAGTAGTTTCATACGGTTACACTCCTTTTGGTTGAAGTCCGTGGTGCCTGCTGGCGGACGGTATCGTCCTGGCCAGGTTCGCCGGTTAAAGGGCTGCATGAAGCGCCCCCTTCCTCTATTCAGTCCAATACCCCCATTGCGGGGTGGGGGAGAGGGGAAATGTGGTGTGCTGGTAAGGGGTAATCGGATGACGGCTAGGCGAGGGCCACCTCTTGGGATGCTTCCCAATAGCCATGGAGGTTGCACCGCTGGCGGGCGATCAGGGTGACCTTGCCGGCGGGCGCTGCCTCCTTCGGGAGGACGACGGTAAAGCTGACCTTGGCTGCCACGTAGCCGTTCCCTTGCAGGTCGGTCCTGGCGGCGGGCTCATTGCCGATGTTCAGTTCGATGTTTTCGATCCAGTGGCTCGCGCCCATGGGGTGGAGCTTTTCGCCGACCATCACCTCGACGGTGAAGGGCTCGCCGGCCTTGACCGTGGCCGGTGCCTTGATCATCGGCACATGGGACATCTCCACGGGGGACTTGCTGCCTGGGGTCTGCACCCGGTTGATGGTCTCGAACAGGGCCTGGTTGGCCTTGCCCGGAAAATAGCGTTCAGCGGCCAAGGCCTTCTTGCTAATCCCCACGGCTATGGCACCCAAGGCCGCGGTCTTGACAAAGGTTCTTCTATCCATGGTCATCTCCTGAAGGTATGGGATAATGGCGCGGTGACGGGGAGAGCGCGGGCGGGTCTCCGGTGCGTGACTATTCGTTCAGCATAGGGAGAACTCCGGGCAAAATTAATAGGGTGTTGGCCCTATTTTTCCGCTGGCGGCATGGGCCCGGTACAGAAATCTTGCAATGCGCGGCTAAAAAGATAAAACAAGGGTGATGGCAAGGAGTTAAACGAACGAGAAGGAGGGGGAATAATGAAGGAGTTTGATCCGCGCGAGCTGTCCGCCTTTAATGGCCAGGACGCCGCTACGCCGGTGTATGTGGCCCGGGAGGGCAAGGTCTATGATGTCAGCGCCAGCAAACTGTGGAAGGGTGGCATGCACATGAAGCGGCATCAGGCAGGTTCCGATCTCTCCGCCGATTTCGCCGCCGCCCCCCACGGGGAGGAGGTCTTTGAGCGGGTGAGCCAGGTGGGGGTGCTCAAGCAGTCTGCCGCCCAGCGCGCTGACTCCCGGCCGCTGCCGGCCTGGCTGGCCGACCTTCTCGACCGCTTTCCCATCCTGGCCCGCCATCCGCACCCGATGCTGGTGCACTACCCCATCGTCTTCATGTTCGCGGTCCCCGGCTTCAGCTTGCTGGCCCTGGCCACCGGCAACCGAGGGTTCGACACCACCGCCCTGCACTGCCTGGCCGCGGCCCTGCTGTTCACGCCGCTGGCCATCGCCACCGGCCTCTTCACCTGGTGGCTCAACTACCTGGCCAAACCCATGCGGCCGGTGCGCATCAAGATCTGGACCTCTGTCATCATGATGGCGGTGGCCGTCTGCATCTGCGGCTGGCGGCTTATGGTGCCGGAGATCCTCTTCCAGGCCGGGGCAGGGCGGGTGGGCTATCTCGTGCTGGTCTGCTCCCTGGCGCCCTTGGTCAGCGTGGTTGGTTGGTTTGGCGCCCAGCTCACCTTCCCTTTGGAGAAGCGCTAGGGTGTCATCCGCCTAGCGCTTGAGCAGCAAGGCCACCGCCACCACGACCAGGAGCGCCACGGGGTAGTAACTTGCCCGGTTGAACAGGGCCGAGGCCTGTTGGCGTTGCCGCTGCCGGAAGAGTTGCCACCCCGGCATGAGCAGCAGGGCGCAGCCCACGGCCAGGGCGGCCATGAGCAGGGGGGGGGGCAGGCGCAGCTTTGTCTGCCCCAGAAAGAGAGCGCTCAAGAGCACGCTCACCGTCAGGGTAAGGAGTACGATGATGCTGGCCCCCCTGGGGCCGTAGCGCACCGGGATGGTCTTGGCGGCCAGGGCGCTATCCTCTTCGATGTCATGCCAGTCGGCCGGCACATTCTGGCCGCCGATCTCCCAGAAAAAGAGCCACAGAAAGAGCAACAGCAGGGGCAGGCGCGCCGGGCTGGGGTCCACGGCAAAGACGGCGGCCAGGCCCCCCAGGGTCTTGACCGTGCCGCTGACCAGGGTGCGCAGCTGGCTGACCCTGAGCAGCAGGCAGTAGATGGTCTCCAGCAGGCAGCCCGCCACCAGGATGAAGGCGCACACCGGGTTGAGATACCAGGCGGCGAGGAGCGAGATCACCGCCCAGCTACCGGCCCAAGCAAGCGCCTCGGGCATGGAGATCAGCCCCTGGGCCAAGGGATGGCGGACAAAGACGGCATCGAGGTAGCTCTGCTGACGGTGGAAGCCGGCCTGGAGGATCTTCTGTTTGTCGATGCGGTAGTCGACAATGTCGTTTAGGGCGTAGACCGCAGTATAGCCGGCAAAGGCGGCGATAATACCGATGACGGCGGTCGGCGCATCCGGCAGCCCACCCAGCCAGAGGATGGCGGCCATCAGCGGCGTGGCCAGATCCAACAGGCCATGGGGGGTACGCGACAGGGCCAGGAAATATTTGAGACGTGCCAGTCCGGAACAGCCGGCAACGGCAGCAGCGCTTGCATTCATGGATGTTTCTTTTTCTCCCTCGCCGGTGAACACAATCCTATGCCAGGGAATGGGACTTTAACCATTCACGGACAGCCTCGTTGACCCGTGTTTGCCAGCCCTTGCCAGAGGCCTTCAGTGCGGCCAGGACATCGGCGTCAAAGCGGATGGTGGTTGGCACCTTGTGCGGCGTGGTTGATTTGGGCCGTCCAGTTGCCGGCCGCAACTGGGTAAACTCGGCCTTGGTCGGTTCGTAGGTGTCAGCATCGGCAGCTATGCCAGCATTGATCGTGGCATCTTCCTCAGGGGTGGGAATGATAAATTGAGATTTGTTCCGCATAGAGATGTACCTCTCGGCTGTTGGCCTTGCGCAGGCTGATTCATACGGCGAATGTCATCACGATCCACTTTACACCACGCAATACACCCGCGCGGCAATTGGAGCATACCCGATCATCCTGGATTATCCGTACGATTTGCGTGTATCTGGCTTGACGAGGGCAAGAGACCATTCCAGCGTCTCGGCCAGTGAAAGTGAAACCCCATGCTTTGCCTGATTTACAGTGTCCTTTGCTGGGTCGAAGGTGATCTTCATCGTGTTATTGTATTAACAATAAGTGTGCTCGTCAACCATTTAACGAGTGCGTTTGCTGGAGTGCAAGCCCCCGAGGCCCTCGCTTAGGTAGTTCCTGCCCCCTATCGTGCGTTTTGTGCGGCAAAAAAACGCATTATAGGCCTAAAACCAACAGCATTATAGGTATTTTGCCAAATGATATCAGAAGTTTAGCTTGGTCCGACCCTGCGCCCCCACGCCGTCGTCCGCCGTCTGGGAGGAAGAAAGGCGGTTGAAGATCATCTCTTCAACCGCCTTTGGTGTTCATAATTGCTTGATTTTATCGTGTTTCTCGATTGATGCGGTGCACTACGTTTACCGCATCCTACGGCCTGGCCAGTCGCCAGAGCCAACTCCCCGCTACCGTGGAGCTCCAGTAGGTAGTGGTGACGGTTTCCACACCTGTGCCCGAGGTGGTGGTCGTGAGGGGAAGTCCAGTGTTGCTGTCATATGTGTAGTCTTCCTGGGTAAAGGCGGTCGAGAGCCCATCTTCCTATTTTCCACCGAATTAAAATTGCCATGACCAAAGCCTGACCCCATGGCTTCACTAACCCGACCTACCAGCTTCTCCCTCTATTTGTTCGCTGTGCCAAAAAAGATTATTCTTCAGGGCTGTCTGATAAATGCTGCACAGACGCCAGCATCCGGTAAATTTCTTCCTGGCTTAGTTTAAGCTCGTAAGAGAATGATATTCTGAGTCGATATACACCATCTTTTAGCAGAAAGTAACTGTATCGCATGGAGTCATAGCTTGGATAAAATTGCCAATATGTTGTCTGGTCAATCAGTAATGTTTGGAGGCAAAGAGGATCATCTGGCGTAGGACGGGGTTTGTCTATTTTGTCCTCCAAAAATTTTACTGAAGGATTTTCCTCTATAAGAAAAGCGGGAAACTGCCAAACACTGTTTGGAAACTGTGATGTTTGAATTTTTTTTTGTGCGGTTTCTCTCTTGTCATTGAAAGGATTCCATAATCATCTAGCTTCTTGGGAAGCATTATACTGTAATTGCCGAACAGGACTTTTTCTGAAGAACTGTATTCTATGTTGAATACCCTATAGTCACTTAGGAAGATCTCGCGATTAAGGCACCCAATAAGCAAAAAGAAACATAAAATTGCCAAGATAGTTTTAATCTTCATGGATTTTTAAGGCCTTCTCCTTGATCGTTCAATTATGGTGATGTCCATAATAGTGCACATAACTAAGATAACTTTGTGATGAGCGAGCGCCATTTATGACATACGCAACGTCAGATTTTGCGTCTCCTAGGGGGGAAAAGGGGACAGATCAATTTTTGACGGTCTCGCAAAAACCGCTCAACCGTCGCTGGCACTCCCTGTAACATATCAGAAATTACATTGGCAGATGGTCAGCTTCGCGGGTTCTTGCGATTCCATCATTTTTCCTCTTCGTCTCCTTCACGTTCCTTGGACGTTCGCCAATGATCGCTCCTCGGCACCCACTTTCCAGGCTTCTACCTCATCTCCCAGGGTAATGGTCCTCCCCGCCAGGCGCAAGGTATTGCCGATCACGGTCAGGCTGCTGGCGAACATGGCGCACACGGCCAGCAGGGGGTGGAGAAGGCCGCCTACGGCCAGGGGGATGGCGATGGCGTTGTAGAGAAAGGCGAAGGCGAGGTTTTGGCGGATGGTGAGGACCAGCAAGCGGGAGAGGGCTATTGCCTCGGGCAGCCTCGTCACCGGGTCGGCCATGAGGGTGACGTCTGCCCCCTCCGCCATCAGCAGGGCCGGGTTGGCGCCGATGGCCACGCCCACATCCGCCAGGGCCAGGGCGCCGCTGTCGTTGATGCCGTCGCCGATCATGGCGACTCGTTTGCCTGCCGTCTGCAGGGCGCGGATGTACGCCACCTTCTCTTCGGGACGGCACTGGCCGTGATGGTTTACGATGCCCAGTTGGTTGGCGACCTGGGCGGTGGTGGTGGCCGAATCCCCGGAGAGGAGGTGGAGATCGAACCCTGCTCCGCGTAAGCCGTTCACCAGCCCCTTGATCCCCGGCCGCGGGGAGTCGCCAAAGGCAAAGAACCCCTTCACCCCATCGCCCCAACCGAGAAAGACCACGGTCAGCCCCTGTTCCTCCATCTGCCCGGCTTGTTGCGTCATGGCTGCCGCTAGGGCGAGGCCGCGGCTTGCCATCAGCCCACGGCTGCCGATCACGCTCCGCACCCCCGCCACCACCCCGCTCACCCCGAGCCCCGGATGCAGTTGGCAATCGTTGGCAGGGGGCGGCATGGTCCCTTTGGTCGCCGCTTGGCGCAGCAGCTCGCGGCCCAGGAAGTGGTCGGCCCCGTACTCCAGCGCCGCGCCTACCGCCAGGGCCTGATCCGCGTCGTACCCCGGGGCGTGGATGGCGCGCAGGATGAAGCTCCCTTCGCTGACCGTGCCGGTCTTGTCAAAGACCAGGGTGTCCACGGTGCGTAGCCGTGCAAAGGCGGCGCTGTTGGCGATGATGATCCCCAAGGTCCGGGCGCGGCCGATGATGGCGACCTTGGCCAGGGGGGTGGCGATCCCCAGGGCGCAAGGGCAGGAGATGAGCAGCACGGTGAGGGTGCGCAACAGGGCCTCGCCGCCACCGGCGCCGTGCCCAAGCAGCCAGGCGCCGCTGCTGCCGGCGATGAGGAAGATCAAGGGCACAAACCAGCGGCTGATGTGGTCGGCCAGTTGCTCCAGCGGGTTTTTGCTTTGCAAGGCCTCGTGCACCATGGCGAGGATCCGGCCCAGGGAGCTCTCGGCGCCGAGCCGGGTGGCCTCCAGGTGCAGGAGGCCGTCCAGCAGCAGGGTGCCGGCCAACACCTCGTCCCCCTCCTTTTTGGTCACCGGCTGGGCCTCGCCGGTGAGGATGGCCTCGTCGGCATCTCCTCTCCCCCAGGCCACCCGGCCATCCACCGCGATCCGCTCCCCCGCCTCCACGATCACCCGCTCCCCGGCCTGGAGGGCGGAGCCGCTGACCCACCGCGGCCTGCCTTGGCGCAGTACCCGGACCTTGGCGTGGGCCAGCTCCTGCAAACGGCCCAGGCCCGGGTCCAGGGCCGCCCTTGCCCGGTGCTCGATGAAGCGACCCAGCAACACCAGGGTGATGAGCATGGCGGCGGTATCGAAGTAGAGGTGCAGGCTGTGGTGGGCCATCTGGTAGACGGAGGCGGCGTAGGCCGCCAAGGCCCCCACGGCGATCAGGGTGTCCATGGTGAGGCTGCGGGCGGCAAGGGCCAACAGGCCGCGCCGGAGCATGGGCCAGCCGCTGAAGAAGATGACCGGCGTGGTCAGCACGAACAGCGCCAACGCCAGGGCGTCTTGTCCCGTGCTCTCCAGCTCCTGGAAAAAGCCGCCATAGAGGGCGAAGGAGAGCATCATCACGTTGGCCGAGAGGATGGCGGCGATGCCCAGCCTGAGCAACAGCGCCCGGCCGGCATCCGCCACCGGGTCGGTAAGGCTATGGAGCTGATAGCCGAGGCGGCCGATGCGCCGGCGGATCGCCTCCTGGCCGTCGATCAGGTGGGGGAGATAGCCAACATGGAGCAGGTCGGTAAAGAAGTCCACCCGGGCCGCCACGATGCCTGGAGTGCGCCGCAGCAGCTCGGCGATGACCCAGGCGCAGGAGGGGCACCACATGCCGGCGATGCGCAGGGTGATCTCCGTGGCATGGGGCTCTTGGCTCAAGTCCGTTGCTGCCGCGACCGCCTCGCCAGAGGGAGTGCCGGCAGCGATCACCCCCGCCTCCAGGCACTCCCGATAGAGTTCGCTCTGGCGGCCATCCCCAGGTGCCGCGGCACTGGCGTTCATGATCCGGAAGACATGCAGGCAGCCGCCACAGCAGAAGGAGTGGGTCTCGGCGCCCACGGTGAGTTGCTTGGGCCCTTTGCCCAGAGCGAGGCCACAGAAGTGGCAACCGGTATCGGGAAGGGGGGCGTCCGGCTGCCGGCGAGAAGCAAGGGGATGGCCGGCTGCCATTACTTTTCTGACGGAGGGGAGGTGGCGGGGGCCAGGGAGCGCAGGTAGCGGATGATGGCCCAGCGCTCCTTCTCGGCCACGGTGAGGGCCAGGGGGGGGTGGCGTTTGTAGCCCAGGGAGATCTTGACAAAGAGTTCGCCATCCCCCTGCCCCTGCACGGCAGGGGAACGCAGGTCAGTGGGCAGGGGGGCGAAACTCTGGCCCACGGTGCCGTTGCCGTCGGCCAAGGGGCCATGGCAGGGGGTGCAGAAATAGCCGTAGGCAATGTGGCCCTGCTCGGTAGTTGCCGCGCTTGCGGCCAGGGGATTGACCAAGGCGAGCGGGTCGGCGGTGCGCAGGGCCTCGACCCCGCCGTCCACCGGCACCGTATGCAGAGGCATGGCGGGCATCTTCTTGCCGTAGGTGTTGACCGCCTCGTCATCGGTCATGCGGGCGTAGTCGCAGCCGTTGATGGTCGGCAGCAGGGCGGCCAAGGCCATGAGGGCGGTCAACGGGAGCTGGCGGCGAAATCGACGGACGGAAAGGTTCACGGCTGCTGCTCCCGGGCTTGTTTGCTTGGCGTGGGCGCCTGGCCCCTGACGTGCTGGGGGGTCAGCTCCGCCTGTTCATGGAGATAGGGAGAGGCCACCGTGGGCAACGGGCGTTGACCGGCGGTGGAGTATTGGGAGAGCCCTGGCACGTCGGGCACCACCCCGAACTCCCAGGCCGGCGGCCCTTTGCTGCCAACGGTGGTGAACAGAAAGAGCCCCCACAGCACAAAGCCCCCGGCCAGGGCCAGGACGATCAGCCAGTCGTTTATCCTGCCCCTGCTCTGGGGGGTATCCGGAGTCTGGGTCATGGTTTCCCTCCTCGGCTTGCCCTGTTCACGTGATGGCCCCGCCATAGATCCCCTGGACCACGGCATAGGCCAGCAGCCAGAGGATGGCGCCGACATAGATCAAGAGCAACAGCGGCGGCAAGGGCGGTGACGAGCCGTGGCTGCTGAACAACTCCTCTTCCGTCAAGGGTGCCTCCTCCCCCCGCCGCGGATAGCCGCGCCAGGCGACAAAGACCAAGAGCAGCGCCAGCAGGCCCAGGAACAAGGCCAGCACCATGTGTTGAAAATCCAGCAGGATGAAGTAGCGCATGCTCTCCTCTACTTGGCTAAGGCCAAAAATGCCGCCACCAGCAAGATCATGACGACTGCGGCGCCGATAATGATCAGCATGTAGACCTCAAGGGAGAGCCGGGCCGGGTCTCCCGGCGGTGCTGCCGGCGTCTGGCCGCACAGGGGCAGGTAGCGCAAGCGCTGCTGCTCGGCGAACTGGCCGCTGTGCGCCGCCCACACAAAGGAGATCAGGCTGACCAGCAGACTGATCACCACCAACCCCATCCAGCCGAGGACATAGCTCATGGCTCCTTACCTCCCGGGTGGATCACCGCGGAGGGGGTCTCATTGGCCGCTTCGATCCCACGGTTGCCGCGCCCGGCATCGCTCTCGCCGATGAAACGGACGGCGATGTAGTTGCCCACGTCCCAGATCTTGGCCGACTCCAGGTCCATCTTGAAGTAGGGCATGGCGGTGCCGGTGATGCCGTTCATGATCTGGTAGTAGAGGATGCCGCCGCTGATCCCCCGCCCCTTGAGCAGGGTGAAGTTCAAGGGCGGCGGATAGAGGTGGGGCTGGGCCTCGCCCATGCCGTCGCCCACCGGCCCGTGACAGCCGATGCAGTAACTCTGGTAGATGCGCTGGCCCCGCGCCAGGTCGGGCGCGGTGGTGGGGTAGGGGTTGGTCACCGTCTGCCAGCCCGGGGCCACCATCGCATGCAGCCAGCGGACATTGGCGTCCGGGCCGGCCTCGAAGGCCTTGATCGCCTGGGTCTTCCACTCCAGTTGCCGGGTGGTGCGGCCGTCGGCTTCGGTAAAGCCCAGGCCCTGGACATAGGCGGTCAAGGCCTTCAGCTTTTGTGGCCCGAGAAAGGCCCAGGAGGGCATCACCGATTCCGGCCGGGTGAAGCGCGGGTTGACGAAGTGGGCCACGTGCCAGTCATCGGGGTGCTCGCCCCCCTCTTGGGAGAGGTCGGGGCCGGTCCGTTCGGTGCCCAGCAGGTGAGGCTGGTCGGCGACGTAGTCACCGGAGCGGGCCACCCGCAAGGCCCCCACCCCCCAATCGATATTGCGGATGAATTGAGTGTGGCAGTAGGTGCAGCCGTTGTTGATGTAAATCAGGCGCCCCTCCTCCTCCAAGGGGGTGCGGGGGCGGAAGATCTCCGACGGCTGTTCGCTGATGGTCCGCCAGGGCAAGAGCACGGCGATGAACAGCACCGAGGTGAAGAGGATGAGGCTGCCGCCGATCACCAGGCGCGGGGACATGTTCATGGCCGCTCTCCTCCCTCGGTCGCGCCGAGCAGGCTTTGCCAGACATTGTACAGGCCGATGATTGCGCCGCCGACGATGAGCACGCCAATACTGGCCCTGAGCACCATGTAGACGTGGATCTCGGGGAGCATGCGGTATTCGGTCTCGCCGTTCAACCAGCCGGCACCCTGGATGAGGCCGGCGGCGGTGAGGACCATAAAGAAACCGACCATGCCCAGCAGCATCAGCCAGTACTGGACATCGGCCAAGCGGCTGCAATGCAGGGGCCGGCCGGTGATCCGGGGGAGGATGAGGTAGATGGCGCCCAGGGCGATGAAGCCGGAAAAGCCGAACACCCCCATGTGCGAATGGGCGATGGGCCAGTTGTTCAAGTGGGTGACCCGCTGGATGATGGGCAGGGCCTGCAGCGGCCCCTGGATGCAGGTCAGCAGGTACCAGACCAGACCGGCCATGATGAACTTGCCGCCCACCTCGCTGTGCACGTAGCCCAATCGGCCGCGCATGGTCAACCACAGGTTGACCAGCACGGTGAACACCGGAATAAACATGGCGATGCTGCCGGAGATGGCCACCACCTTCAGCCAGGTGGGGGCCGGGGTCTGCAGCAGGTGGTGGGTACCGATGTGGGTGTAGATCATCAGGATGGACCAGAAGCCGATGAGCGACAGGGAGTGGCTGTACAGGGGGGCGCGGCTGACCACGGGCACGGCCCAGTAGGCCACGGCCACGGCCAGGGGGGTGAGAAAGAGGCCAACGATGCCATGGCCGTAAAACCAGGCCAGGATGGCGTCCGGCATGCCGCTGATGGCGCCGGTGGCCGGGTTCCACATGGCGTTGCCGAAGAAGTAGATGAAGAAGGTGAACACCAGGCCGGCCAGGATATACCAGTTGGAGACGTAGAAGATCTGTTCCGTGCGCCGCATCGCGGTCCGCGTCAGGTTGACAAAGATCAGGGAGAGGGAGAGCAGCACCCCCACGTCCACCGGCCAGATCCATTCGGCGTACTCCCGGCCCTGGGAGTGGCCGCAGGCCAGGGTGGCGGTGCCGGCGATGATGGTGAGGTTCCACACGAGCAGGGCGAGTTTGCCCAAACGCTCACTGTAGAGTTCCGCCCGCACCAGGTGCGGCACCAGGTAGATGGCGGCGCCCAACAGGCCGCTGCCCACAAAGCCGAAGATCACCAGATTGGTGTGCATGGCCCGGGTGCGGCCAAAGACCAGCCAGGAGATGTTGCCCAGCAGCTCCGGCGCCGCCAGGTGGGTGGCGTCGATCAGGCCGACGCTGGTGCCGATGACGAACCACAGGGCGGAGCTGAGGAAAAAGCCCTTGACCGTGCCGTATGGTGCGCTGATGAGGGTGCGTAGGTTCATGATGGTGTCTTTTGTTAATGTGGCTACAAACAATTCTCAGCGGTTTTTGGGGTAGGAGCGTCGTCCACGGCGCGATTCAGGCTTGATCGCGCCGTGG
>OBOI01000415.1_pt1 | contig 15307 bp, 6 predicted proteins | sample 1670151 | NCBI WGS metagenome assembly OBOI01 (sample SAMEA104232303, study PRJEB22302) | sediment metagenome | biome: forest; feature: aquifer; material: sediment | place: USA | collected 2011-08-07 | depth 0.01 m | reverse complement strand
AAGTATGGCAGCACCATGTTCACATCGACGGACATGACCGTACCTGATCCATGGACCACGTTGACCAACACGGTGCCGATCTTCCCGGCCCAGACCGCCAATAGTGTCACCACACCTGGCGCGGATAACGTGAAAGTGACGTCAGCCACCTGGGATGGGACCAACATCGTGGTCACCGCGACCAATACCGATGGTTGTAGCGCCTTGACGGCGACCTATAATGGCAATAATCTGGCCTTCAGTGGTACTGGGACCTGTACGGCGACCTTTACCGCTTCGGTTGTGTATAGCAGTGCCGTTCCCAATCTGGACGTCACCACCACAAACGTTGACGGCGCCAACGTCATGGGATACCGGATCAAGGATCAGACCATTGCCACCGGTGCCCATAGCGAAGGTGACGGCACCTTTACCTGGGTTGATAACTGTGAAAGCTGTCATGGTACGATCAGCAGCAGCATTGCGGCACCCCAGGGGGAGATCATTGCCGGAATTCATAGCGGAAATTGTGGCACCTGTCATCAGGGTGGTGTAGGCGGAGCGGCGTTGATTGGTTCGGCCAGCCAAGCGACACTGGGTGCCAAGCCCCATGTCTGCACCGAGTGTCACGTGGGTTACTTTACCAACCACTTGCTCCATAATAGCGCAACTCACGATGTGTCGATGCGCGGCACGGACCTGTCAGGGACCGCGGCCTGTAATACCTGCCACCGTCGTGGTGGCACCACGACGGGTAACGCCTTGTTTGCCAATACCTGGAGTGGCACCGACGGCATCCTGGCCTTGCATCAGATAGGCTGCACCGAGTGCCATGGGTCGACCCGAACCACCAATGTGGGGGGATCGTATACCTCGGTTCAGAACGTGATCATGACTGGGACCACGGTGGGCTGTCTGGATTGTCATGCTGATCGCTCCATCGGTCATGGCAGCCATAATGCAACAGACTTTGTCTGGGCCGGCACCTGTAATAACTGCCATACCGGAACCAACATCGTCGTCGATGTCCATAATAATCTGTGTGGTGCTTGTCATGTCAACGCGGCAGGCGGTGGTACCCGTCGCGCGGGAGCGGATGGCAGTGCGCTGCTTGGTGATGTCTCCGGTCTGAAGCGGCTGGCCACCTGTCTGACCTGCCATCCGGTAGCGACTTATCCGACCGGCGGGATTCATCACGATACCCCGAACGCCCTTAGCGGCAACTGCACCTTCTGCCATACCGGTACAACGTATGGAGGCAACCACACCGCGCTGGTGGCAACAGACACCAACTGCTCCACCTGTCACACCGCCACGGCTGGGACAACGACCGGCGTGCCGGTGAGTGGGGCCGATAATAAGGTCCATGATGCTTGCACCACCTGTCATGCCAGCAGTGGTAGCTTGTTGGCGGCGTATGGTAAGGCTGTCGCCATGCCGGCCGGCGGCAGCGCCAGCAATGACGGCGGCGGCAACTGTACTGCCTGCCACGGCGCGTATTTCGCCAGCCATGTCAACGCCAGTCATCTGACGAGGGTGTCAGGTTCCGCGAGTTGCAATTCCTGCCACTCGACGGCGAGCATCGTTGGCACGGCCACCGGAATTCCGGTGGACCCGGCCAACAATAAGGTCCATGACGCCTGCTCGACCTGTCACAACACCAACGGTACGCTCATGGCGGCCTACGGCAAGGCCTCGGCCATGCCCGCCGGCGGTGGTGCTTGCGAGGCCTGCCATGGCAGCTATTTCAGCGGCCATTCTCATACACACAGCATGACCACGGTCTCCTTGTGCATCAGCTGCCATACGACGGCAACCACGGCCCCGTATACGCTAACCGGTCAGACCCATGCCCGCCTTGGTTGCGTAACATGTCATAGCGCGACCAACGGACTGTTGACTGGTAGTGCCAGCGGCAAAGCGGCCGGTGCGAGCTGCACGACCTGCCATAGCGCTTACTTCAACGCCCATGTCCATAGTCATACCACCACGGTGAAAGTGAACACCGCGACAACACCGGCCACCTCGAATTGCATCGGTTGCCACACGGCTACCGCCGGGCCGTTCGTAGGTAGTGGTCAGGTGCATGCAACCTTGGCGTGCCAGACCTGTCACAGTGCAACGAACGGGGCACTCATCGGGAGTGCCAGCGGTAAAACGAGTGGTGGCGAGTGTGTCACCTGTCACGTCAGTTATTTCAATGGCCACACCCAGCATACCAGCACCACTCATGCGGTGTTGATGCGCGGGACGGATCTATCCAATGCCGCGTCCTGCAATACCTGTCATCGGAGAGGCGGAACGAGCACCACCAACCCGCTGTTCACCAATGCCTGGGGAGGCGCCGATGGCATTTATGCCCTGCATCAGCTAGGCTGCACCGAATGTCACGACTCGACACGGACCATCAATGTCGGAGCAAGCTACACCTCGGTGAACAATGTCATCATGACTGCCAGCGCTCCGGGTTGTCTTGACTGCCATGCCGATAGAACCATTAATCATGGTACCCACAATGCGGCTGATTTTGTATGGGCTGGCACTTGCAATACCTGCCATACCGGTACCAACATCATCGCTGAAGTACACAATTCGAGTTGCGGACTCTGCCATGCAAACGCTGCTGGTGGAGGGGCAAGGCGGGCTGGAACCGATGGTAGTGCGCTGTTGGGTGATGCCTCCGGGCTGGGTCGTAGTGCGACCTGCCAGACCTGCCATCCCGCGGCAACCTATCCGACCGGGGGCATTCATCATGACACCTCGCCGGCCGCTAACAACAATTGTACCACCTGTCATACGGCAGCTAACCACACCAGCATGATTCAAGCGACTTTACCTTGTGTCAACTGCCACACCGCGACCGCCGGCACAACCAGCGGAGCCCCGGTCAGCCTGACTGATAGCCGGGTGCATGACGCCTGTCTGACCTGCCATCAATTCAATGCTATTACCAAGGCGGGTGAATTGCGGCCTGCCTACGGCCGTGCCCAGGCCATGCCAGCCGGAACGGCGGCCAAGAATGATGGTGGTGGAGCTTGTACCATCTGTCATACGGCATCCACGGCCAGTACCCATCATACGAGCAATGCCCACGCCTTGATCGGCGAGTGTGAGTTCTGCCATCCGGATCCGCGTAACGACGCCGCTGCCGGCTTTGAAGAGACGGTATCGGTGCCCAATCCCATTCCTACCCACCTGCCTTGCGAGGAGTGTCATGTAACCCCGAAGGGCAGTACCGCCGGCTGGGCTGGGAGTCAGATGACCATCTATGCTTACAACGAGGGCGGGACCCACTCCACCACCGATTACTCATCTGACTTTACCCGGACCACTGCCCATAGCGGAGGCCACGTAATCGCCAACACGGTTGGTCGGATCAATAACTGGGGCATCTGTTTCAGTTGTCATGGCAGCACTGCTGTCGCTGTTAATCAGTTCCATGCCAAGCCGACGGCGATCACTGCCACTAATCTCTCTTGCGGCACAACCGGCACCTCGGCCTTTGCCCCGGGTCGGGAAGCTCGGAATACGATTGGCAACTTCGACTTCTTCGCCTCCAGCTTCCGCCCTGCCAGTACCAGACCGGGTGGCAGCGGTTCCTGCAGACAGCCTACTGATTGGTCCGCTGCGGTGAAGTATGGCAGCACGGTCAATACCGCATCGGATCTGATTGTCCCTGATCCGTGGAGCACATTGACCAACACCATCCCTGTATTCCCTGAGCAAACCCCGCTGACCGCGACAACTCAGTCGGCAGACAATGTTCAGGTGCTCAGCGCGACCTGGAACACCACCAATATTGTGGTGACCGCAACCAACACTGATGGCTGTGCTGCCTTGACCGCGACTTACAACGGCAACAACCAGAGCTTCACCGGCAGCGGCACCTGTACCGCAACCTTTGGTGCAGGCGTGGTCTACAGCAGTTCGGTACCGACGTTGAATGTCACGACCAGTAACAGCACCGGAGTCAATGTCATCGGCTACCCCATTACCGATGCATCCGTATTCACGGGTCACAACGACAGTGATGGGCGCATGACCTGGACCGGGGCAAGTGCCTGCCAGGCATGTCATGGCGCTGGTAGCCCCAGCACCGCGGCCCCCAAGGGCGCCATTGTTGCTGGGGTCCATGCGGGCAACTGCGGCTTCTGTCATCAGGGAGGCGTCGGTGGCGCGGCCTTGATCGGTTCGGCCACCAACGCCTCCGGGGTCAAACCATACGCCTGCACGGCCTGCCATGTCACCTATTTTGACGGCCATGCCCATGGCACTGGCGCCACCCACGCGGTGCTGCAACGCACAACCGATAAGGCTGGCACCTCCTCATGCAATACCTGTCATCGCCGGGGAGGGACGACTTCCGCCAATCCGCTGTTCACCAACGCCTGGTCCGGGACTGACGGCATCATGGCCCTGCATCAACTGGGATGTGGCGAGTGTCATGATTCAACCAGGACGACCAATGTTGGAGTCAGTTATACCTCGGTGAACGATGTGATCATGACTGGGACGACGGTAGGTTGCCTCGACTGTCATGCCGACCGTGCGGTCTCCCATGCCGGCCACAGTCCGACTGACTTTGTTAGGGATGCATCCTGTAATACCACCTGTCACCCCGGCGCTGACATTGTCGCCAATGTGCATAAGGGTACCTGTGCGGCATGTCATGTAAATCCGGGCGGCGGTGGCACCAGAGTGGCCGGCACCGACGGCAGCGCCCTGCTCGGTGATGCCTCCGGGCTGCATAAGTTGGCAACCTGTCTGACCTGTCATCCGACTGCAACCTATCCGACTGGTGGCATCCATCATGATACACCGACTGCCGCCACGAACAACTGTACCACTTGCCATGGGGCGGTGAGTCACAGCACCATGGTCAATGGTACGGGGACAACCTGTATTAGCTGCCACACGGCCACCGCCGGCACGGCTTCAGGCGCTCCGATCAGCATGGCCGATGGCAAGGTCCATGACGCCTGCCGCACCTGCCACACCTTTGACGCCAACATGAAGGGAGTGCTGGTTGCGGCGACGGGAAATCGTGGCGTGACCGCGATGCCTGTGGGCGGCACCGGCACCAACGACGGCGGCGGCCTATGCATGGTCTGCCATACGGCATCCGGCGCCAGCATCCATCACGGCAATGCCCATGCCTTGGTCGGTCAGTGCGAATACTGTCATACCGATCCGCGTAACTTGGCCGGCGGCACCACCTTCCAGGAGACGGTCTCAGTGCCCAATCCAATTCCTACCCACCTGCCCTGTGAAGAGTGTCACGTAACACCGAAGCGTGGGGCAACGGTGAATGGCTGGACGGCAACCTCGGGTCAAATGACGATCTATGCCTACAGCGAGGGTGGCACCCACTCGACCACTGACTATTCATCCGACTTCACCCGGACGGTTGCCCACAGTGGCGGTCATGTCATCGGCAACACGGTGGGTAAGATCAACAACTGGGGCATTTGCTTCAGCTGTCATGGAGGTACGGCAGTGGCGGTCAATCACTTCCATGCCAAGCCTACGGCCATAACTGCTACCAACTTGTCCTGCGGCACCACCGGCACCTCGGCATTCGCCCCTGGCCGCGAGGCGAGGAACACCATCGGCAACTTCGATTTCTTCGCCTCAAGCTTCCGACCAGCCAGCACCCGTCCCGGCGGCAGCGGTTCCTGTAGGCAGCCCACAGACTGGACAGATTCGGTGAAGTACGGCAGCACGATGTTTACACCTACTGACACAGCTGTCCCTGATCCGTGGAGTACGGCGACCAATACCCTGCCGTTATTCCCGAATCAGACCGCGATCACCACGACAACCCCGTCAGCGGATAATGTCAAGGTGACCAGCGCCATCTGGAACGGCACCAATATTGTGGTGACGGCGACCAACACCAGCGGTTGTGCCGCCTTGACTGCGGTGTACAACGGCAACAACCAGGCCTTTGGCGGGACCACGACCTGTACCGCAACCTTCGCAACCGGAGTGCCCTACAACAGTTCCTTCCCGACCCTGAATGTGACGACCTCAAATACGGAAGGCCTCGGCGTAACCGGATATCGGATCACGACGCCCTAATCATTAACCTGCAACAGCGGTAAACAGGAAAAGCCCACCTCGGTGGGCTTTTCCTGTTTTTGGTGGTTGGGCGGTTGATCTGTCCAGCGCTCGCAAGGCGATGGATAACACCCCTAAAGAAGTCTGTGGTTACGTTCCTTTTTTCTGTGGGAAATAATTTTCCTTCGATTACATTGGCGGCATGAGCAAACAGACCATCCCCCATTACCCGCGTGTTCATCTCGCGGCCCTCTTCCTGCTGACCATCGGCTTGTACGTCCAGGTCGCCACCTTCGATTTTACTAATTATGATGACCATTTTTTTGTCACCGAGAACCTGACGGTGCAGCAGGGGATAACCTTGCACACGCTAGCCTGGGCCTGGACCGATCTCAGCCAGGGGGCGTGGCAGCCTATGACCTGGTTCTCCCATCTCCTGGACTGTCAGCTCTTTGGCCTGGCCCCGGCCGGACATCATCTGGTTAGTGCCCTGATCCATGCCGCCAACAGTGTATTGCTGGCATGGGTGCTGATCCTCTACACCGGAGCGCTGTGGCGGAGCTGTCTGGTGGCCGCCCTGTTTGCCGTTCATCCCCTGCATGTGGAATCCGTCGCCTGGATTGCCGAACGGCGTGATGTGCTCAGCGGCTTCTGGTTTCTGCTCACCCTGTGGCGGTATTGGTATTGGTGCCGCAGCCGTCGGTGGCGGGATGCCTTGCTGCTGGGAGTGTGTTTCGCGGGCGGTCTGCTGTCGAAGCCCATCGTGGTTACCCTGCCGTTGGTCTTGCTGTTGCTCGACATCTGGCCCCTGGAGCGGTTGCCGGTGTCGGTCGTATCTCACCCTTGGCGCCACTGGCACAGGCTCTGGCCGTTATTGCTTGAGAAAAGCCCTCTGCTGGCGATGGCCATTCTCTCTGGGGTTGCCACCATTGTTGCCGAAGAGGGGCAGGGGAACCTGGGGACCCTTGACTCCTACCCGATGGCCTTCCGCCTTGCCAATGCCGTGCTCTCCTATGTCCGTTATCTCGGCAAGACCCTTTGGCCCGCCACCTTGCTCCCCTTTTATCCGTACGTTGAGATCCCGGCCTGGCAGGTCGTCTCGGCCCTTATCCTGCTGACGGCGATTACCCTCTTTTGCCTCCGCCACCGCAAAACGCATCCCTATCTGCTCTGCGGCTGGCTGTGGTATGTGGTGACGCTCTTGCCGGTGATCGGTATCATCCAGCAGGGTGAGTTCTCCATAGCCGATCGCTACACCTATCTGCCGCTGATAGGGCTCTTCATCGCCCTGGTCTGGGGAGGAGATCGCGTCTTACAGGTCAGATGGTGGCGGCGGCAGTGGACGGTTGCCTTTATCGCCTCTCTCCTCGTCGGACTGAGTGCGCTCACGGTCAGGCAGGCCTCGTTCTGGCGTGATACCCCGACCCTCTTTCTCCATACCCTGGATGAGGCACCGGACAATTTTAAGGCCATGCTGCAGATGGGGGCCTATTACCGGGATCAGGGGGATCTGGATCAGGCCCGGGGCTACTTTTTACGGGTGCTCAAGCAGTTGCCGAAAAATCGCGAGGCGGTGAGCAACCTGGGCGATGTCTACGATAAGATGGGTCGTTTCGCTGAGGCCGAACTCTATTTTCAACAGGCGCTGACCATTGATCCTGGCTATGTCCAGGTCTATATCAATCTTGGGGTGCTCCAGGCTAGACAGGGAAAGATGCCCGAGGCGGTGCGGAATTTCGAGAAGGCCCTCTCCCTGCGTCCTGATGACATCAAGGTGCGCATCAATCTCGGAGGGGCACTGTACCTGCAAGGCCAATTGACGCCTGCCTATGAGCAGTTCGCCCTGGCAGTCAGTGCCGACCCTGGGTCAGCCGATGCCCATAATGGCCTGGGGATGGTGCTGCTGGCCCAGGGGCACTACCCAGAGGCTGTCCGGCGCTTTCAACAGGCGCTGCGCATCAACCCCTCCTTCCAACGGGCCCAAGAGAATCTGGCGACAGCTTCGGCCAAGCTCCGGGGGGAGCAGCCATGAGCATAGAGGCTGCTGTGTGATGAGGATCGTACCGACGGAACGGCAGACAACGGTGGTGATCTCTCTGTTGCTGGTATGGGCTTCGTTGGCGGTCTATGGGCAGACCACCGGCTTCGAGTTCATCAACTATGACGATAACGCCCTGGTCTATGAAAACCCCACGGTGATCCAAGGGCTGACCCTTGAAAATCTGCGTTGGGCCTTTGCCACTATGCCGGAAGGGACCTGGCAGCCCCTGAGCTGGTTGTCGCACATGCTCGATTGTCAGCTCTTTGGACTGCATGCGGGCCGGCATCACCTGATCAATGTCCTCCTCCATGCCGCCAACTGCGTCCTCTTGTTTCTGGCCCTGCTCCGCCTGACCGGCGCGCGCTGGCGTTCGGCCCTGGTGGCGGCCCTGTTTGCCCTCCACCCCCAGCATGTCGAGTCCGTGGCCTGGGTGGCGGAGCGGAAGGACCTGCTCTGCGCTCTTGGCTGGTTTTCCACCATGTGGGCCTATGGCGTCTGGGTGGAGCGGCCAACCTGGCCGCGGTATGGGGTGATCATGGCCTGCTATGCCATTGGCCTGATGGCCAAGCCCATGGTGGTGACCCTGCCGGTAATCCTCCTGCTCCTGGACATCTGGCCCTTGGGCCGTTTGTCGTCTACGAGGGGATGGGTCGAGGGAGGCAAGAGGGTAGGCGCATTAGCCCTGGAAAAAGCGCCGCTGTTCTTGCTCTCCCTGGCGGCAAGTGTGATCACGGTCATGGCCGAGATGAAGATCGGCACTGTCGCTTCGCTGGCCCGTTTTTCCGTCCTCACCCGGTTGACCAACACCATCATCTCCTACGGCAGTTATCTGCTCAACACGGTGTGGCCGGCCCGGTTGGTGCCTTTTTATCTCTATCCCGACCACATCCCCTGGGGGCAGGTGGCCGTCTCTCTGGCTGCCCTGCTCCTCATCAGCGTGCTCTGTTTCCTGCTGGTCAAGAGGCATCCTTACCTGATCGTCGGTTGGGGGTGGTACCTCATCGTCCTGCTGCCGGTGATCGGACTGGTGCAGATGGGGCCTGTGCCCAGGGCTGACCGCTATATCTATCTCCCCCACATCGGTATCTTTATCATGGTGGCTTGGGGCAGCGCCGCCTTAGTCACCGCCTGGCGATGGCGGCCGTTGTGGGCATGGCTGCTCTCCGGGGTGGTGCTGTTGGCCTTGGCAACGGTCACCTGTCGTCAAACCGGGCTCTGGCGTGACAGCCAGACCCTTTTTGGCTATACCTTGGCCGTGGATCCGCTGAACTCCGAGGCCGCTATTCAGCTTGGGGATGTGTACCGGGCGAGTGGCGATTTGCAACAATCCCTAGATTATCTGCTGCTGGCGGTCCGGCTGGCCCCGTACAATCATGAGGCCGTTGGCTCCTTGGGGGATACCTATGAGCGGCTGGGGGAGCTGGATCAGGCGCGACGCTGTTATCTTGAGGCGATCCGGCTTGATCCGTCCTTCGTGATGGTGTATGACCATCTGGGGATCATCGGGGTCAAGCAGGGGGATTTGGAGTTGGCGAAGCAGAGTTTTGCCAAGTCGCTGGAGTATAGCCCGCGGGATGCCAAGGCCCTGACGAACTACGGCTTGGCCCTCTACCTGGATGACCAACTTGCGGCAGCAGAGGAATATTTTGCCAAGGCGGTTGCGGCGGATCCGAACACGGCCGACGCCTATAACGGGCTCGGGCTGGTGGCCCTCAAACAGGGACGGATCGAGGATGCGGTCAAGGCCTTGCAATCCGCCCTAGCGATCAAGCCCGACTTTGCGCACGCGCAAGAGAATTTGCAGAAGGCCCTGGATCTCGGGGCGCAGGGTACGCAGGGCTCGGCACGGTAGGCAGTGAGCCGACAGCGGAGGTCAGATGCCTCTTGCCGGCAGCGGGATGACATTGATGATGTTTTCGGTCTGGCGGTCATAGAGGACGGCGAGATTGGCCTGCCGGTAGACCAGGACGGCGTCGCCGCGGCGGGCGATGCCAAAGTCGGGGAGCCGCTCGGGGGCTGTGATCAGGAAGGCGGTTGGGGGCTCGTCTTGGGGGAGATAGGGAAATTGTGCCGCCGATCGCGCCAGGGTGGCGGTCTCGCGGGCCGTGCAGGTGGGGTTGGGCGTTGGGCTGTCCAGGCGCGCTTGGTCTCGGTGGTCCAACCAGGCGCTGTACAGCAACGGCAAGGCACCAACAAGCAACGCGCCAACAAGCGTCACCATCCTGGCGCGGGAGGAGGGGGGAGAGGGTGGCATGACAGGGCTGCGGAGTTTTCCGGATGGTGTCTGTTTTTCGTCCCGCACGGTGGCGGGGATCAATAGGTTTACGTTGACCAGAAAAGGAGTGTACCCGAGGTGAAGGCGGAACGCAAGGGGGCGCATGGGGGAGCAAGGGGGCGCGGCATCGCGGGAAGAGCGCAATGACCCGTAACCCTGATGAGCGGCTGGTTATCTGCCTGCCCACCTATAATGAGCAGGAAAATATTGAGGCCCTGGTCAGGGCCATCCATGGTGTCGTGCCCAGGGCGATGCTCCTCATCGTTGACGATGCCTCGCCTGACGGCACCGGACAGACGGCTGATCGCCTGGCAGGCGCGGATAGCCGGATTACTGTCCTCCATCGGACGGCCAAGGATGGACTTGGCCGCGCCTATGGCGAGGGGTTTCGTTATGCCCTTGACCGCTTGCAGGCCACGGTCATCGTGCAGATGGATGCCGATTTCTCCCATCCGCCGGCAAAGGTGCCGGAACTGATCAATCTGCTCGACGAATTCGACTTGGTGATCGGCTCGCGCTATGTCCCGGGTGGGGGCACGGCGCGCTGGAGTCTGTTGCGCAGGCTCATCAGCCGAGGGGGATCGCTCTATGCCCGGATGTTGCTGGGGGTGCCGATCCACGACCTGACCAGCGGCTTTAAGGCCTGGCGCGGCGAACTGCTGGCCCAGGTGATTGCGGAGCCAATCACTGCCGGCGGCTACGTCTTCCAGGTGGAAGCGAGCTTTAAGGCCACGCGTCTCGGGGCCCGGATCCGTGAGGTGCCCTTTGTCTTTGCCGACCGCGAGCTTGGCAGCAGCAAGATGTCACCGGCCATCGCCTTCGAGGCCTCCTGGCGCCTGGCCTTCCTGGCCTTGGCGGCACGCCGGCGTAAGGCTGGGAAGCGTAGCTGATGACGGGCGCCCGCCAGATCGGGCCATCCTCCCGCCGCGTCTTGCATCCCGGTCCTCGCCCCTTTCGTCTCGGAGCCATCCCGTAAGCACTGGACAGGCACGAATGAAGCAGGGCGGCGGAGCTAGGCGGGAGATGGATTAAGGCACCTGATTGCGGACAAAGACGGAGGCGAAGGGGTCGGCATAGGCCACCCGCCACTTCCCCTCCGCGGCGAGTTGGGAAAGGCGATTGAACAGGGTCTCCTTCTTGGTTGACCAGTAGACCATGGTGTAGGGGGATTCCTCGATATCCGTGGTGCCGTTTTCCAGGGAGAGGTATTGCTCGTAGGCGCTGTAGCCCGTGTCGTCGCGCCAGAAGGGCATTCGGCCGTCGATGGTCGGTTTGATGGCCGGGTAGTTCCAGATCAGCCAGCCACCATAGTCGTAGTCGGTGAGCAGCCGTTGGCCTGCGAGGTGACCTTGGAGGAAATCCGCGGACTGGGAGGTGCAGCCCAGGTGGCGGCAGTAGAGGTGCCAATCAAAGGCAAAGAGATGCTGCTTGGGGAGATGGATGGCCCCACCGTAGACATAGGCGCCCAGCAGCAGGGCGAGGGCTATGGCCCTGGCCATTGCCGGGCGTTGTGGCCGCAGCCGAGTGATCCACGGGGCGGCGATGGGCATGGAGATCAATACCAGCGGCCAGAAGTGGCGGCGCTGGTGCCAGGTGGCCACCACGAGGATGATGGTGGGCAGCAGGTAGTGGGCCTTGGCCAGCAGCTGCCCCTGACGGTAGAGGAGCAGGGCGTTGGCGGCCAAGATCACCCCCCAGAGCAGATAGGGCCACCACAGCCTGGCCTCAAGGTTGATCGGCTGCCATTCATTGACGTACTGTTGGAGATTGGTGCCGGCGTGGTGGGCGATTTCCCCATAGATGGCAAGGCCATGGGGGGTAACGAGGGTGGCCAGGGTCGCGGCCAGACCGACCGCTAGGACCCGCAGCAACTCCCGGCGCGGAAAGGCCATGGGCCTGCCGCGGCCCGCGGCCCGGATGCGCAGGAGATACGTCCCGCTCCAGCAGGCGTAGAGGCCGATGCCGACAATGAATTGGCCATGGAGGTTGGCCCAGAGGAGAAAGAGCGGGACCGCGAGGGGCAGCGAGGAGAGGGATCTTGTCTCCACTCGCTCCAGGAGCCGGAAGAGGAGGCCCATGCCCAGAAGCGAGATGAGTTGGCTACGAAAGGACTGCTCGATGATCGGGTTCAGCAGGTAGAGCAGGGGGGGGAAGAGGATCGCCTCTTCCCAGAAGGAGAGCCTCGCTGCCCGGGAAAAGCAGGCGAAGGTCAGGGTCATGATCGTTGCCGAGAGGAGAATGACCCCCGGGAAACCGAAGGCCTGAAAGACGGCGTAGAGCATGACATCGCTGCCCCAGGCGTGGTTGATGTACGGATAGCCCGGCATTTCGGCGGAAAAGGTGTTGCCCCGGGGCAGGGCGTGGTGCTGGGTAATGTATTCGCCGTACTTCAGGTGCCAGCCCAAGTCGGGATCCAGGGGGTGGGCGAGGGAGAGGGTGAACACCACCACCAAGGGCATGATGGCCAGGAATTGTACCGCCCAGGGGCGGCTCTCTTCCTCTCCGGTCCTGGCTAGGTCGTGGCGTGATACGGATGTGTTTAGGGTCATGGTCAGTCGGTTGGTTGTCGTTGCGGATTCACCGCCGCACCCAAAGGGCCAGGTTGCCCTTGTGCTGCCGGAGGGGAACAGGCGTCCGGAGGTGATCTCGGGGGGTCCTTCTGTGTGGATAGCCCGACCGGTAAGGAATGTCAATTTTTTAAACGGGACCAAGGACGATGGCGACAGGGAGCAGCGCGGTCAACACCAGGAAGTGGCGAGCGGCCGTCTATAAGGCCGCCCCCTTCGTTTTCGGGCTGGCCGTGGTAGGATTTTTTTATTTTTATCACCTCGGCACCCCTCTCCTCTGGGGGGACGAAGCGGATACCGGCGTTTTTGCAAATAATGTTTTGCAGTACGGGTACCCGTACTGTTATGACGGCAGAAATCTGACCTTCTATGGCGGGGGGATAGTTCACAGCAAAAAACTGATCAACGTCCTGGTCTCATGGTTTCCGTTTTATGTTGGGGCGTTGTCCGTGCAGCTCTTTGGGCAGAGCGCGTTTGGGCTCAGGGCCCTGTTTGTGGTGTTTGCTACCTTGTCCTTTTTGCCGTTGTATGGGATTTTAAAGAAAAATTACTATAACCCGTTGCTCCTCTCCATCCTCTTCCTGCTGACCCCTCAAGTGCTGCTGTTTCAAAGAAATGCCCGCTACTATCCCATCTTGATATTTTCTTATGTCGCCTTGCTATACTACTTGTCCACGGACTATCAAACGAAAACAAAAGATTTTGTCGTCGGCGCCCTCTGTTTTACGCTGCTGTTTCACACCCATCAATTTTCCGCAATGACAGCCTCATGCGCTTTTTTCCTCTATCTGCTCATCACCAGGTCTCTCCAAAAAAATAGAATAAAATTATCCGCATGCCTTTTTGGCATAGCCACGTTGGTGGCATGGTCTTGGACACATGGAGAAAAATTTGCGCGGCAGCCACTGGTTATTGACATGGCCAAAGACGATTTTTGGGGTTGGGTCGGGGTGTCAGGCCATAATATCCTCTACTACATCATCGATCTTGATCTGGTGAATTCCTTACCCATCATCTTGATCATGGGGCTGGCAATCTGTGGTTGGATAAAACACGGAACAAACTATCTGCGTCTGTTGTTTGCCGACCCTGTCGTGCTGTTTCTGTGCGTACATCTCATTATCCATGTGACCTTGTCCGCCGCGACGTTTGGGCTTGAGACGGAGGCTAATTACTCGATATTGCGCTATATGCCGCACATGGTGCTGGGTGGTTATTTGCTTCTCGCAAGGTTGATCCAGATCGTATCCGGTTCGAAAGAGATGGCCTTGTGTCTGGTGGTGTGCGCCATCGTTTCCAACATCTTTACCCTGTCATACTGGAGTCACCCCCGTGCCTCGCACCCTCCAGTGTCATGGTGGGGGCGGGTGTATGCGGAAATTCTGTTTCCTCCCCAAGATTCATGGCAAACGATTCTGTCCCATGTGAAGAGCCATAAACAGGATGCCAGCGGCAATGAGGTGATTATGATATTTCCTGATTACCTCAATGAGCTGTTCATTTTTTACTTGGGCAGCGATTATTTGATCAAGCCTCCGGTCGAAGCGGGCTCGGATAAGGAAAAGAGCATCATCGCCATCATCGGGGAGAGTGCCATGCAGGCCTTGCAGCAGGCGCCCTCATGGGTGATCAGCTTCTTCCCCTTTGATGAGTACCCGGCCCAGTATACGGCGGAATCGTTGCCATTTTACCGGCAGACCCCGGATGCGACCCGTCCGGAGTTGACGCGACACTACTTTTACGACCAAGATAATCCGCAGTATGTGTATCTGTATCACTGAGGGGGGCGGGTTACTCTTCATGGGGCGCTAACGCAGGTCATGGCGATGACCACGAGAGGGCCGTACCCCTGGAAACAGCAAGGAGCAGAGGCGTGTGAACAATCAGCAACCTGAATGGATGCGGCAGCTAGGGCGTCTGTTGCCGCTGGCCGCCGTAGTTGCGGTGTACTTCCGCAGTTGCGGCTATGAGTTCATCAATTACGATGACAATATCCATGTCTATGCCAATCCCCTGCTTGCGGAGCTGACCCCCAAGACCTTCTTTCGTCTATGGACCGAGCCCTATGAAGGGCTCTATGTCCCCCTCACTTACACCCTGTGGGCCTTACTGACCAAGCTCTCCGCCCTCTTGCCCCTGGCCGGGCAGCAGTTTAATCCCCACCTCTTCCACACCGCCAACGTCCTGGTCCACGGGCTGAATACCCTGCTGGTGGCGGCCCTGTTGCGCCGGCTGCTGCGCCATGAAGGGGCCGCTATTGCCGGGGCCTTGCTCTTTGCCTTGCACCCCGTGCAGGTGGAGGCGGTGGCCTGGGTGACCTGCATGAGGGACCTGCTCTGTGGTCTCTTCTCGCTCTTGGCCCTGTGGAATTTTGTCCTCTTTGCC
>OBOI01000414.1_pt1 | contig 15320 bp, 14 predicted proteins | sample 1670151 | NCBI WGS metagenome assembly OBOI01 (sample SAMEA104232303, study PRJEB22302) | sediment metagenome | biome: forest; feature: aquifer; material: sediment | place: USA | collected 2011-08-07 | depth 0.01 m | reverse complement strand
TCAACCCCAAATCCACCATGAAGGGGGAGTACATGCTGGAGAGCATATACTCCCCGCTCCTGATGAGGACGATAAAGCCGAGGATGGCGCCGATCCCCGGCCGGTCCATGAAGGAGAGAAATGCCTTGCCGTAATAGCTCTCCGGGTTATCCCGCAGCAGGCGGTGGAGGCGATGGCGCATGGCCCAGAGGAGGATCAAGCCGGCAAACAGGGCAATGGTAATCATGGCTGGGGCTCGTTTGGCCACGGCTGCCCCATAGGGGCTCTGGCCGAGGAGCCGACCGCCGATGACGAGGAGCGCGGCCATGCCGATCTTGCCATAGTGCTTACTGAACAAGGTCCGTGATGGCCTGGGGATGGGGCGTTGCTGCACCTCGCTGCGCGGCAACCAAGCCCAGTGGAGACAGAGGAGCACGGCCATGAGGATGGTCGCCGCGGCAAAGGCCATGGGCCACCCCGCCACCGCGCCCAGGGTGACGATCACGCCGGTGCCGGTCATCATGGCGATGCGATAGGCCATCACCCGCAAGCCGAGATATTTGGCCTGTTCCGCCTCGCTGAGCGCCTCCATGTAAAAGCCGTCGATGGCGATGTCATGGGTGGCGGCGATGAAACTGCCGACAAAGAACAGGGTGACGATGACGGTGGTGGCGTTGGTCAAGGGGGAGAAGAGGGCGGCCAAGAGGATAATGAGGCACAATAGGGCCTCCGAGCCCAACAACCATTGGCGCTTGGTGGCATAGGCATCCACCTGTGGTCCCCACAGAAACTTGAGGACCCAGGCCAGACCGAAGACCGAGGTGACGCCCAGGGCCTCCAGGCTCATCCCCCGGTCGCGGAAGAAGAGGGAGGAGACGGTGCGGATGATGGTGTAGGGGAACCCTTCGGCAAAGTAGGTGGAAAAGGTCCACAGGTATCGGGTGAATTTTTGCTTCGTAGGCGCAGCCGTCGGCATGGAGGGGACCTTTTTCACATCCGTATTTGAAAAACAGTGGCCAAAAAAACGAATTTTTGCGACCATGAAGGAGATTACTATCCGGTGTAGCGGAAACGAGAAACGCGACTACTGAGGTCCATGGGCTGTAGGTGTTTTAGACGGTTGGCATCCGCCTACCCCCTAGCCCGCCTAATGCGTTACAGAGAAACCATAACAGGAGGATGAGATGGCCAGACACATTTTGATTGTTGAGGAGTCAGGCATGATGCGCCGAGTCCTACAGGCCAGGATTCTATCCACGATTGACGATGCGGTGATCTCCGAGGCCAGCGGCATTGCTCAGGCGACCCAGATCATGGATACCAGCACGGTGCATCTCATCCTCTACAGTTGGGATATCCAAGATGAGATGGGGCTGCAATTTTGTAAGGAGAGCGAGGAGGGCAGAAATGGCGCCCCGACCCCCTTCCTCTTTCTGATCAACGATAAGGAAGAGCATGTGGCCATGGCCGCCGATCTGGTGGGCAACTCGTACCTGGTCATGCCCTGCACGGCGGAGGCAGTGGCCAGCGCCATCGATCGGGTGTGCAGCCCGGTCAAACTCAGGCAGACCAAGCGCTACAGCATCAGCGATACCCGGGCCATCATTGCGCAGCGTCAGGTCCAGGTGGAGGCCCAGGTCATGAACCTCAGTGCCGGTGGATCCCTCTGCGAGTTCGAGTTGGACCCGAACCTCAATGGCGCCTTTCCCATGACCATGTCGGTTCAATTTAGCGGTGATGACGGGCAGGAGACGGTCTCGGACCTTACCGTGGTGGCGACCAATATGCTCGTGATCACGCGGCATGGCGACCAAACCCCCAAGCGCATCCGCATGGGGCTCAAATTTGTCCACCTCCCTGATGCCGCGCGGGATACCTTTGCCCGGGCCTTTGCCCAAGCGGAAGAGGCGTGAGGAACAGGTTGGCGCGGTAAGGCGCAAGGGGAGTCCATCGCCGGCAATCCCCTATAGCCTGCTACTCTTTCGCCTTCCGCTCCACCATGGCCATGGCGGCTTGGCTGATGGCCGGGGCGTCGATGCCGGCCAAGTGGCGCAGGGTCTCCTGGGGCCCTTGTTCCACAAAGCTGTCGGGCAGCCCGAGGAGCCGGACCTTCACCGTGAGCTCAGGCTCGCTGCTCATGAGTTCCAAAACCGCGCTGCCAAAACCACCCTTCTTGACATTTTCTTCAATGGTGATCACCCGTCCGCACTTCGCGGCCCAGGTCAGGATTAGCTCCCGGTCCAAGGGGGCGACGAAACGCGGGTTGATCACCGCCGCGCTGATGCCGATTTTTTCCAGGTCTTCCGCCGCCTTCATGGCCTCGTGCAGGCGATTGCCTACTGCCAACAGCAGCACATCCCCCCCCTCCCGCAGCAGCTCTCCCTTGCCGATCTCAATCGCCCGCGGTTCGTGATCGATGTGCACCCCGAGCCCCTGGCCACGCGGGTAACGGATGGCCACTGGCCCAGGGTGGAGGATGGCGGTGTAGAGCATCTGGCACAGCTCGTTCTCGTCCTTGGGTGCCATGACCACCATGTTGGGAATCATGCGCAGGAAGGAGAGGTCGAAGACCCCGTGGTGAGTGGGGCCATCGTCGCCTACCAGCCCTGCCCGATCGAGGATAAAGGTCACCCCGAGGTTGGGGAGACAGACATCGTGGATCAGCTGGTCCAGGGAGCGTTGCAGAAAGGTGGAGTAGATGGCCACCACCGGGTGGATCCCCTCGGTGGCCAGCCCGGCGGCAAAGGTGACGGCGTGGGGCTCGGCAATGCCCACGTCGAAGAAGCGCTCCGGAAAGCGCTTGGCAAAGGCGGTGAGTCCGGTGCCGGCCGGCATGGCGGCGGTGATGGCCACCACCTTCTGGTTGGCGGCGGCGATCTGGCACAGGGTATCGCCAAAGATGGCGGTGTAGGAGGGCGGCCCCGGAGGCGGGGGGGTGGGCTTGCCGGTGGCCAGGTCAAATGGCCCCAGGCCATGGTAGTCGTCGGGCCGCGCCTCTGCCGGTTTGTACCCCTTGCCCTTGCTGGTGATGACGTGGATCAGGGTGGGGCCGCTGGAGAAGTCGTTGACATTGCGCAGGGTGGCCACCAGGGCCTCCAGGTCGTGGCCGGGGATCGGTCCGATGTAGTCGAACTTCAAGGCCTCGAACAGCATGCCCGGGGTGAAGAAGCCCTTGAAACTCCCCTCGCTCTTCTTCAGGACCTGGAGGATATTCTCCCCCACATGGGAGAAGGATTTCAAAAAGTGCTCCATCTCCTTGCGCAGCTTGGTGACCGTGGCGCCGGTCATCTTGCGGCTTAGGAAGCTGGAGAGGGCCCCGACATTGGGGGAGATGGACATCTCGTTGTCGTTTAAGATAACGATCAAGTCTCGGCCCAGGTGGCCGGCCTGATTCAAGGCCTCAAAGGCCATGCCGCCGGTCATGGAGCCGTCGCCGATCACCGAGATTACCTTGTGGGGGCAGCGCTGCAGGGCCTTGGCGCAGGCAATGCCCAGGCCGGCGGAGATGGAGGTGCTGCTGTGGCCGGTATCAAAGGTGTCGTAGGGGCTCTCGCTCCGTTTGGGAAAGCCGCTCAACCCCTTGTACTGGCGGATGGTCTTGAACTGCTGCCGCCGTCCGGTCAAGAGCTTATGGGCATAGCACTGGTGACCCACATCCCAGATGAGTTTGTCCTCCGGGGTGTTGAAGACATAGTGGATGGCCAGGGTCAGTTCCACCACCCCCAACGAGGGGGCCAGATGGCCGCCGACCTTGGCCACGGTCTCGATGATCTCCTTGCGGAGCTCGGCGGCCAACTCGGGGAGCCGCTCCGCGGGGAGCCGTTTGAGATCGGCGGGTGAATCGATGGTCGAGAGCAGGGTAGGGGGTAGAGTCATGGTTGCTTTGCTTTCCTTGTCCAACGAGGGGGTGGCCTCGGCGCTTAGTGGGTGCGGCTGTAAATGTAGCGGGCCAGTTCCCGTAACGGGTCGGCGGCCTGATCGAAGATGGAGAGGCACTCAATGGCGGCCTGCACGGTCTCCCGGGCCTTGCTTCGGGTCTCTTCCACCCCGAAAAAGGCGGGGTAGGTGGCCTTGCTGTGTTTGGCGTCGGCCCCGGAGGCCTTGCCCAGTTGTTCGGTGGTCCCCAGGACATCCAGCAGGTCGTCGACGATCTGGAAGGCCAGGCCGATGTGGTTGCCGTAGGCGGTCAGGGCCTGGAATTGGGCCTCGCTGGCCCGGCCGAGGATGGCGCCGGTCTGCACCGAGGCGGTGATCAGCGCCCCGGTCTTGCAACGGTGGATCATCTGTAGGGCTTGCAGCGAGATGGCCTGCTCCTCGGCGGCCATGTCCAGGGCCTGACCACCCACCATGCCCTGGGAGCCGATGGCCTGGGCAACGAGCTGGATGATGCGCAGCTGCTCCGTGGGCAACAGCAGGTCGCCCAGCTCCGGGCGGCTTAGGAGTTCAAAGGCAAAGGTCAACAGGCCATCGCCGGCCAGGATGGCGCCGGCCTCGCCATAGATCATGTGGTTGGTGGGCTTGCCGCGCCTGAGGGCGTCGTCATCCATGGCCGGCAGGTCGTCATGGATCAGGGAGTAGGTGTGGATGCACTCCAGGGCGCAGACCAGGGGCATGAGCCGGGGCGGGATGGCGTGGCCCAGGGCCTCGGCCGTGGCCAGGCAGAGGATCGGCCGCACCCGCTTGCCGCCGGCGGTGAGGCTGTAGTTCAGGGCCGCGAAGTGTGGGGCCAGCGCGTTATCCGGCGGCGGCAACAGGGAGGCCAGGGTCTCGTCGACCAGCGACCGCTGGTGGCTTAAGTAGTTCTTGATCTCCATGGGGTCAGTGGTCGGCGGTTGGGTCGGCAAAGGGCTCCACGGTCAGCGCCCCGTCCTTGTTGATTAGGATGTCGATGCGCTTTTGGGCATCATCCAGGCGTTTGCCGCAGAACTCCGCGAGCTTCATGCCCTCGTCAAATTTTTTTAGCGAGCTCTCCAGGGACATGTCACCTCGCTCCATTTCGCGGGTGATCTCCTCCAGCCGCTCCAGGGACTCTTCAAAGGTCTGTTTGGCCATGATGGGTATCGTTGGGGAATGGTTAGGTTGGCCGCGGAGATCCGTCAGCACTTTGCCTAACCGGTTATTTAGGTATCGGTTTACGGTCAGGGAAGGGTCGAGGAGGGGATGGTCTCGGTTTCTATCCACAATTAATGGATGAAGCGTCAACCGCTAACCGTCAACCTGAGCAGTGAGATGCACCATAATCAAATTGATGCAGAATGCCAATCATGATAAAAGAATATCCATGATCGGGCAATTCAAAAAAGAGCTGGCGCCGTATACGGATCGCTTTGCGCGCTGGCTCACCGTGGAGAAGGGGTATTCCGACCACACCGTTGACAACTACCTGCGCGATATCAACGGCTTTGCCGCCACGGTCAAGGGCGAGACGCGCTTGGCCGACATCGGCCCCAAGGAGATCCGGGCCTTTGTCTACGCCTTGCACGGCGTCAACAAACCCTCCTCCGTGGCCCGCAAGCTCTCCGCCCTACAGACCTTCTTTCGTTTCCTGGTCCACGCCCAGGCCATCGACCGCAACCCCCTGATCGGGGTGGCCCGTCCCAAGCAGGGGCGCTATATCCCGGTCTTCCTCTCCGTCGATGAGGTCTTCCGGCTGCTGGAGGCCCCGGGCCCCCAAGACCCGTTTGCGGCCCGGGACCAGGCGATACTGGAGTTGCTGTACAGCACCGGCATGCGGGTGGCGGAATTGGTGGGCCTGCGCATGAATTCCCTTGATTTTGAGGGAGAAATGGTTACGGTGACCGGCAAAGGAAATCGGCAGCGCCTAGTCCCGGTGGGCCGTCCGGCCATCGACGCCCTGCACCGCTATTTCCCCCAGCGCCAGACCCTGCTGGCCTGTGCTACTAGGAACAAAGCGGCGGTTGATGACGATGGCCTGTTTGTCAACCACCGGGGCGGGCGCTTGACCACCCGCAGTGTCGAGCGCTTGGTTGCCATGTACGCCGAGCGGGTAGGCCTGTTGAGCCGGGTGACTCCCCATGCCCTGCGCCACTCCTTTGCCACCCACCTTTTAGAGATGGGGGCAGACCTCCGGCTGGTCCAGGAGCTGTTGGGCCATGCCAGCCTGTCCACCACCCAGCGTTACACCCATCTGAACATGGACCACCTGATGGCGGTCTATGATCAGGCCCACCCCCAGGCCCACAAGCGGGGGGAGGCTAAAAAAAGAGAGGAGTTGCATGAAGATACGATCAACAACCATAATCTCGGTACGCCGGGGGGGTGAGGTGGTGGTGGCGGGCGACGGGCAGGTCTCGTTGGGACCCACCATCATGAAGCATAACGCCCAGAAGGTGCGCAAGCTGTATGAGGGCAAGGTGGTGTGCGGCTTTGCCGGCTCCACGGCCGATGCCTTCACCCTCTTTGAGCGGCTGGAGAAGAAACTGGAGCAGTACGACGGCAACCTGATGCGCTCGGCAGTGGAGTTGGCCAAGGACTGGCGCACCGACAAGCTGCTGCGTAAGCTGGAGGCCTTTCTGGTCTGCGTGGACAGGGAGCACTCCTTCCTGCTCTCCGGCACCGGCGATGTCATCGAACCCGACGACGGTATCCTGGCCATCGGTTCCGGCGGCCCTTACGCCCAGGCGGCGGCCAAGGCCCTGATCCAGCACAGCGATCTCGATGCCGAACAGATCTGCCGCTCCGCCATGGAGATCGCGAGTTCCATCTGCGTCTATACCAATAGCCAAATTACCCTGTTGAAGATACCATGTCCCATTTGACCCCCAAAGAGATTGTCGAACAGCTGGACCACTACATCATCGGTCAGGCCGATGCCAAACGCTTTGTGGCGGTGGCCCTGCGCAGCCGCTGGCGGCGGCAGCAGGTAGCGCAGCCCCTGCGGGACGAGATCGCCCCCAAGAACATCATCATGATCGGACCCACCGGCGTGGGCAAGACCGAGATCGCCCGGCGCTTGGCGGGCCTGGCCCAATCTCCGTTTCTGAAGATCGAGGCCTCCAAGTTCACGGAGGTGGGTTATGTGGGCCGGGATGTGGAGTCCATGGTGCGCGATCTTACCGAGATCGCCATCACCATGGTGCGGGCCGAGGCCAAGCAGGAGGTGGAGGAGAAGGCCGCGGCCATGGCCGAGGAGCGTCTGCTGGACCTCTTGGTGCCACCTTCTCCCGCCACGGTCCAGACCCTTCCGTCCCCAGATGGCGGGGAACCCCTGCCGCCCCCGGAGAACCGCACCCGGGAGCGGTTCCGGGAGATGCTGCGCGAGGGCAAGCTCACTGAGCGGCAGGTGGAGCTCGATATCACCCAGGCCCAGCCCATGCCCATGATCGAGGTCTTCTCCAACTCCGGCATGGAGGACATGAGCTCCGGGCTCAAGGATGTCTTTGGCAAGATCTTCCCCAAGAAGAGCAAGAAACGCAAGGTGGCGGTGGATGAGGCCCTGCGCCTGTTGCAGCGGGAAGAGGCCGAAAAGTTGATCGACGAGGAGAAGGTGATCAAGCTTGCCATCCAGCGCACCGAGCAGTCAGGGATCATCTTCCTGGATGAGATCGACAAGATCGTCTCCCGCCAGGGGGAGGGTCAGCGCGGGGCCGAGGTCTCCCGGGAGGGGGTGCAGCGCGACCTCTTGCCCATTGTCGAGGGCTCCATCGTCAACACCAAATACGGCATGGTGCGCACCGACCACGTGCTGTTCATCGCCAGCGGCGCCTTCCACACCTGCAAGCCCTCGGACCTGATCCCCGAGTTGCAGGGCCGCTTCCCCATTCGCGTGGAGCTGGGCTCGCTGTCGGAGGAGGACTTCTACCGCATCCTCACCGAGCCCCAGAACGCCCTGGTCAAGCAGTATGTTGCCCTGTTGGCCACCGAGGGCATCGAACTCTCCTTCGAGGAACCTGCCATCCGCGAGATGGCCAGGATCTGCGCCCTGGTCAACAAGAAGACCGACAACATCGGCGCCCGACGTCTGCACACCATCATGGAGCGGCTGCTGGAGGATCTCTCCTTCAACGCCCCGGACCGGGCGGAGCGCACCTTTGTGGTCACTGCCGCCTATGTCCGTGAGCAGCTGGCCGACATCGCTAAAGACGAGGACCTGAGCCGTTTTATCCTCTAGTTCCTAATTAAACCTTAACCCCTTACCACCACGCCCATGAACTTAGAGATCGATCCCGAAATGCGCTACTGTGTGAAGTGTAAAGATGAGTACATGCCGGAAATGACCAACTGCGGGGTGTGCGGCCTACCCCTGGTCTCCGGCAGCGAGATGCGGCAACAGCAGCAGACCAGCCGCCAACAGGCCAAGAACCGCAAGGGGGCCTTGACCCCGGAGGACGAGATCATTACCATCTTCAAGGCCGCGCTCTCCGATTGTAAACGCATTGAACGGCAACTGCAGCAGGAGAACATCGGCACCTTGGTCTTTGGCGAAAAATCTTCCGGCGGCTGCGGCAAGGGGTGCTGCGGCAGCGGCGAGATGGAAGTGAAGGTCCGGCGCGAGGACGCGCAGGCGGCCTTGGCCATTGTCGAGGAGGACTTTAAACGCCAGACTGCGAGCCTCGACGGCCACAGCGCGGTGGCCGATTACGTGGTCGACCCCGAGAGCAGCGAGAATGTCTGCCCTGCCTGCGGGACCCCCTTTTCGCCCAGTGCCGGCCAACCCTTGACCTGCCCGGATTGCGGCCTCTGTTTCGGCTAACATGGCCAGTCACTTCCCCTGGTTGGCGGCGTACAACGTCGGTATCGTTACCATTGACGAACAGCACCAGCGGCTGGTCGCCCTGATCAATCAGCTGCACGGGGCCATGCTCTCCCGGCGCTCAAAGGAGGTCATGGGGCAGATCCTGACTCAGCTGGCGGAGTACACCGAGGTCCATTTCGCCTATGAGGAGGGGCTGATGGCCCGTTACGCATATCCGGGCTATCACAGCCACCAAGAGGTCCATGCCGAGATGCGGGCCAAGGTCTTGGCCCTGGCCGCCGACCATGCCGAGGGGCGGGTGATCATCTCCCTTGCGGTGATGGAGTTCCTGAGGGAGTGGCTGACCTCCCATATCCTGGGCACCGACCAGCTCTATCGAGATTTCCTGCGCCAGGAAGGGGCGCGCTAATCAATCATCAACACTCAAGCATCAACACCTAAGGAGAGATACAATGTATACCCAAATGGGACCACCACCGGTATCCACCATCCGTCAGGCCAATGTTCAGGCCTCCACCATCTTTCTGGCCAAGGTCTTCAACTGGATGGCCATCGGCTTGGGGGTGACCGGCCTCTGCGCCTTTCTCACCGTCAACTCGCCAGCCATGCAGCAGCTCATCTTTGGTAACCGCATGGTCTTCTACGGGCTGATGTTTGCCGAGATCGGCCTGGTCCTCTACCTCTCGGCCAGGCTGCAGCACATCTCTTCCCAGGTAGCCACCGGCCTCTTTCTGGCCTATTCCGCCCTGAACGGCGTCACCCTCTCCGCCATCCTCTTGGTCTATACCATGTCCTCGGTGGCCGCCACCTTCTTCATCACCGCCGGCATGTTCGGCGCCATGGCCGTCTATGGCTTGGTGACCAAGAAGGACCTCTCGGGCATGGGCTCCTTTATGGTGATGGGCCTGTTCGGCATGATCATCGCCTCGGTGGTCAATATCTTTCTGGGCAGTCCGATGATCTCCTGGGTGGTCTCCGGCTTGGGGGTCATCATCTTCACCGGTCTCACCGCCTATGACGTGCAGAAGATCACCCAGATGGGGGCGGCCGGGATCATGAACGAGGGTGAGGCCGCCATCCAGAAGGTGGCCATCATGGGGGCCTTGACCCTCTATCTCGATTTCATCAACCTCTTCCTGAGCCTGCTCCAGTTCTTGGGCAACCGCCGGGACTAGCCGCGCCCCCGCCCTCCTTCGTAGGTTGGGTTAGGCCGTTTTTGCCGTAACCCAACGCCAGCTGGGCCATGGGTGTTGGGTTTCGCTACGCTCTCCCAACCTACGGGAAGGCGATGCCAGCAAAGGCGACATGGGGCACCGTGTTGGTACCATGTCGCCTCTTCCCTTCAATCCTCCATAACCCTTCCTCCATGTCCCTGCGCCATAAGCTGTTCATCTCCCTGGCCGCCATCTGTCTGTTGGTCATCTCCCTCATGGGCATGAACTCCATCATGGCCCGGGAAGAGGGGCGCCATGTGCAGCGGCTGCTGGCCATCCATCACCAACACGCGGCCCTGTTGAACCTCAAAAACGCGGTGAACCGGCAGCTGAGCGAGGCCCAGGATATCTTCCTCTACGGCAAGACCGTTGACAACGCCAATTTCCAAGTAACCACGGTGCAGGTGGGTGAAGAGGTGAAGAGCCTGCAGGCGGCGGTGGACTTGCTGGAGACCCTGCCCCTGGCCAACCCAGGCGCGGAAGTGGCCAACGGCAAGGCGCGGATCGTCGAAATTCAGCACCAGTACGAAGACCTCTACCGCGAGGTATTGCTGATGTTGAGCCTGATCCAAAACGGCAGAAAGGCCAAGGCCCAGGAGCATTTTCAGGCCGAGATCAGCCAGCGCTTTGCCGATCTGTTTGCCCGTATCGACAGCTGGCTGGTGGTGCAGAAAGGGGAGTTGGCCAACACCGAGGCCGGCTTCATCACCATCAACCGTCGCCATAATCGCGCCTCGGTGATCGCCCTGGTGGCCATCGCGGTTATCGTCATCATCTTCTCGTGGATCTTCTTCTACCTCCTGGGGCCCCGGCTGCGCGAGTTGTTGCGCGGCACCGAGCGCATCTCCCGGGGCGACTTCTCGCGCCCGGTCTTGGCCAAGGGCAATGACGAGTTCACCCAACTCTCCCGGGCCATGAACCAGATGATGGCCGATCTCGCCGCCTCCCGCAAGAAGCTGTTGGAGCAGTCCTACTACTCCGGCATGGGGGATATGGTCTCCGGCACCCTGCACAACCTGCGCAACGCCCTGGCCCCCATCGTCATCGAGCTGGAAAGCCAGAAACAGGTGGTGGACGACCTGCGGCTGGAGCGTATGGCCCTGGCCTGCGAAGAACTCAAGGGGGATGGGGCCGACGCCGGCCGGCGGGCGGACCTGATCGAGTTTCTCTGCCTGGCCCTGGAGCGCCTGGGCGGCAAACTGGGCCAAGTCTCCGCCACCATGGGGCTGACCCGCAACAAGGTGATGGTGGTGGAGCGGATCCTACACCAGCACAGCCACTTGGCCCGCATGGAGCGCCCTCTGGAGACCATCACCCTGGCCGAGGTGGTGCAGGACTGTCTGGGGCTGGTCAGTCAGCGGTTGATGGCCCACACCCCGGTGGTCATCGACGAGAGCGTGGCCGCCATCGGACCGGTGGTCAGCCAGCGCATCGTCTTGGTCCAGGTCTTGGCCAATCTGGTCAATAATGGCCTGGAATCCATCCAGCGGGCCGGCACCGCCGCGGGTCAGGTGGTGATCCGCGCCTCCGAGGCTGAGACCAGCGGTGGCCGCGAGGTCCATGTGGAGATCGTGGACACCGGCGAGGGCATCGCCCCCGAGATGGTGGAGCGCATCTTCGAACGCGGCATCTCCGCCAAGGAGGAGGGGAGTGGCCTCGGCCTGCACTGGTGCGCCAACGCCACCGCCTCCCTGGCCGGCAGGCTCTATGCCGAAAGCCCGGGGCTTGGCCAAGGGGCTACCCTGCATTTGATTATTGCCGCGAGGTAAATCCGCTCTTTCTAAATCCTTGCCGCGATCGGCTACCGAACCCTTTTCTCTTGCCCGTGCGGACCCAGGGTCCGCATCGGTCACTCGACCACCACAAGTAACTCTCCCCGCTTTTTCGCTTTTCCATCCTCATTACTCCCGTCACCATTGATCCCCTGGACAATGCCAGACACTGGCAATAAAAATAGGTTGACTTTGACTCTGTATGCCATAAGATGCCAGGGAAAAATATGATGGAATGTAAGCGAAAAATCGTGAAGCTGACCATCTGCAATGTAATTTCCTTAAGGTAAACCACCGGCTTTGCCGGTGGACCCCCAAAGTTTGACAGTTCCGGGATTATTGTGAAGTCATACTGCTATCCAGCAATCAGTCGAGCCAACGATTGTTGTTCCCATGGCAAAAGCTGATTAGTGGCACGGATTTAAGTCGTTGTTGCCGATACCATTGGCAAACCAGTGAATTATTGAATGGCACCAAACCGGATATGCTGCCAAGTAACCACGGCCACCTTGGGTGGCCAGATAATCTTTTGAAAATGCCGCTTTGAGCGGCCCACGGTTTTATAAAGCCACCGGTTTTACCGGTGGATACTTACTTCGATGGGTTACGGGGCGTGCCAGCGGCGGTTGAGCAGTTTTTGCGAAACCGTCAAAATATAACCTGTTTTGCATCCCTACCAACGGACAGGTGTGGGGGCCCTTCCCCATTTTTATGGTGCTTTCGACGCGCTGATTTGTAGGTGGAAGGGGTGGGGCGCAGCCCCATTGACTAGCGGTTCAAACCAAGGAAATGGAGATATCCAGAAACTGGATACCATGCATTTGGGGAATGGTATCCAGTTAGCAAAACACGTTGTGGCTGAATTCCTTTGGCGGTTTTTTTCTCAGGTGAAGGATAAACGGAAACTAGTTAATAAAGTGGTTATGCAGGAGAACTTTTAGTCAACACGATAGTTATGTGTCAATCAAAAGAGTACGGGGGAATCGTGTATGGATCCATCAATTTATTATATTTTATTTTTCGACATTGAAGGATCAAGCAAGTTACATGTAGGAGATGATAAGTCAAAATCTAGAGCAAAGCAAAAAGTCCACGACTGGTTTGTTCCCATTGTGAAAAAACATCATGCCTTATTAGTTCCAGTTGATAGTTTTAGAGGTGATGACGGTATAGCATATTTTAGTTATGCTGAAAATTGTGTTAGTGCATCAATTGAAATATATAATGATCGGCTTAAAATGTTAGGAGAAATTTACGGCAACAATGTTGATTATGTTGATTTAAGAATAATTTGCTTTAAAGATACAATATTTGGTAAATATACAAATAATTTTACTGGGGAAGGATTGGAAAATATACTTCCTTATGAACGTGATTTTGGTGCAGCTGGAACAATTAGATTAATTTGTTATGGCAATGAATTTATTGGTGAACTACCTGAGCCAATCAAGAAGATGTTTTCACAAAATAATCTGGTAATATCACGCCTAGTGGGGAAAAAAGGAAAAGAGTATGAAATATGGCAACACCCTAATTCGGCGATGGTAAAACAAAGGTTTAGCTGGAACCACATATGTGATAGATTGCGTCAAGATTTTGTTGAGAAAATAAGCAAAGATATTGAACCAGATCTTATTATTTATTCAGGAAGTAAAGGAGGCTCAATTCTTGGTGGTTTAGTGTCATCATATATATCGAAAAAGTTGGGTCACGATATCCAAGTGTTTCATGTCGATACAATTGATATAATAAATATAAAGAAAAAAATTTACAATACTACGATAAATGAATTCACGGCGGAAAAACTTTCCAAATTGGAAAAATTTGCCTCAAAAAATTGTACAGTATTACTTGTTGAATCGACCAGGAAAACCGGAATTACATATGGTGCTTTAAGGTCAGTGTTAAAGGGGGCGAATCTTTTTGATTACGTTTTTCTTTGTGAAAGCAACATGGATTTTCCGAATCCTAGTTATTGCTCGTATAGTTCAGATGGAAGGAAAATTGAAAGAAAAAATTTTCAGTTTCCATGGGACTAATAATGATTCGTTTTGATTCAAATATAAGTGGCATAACAAGCGCATAGAGAGGGACGGCGGGGAGCAGCTTTCTCTGAAACTATTTCAGTGGCCGCCGCCCCTCATGCTGGTCGTTGAGTGCCATGACACATAGACACGGGAGAATAGAGATGAACGATTCGGCTAGTGCAGAACCTCTGAGTGACAGGATCCTGCTCAGACTCAAAAACAATCGTTTCATTGCAATACTTATCGTGGCGTCGGTAGCAGTCATGGGTTTCGCCAGTACACTAGAGTCAGTTCAGAAAATTACCGCTTTAGTCATCGCCTCTGAGCGAGACGGGGCAGTGCCAGTCGTTTTACCCAAAAACACCGGCTGGGTATTTCTGGGATACTTCAGCAAGGATCTCAATGCGTACACAAAGGGGCCTTTATACACAGTCGTTAAGTCTGCATATCCTGACAAAACGCTGCAACCAAGGGTGAACGACTGGATAAAGTTAACGGAGCAACGACGCGTCATAATCGCTGACTTCGCGACAAAAGGTTTAACGCTGCAGTACGACCCACCATGGAAGAAAAACGTACTTACCGATGATGACGACACAGGGCTCAAGTTGAGTAAAGGCTCGGTGGTGGAAGTGCGGGACATTAGCTTAGGAGCATACTCAGGTCGAGACTCTGCAGTATGGGCGAGAGTGGGAGCAACTGAGTGAGGGCGAATTTGATCGGACTCATGCTTTTTGTGGCAATGTGCATGATTTCCCCACTCTGTGGAGCCTATGAAGTCAGAACACTGCCGATCGGAGGCACAACCGCCGTTGTTGTATCGGTTGGCGTTAGCGAAAAGCTAGAATTATTTCTCAGTGCTAGTGATGGGAAGTTTTTAGGCAATTTTGACCGGCTTCTTGAATACCTCGAAGCCGAGAACCGATCTCTTTTGTTCGCAATTAATGCTGGGATGTATCACTCTGGTGGTCGCCCCGTTGGGCTATATATTGGACATCACAATGAGAGATATCCGCTGAATGAGAAATCCGGTGAAGGCAATTTTTTCATGAAGCCTAACGGAGTATTTATTAGAGATGAGAAAGGCTTTGCCATTCTTTCTACAGAGCAATTTATCGCACGGACGTTCTCCGCTGATATTGCGACACAATCGGGGCCGCTTCTTCTCCAGAATAGCGAAATACCCCCATTGTTTAAGCCTAATTCAACAAACAACAAATATATTCGAAGCGTTGTTGGCGTTAAGACTCCGGGTGAAGTTAACTTTGTAATTACAAATGGCCCTGTTAACTTCTATACGCTCGCAGCGTTTTTCAAGGTTTCACTCGGCTGTCGCGATGCATTGTATTTAGACGGCTATGTGTCGAGCCTTTATCTCCCGAAAATTGGCAGAAAGGACAGTCGGCGTTACGAAAATGGAAAATCCGTGAATCTTGGACCAATAATAGGCCTAACTGTATGCCGGGAAGGAGATGGCACCCAACAATAAATTCCAGCCGACCGCGTGAAGCCGCTTTCTTTGAGCCTAGTTAATTGGCGCGGTCGGCTGAATTTTGGCGTTCAATTTGTAGAAAAAGTCCAATTGCTCAAATTTTAAATCAAATTTGCTGCA
>OBOI01000413.1_pt1 | contig 15320 bp, 17 predicted proteins | sample 1670151 | NCBI WGS metagenome assembly OBOI01 (sample SAMEA104232303, study PRJEB22302) | sediment metagenome | biome: forest; feature: aquifer; material: sediment | place: USA | collected 2011-08-07 | depth 0.01 m | reverse complement strand
CATTTAAATTCGTCTTCGCGAACTTGGCGGCTTGGCGTGAGATATTACTTTTTCAGTGAAAACTAATTCACCGTCGGCATAACACATGACAACACTCAGAATCTCTCCTCCTCCGAAATTCAATCTCCGTTCCGTTCTGTACAGTCACGGCTGGTCTGACCTGCTTCCTTTTAAATTAAACGAAGCTGTCACAACACTACACTCGGTTATTCCATTGTCAGCGAAAAAATTCGTTGTCGTTGCCATCAGTGAAAGATCGAAAGATATCGTCATTGCCATTGAGCACGCTCCGATTCTTTCATCCGCCGAAAAGAGAGCGGTCAAGAATATCGTTCGCTCAATGCTGCGGATCGACGAATCGTTCGATGAATTTTACAAACTCTGTGCAACGGAACCACATCTTCGCTGGGTACCGAAGTATCGTGCGGGAAGAATGCTGCACGCTCCGAGTCTCTTTGAAGATGTCGTCAAGATGCTGTGTACTACCAATTGCAGTTGGTCTCTCACAAAGATTATGGTGAACAATCTTACCTCTAAGCTCGGTGTACCGATCCTCGACAATGTGTTCACTTTCCCGACACCGGAAGCGATCGCCGGAAAGTCCGAACGATGGCTGCGAAAGGAAATTTCGTGCGGGTACCGCGCGCCGTACCTGCTCGAACTGTGCCGAAATCTTGCCGATGGAAAACTGGAGATCGAATCTCTTCGTCATTCCGGTCTTCCCACAGAAGATCTGTACCGGAAACTCCGCTCCATTAAAGGCATCGGGCATTATGCGGCGGGAAATCTTTTGAAGCTGCTTGGCAGATATGATTATTTAGGAATTGATTCGTGGGTACGAAAAAAATTTTCGGAGATTCACAAAAACGGACGTAAAATTTCTGATAGAACAATTGAAAAACATTACCACCGTTACGGCACATGGCGCGGACTTGTGTGCTGGATGGAAATGACGGCGGATTGGCACAAGAGCAATTGATAATGGATAACTGAAAATTACATCCCCCTTCGCCTTTGAGCACAAGCCAACGCTGTCCCGCAAAAATTTCGGGACGCCCTCCTGCTAAAGCAAAGCGGCGGGCAGGCAAACAACCTTCTTTTTGGCGGAGTGGTGTGTTGCTTTTGATTTTTTCCCTTTGATTTTTGATATTGTTCCAACCGTACATCAACTCAGAGTTTACGAATGAAAATTGCTCTTGTCGCATCCGAGTGTGCCCCCTTCGCCAAGACCAGCGGACTCGCCGACACGGTGCGGGATTGGCACGAATTTCAATCACACGGACAAGATATTGGCAACGGATTTTCATTCAGCGATGCAACGGGTTCTGCGCTTTCGGAAACTGTGAAGCGCGCGATTGATTCATTTCATATTCCCGATGAATGGAAAAAAATTCAATTGAATGGTATGACACAAGATTTTTCATGGGAAAGTTCGGCAAAAAAATATGTACATTTGTACGAACATTCCATACGAAAGCGCTAACTAGTGCCGTTTCAAATAAATAAAGTTGTAATTCTAATTTTTTTTACGTCAAACAACTAACTGACCCCACCCTAACCCTCCCCTTGCAGGGGAGGGAAATATTCCTCTCCCCCTGTAAGGGGGAGATTGAGAGGGGGTTAAAAAAATACTACATTTATTTTTAGAACTGGCACTAGCACTTAACCTGACAACGTTGGGATTTAGGGGTGTGTAAAACTAAAATCTCTCACAATTATTAAATGCTATGAATACATTCAACGAACAATTCAACTCTCTCGATTCCCATATCACCAACTGGATGGCTCGCAACGGCATCACACTTCTTCGTGTCAGTTTGGGAATTATTTTCTTCTGGTTTGGCGTGCTGAAATTTTTTCCCGGCGTAAGTCCTGCGCAGGAACTTGCAACCAAAACAATTCATCAACTCACATTCGGCTTGATCACACCGGATGTTTCTATTGTTCTTCTCGCATCGTGGGAATGTTTGATCGGACTTGGACTGATCTTTGGTGTGTTCCTTCGCGCAACCTTGCTGCTCCTTTTTGTTCAAATGCTGGGAACAGTAACTCCTGTATTCTTATTTCCCGCAGAAGTGTTCACCAGAATCCCGTACGCGCCGACATTAGAAGGACAGTACATCATCAAAAATTTTGTTTTGATCAGCGCAGGAATTGTTATCGGTGCGACTGTTCGTGGCGGAAAAGTTATTGCAGAGCCGAAGTGAGTTTTATTCTGTGCGAAATTCTCATTCCCAAACAGACAGTGTGTGAAAAGTCATTTTTCTTTGGTAGGCGCAACCTTCAGGTTGCGTTTTTGAATCAGATACGCAATCTAAAGATTGCGGTTACCCATCAATCAAGAGTTTTCACACAGCCTGAGAGTTTGGGAATGAGGTGAAGGATCATTTTTCCGTGATTATTCAACTTTCGGAGAATTGAGTATCTCTATATAATATTTTTCGTACTCGTCCACGATCTTCTCCACGTTGAACATCTCTTCTGCGCGCTTACGGGCTTCTGTCGCAAAGTGACGCCGTTTGGTTTCATTCGTCAACAATTCAATCGCATATTTTGCCATTCGTTCTACATCACCAATCTCGGCAATATAGCCCGTTTGATTATGCAGTATCAGTTCCGGTAATCCGCCGACGCTGGATGAGATCACGGGAACTTCGCACGCCATCGCTTCGAGCGCCGACAAACCGAAACTTTCCGATTGGCTCGGTATTAAAAAGAGATCTGCGGCGGAAAGAATTTCGACCAATTCCTGTTGCTTACCGAGAAACTTTACCGAATCATGGATCCCAAGTTCGCGGACAAGCATTTCGCAACTAGAACGATCCGGTCCGTCGCCGACAAGTACCAAAACGGACGGTATCTTTTTATTCACAATATCAAACACTCTGATCACATCCGTTACCCGCTTGACAGTGCGGAAGTTTGAAACGTGAATGAGGATTTTTTTCCCGTCAGTGGAGAATTTTTTTCTCAGACAAGAGTCATCAACCCGTTTGTATTCTTCCGTATCAACAAAATTTGGAATAACGTGGATATCTTTGTTGATATTATAGTTGGTGATTGTTTTTTCCTTGAGGTAACGCGAAACAGCCGTAACGCCGTCGCTTTTTTCAATACTGAATTTCATTACGGGTAGAAAACTCGGTTCAAGTCCCACAAGAGTGATGTCGGTTCCATGAAGAGTTGTGATAACGCGAAAGTCATTATTTTGGACGATTTTTTTTGCAATATAGGCGCTTATCGCGTGCGGTATCGCGTAGTGGACATGGACAAGATCAAGCTTTTCAAAATTGACCACCTCGACCATTTTGCTTGCCAGCGCCGGAGTATAAAGAGGGAATTCAAACAGAGGATAGGTTGCCATTTCCACTTCATGGAAAAAAATATTGTTATCAAATCCGCCGTGTAAGCGCATCGGTAATGCATAACTAATAAAATGAATTTGATGTCCGCGTTTTGCCAATGCCACGCCCAACTCCGTCGCTACGACGCCGCTTCCACCGTAGGTGGGATAACAGGTAATGCCGATTTTCATGTATGTTTTTTCCTTATTTCTTCAATTAAGGGTGGTTCCAAAAACCCCAGAGGCTTGTCATTTCTTCGAAACAAGTCGGGATCAGGATGACATTGATGCGAAGCATGCATACGCATTTATTAGTTTTTGAACCACCCTTAACTTACAAAAAAATGTACGAGAAACAAAGATATGCCGTATTGCTATCTTCTCTCAATTATATTACCTTGAAACACAGTTCTCAAAAATAATAAGGAGATTCCTATGAAAAAAAGTTCCTTCTTCCTTCTGCTGATGTTGCTCTTTGCGACAGTTCTTCTTGCGCAACAACAAGGTACTGCTCCCGCAAGACCCCAAACAACGAAACCTGCCACACCCGTCTCTTCATCTGGAAAAGTTTTCGGAATTATTTTCAGCGACTATAATTATATCCTGCAAAGACCGCAGACGGCGAATCCCGGTAAGGGAACAGGCGGCGAAAATTCGTTTGATATTCGACGACTGCATCTTGGATATGAACACACATTCAATAAAGATTTTTCCACCCGCGTTATCTACGATCCGGCAATCGCTTCATTGCAGGAAGCATATCTGAATTGGGATAATGTTTTTTCAATGCACTCACTGATGATCGGTATGATGCACACGTCCGCAGAAAAAACAACGGAAAAATTTTTTGGATACCGCTCGCTTGAACGGTTGGTGTTGGATAAAAAAGGATATACCCAAGAATTTGACAAAGGAATAAGTTTGAACGGAAAATTTAATCCGCAGGGAAGTATCTATTATTCTCTCGCCATTGGAAACGGAAGCGGAATTGCTCCCGAATTGGACAAGATCAAAAAATTTTATTTCACGTTTGGAATGATGCCGGATAAAGCGAGCGTGTTGGAATTGTATGCTGATTATGAAAACTTCAGCGCTGGAAGAAGTGTAATCACAGGGAAACTTTTGTATGCAATGATGATGCAAAAATATGCGTTTGGTGTTGAAGCATTTTACAGTATGAACAGAAAACCTGTCGGCACCAAAGATGTTGTGCCTGCCGGAGCGTCGCTGTTTGCGTGGTTTGAGATGATGAAAGGTATTCGCGGCGTTCTTCGTGTTGATGCCGTCGATGATGATCTGAACAACTCTAATGCAACATTGTTGAAAAAGAGTTATCGGGAAGTGTATGTGAACGTCGGTTTGGATTATACACCAATACCGGAAGTTCATCTCATTCCAAACGTTGTGTATGGAAAACTGTTGAAGAAAGGAACCTCGCCGGGGAGCGTCGATAATATGATGGTGCGGCTGACAGCAGCAATCTATTTCCCGACATTTTAATAATGGATGAGATCTATTTTTCAATTGCCGATCAGGTCAGTTCGCTGATCAAAATTGAAGGATCAAAATTTTTTGCAGATGTTTTTCCCATTGACAGTGAAGAAGAGGCGGAAAAATATCTGCAAGGGATCTGCAAAAAATATTACGCTGCAACGCATCACTGTTTTGCATACGCCCTTGGCGCTGAACGAGCGACAGTGCGATATTCAGACGATGGTGAACCTTCGGGTACTGCGGGAGTGAAGATCCTTTCTGCAATACAATCCAAGAACCTTTCCGATCTTATAGTCATAGTTACTCGATATTTTGGCGGGATAAAATTAGGTGTTGGCGGATTAGGTCGAACTTATTTTGACACGGCTTGCGAAGGATTACTCCATGCGGTAATTGTCAAGAAAGTGGTGATGCAATCGTTTGAAATCCATTTTCCTTTTACCGACACTAATCCGGTGATGAATCTGGTCACCACTCAAAAATTAGCAATTGTAAATAGAGCGTATACGGATATAGAAACGATGTTAACGGTCTTGGCGAAACCGTCCCACATTCAAACTCTCATCGAATCACTCACTAATGCGACACGCGGCAAAGCTACCTGTATCGCAGGCATTCAAAAAACTATTACGCTGAAGCAATAATGGAATCGACTCTTCTTTTTTTTATCGGAGTTTTTGTCGGAATGTTTGGCACCATCATAGGAGTCGGCGGTGGATTCATTATTGTTCCATTACTCACCATCGCTTATTCGCTCTCTCCACAGCAAGCCGTCGGAGTTTCGATGTGCATTGTGGCGCTGAATGCAGTTTCCGGAACAATTGCATACGCAAAACAAAAACGGATTGATTATCACACCGGAATTCTTTTTGCGCTGTCAACCCTTCCCGGCTCGTTTCTGGGGGCATACCTGCTGCAAAAAATTTCCAAACCGGTGTTCGATGTGGGTTTCGGAATATTTCTGATCTGTCTCGCGGTATATATGTTCATCCGTCCCACGTTGAAATCAAGTGCAGAAATTTTTGATCCCGCAACGTTTCAACCTCCACAGTTTAATAAACCCCTTGGTATGTTCATTAGTTTTTTGGTGGGATTTGTCGCAAGTATGGCAGGCATCGGTGGGGGAGTTGTTCACGTTCCCGCGATGATCTATCTTTTTCACTTTCCTCCGCTGATCGCCATTCCGACATCTCATTTCATTCTTGCGATCTCTGCAACATTTGCAGCAGGAAGTCACGCACTGATCGGTGAAGTAGAGTGGAGTTTTGTTCCGTTCCTCGGCGCCGGTGCAATTATCGGCGCCCAACTTGGGGGAAAATTATCGCATAAGATAAAAAGTTTGTGGATCATGCGGGGCTTGCTGGTAGCAATCGTGTTGGTGGCAATTCGTTTGATCGCCAAACATATATAAAAAAAGCGAAGGGTTAACTTCACTTTTTGAATATAAAAATCTCATGTATCTACTCAGTCATGCCATGAGTTTGTCTAAGGTTTTCGTGAATGTTGTAATTTTTATGATGTCTAAAAGTAACTCATGGCATGACTTTAAGGGCACGCTGAGTAGTTACAATCTCATTTCGTTTACTTCTTCTTACCCGCTTTACACACTTCTTTAGTTTCCATCGCGATCATTAATTCTTCGTTTGTTGGAATGACAAAAACGCTTACGGAAGATTTTGAAGAACTGATCAGCTTTTCTTTTTCCTTTGAGGTGTTGCTTGCTTTCTCGATCTCTATTCCCAGATAATCCATATTTTCACACACGGCTTTGCGGACATCAGAACTGTTCTCGCCGATTCCGCCGGTAAAAACCAACGCATCAAGTCCGCCAAGTGCTGCGATGTACGAACCCACATATTTCTTAATGCGATAACAGAACACCTCGAATGCCAGTTTTGCCTTTTTGTTTCCTTCATTCATTTCCGTGATCACTTCGCGCATATCACTGCTGACGCCGGAGATGCCCTGAAGTCCGCTGTGTTTGTTCAACAATGTATTCGCTTCAGAATAATTTAACCCTTCTTTTGCCATCACATACAAAATTATGGATGGATCAATATCGCCGCATCGCGTTCCCATTAACAATCCTTCGAGCGGAGTGAACCCCATTGTCGTATCGATAGAAATTCCTTTATTGACTGCCGCCATACTGCAGCCATTACCAAGATGGACTGTGATGATATTCAATTTTGTGATATCCTTTCGCATTAATTCCGCCGCGCGGTGAGCAACGTATTCATGGCTCGTTCCGTGAAATCCGTACCGGCGTATCTTGTGCTGTGAATAGAACGAATACGGCAAACCGTAAATGTACGCGTGCGGAGGCATCTCGTGATGAAATGCCGTATCGAACACGCCGGCTTGCGGAATGTTCGGCAAATGTGTTTGGCACGCATTAATGCCGCGAAGGTTGTGCGGATTGTGCAGAGGAGCGATTTCAAAATTATCACGGATACCTTTGATGACATTATCGTCGATCAACACGGTGCGGGTAAAAGTTTCGCCGCCATGCACAACACGATGCCCGACAGCGTGAATTTCGTCTTTCGAAGAGATGACGCCATGATTTTTGCTTAATAGAACGGCAAGGATGTATTCGATTGCCGTCGTATGATCTAAAATATCGCCGCTAATTTTAATCTCATCGCCATCGGAACGAATATTGGTAAGGACCGCGCCGCTCATCCCGATGCGATCCACGCTTCCTTTAGCGAGAAATGTCTTTTTATCGACATCAATGAGTTGATATTTGACCGAGGAACTGCCGCAATTTAAAACTAAAATATTCATTTCCTTTTTTCCCTGTAATTAATGAAGATCACAAATGACGCGATCATTCAGCAACCCTTTTTCCATGATCATCGTATTTGAAAAATCCCTCTCCCATCTTCTTGCCGAGCTTTTCTTTGCGTACCATTTGTCTCAACAACGGGCAAGGACGATATTTTGCCTCGCCGAGTTCGTGAAAGAGAGAGTCCATCCATGCGAGAACTTCATCAAGACCCATCATGTCGGCAAGTTCAAGCGGACCGTAGCGGAACTCGTACCCCAGACGCATTGCGGTATCGATGCTTTCCGCGCTTGCTACACCCTCCATCAAAATATACATCGCCTCGTTCAGCAAGGGAATGATAACCCGCGTCGTGACAAAACCGGGATACTCGAACACTTCAATGGGAGTTTTTCCGAGTTTGTTGGCGAGAGTTTTTACACGTTGGAATGTTTCATCGGATGTTTTCATTCCGCGGACAAGCTCAACAAGAGGGACTTTCGGCACCGGATTCAAAAAATGCATTCCAATAACTTTATCAGCCCGTTTTGTGGAAGCGGCAAGTTTTGAGAGGTTAAGTGTAGAAGTATTGGACACGATAATTGTTTCCGGTGAGCAGAGCGAGTCTAATTCTTGAAACAATTTTTTCTTCATTTCAAAGTTTTCATCAACCGCCTCGATCACCATTGGAATATTGGCGACCGATGCAAGATGGGTTGTCCCTTTAATGCGGGCAAGAACTGCGCGTTTTTCACTCTTTGTCATCGTCCACCGGTGGATCTCGTTTTCCAACGATTCGTCCAACATTTTTAGTTGGTGAGTGAGTCGTTTTTCGGATTTTTCGACGGCAACAACTTCGATTCCGGATGTTGCGAGGGTTTGAGCAATGCCCTGACCCATTACACCCAGTCCGATGACCGCAATGATATTAAAACCATCAGTCTCTTTTTTACTGAGTTGGATATCGCCTAAAATGTCTGTTAATCGATGTTGAGTGGATGCCATAATATCAATATGTATTAATTTTATTGAGAAAGATATATTCAGTACCAGGTCATATTGCTATATTGTCACGGTGAGTCTTCTTCAGGGGAAATTATAACGAAGCCATTCCGACCCCCCGCCTTCATTCATGGTGTTGAGCATGGATTTTTATGCAGTAAAACAAAACGACTCATCACCTGCAATTGCAAATTTCAAGCCAACTTACGCAAGTTTTTTTCCTCATTCAACCATTTGACTTTCTCTAAAATACTGTTATATTTAATCAGTTAGAAAATAATAGAAGAACAACGGAACAATTTTTTTCCCATTTGTGTTAGAGATTTCGAGTTGTTCTCTTTTTTTGGAATGAAATAGGTCTTTTGAGGTCGTATTTGAATTATGCTTAAGCTCTCTAAAAAAGTTGAATATGGATTGATTGCTATTCGCCACATTGCGTCGGTGAACAATCAGATATCAACTGTGAAAGAAATTTCCGAACGATACTCTATTCCGAACGACGTGCTTGCGAAGGTGATGCAGAAATTGACGAGAGGAAAATTAATTTTGTCTTATCAAGGTGCGATGGGTGGATATTCACTTGCGCGCCGTGCGGACGAAATTTCGGTGATGGATGTGATTGCGGTAATCGAAGGAACGCAGGTTGGTATCGCACAATGTTTTTCGGAAGAACCACAGAACTGTTCGATCTACGAAAATTGCTCAATCAAAAATCCGCTCGGAAAAATTCAACACAATCTTGAGAACGTGTTCAATTCGATGAAAGTGTCGGAGATCGTCTGATGATCAAAACACCTGTGTATATGGATTACCATGCGACCACTCCGGTTGATCAACGGGTACTTCAAGCAATGATGCCGTTTTTTACAGAACATTTTGGCAACGCGGCAAGTTTACAACATCGATTCGGGTGGGTGGCAAAAGAAGCGGTGGAAGTTGCTCGGAAGACGATCGCGAATGCGATCAATGCACAACCAAAAGAAATTGTTTTTACCAGCGGAGCAACAGAATCAAATAATCTTGCCCTTAAAGGTGTTGCGGATGGGATGAAGGGAAGAGGAAACCATATCATCACTGTGCAGACCGAACATAAATGTGTTCTTGATTCATGTAAACGATTAGAAGAGCAAGGATATGAAGTAACATATTTGCCGGTCGATTCTGCAGGAAAAGTGAACGTGGAAGATGTGAAGAATTCAATCACCGCGAAGACGATCGTGATCTCCGTAATGATGGCGAACAATGAGATCGGAACTATACAACCGGTTGCAGAGATCGGAAAATTGTGCGGTGAGCATGGAATAATTTTTCATACCGATGCGACACAAGCGGTTGGAAAACTTTCCATTGATGTGCAAGTGATGAATGTTCATTTGATGTCATTTTCTTCACATAAGATTTATGGACCAAAGGGTGTTGGAGCCTTATATGTCCGCTCACGGAATCCTCGAATAGTGCTGACACCGCAATTGGATGGCGGGGGACAAGAGCATGGATTGCGTTCCGGAACACTGAACGTTTCATCGATTGTTGGTTTTGGAAAAGCAGTTCAGATCGCCGTCGAAGAGAGGGAAGAAGAACATCGGAGAGTATGTGCCTTGCGGGATCAGTTGCAGGAAAAACTTTCGACTTTAGAGCACGTCACTTTTAATGGAGATTTAACCGATAAACTGTCCAATAACTTGAGTGTTACTTTTCACGGCGTCAACGCAGAAATGTTGATGACGGAAGTAAGTGATGTTGCGGTTTCCGCCGGGGCTGCATGCAACTCGGAAGATGTCGGTGATGCTCAGTTTTCACATGTACTACAAGCCATCGGGCTTGATGCAGATGCGGGGAGATCGACGATCCGTTTCGGATTGGGACGGTTTACCACACAAGAGGAAATTGATTATACCGCGAACAGAATGATCGAAGCGGTTGAAAAATTACGAACATATTCAATTACGGGTGCACCTTCATTATGAAATATCCTAAAGCTCAATACATTATCGGAAACCAGGTAGAATTCATGCAGTTTATGAGGTCACGATCACCGATGTTTCATCTCTCAAATGTCTTTCTTCGGGATATTCACTTCGCAGTATCAGAATTTTTGAAGAAGAAAAACGTCAGGGTCGGTCAAACTGAGGCGGAACACGTGGCGCGCGAAGTGGCGCTTCATTTTGAAAAGAAAAACTTACTCAAGAAATTGAATGCACAAACCTGGATGCTTAACTATCCGGATTACGCGGTAAAAAAAGCATGATAAAATTTTATTAACACAAAACGATACAACGGGAGAGAAAAATATGTCAGAAACAATGACACAACCACACACAACGATCGAAGATGATATTATTCTTACCGAACGGGCTGCCGGGGAAGTTCGTTCGATCAAGGGGAAAAACAATATTCCTGAGACACACGCACTTCGTCTCGGAGTGAAAGGGGGCGGATGTTCCGGATTAAGTTACGTTATCGCGTTTGACGATCAGATCAAGGAACGTGATATGATTCTTGAAAAGCAAGGGGTGAAGATCGTGATCGACCAAAAAAGCATGTTCTATCTCTCTGGCACAACGCTTGATTTTAGCGATGGTTTGAACGGACGCGGTTTTGTTTTTAACAATCCACAAGCATCAAAAACATGCGGATGCGGCAGTTCGTTCGGAGTGTAAGAAAATTATTTACGTCGGTAGCCGCGGGCTTCAGCCCGCGTTACGCAACCTAAAGGTTGCGGTTACCGTGATATAAAAGAGAGAAAAACAATGTCAGAATCAGTAGAAGAATTAGTCAGTAAAGAGTACAAGTACGGATTCACGACCGACATCGAAACGGATACAATTCCGCCGGGATTGAGCGAAGAGGTTGTTCGTTTAATTTCAAAAAAGAAAAATGAACCGGAGTGGATGACCGAGTGGCGATTGAAAGCGTACCGTCATTGGCTTACGATGGAAGAACCACATTGGTCCAATCTTACCTATCCGCCGGTGGAGTACCAATCACTCAGCTATTACTCAGCGCCGAAACAGAACAAACAATTGAATAGCATCGATGAAATTGATCCGATACTGCGAGAGACGTACGAAAAACTCGGCATTTCACTGAACGAACAAAAGCGAATGAGCGGCGTTGCGATCGATGCGGTATTCGACAGCGTTTCAGTTGCAACGACATTCAAGGAAACGCTGAAAGAAAAAGGGATCATCTTTTGTTCGTTCTCCGAAGCGGTGCAGGAACATCCCGATCTCGTCAGAAAATATCTCGGTTCTGTTGTACCATCGACGGATAATTTTTTTGCAGCGCTTAATTCGGCAGTATTCAGCGACGGCTCGTTCTGTTTCATTCCGAAGAGTGTTCGCTGTCCGATGGAACTTTCGACGTACTTCCGCATTAACGCCTCAAATACTGGACAGTTCGAACGCACACTCATTGTTGCAGAAGAAGGGGCGTACGTCAGTTATCTTGAAGGATGTACGGCGCCGATCCGCGACGAGAATCAATTGCACGCGGCAGTCGTGGAACTTGTCGCGCTCGATAATGCAGAAATAAAATATTCGACCGTGCAAAATTGGTATGCCGGTGATAAAGAGGGAAAAGGCGGTATCTATAATTTTGTAACGAAGCGCGGAAAATGTGCCGGAGTAAATTCCAAAATCTCGTGGACTCAGGTGGAAACCGGTTCTGCCATCACGTGGAAATATCCTTCAGTGCTTTTGTTGGGGGATAACTCGATCGGTGAATTTTATTCCGTTGCCGTTGTCAATAATCGGCAAGATGCCGATACGGGAACGAAAATGATCCACATCGGGAAGAACACCCGCAGCACGATCGTCTCCAAAGGTATCTCTGCCGGGCGGGGCAACAACACGTACCGCGGACTTGTGAAGATATCGCCGAAAGCGTCGAACTCGCGCAACTACACACAATGCGATTCAATGCTTATCGGAAATAAATGCAGTGCGAATACGTTCCCGTACATCGAAGTGAAAAACACCACATCAAATGTTGAGCACGAAGCCTCAACATCGAAGATCGGTGAAGATCAGATCTTCTATTGCAAACAGCGCGGCATCAACACCGAAAACGCGATCTCAATGATCGTCAATGGATTCGCAAAAGAAGTCTTCAAAAATCTTCCGATGGAGTTTGCAGTAGAAGCGCAGAAACTGTTGGGAATTAGTTTGGAAGGTTCAGTAGGTTAATTTTCGACCCCCTCTGTCCTTCGGACATCTCCCCCTTTACAAGGGGGAGAAACGGCGAAGCCGAGAGGGGGTCAAAGAAGTATAAACATAAAACTAAAAGAGTACAAAATGATTGAAATCAAAAATCTACACGCAGCAGTCAACGGGAAAGAGATCCTTAAAGGGATCAATTTAAAAGTGAACGCCGGCGAAGTGCATGCGATTATGGGACCGAACGGTTCCGGTAAAAGCACACTGGCACAGGTGCTTGCCGGCCATCCTGCATACGAAGTAACCGAGGGAACAGTGACATTCGAAGGAAAAGATCTGCTTGATATGGAACCCGAAAAACGAGCGCAGGCGGGTGTATTCCTCGCTTTTCAATATCCTGTGGAAATTGCCGGCGTAAGCAACAGTTATTTTTTGAAAGCGGGATTGAATGAAATCCGCAAATCGCGCGGCGAAGAAGAATTGGATTCGATGCAATTTCTAAAGTTGCTGAAAGAGAAGATGAAGATCGTTGAAATGGATTCCAGTTTTATCAACCGCCCGGTCAATGAAGGATTTTCCGGCGGTGAAAAGAAGCGGAACGAAATTCTTCAAATGGCTGTGCTCGAACCGAAACTCGCGATCCTTGATGAAACGGATTCCGGCCTCGATATCGACGCATTAAAAACTGTTTCCGCCGGTGTGAACAAGCTCAAATCTCCGGCCAATGCAACGATTGTTGTTACACACTATCAACGCTTGCTCAATTATATTGTGCCTGATTTTGTCCACGTGCTTGTGGATGGCCGCATTGTAAAATCGGGCAGGAAAGAGCTTGCGCTTGAACTCGAAGCGAACGGCTACGAAATCATAAAAGATGAAATCAACGCATTGCAAACCGCGTAATGGAGAGAACGAAAAAAATGTCAGACATAAATCATTACGTAAAAGAATTTCAAGTCTTCGAACAAAACGGTGCATCAAAAACTCCCGCATGGGTGCATGATGTACGAAAGAATGCGTTCACCGTTTTTACCGAACACGGATTCCCGACAACGAAAGAAGAAGATTGGCGTTTCACGAACATTACGCCGATCAGCAAGACACAATTCAAATATGCATCGGATAAACTTCGATCCAATGTTTCCGTGGAAATGTTCAAATCCTTTTTGATCGACGGTGTTCAACAACATGTTGTCGCGGTTGTTGACGGGCATTTTTCAAAAGAACTTACGTCATTGCTTCCTCTTCCGAACGGTGTGGTCATCTCAAGTCTTGCCGAAGCGATGGTGAATCACGCTGAGCTGGTGAAAGAGCATCTTGCGCAATATGTGAAGATGAATCACAATGCGTTTACGGCATTGAACTCTGCGTTTATAAAGGATGGGGTGTTCGTCTATATTCCGAAGGGTGCGGAAGTTACGGAACCGATCCATTTACTTTTTGTTTCCACCAGTGCGGGTGCCGATCAATACATTGCGAATATACGTAATCTGATTATTGCAGACGAAGGTGCACGGGCAAACTTTTTATCAAGCTTCCGTTCGGCAAACGAGAATAAGAATTTGACAAATGCCGTAACGGAAATTGTTGCGAAAAAGGAAAGCAGCATCGTCTTTGTGAAAGTGCAGAAAGAAAGTGATACAACGTATCATTACGAAAATCTGCACGCGCATCAATACGAGCAAAGCAATGTTGAATTATTTTCCCTTGCTCTTGGTTCTTCAATTGCCCGCAATGATATCGGCATCATCATAGACGGCGAAGCGGCGGAGTGTAATCTGAACGGATTATATATTCCGACCGGCAAGCAATTGATCGATCATCACACACTGATGCACCACATTCATCCGAACTGTCCGAGCCACGAACTCTTCAAAGGGATTTTGAGCGACAACTCGCACGCGGTCTTCAACGGCAAAGTGTATGTTGAACCCGAAGCGCAGAAGACCGATTCCAAACAGACCAATCGCAATTTATTGTTATCCGAGACCGCGACGATCAATACGAAACCTGAACTGGAGATCTTCGCAGACGATGTGAAATGTACGCACGGGGCAGCGGTCGGCGGGATGAATCAACAGTCTGTTTTTTATCTCAAGAGCCGAGGAGTCAGCGATGAAACATCACGCGGAATTTTGATCGTCGGTTTTGCCGCCGAAGTGACTGAAAAGATCAGCCATCCTGCGATTCGTCATCATATTGATCTGTTGGTTGTTGATCATTTGCAGACGAAATTGGGACATACAAATTTGCCGGAAATTGTTCATGCACATTAAGTAGTTGATTCTTAAAAAGTCTTCATCAGCACAACCTTGTCAAGGTTATGTAATTAGATTTGTAAAATTTTGGACATTGTTGTGTTGTTGATCAATAAACCTTGACAAGGTTTCTTACTTTTTAAGGTTCGACTAAGTATGCTGATGAATCGATCATAGCCAACATTCGGCGCGCCAGTTCTGTGAACGACATCCCGAAACCGGAAGAGACTATTGAATAAAGGGTAGTTCCAAAAACTCAAAAATTCCTACCTTAAAATTAGGGAGATGTCAGACAT
>OBOI01000407.1_pt1 | contig 15430 bp, 13 predicted proteins | sample 1670151 | NCBI WGS metagenome assembly OBOI01 (sample SAMEA104232303, study PRJEB22302) | sediment metagenome | biome: forest; feature: aquifer; material: sediment | place: USA | collected 2011-08-07 | depth 0.01 m | reverse complement strand
AAGCTTTCCTTGTATTTAATAAAAGCTCATCACCCTTTTTATATTTTCTGTTTGTTATACCAACCCAAAGAGGCTCAAAAACATCCCTTGCCTTTAATGAGTCGGCCTTTGCCTCAACTTCTTTTTTGAAGAAATCGCTTATCAGTAATTCTTCCTCGGATTTTACTTTCTCCTTGAAATCAATGTCGCGAATTATGTCATCAATAACTCCACTCTCAAAATTGTCAGCAACAAATTTTGCTTTTATTAGGGCATCTTTTTGTGACAACTTCTCTTTTTCAACTAAGTGTTGAGCGTATAGATTAACTAGATTTTCTTTTTTCTTTGATGTTGCTGAATCTTTTCCCCAAGCAGGATTTTCTGCCGTTGCAACATCTGATAGTTCCCCCACTTTTTCTTCTATTACCTTTAGCTTTTCATACAGCCAATTTTGAAAATTGATACTTTTTTGATCCTCTTCTTTTTCAGAATCTTCTTGATTGGCGTTTTTTATATCAAGAGATTCTGCCAAGCTAGCCAACTTTCTGTAGGTCAAAAATAATAAGACGACACCTACGATAATTAAAATTGTTTCTATGGTCATAATATTTTAGTTATTTTAATAATTCTTCCATTGGAACGCCTAACGACTTGGCGATTTTTTGAATTGTCTGAACGCTCGGCTTGGTAACTAAAGCAACTTCTTTGGCAAATCTGAATTGTGGACCCGAGGGGAATTGAACCCCTACCTCGGCAATGCGAATGCCGCGTAATGCCGTTTTACTACGGGCCCGGCACGGAGATATTCTTGCAAATAGAAGCGTCTTTGGCAAATGCACGGTATACTACCACTCATGTCCCTCGGACTTCCACTTCCGCACTGGCTCGTCATCCTCAGCGCATTCATCAGTATCGCAGGCGCTTCCGCCTATATTCGGGACACGCTCAAAGGGACCACAAAACCCAACCGCGTGTCATACGGCATGTGGGCACTTGCCCCCATGATAGGAGTTGCCGCAGCCCTTGCCGCGCACGCCGACCCATGGACCGTAGTCAGAACTTTTCTGGCGGGACTCACCCCCCTTCTCGTGCTCATTGTTTCTTTCCTGAACACGCAAAGCTATTGGAAATTAACGCTTTTCGATTTCTTCTGCGGCGCGTGCTCGCTGATTGCGCTCATCGTCTGGGGATTTGCGGACTCCCCGCGCTCCGCAATACTTCTCGCCGCCATCGGAGATGGCTTCGCCACGCTCCCCACCGTATTCAAAGCATGGCGGCATCCCCAAACCGAAACCGGCATTACGTATGTTGCCGGCCTGATTGGCGTACTTTTAGTCCTTCCCTCAATCCCAAGGTGGGACATCGAAAACTCCGCGTTTCAAATCTATCTTATTCTCGCAAATATAGCACTTATCTTTTCGATATACAGAAAAAAAATATTCAAACTCGCATAAGCAAGTTTACGCCCCCTCCCGCTTCTCCATCCGCGCATACTCCTCAATCGCTTTTTTGAATTCTTCCGGCGAGAAATCCGGCCAAAGAGTTTCCGTAAAATAGAGCCGCGCCTCGGCGATGTCCCACATCATGACGCCCGTCGAGAGGTGCGGCTCCCCTCCCGTGCGGATAACAAGGTCTACCGGAGGAAGGTCTTTTGTCCAAAGGTGCTTTTTAATATTTTCATCGTCTATTTTCATTCTCGGGTGCTCCCGTTGCTCCGCCGCGATGCGCATAATCGTATCCCGCATCTCATCCTTCCCGTTATAGGCGAGGAGAATCGTAAACGAACGCCCCGTATGAGTCGTTGTAGAATCAATGCACTTTTGGATAACGGCGCACACCGGTTTCGGCAATAACTCTTTCCACCTTCCGAGCACGCGGATGCGCACGTCATGCTTCTTCACATCCTGACTCTTCAAAAGCTTCGTGAAATAGGTCTTGAAAACTTGGAAAAGAAACGAAACCTCCATTGATGAACGCCTGGTAATATTATTCACCGACGCGCCCCATATGGTTACCGCGGGAATGCCGAGATTCAAGGCCTCCTCCAAAACTTTTCCGGAAATTCGCGCGCCTTCCAGATGGCCCAAGTGGGGAAACTTCTTTCGCGCCCGTGCCCAACGGCGATTGCCATCGGGAATAATCAAAACGTGCCGCGGTATGTTCATACTCATGCTCATTCTTAATTTTGAACTTGCTCCGCCTCGCGGGCTTGCTGGAGTTGAATGGAGAGAACTTTTGAAGTCCCGTCCGCCCCGAGCGTGACGCCGTAGAGCACATCCGCGGCTTCCATCGTGGCGCGGTTGTGCGTGACCACGATAAACTGCGTCTTTTTTGCAAACTCTTTGAGCAAGTCCGCGAAGCGGCGCGCGTTCCGCTCGTCCAAGGCCGCGTCAATTTCGTCGAGCACGAGGAAAGGCGGCGGACTTACGGAGATAAGCGCAAAGAGCGCCGCGATTCCCACCAAACTCCGCTCGCCGCCGGAGAGCATATCAAGCGAATTCGTGCGCTTCTTCGGTAATTTGAATTCTATCTCGATTCCTTCTTCCTGGTCTTCCTCAATGAACTCCCCGGGATGCGCTCCCGCCTCATTCTCATTCCCGTGAGGTCCTGAGCCCGTCGAAGGATTATTCCCATCCTTTCCCTCTTCTCCCGCCTGCTCCTTGATTCTTAATTCTTGCTTCTTAATTCTTAACTTCGCATGCCCCCCGTCGAACATCAACCCAAAGAACTTGTTGAACTCGTCATTGATAGTGTGGAGCGCCGTGCCGAATTCCGTCCGGATCTTCTCCGAAAGTTCGCGGATAAGCCGCTTCAAATCTGCGGCCGCTTTTTTCAAATCCTCCGCTTCGCGCGTGAGAAATTCATACCGAGTCTCCGTTTCCTTCGCTTCTTTCATGACCGCCTGGTCAATGTCGCCGATTGCGGCGAGCTCGCCGCGCATCCGCAACATCCGCCGCTCCGCCTCGTTCCTACTTGCCCCGTATCCCGCCTCGGCGGGATTTACGGGGTCACCTGATACTTGATTCTTGATACTTGATTCTTTTTCGAATTCCTCCGGCTTCCGTCCCGCCTGCTCAATCTGGCGAACAAGCTCCTCTTTCCGGAGAATGAGCCGTTCCTTCTCAAGCAGGAACTTCTGATTCCCTCCGCTCCACACTTGAAGCGCCTCGCGGACGCGTTCCACGTCGCGCACTGCCGCAGTAAACAACTTGTAAAAATCTTCCTGATTTTTTTCGAGTTCCTGCTCTTTGGCGCGAAGTTCTGCCAAGCTTTTTTCAAGCGCACCAAGTTCTGCCACAACTTTTTCCAGTCTTTCACGGATACCGGGAGAATCCCTCGCGGGCTCCTTCTTGCCACCTCCCGTGCGCGCAAAAAGCGTTTCAATCTCCTCGAGCGCGGACTGAATCGTTGTCTGGAGCGCTTCCACGTCGGCATCCTCCGCCGCGAGGAGCATCTCCCGCACCCGTCCCACCACTTTCATAACTTCTGCGGCAGGCGGCAAGTCCTCATCTTCCTCTCCTGTGCCGAGGAGTTCCGCGTGGGCTTCCAGCTTCGCAAGTTCACGCTCGCACTCGCTTTTCTTCGCGGTGATACCCTGAATTTCCTTGCGAAGCCCGGCAAGCTCTTTCCGTTCTTCGGGTTGGTTTGTTTCGGTTGCGTGTTGTTTTCCTTCGGCAACTTTAAGCTCGTGCGTGAGCGCCTCGCCGCGCGCGCGGTGCGCGTGCATTTCCTCCTCTATTTTTTTCGATCCCTTCTCCAGCCCGCTCCACTCGTTCCCGAAGTAATGGTCTTCGAGCTGCTTCAATTCCTCTTCAAGCGCGCCGCGTTTCTCCCACCGGTTCGCCTGGCGCCGGAGAGAACGGAGGTGCGGCACAATTTCCTCGATGAGCGCTTCCGCCTTATGCATGTTCTCCTCCGCTTGTCCGAGACGCCGCTCTGCATCCGTGCGCTTCAACTGATATTCGCGAAGTCCCAAAATTTCCTCTATCATCTCGCGCCGCGCTTTCGGTTCCACGCGGATAAAAAGGTCGCTGTTGCCCTGCGTCACCACCACAATCCCCCGGCTCCCAAGCCGCGCCCGCGCGAAAAAGTCCACAAGGTCGCGGAGGAGAATCTCCGACTTGTTCAAAAAGTACTTGCTTATACCGTCACGGGAAACCTCACGCTGAATCACCACTTCGGTCGCGTCCACCGGAAAAAAGCTCCCGGTATTCTCGAAGTGGAGCCCCGCCTGGGCCAGTCCCGAGCGGGGACGCTCCGGCGTGCCCGAGAAGATAAGGTCTTCCACCGTGCCGCCGCGGAGGTGCTTTGCATCCCGTTCGCCCAAAAGCCACCGGATGGCATCCACCACATTCGATTTCCCCGAGCCATTCGGACCCACAATAGCAGTGATTCCTTTCGGGAAATCGAGCACGGTCTTCCCGGCAAATGACTTGAAGCCGTTGAGCTCCAGTCGCTTTAATAGATGCATCGGATTTGGAAATTGGAATATTGAATTTGGAATATGGTTGGATTCATTCCATATTCTATATTCCACATTCTACATTCATTTTACCTTCTCCAATGCTTTCCTCGCCGCTTCGGTTTCACCTTCCTGCTTTGACGAACCCTCACCTTCCGCGATAAATTCTTCACCGAAATAAGCGCCGATGCGGAACACGCGCTGGTGCGCAGGTCCCGTCTCCGCGAGTACGCGGTATGAAGGCGTGAGTTTTCTCCGCTCCTGGATGATTTCCTGCAACTCGCTTTTCGGATCTTTGTAGCTCCCGCTCCGCATAATTTCATCAAGCCGCGTCATCACCAAGCGGTCAATGAACTCCCGGCTCACCTCAAACCCGTGGTCAAGGTATATCGCGCCGATGAGGGCTTCAATCGCGTTCGCAAGAATCACTTCCCGCGCCTTGCCCATATCGCGATTCTCCCCACGCGACATAAAAATAAACTTGTTGAGATTGATGTCTTCCGCGATGCGCGCAAGAAGCTGGTAATTCACAAGTGATGCGCGCAGGAGCGTCAGTTTCCCTTCCGGCGAATCGGGAAACTTTTTATACAAGGATTCGGAAACGGCGAGCTCAAGCACCGCATCACCCAAATATTCCAGCCGCTCATTATGGCCATGCGGCCAGCTCGGTTCCTCGTTCAGGTATGACCGGTGCGTGAGCGCCGCGTAATACAAATCGACGTTCTCAAAGGGAACGCCGATTATTTTTTCGAGCGGTTTTATTTCCGAAATCTTCATCATAATGCTTTAAGGGTGAGGGACTTTTTTGTCCCTCTTCGGTTTCGGCGCAGGTGCCGCTTCAACAGGCAACCCCCGCTTTGCCTGGAGTTCCCGGTAGACGGTACCCAAGACGCCGTTCACGAACCGCGCGGAACTCGGGCCTCCGTAATTTTTTGCAACCTCAATCGCCTCGTTGATGGCAACCTTGGGAGGCACCTCCTCGGGGTCGGCATAGAGCAATTCGTAGAGCCCTATCCGCAGAATATTCCGGTCAATAATCGCAACTTTCTCAAGCGGCCACTCGGGCGCCACACGCACAATGGTTTCGTCAATTTCTTTGAGGTGCTCCGTAATTCCTTTCAAGATGCGCCATGCAAAATCCGGCTCGTCTATCCCCGATGCGAACTCCTGAAGGTCACGCTCGAGGATAGCTACAAGGTCATGCTGCCGATGATAAAAATCCCACTCATAGAGAGACTGGAGAATTACGGTTCTGACAAGGTGCCGGGTGGCCATGGGCTAGAAAGTAGAAAATAGAAAGTAGAAAGTAGAAGCTACCATCAGCATATCAAACCGACTCAAAGATAATGCATTCATTTTGTTTTTAAGGGTCCGGAGGGGGATTCTATTTTCTATATTTCTAATTTCTGTGCCCTACTTCTTCCCGCACTGGATGCACGCACGATGAGCGAGCCGTGGGCCCTTGCAGTTCGCGCATACGTATATGCTCTTTTTCTTGAGCGCCAAATGCGACCGCCGCCGGCCTACTTTGCCTTTACTATGATGTTTAACTGGTACGCCACCCATAGGGTTAGTATGTAGTAAATAGAATGTAGAAAGTAGTAGAAATAAAACCTAAGAAAATCTTGCACCCCGCCTTTCCTTAGTGAAAATATTACGCTACCCTTCGCGCAATTGCAAATCCTTCTCCACCATGCGAACTTTCCGGAAAATGCGCTTGTCGAACTCGCGCTCCGGAGAAAGTTCCTCCTCGGAGGTTATCCAGATAAGTTCCTCCGCTTCGTGCGCTTCCGGCTCGCCCTCCCAACGGAGCACAAGGTACGCGTTTCCCGCATCGCCGTTTTTATGTTCAAATACCCCAAGCGGATGATATTCAATGACGCGAATACCCAACTCCTCCTTCATTTCCCGCACCATCGCCTCATGCGCCGACTCGCCCTCTTCAATATGCCCTCCGGGAAAAATGACGAGGCCGGGAGCGAACTTTTTGTCTTTACTCCTCCGCTCGGCGAGCAGCTTCCCGTCACGGGCAAGAATTCCTATCGCAAATCGTTTCATGCGCGTTTTATGGCAAGAGTCCGGAGAAAGCTCAACCGATGCGCCTCGCTCGGCCCATGTGCGTGAAGCGCGGCATAGTGCATCTTGGTGCCATACCCTTTATGCACCGCAAATCCGTACTGCGGGTACTGCTTGTGAAGCTTCACCATGTAGCGGTCCCGGGAAACTTTCGCCACGATTGAAGCAAGCTTTACTGCGGTGAATTTTTCATCTCCCCGAATGATTGTTTTTACAGTCATTCGCCCTGAGCCTGTCAAAGGGTTCTTCCCGTTCCCAAGATACAATCCCCCATCAAGTATCACCTTGCACTTGGCGATTAGCGATTGGCGACTCGCGATAAGTTTCCTGAACGCCCGGAGCGCGGCAAGGTTCGCCGCACGGGCGATGTTCAGCTTCTCCACCCCCCGCGGATACACGCGCGCAATCGCAAACGAAATTTTCGGATGGCTTTTAATATGCTCCGCCCACCGTTCCCGCTGCCGCGCCGTCAGTTTCTTCGAATCCCGCAGCTCGCCTAATTCGTTATTCGTAATTCGTAATTCGTGTAGAACTGCCACGGCTGCCACCGCCACCGGCCCCGCCAGCGCCCCGCGCCCTACTTCGTCTATGCCGATAATGAATTTTGCCATCGCTTCCATAGTAGCAGAAAATTGAGGCGGCGGGGCAGAAGTTTCACGTCGTCGCTCCACTCCTCCCTCAAAACCTTCGGTTTTGAGCCCGTCCGCCGGCTGGCGGACTTATTCCGACACGGGGAACCGAGCGCGGTTCCCCGACCCCCTCCGCTGTTCAACTCCTGTCCTTCACTATGACAAAACGGAATACTCCACCAGAGTATTCCGTTTTGCATCGTGGTGCGCGGGAGAGGAGTCGAACCTCCACGCCTTTCGGCGCTACCACCTCAAGGTAGTGCGTCTGCCGTTTCGCCACCCGCGCGCATTGTGCCCCGTCATAGTACCCAAAACAGGGTGTGATTTCAAGATTCCAAAAATCGTGTATAATGACCGCAATGTTTAAATCCGGCCTTCGACGCATACAACATCATCCCTACCTCACCTCCGCGATTGCTATCGTGCTTATTGCGGTTATCGTGTTCCTTTTCGCGCGCGGAGGAAATGAAGCGCCCACCCGCACCGTCACAGTCACCCGCGGGAATATTGCGCAAACGGTTATCGTTACCGGAAAAACGAAACCGAAGCAGGATATCAACCTTGGATTCGAGAAGAGCGGCGTAGTGGCGACGGTGCATGCGGAAGTCGGCGACCCCGTAAGGAGGGGCGCGCCGCTCGTGGCGCAAGACACCCGCGAACTTCGCACCGCACTCGACCAGGCGACGGCGAATAAAACCGCCGCGCTGGCAAAGCTCGAGGCGTTGCGGCGGGGACCCCGTGAGGAAGACGTGCAAATCGCCCGCACCGCCCTTCAAAAAGCGCAGCAAGACCTCACAAATATCTTGAGCGGCGTTCCCGACATCCTCCACAGCGCATATTCGAAATCCGACGACGCCGTGCGCAAGCAGCTTGACCCGCTCTTTCTGAACGACGACCGCACCAATGCCACGCTCTCGTTCGAAACGAACAGCTCGCAAACCGCGACGGATGCGGGAGCACTCCGCGTAGCCGCGGGAACCGAACTTGCCGGGTGGAATGACGAACTTGCGACAATCACCTCCTCGACCCCGGGCGCCGTGCTGGAAGACATGCTGCTCAAGAACCGTACGCACCTCACCGTTGTCCGTGCGCTTCTCGATAAAACGATGAATGCAATCGTGGGCGCCGCTTCCTCGCTCAATGACTCGACCGCGCTTACCTATAAGTCCTATGTCGCCACGGGGCGCACCAACGTGGACGCGGCGCTCTCAAGCGTGAACGAAGAACTCGAATCCATCGCCGCCCAAAAAATTGCGGTTTCCCAGGCACAGGACGGACTCAATCTGAAACTCGCCGGGAGCGACCCGCAGGATGTGATTGCGCAGGAAGCAACCGTCTTGCAGCTCGATGCAAGTGTGCGCGCGGCAGAGGTGCAGCTCGAGAAAAGCGTGCTCCGAAGCCCTATCGACGGCATCGTCACGCGGCAGGACGCGAAAGCGGGCGCGCTCGTCACCGCGAATCAGACCGTTGCTGCGGTAATCTCTGCGGGAAGACTCGAAATTGAAGCGAATATTCCCGAGGTGGATATTGCGAAACTCGCGGTGGGGAACAATGCGACAATCACGCTCGACGCATACGGAAAAGGCGTCACATTCCCCGCACACGTCATCCGCATTGACCCTGCGGAAACCGTCATTGAAGGAGTTTCCACCTACCTCACCAAATTCTCATTTGAACAGGAAGATGCGCGCCTCAAGCCCGGCATGACGGCGGATATCGCGGTGGTTACGGCGCGGAAAGCAAACGCCCTCATCATTCCGGAACGGGCGGTAACACTCCAAAACGGGAAGCGATTTGTGCAGCGCATGAATGCCGAAGGACGCAGTGAAGAACGGGAAATTATGACGGGAATCCGCGATACAAAAGGCAATGTGGAAGTTGTCTCCGGCCTCGCGGAAGGAGACCTTACTGAAGAATAGTCCCCCTATGGCGCTCATCGAAATCGAGGCGCTCGAGAAACTCTACCAGGACGGCGACGTTGCCACGCCTGCGCTCCGCGGCGTTTCCTTTTCCATCGAGAAGGGGGAATTTGTCGCCGTCATGGGCCCCTCGGGATCCGGCAAATCCACGCTCCTCCATATCCTCGGGTTTCTTGATACCTACACCGGCGGCGAGTACCGGTTCCAGGGGAAACCCGCGCACCGCTATGACGAGACGGAAAAAGCACATATCCGTAACGCGACGATGGGTTTCGTGTTCCAGGCGTTTAACCTTCTTCCCAAAACATCGGTGCTCGAAAACGTAAAGCTCCCGCTCCTCTACTCTGCCGTTCCAAAACACGAGTGGGACGCGCGCGCGAGGAAGGCGCTGGACGCAGTAGGCCTCTCTCACCGGCTCGCACACGATTCTTCCCAGCTCTCCGGCGGCGAGCGCCAGCGGGTAGCAATCGCACGGGCGCTTATCACCCGGCCGCAAGTCATTTTCGCGGATGAGCCGACGGGTAACCTCGATTCGAAATCCGGGAAGGCAGTCATGGAAATCCTTGAGCGTCTCCACGACGAGGAGCACCACACCATCATTCTCATCACGCACGAAACCTATACCGCGGAGCGCGCCGAGCGCATTATCCGCCTTTCGGACGGCGCCGTGGCATCGGACGAAAAAGTGGCGGAGCGCGCCCACGCCGACACGTTTATGAAATAAACCCATGACATTCTCACGCGCCGCGCACACCGCCCTCACCGGCCTCCGCACCAACAAGACACGGGCGTTCCTCACCGTACTCGGCATCGTCATCGGCATCACGGCGATTATCCTCGTAATCTCCCTGGGGCAAGGCGCAAAAAAACTCATTTTGAGCCAGGTGCAGGGACTGGGGTCGAATACCGTCGTGGTCATCCCGGGCCGCCAGCCGAAAGGCCCGAGCGATTTTGCGAACATATTCCTCGATTCGCTCAAAGACCGCGACCTTGAATCGCTTGCGAATAAAAGCAACATGCCCGACGCGGAAGACGTGATGCCCATCGTCTTCGGTCCCGTGCGGCTCGCCTACGAGAACGAAACCTATCAGGCAACGGTTTTGGGAGGCGGGAGCACGGAGGTAAACAACGTCATCGGGCATATTTTCGACATCTACCCTGAAATCGGCGCACACTTTTCCGCGGACGACGTGCGGTCCCGCGCAAGCGTGGCAGTCATAGGAAGTAAGGTGCGGGAGAAACTTTTTGGAACGGCGAATCCTTTGGGCGAGAAAATTAAAATCAACAACCGTAGTTTCCGCGTGACGGGCGTCCTTGCCTCCCGCGGGCAGGTCTCCTTCTTCAACTTCGACGAAATGGTGCTCACCCCCTACACCACCGCCCAGCAATATATCCTCGGGAAAAAGCATTTTGACCGGATTATTCTCTCTGCACGCGGTGCCGACAAAGTGAAGGCGGTGGTCTCCGACGCCACCGCGCTCATCCGCCGAAACCACAGCATCACTGACCCGGACAAAGACGACTTTTTCGTACAAACCCAGGCCGACCTCGCCGCGCGGCTCGACACCATCACCTCGGTCCTCACCGCATTCCTTACCGCCATTGCTTCGATTGCGCTCTTTGTGGGCGGCGTCGGCATCATGAATATTATGCTCGTCTCGGTAACCGAGCGCACGAGGGAAATCGGCCTCCGGAAAGCAATCGGCGCCACCCCGCGCGATATCCTCACGCAATTCCTTCTCGAAGCAGTCTTCCTCACCGGCGCGGGCGGCGTTGTGGGAATCGCTCTCGGCACATTTCTCTCCTTCTTAATTGCCACCGTCCTCTCCCACACCGTGGCGCTCACATGGACTTTCGTGTTCCCGTACGGCGGCGCAGCGCTCGGAATTCTCGTCTCATCCGCGGTAGGCCTCGTCTTCGGCATCTACCCCGCGTGGCATGCGGCAAAGATGAATCCTGTCGACGCCTTACGCTACGAATAGTGAAATCCGATTTCAATAGATATTGAAATCGGATTTCGATAGATTGGCCCCAAAACAAAAGGCTGCTGCAGTGTTGCGCTACGGCAGCATCCCTAAGACAACAGAAAAGAGGTCCTAATAAATCTTTCCCTCCTTGTTGATTTCTCCGGTATAGTTCGTGTGCATCATTTTTTTCACTTCCGCATAGCTCTTTGCGTGCGCAAGCGTCCACATCAGCTTCACCACCACGCTCTCAATGCTCATGTCATATGCCTGTATGACTCCCTTGTCGAGCGCCTGCTTGCCCACGTCGTACAGGTGCATCGCAGTCGCTCCCTCAAGGCATTGCGTACTCACCACCACCGGCACCTGAAGCTCGTTCGCCCGCTCGATTGCCGGGAGATATTTATAGGCGACGTTCCCCGACCCGTATCCGCGAAGCACGAGTCCCTTGATGCCGTTCTCCAAAAGCCCCATAAACATCTCCACGGGAGTCCCCGGCACAAGCGTTACTACCGCGATATTTTCCTCAAATCCCGGCCTGGGTTTGAGTGTCCCGCCGTGCCGCTTCTTCGCCTCGTCGCTCAACCGGATGTCGATGCGAATCTCGCCAAGCAAATCCCAGTTAATGGTCTCAAACGCATTGAGCTTCGATTCGGATACCTTGGACGCACGCGAGCCCAAAATAATTTCCTCGTCGAACACCACCATAACCCCCGCGACGCTCATGCTCGCGACGGAAACCGCATTTACAAAGTTCCTGCGCGCATCGGTCTCGATTTTCGCCCCCGGAATCTGCGAACCGGTAACCACCACCGGTTTCCCAAGATTTTGAAGGGAGTAGGAAAGAGCGCTTGCGGTGTACGCCATGGTATCGGTGCCGTGCGTAATCACAAACCCGTCGAACTTCCGGTATTTCTCGGCAATCACGGCGGTCATCGCGTTCCAGTGCTTCGGCTCCATGTTGGTGCTGTCGATATTGTCCAAATAGTGTACCGAGAGATTGGCAATTCTCTTCAATCGCGGTTCCATATTGAGAAGCGTCTTAATGGCCCTCTCTTTGGGAGGCGTTTCCAAAGCCCCCTTGAGTTCCCAACCAAAAATGCCCAGCCGTCTCATTCGGGTCAAGCCGCGCCAAAAGGAATTTTTTCATAAACAATCAATAAAAAAGTTGTTAAAGGTCAATGGGGGATATAATAAAACTTTTATACAAAATGTCAAATTAAAAGACCACTTCCGCCAACTGGCGGAGAGGCTCTTTCCTAAGTCCTAATGGCTAAAGTGACACCCCTAATCTCTGGCGAATCTTGGCACCGGACGCCTTCCGGACCCAATAAAGCTTCGCGCTGTGCACTTTCTTCGGCGAAGAAACAATCTCCACTTTCGTGATTGAAGGCGAGTGAATCGGGAACACTTTCTCCACGCCCACGCCTGCGATAATCGTGCGGACGATAAACGTGGCACCAGTTTCCGAGCCGTGCTTCCGCGCAATCACAAGCCCCTCAAACGCGCTTTTTTGCTCAAACACGCGCACGCGCGCACCGGGTTTTATTTTTTTCATTATTTCGGAGTCCATGGCAATAACATATAACTTATGACTGATAACTTATAACCTATAACAAAAAAATCTGCAAGTAGTTCCCCTACTACTTTCTACATTCTACTTACTACCTACTATTTATTGATTCCCCTCTTCGTAATAATTTCGCGGATTTTAGTGAGCAGCTCGTCCACCGACATCCGCATCTTCACGAAATAATCAATCGCGCCGAAGCCCTTCGCCTTCGCCACATCGTCCTGCTGGCCGAGGTTTGAGACCACGACCACGGGAATCTTGTTGAGCTGGGGGTCGATGGAAATCGCCTGGAGCACCTCGAAGCCCGACATCTTCGGCATGATGAGGTCGAGAATCACGAGCCCGGGCAACGTTTCCCGGAGCTTCGTGAGCGCCTCCTCACCGTTGAACGCCTGAATGACCTGGAAGCCGTCCTTCTCCAATCTCGCCTTCAAAATCGAAGAGAGGAACGGGTCATCCTCGATGACCATAATAATGTTCTTCGGGTCGGGCATGCACCCACTATACCACAAAAAGCTTTTTAGTTGCTCCAATTAAAAATAGGTTTTAGGTCCGACGCGCGCTTTCGCGGGGTCGGACTCCGACTGAAACGTCGGAGTTAATAGGTCTTAGGTCTTAGCACATGCCAACACCCATTACCTACCAGCTAAAAACTACGACACTATATCTATGTATAGTTTAATTGTTCCACGAACAGCTTCCGCTACCCGTGCCTTGTTACGACTTCGCCCATGTCACCGAGCTTGGGCTAACCGAGCTAAGCTCGGCCTTACCCATTCCCGGCTCCCTTGGCGTGACGGGCGGTGAGTACAGGACTCGAGAACGTATTCACCGCGGCGTTCTGATCCGCGATTACTAGCGATTCCAACTTCATGAGGGCGAGTTGCAGCCCTCAATCTGAACTGAGGCCGATGTTCAGGGATTAGCTCCGCCTTGCGGCTTGGCAACCCGCTGTTCCGGCCATTGTAACATGTGTGTAGCCCAGGGCATCAAAGGGCCATGCTGATTTGACGTCATCCTCACCTTCCTCCGTCTATAGGACGGCAGTCTCCCGTGACATATATAACACGGAATGAGGGTTGCGCATGTTACCCCATTGAAGGGAGCGCCTCACGGCACATGCTGACGGCAACCATGCAGCACCTGTCCTCACGTCCTTGCGGAAAATCTTCCTTTCAGAAAATCGTCGTGAAGATGTCTAGCCCTGGTGAGGTTCCTCGCTTACCGTCGAATTAAACCACATGTTCCACCGCTTGTGCGAGTCCCCGTCTATTCCTTTGAGTTTTAAGCTTGCGCTCGTACTTCCCAGGCGGCCTGCTTAACGCGTTAGCTCCGGCGCTCCGAGGGTCGATACTCGAAACACCAAGCAGGCATCGTTTAGGGCGTGGACTACAAGGGTATCTACAATTTTGTTGCGCACAACAAAATTGAAATTTCTAAATCCGAATTTCTAATTTCTAAACAAATCAGAAATTCCAAACTCGAAAATTCCAATAGTTGCGGGGCAAGACATTTCTGCTTGCCTCTCACGGTCGCCCGTGAGTTCGGACTATATCATCTCCGACCTTGCGTCGGAGCTCGGCGTGTAGTCTCTACGGGTTCTTGCAAACTTTGTTGAGCTGGCAAACAAATACGTTTCTAGTATATTTGTTTGCCAGAATTATGGCAGGGAGTGAATGTCTTGCGACACTGTCTTCCGGTTAACAGCCGGACGTTTTACTGTAAACTACACTCCCCATAAAACTTTTTGCAATGTGCTCAACAAAGCTTGCAAGTCTTCCCTCGGTATTGTCTCGCTTCCGCGAGAGTTCCACCGATATAGCCAAGTTTTCCCCGTAAAATGACTTTCGTCATCACGGGGGGACTAATTTGCCCAACGGATACCCTCCGTTCCGCCTGTTTCCTCAACAAGCGAGGTCAGTTCCTCTTTTGAGAAGCTCTCGGAGGTCGCGTAGGCGACCGAGAGGCAGGTAAATTTCCAGCAGGAAATTATGCCGATTCTCAAAAGAGGAACTGCCGAGCCATTCTAATCCTTTTTGCTCCCCACGCTTTCGCGTCTCAGAGTCAGGAAGGCCCCAGTGCACTGCCTTCGCCTTCGGTGTTCCCCACGATATCAACGGATTTCACCCCTACACCGTGGGTTCCATGCACCTCTAACCTCCTCGAGCGCGGCCGTATCCCTGGCATTTCCACCGTTAGGCAGTGGGCTTTAACCAGAGACGCACCGCGCCTCCTACACGCGCTTTACGCCCAATAAATCCGGATAACGCTTGAGGTCTACGTATTACCGCTGGTGCTGGCACGTAGTTACCCACCTCTTTCCGTAGGGCAGTCATTTGCATTCTTACCCTACTACCGCAGTTTACAGACCGAAGTCCTTCATCCTGCACGCGGCGTCGCTCGATCAGGCTTTCGCCCATTGTCGAATATTCTCGACTGCTGCCTCCCGTAGGAGTACGGACCGTGTCTCAGTTCCGTCGTTGGGGGTCAGGCTCTCACCTCCCCTACCGGTCATAGCCTTGGTAGGCCGTTACCCTACCAACTAGCTGATCGGACCTAGGCCGATCCCAAAGCGGCTTGCGCCTTTATCCCTCACATAACTTTGACCGGCGACTTTGTCGCAGTTGCACGGAGTGCTAGTCAAAGTTATGTGAGGGAACTATCGGGAATTACCTCACCTTTCGATGAGCTATGCCCGACTTCGGGGTACGTACCAGGGCGTTACTAACTCGTTCGCCGCTGCGCACTCTTGATGTAATCGCAAGCGCACCGCTCGACTTGCATGCCTTATCCACGCCGCCAGCGTTCATCCTGGACCAGGATCAAAT
>OBOI01000406.1_pt1 | contig 15445 bp, 6 predicted proteins | sample 1670151 | NCBI WGS metagenome assembly OBOI01 (sample SAMEA104232303, study PRJEB22302) | sediment metagenome | biome: forest; feature: aquifer; material: sediment | place: USA | collected 2011-08-07 | depth 0.01 m | reverse complement strand
GAAATGATTCCCACGCCGGAGGAATACAGGGGGTATGTATCGAGCCTTGGGCCGCGCGCGTGCTATGATGAGTCAAAGCGGATGGGGGAGACGCTCTGTCAGGTCTATTCAAACGTTCACGCAATACCCGTTGTGATTGTTCGTCCGTTTAATGTCTACGGCCCGGGCGGACTGCATGCGCAGGACTATCGTGTCATTCCGGCATTTATGACTGCCGCCCTTTCGGGTGTCCCGTTGCCGGTGCACGGAACGGGGGAGCAGACGCGAACATTTTGCTATATATCCGACGCTATCAGCGGTTTTGTGAAAACACTTCTTCACGGCCGGTCGGGAGAGGCGTATAATATCGGGCAGGATGCAGATGAGATAACGATGAATGAGCTTTCGCGCCGCATTTCGGAGGTTATTTCACCGGATGTTTCAGCGGCACATATCGATTATCCGGAAACGTATCCGGCAGGCGAACCGCAGCGCCGGTGTCCGGATCTTTCAAAAGCGAAATCCGAATTGAATTTTTATCCCGCAATCACGCTTTCAGAGGGATTGCGGCGAACGCACTCTTGGTATCTTTCACGCGCATGACAGACGGATTCCTATCTCAACGTATAGCGTTAGGCGCTATCAGGATTGCAACTATCCTGATTCTTTTTTTACCTCTCGTCGTTACCCAGCAGACCTTTTTCCCATACATTTTCGGTAAGGCAATTTTTTTTCAGATTCTTGTTGAAATCGCGTTTGTATTCTGGGTGTACCTCATGATAGTCAATGCGCGCTTCCGTCCGTCTTGGCGAAACCCGATGAATTGGATTGTGGCGGGATATGCGGCAGTCGTTGTAGTCGCCGGAGCGTTGGGAGTTGACCCTTCGCAATCATTTTGGTCCAATCACGAACGAATGGGCGGGACGTTTATGCACCTGCACCTTGCGACATTTGCCATCATGCTTGGGACTGTATGCCAAACTCGCGCATCGTGGGATCGGTTATTCTTCTATTCGATTATCTCAGCAGTCCTTGTCGGCCTGTATGGCATTGGCCAGCTGATCCATCTGCCTTTCTTCCTCTCAAACGCAACAGGGGAGCGGCTTTCCTCAACGCTTGGGAACCCCATTTATCTCGGCGTGTATGCGCTTACCCACGTATGGCTGTCGCTGTATCTATTGACGCAAACCGATAAGACGATAACTCGGATAGTTCTTTCAGTGGCCGCGTGCTTCTTTCTCGTTCTTATCGCGCTTTCCGGCAGCAGGGCTGCCATACTTGTCGCCGCCGGATCCTTAGCTAGCTTGTGTTTACTGGGTACGAGCCTATTTGTCGCGTCGCATGTCAAGCGGAGCAGACTCATTGTCACGGGAATTTCCCTTGCAATCGCATTAGTTCTTTTTGGAGGAATGTTCGTTGTCGCGAAGTCGATTTATTCATCGACGAATCTCCCGGAACCTCTAAGCAGAGTCGTCAAGATGGGTCTTGTTGACAGAAACCGCCTAGAACTATGGGCGATAGGCATCAAGGGTTTTATCGAACGTCCGATTCTGGGCTGGGGCGGGGAAAATTACAATAAGGTCTATTACAAATACGCACTTCCCCAGCACAACGGGGTCCGCATTCAAGAAGCGTGGTTTGATAGGTCCCACAATCAGCTTGTCGACGTGTTGAGCATGTATGGCAGCATCGGGTTTCTGTTGTATGCCGCGCTCTGGATCGCGATTGCGTTGGTTCTCTACCGGCGCATATCCCAACAGACAGCAATGAAAGAGGCGTTTGGCCTTGCGATGATCGCCGGGGCCTGCATTTCCTATTTCATTCAAAATCTTTTTGTGTTCGACTCGACCGTCCCAGTGGTGATGTTTGCCGTATTGGTCGCCTTTCTTATTTCCATTCAATCTGAGGGCAGGAAGATCGATATCGCATCACGCAATCCCGGTCCGGCTCTGTCGGTTAGTATTCTGGCGAGCACGACTGTCGGAATTGCAGCGATGCTCTTTTTTGCAAACGTTCTGCCAATGCAAAAAAGCGCTGAGGGGATATCGGCTCTGAGTCGCATTTCCTCTAATCCCGAGCAGTCGCTTTTCCTCATGGAGCATGCGTTGAGTACCAACGCGTATGTGAATCCTGAAATCCGCCGGGCTTTGGCGAATGCTCTTTCCGGGTACGGTTCGTCGACCCATCGCGCCGCGCAGCTCGCGACGGAGGAGCTGGAAAAATCAGTTCGCGAACACAGAGGTGAGCTTCGGGACCTGCTGACTCTTTCATCGCTGTATCGCATGCAGGGGGTAGATGACGCAGTGCTATACGACAAAGCTCTTTCTATTCTCGATTCTGCCGAGATGCTTGCACCCCATCGTTTGGAGGTGTTCTATGAGAGAGCTCTCACTATCGCAGCCAAGGGCGATGCGCTCGGAGCACAGGATGTAATCCGCAAGGCGCGCGAACTCGATCCTGAGAACGGGAAAACATACTGGTACGAAGGGCTCGTCAAGTTCGATTTGAAAAAAATTCCGGAAGCTCTTTCTGCGCTTAGGGGCGCGAATGAACGCGGATATGATCCGCGCGCGATAGCCACGCTTTTTCTCGCAATCGCAAAAGGTGCGCCATCATCAGAGTTCTCCGCACCTGTGTTGAAAGAATTGAGAGAATTTGCTGATCGTCCGGGGCATGATCCGCTCTTTACTGCAAGCTATATTATAGCTTTATCTCGATCCGGAAGCACATCGCTGGTAAGGGGTGAACTCTCGCGTCTCGAGAAGATCAACCCAACCCTTGCGCATGAGATTTCGGCCGAAATAGCAAACTAGCATCTATGAGTCGAGCCATTATCATCTCCCGGTTTATCGAGCGCCTGTTTGTCAAGATACTATTTTTTGGATCGGGCACTATTCTTGCACTGCCGTTAATCGTTACGGAAAGCGCGCTTTTTCCCTATGTTATTTCAAAAGCGCTGTTATTTCGCATCATCGTTGAAATCATGGGGGTGTGCTGGGCGGTTCTCTGCATCTATCGCAGCTCCTATCGCCCTGACATCAGGAACCCGCTTATAGTAGCGCCAATCGCGATGGTGGCGGTTGCGCTTCTCGCAACGATCACCAGCCAGGATCCCTGGTATTCTCTCTGGTCTGTCCAGGAGCGCATGTCGGGTTCATTTTTCTATGTTCATGTCTGGCTGTGGTTTCTTATCCTCACGTCGGCCTGCAAGGAATGGTCGGCCTGGCGCGCGCTGCTGCGTACGACAATTGCCATCAGTTTCGTGGTGATACTCTATGGAATCGGACAGCGTTTGCACTTGCAATTTCTTCCTCCCGATCCCGATCAGAATCGGTTTGCCGCCAGTCTCGGCAATCCTATTTATCTGGGCGTGTACGCGTTTTTTCATGTCTATTTATCAGCGTATCTTGCGGTTCGGGAACGGCATAATCTTTGGAAGGTGTTTGCAATCGTCGGCGTTGCTGCTAACGCGGTCGTTCTGCTGTTTTCGGCAAGCCGGGGTGTCACACTTGCGCTTGCGGCGACGGTGGTGCTTTTTCTTATTACACTGTGCTGGATGATTCCGAAGCCGTCGGTGCAAAAGATCTACCGTCGCGGAGTCATTGCGTTTTTTGTCACCAGCGTTGGGCTTTTTTTCTTATTTCAGCTCCCGATCGGGCATAGGGTGGCAAAGACGTATTTCCCGCCCTTCGTCAATAAAGTTCTCTACTCATCGTTTGACGACCCAAATCGTCTCGCGTTGTGGAAGGTTGGGCTTCTGGGCTTTAGGGACAAACCGATTCTGGGATGGGGATGGGAGAGTTTTGCGATGGTAAATGATATCTATGCGCCGTCTCGTCTCACGCCGGACTCAAGTCCGTGGAACGATCGCGCGCATAATCAGCTAATTGATATGCTGGTGTTCTCGGGAATAATCGGCGTAAGCGCGTACGTATTTTTTTGGTATGCAGTCGGCCGAACGCTTGTCCGCCTGCGCAGTCTCTCAAAGAGCTTTCGTCACATGGTTCTCTCGCTTGTCCTTGCGCTTCTTTTTGTTGGATATTTTTTGCAAAATATCACCGCGTTTGATACGCCCATCAACCTTATATTTTTATCATTTTCTCTCGCGCTGTTATATTTTACGCATACTGACGCGGCAACATCCGAGCCGTTGACGACACCTCAGAAGGTATCGCGAAAAAATGAGCGACAGCTTGTTGAAAGAGAATTTAACACCGCTCTGCCATGGCACAGCGGCATCTGCTTTGTTGTCGGTGCCTGCATTGTCGGCGCGAGCATCTATTGGCTGCACGCCGTGCCATTCAAAAAAAGCCAGAATATCATCAGTGCCGTAACAATTTTGCCCGTTGATGTAAGCGCGGCCCTGGGATTGCTCCGCGAGTCGCTCAACTCACGATCGTTTACGAATATTGAGGCGCGAGAGCAGATGGCAGACTTTATTGATCGCATTGTCGAGCATCCTGGTTTTTCCGAAGAAACGAAAAAGGAGTACGTTCTTTTTACTGCAGACGAGGCACTTAAGAGCGTTTCTGAACACCCTAAGTATTTACGGTATTACCTCCGCGCGGCATATATGCAGAGACTTGCCTCTCGATATGACCCCGCGGCGAAAGAGAGAGCAGCCGAGATTGCAATAAAAGCGCGGGACGCATATCCCGATCGGTATGAGCCATATCTCGAGCTTGCGGAAATTGCTTCCCTGAAAGGAAATAAGGAAGACATTATCAAAAACGGCAAGGAAATGGCGAAGCGCGATCCGAGGAAAAGCCGCTCCCTTTGGTATCTCGCCTGGCTCTACGCAAGGACAGGCGACAGCGCGGGCATGGTGAAGAGCATGGAAGAGGCGATTATGCGAGATTGCAGGATCGCACAATATGCCGACCATATCTATCTTATTTCCGAGATCATGCCATCCGTACCGGATCCATTCCTTGTCCAGCTCTATACCGATCTTGCGGTTATGGGGCCTGCCGGCGACTACCGGCTTAAGATCGCTCGCCAGCATGTCATTGACAAGGTTTCTGCAGCGATGGCAAGGGAGGCCCAAAAAAGGATAGCGGCACAACGGCGCCGTTGAAATGCAAAGAGTGACTTTTTTGCCAATATAGGGTATACTTACCTATACGGTGTTCATAACGCCCCTGTTTATTTATGATGAATGGCGAGCAATTAAGTCAGAATACTATTAGTGAAATCGATAAGCGTCTTAATCTTAACAAGCCAACGCCAAAGGATTACGCGGCAGAGTTTGTGAAGGTGTTTCTTGTCGCGGCAGCCATTATTCTGCCGGTTAGGCTTTTTCTCATTCAACCCTTTTATGTAAAGGGAGCCTCAATGGAGCCAAACTTTTATGAGAATGAGTACCTCATAATTGACAAGCTGACCCCGGTCTTCCGGCCGTATCAGCGCGGGGAGGTGGTTGTATTTCGATATCCAAAGACTGACAGACACTATCTCATCAAGCGTATTATCGGACTGCCTGGCGAGCGAGTTGTCATTAAAGACAGGAGGATTACAGTTTACAGCGCCGAACATCCAGCCGGACTTTTGCTTGACGAGAATGAGTACCAGCCGAGAGAGTTGAGACCCGAGGGTCTTTCAGAGGTCATTTCGGATAACGAGTATTTTGTTTTGGGGGATAATCGGCCTGTGAGCCTTGATTCTGAGCGCTTCGGACCGATCGATAAGTCCCAGATTATTGGGAGGGTGCTTTTCCGCGGGCTCCCTCTCGACCGCTTGACGATCATACCTCTTCCACGCTATTCTGAATCACTTCCAAGCAACTAACCTATGCCAAGACTGAAAAAGAGTGTGAACGAAAATCAGGAGTCAAAGGTGGTCGTTGACGTACCAAAGCTTTCCAAAACGCCTCAGCTCGTGAAGGGAATGAAGGACATTCTTCCCCAGGAGCAGCGTTATTGGGATTTTTTGCGTGATCAGAGCCGTAAGCTCGCCCGAGATTATGGTTTTTCACGTATCGATACGCCCATGCTCGAAGATATCAGTTTGTACACCCATTCTGTTGGCAAACAGACAGATATCATCGAAAAAGAGATGTATATGCTCGAAGATCGCGGCGGCAATACTCTAGCAATGCGCCCCGAGTTTACGGCCGCGTTTGCTCGGGCTTATATCGAGCATGGAATGATTACCGTTCCTCAGCCGGTAAAAATGTATACGATCGGCCCCTTGTTTCGCTATGATAAGCCGCAGGAGGGGAGATATCGCCAACACAACCAATTTAATTGCGAGGTGATCGGCGACGGAAAGCCTGCCGTTGATGCGCAGGTCATTTTCATGGCGTACAAATTTTTCAAACGAATCGGGCTTTCGCCGATGCTACACATCAACAGTATCGGATGTCTCGTCTGCCGACCGAATTATAAGACGGCGCTGACCGAATATTACCGAGCCAATCGCAGTCAGCTTTGCGAGGATTGCAAGCGACGTCTCACAAAAAATCCCTTACGGCTTCTTGACTGCAAAGAGGAACAGTGCCAGCCGATCAAAGCGAAGGCTCCGCACCTTGTCGATTTTCTGTGCGAGGATTGCAAAGATCATTTCATGGCGGTTCTTGAATTTATCGACGAATTTGAAATTCCGTACCAACACAACGCGCATCTTGTCCGGGGGCTAGATTATTATGTGAGAACGGTCTTTGAATTTACGATCGACGATATGGAAAAGCCGCTCGCGATCGGGGGTGGCGGCCGGTGGGATAATTTGATTCAGATGCTTGGCGGGCAACCGACACCCGCGTGCGGGTTCGGCCTGGGGCTTGAACGCGTTATCCTTGCAATGAAAGCATACGAGCAGTCTCATCAGGTGTCGCTTTTGCCGGAAGAAAAACAGCCGCTGTTATTCGTTGCGCAGCTCGGAGACCAGGCTAAGCGCAGAGCGATGCTTTTATATGAAGATTTGCTTGCCGAGGGGTTTGACGTTTCGGCGGAGTTTTCAAAGGATAGCCTTAAGGCGCAACTGGAAATTGCAAATCGACTTAATGTCCAATTTACCCTTATTCTCGGCCAGAAGGAGCTGATCGATGGAACGATTATTATCCGGAATATGGAAGGCGGAGAGCAAGAAGTGATTGACGGCAAGAAGCTGATCCCGTTACTTCAGAAGAAAATGACTGTCGACGTCAGTGAAATACCATCGCAAAAAAGCGATAAGAAAGGAGAGTGAGCATCATGCCAGAAACACGAAGAAAACAAAAAGAATCATTCGAAGGTCTTCTCCGCCGGTTCAACAAACAAGTACAGATGAGCGGAAAGATTTTAGAAGTGAAGAAAAAGCGCTATTATAAGAAGAGCAAGAATACCCGATCTAAGAAGGAAACGGCCTTGAGAAGAAAAATGATCGAGGACAAGAAACAGTACTTGCAAAAAATCGGAAAACTCGGAGAGCGATTTCCGGGCGTTAAGGCCATCATGAAGCTGTCATAAAAAAGCGGCGCACGAACATCTGCGTCGGCAAGAGTGTTGTCGTAACGAACCATGCAGCGCAACAAACTTGAATACATAGCGGTAGTCGCATCCTGCGCGGGACTGTTCCTCTTCGGACAGCCAGTATTAGCATCAGAAGCCAGTGCCATCGTATCAAACGATGGCCGTCTTCTTTTTATACTGATTCTTCAAATCGTGTGGGGTGTCGGTGTTCTCGTGGGAGGAGGGCTTGCGCTGTGGAGCTATATGCAGCTTCGGCAATCGGAAGACGATCTTCTTGAGACTGCGCGCCTGAAAAAGCTCATGTTAATCGGGATGATCGCGACGGGAATTTCGCTCTTGCTTTTCATCGTCACATCTGTCGCAGGCATGCTGCTTCAATCTCCCTCGATCAAGGCGCAAAAAAAGAGCGCGCCGCTCGAGACACAGACGGTATCTTTGCCTCTCTCGCTCTCGGCGTATGACAAAATTGTCGATCACGTGCCGTCGCGTAATGAACGCAACGTATCGCGCAGTACACAGATTATTCTTGGCGTAAGCGAAGCGGTCAACACAAAGAGTGTCGCCACGGCTGATATGGATCTCATTGCTGACAGTATTCGCATACAAGATGTACTGGCAAATGGTTCGACCGGAAAGCCGCTGCCGGCAAAGGTGCGTTTTTCACAAGGCGACGCGTCCGTGACGCTCATTCCTGCCGTTCCTTTGGGTGCGGAGGAAAAAAAGCAGCTGATACGGGTAACTGTCACGAAAAACGTATTGACGCAAACGGGTGCTCCACTGCTTTCGGATGACGAGGGCTACTCGTGGGACTTTGAAGTGAACGGCCTTCTCGATCAGACGCCACCGTTTGTTGAGACGTTCTTGCCGAGGTATTCAACGTCGACAAAAGTTGAGCAGGTTCCTCCAAACGCGCTTATTCAGGTGACGTTTAACGAGAGTCTTGACCCGCAATCGTTTCAGGATGCCTTCATTGCGGTGTTTGATGAGAAACACAATGTGATTGTTGACGGTCATGTCGTTCCGGGAAACAGATTTCGAACACTGAGCTTTGTTCCGAGTAAGGAATGCGGGAAGAACGCGTGCGGGGAACCCATGTACTGCCTTCCTGCATCGAGCTCGCTAAAGGTCACGGTTAAAACCGCGACAAAAGACGGAAATGCTCCAAGCGGATCATCCAAGGCCGCGTATCCATTCACGGGGGTCGTGGATACCGCGGGAAACGCGCTTGATGGCGGCGGGGCGAGAGGATCGGCTCGAAACGGAAGTGCCGATAATTCCCCGGCAGACGATTTTATTGCCAATTTTTCAACAACGGCCGAGCTTGATCTGAGACAGCCAACGATCAACGCGATTGGACCAGCACGCGATGCGGTGCGCGTCTCACCGCAAACTCCCATTGAGGTCGTATTTTCCAAGATGATGGATGTCACATCCATCCATACCGGCACGATTCAAATTCGTCCGGCGATAAACTATTCACTCAATCCGCGGCACGATTTTCAATCGCAAACATCGAAAATTATCATCGACCACGACCCGTTCCTTCAGTCGACGGCGTATGCCCCCGAAGTGCTTTCTGATGTGCGGGACTCGACCCAGAATTGTTTTAGCCAGTGTTTAGGTCCCAGGTAGGATATGTCTATGCGTCATCCACTTCTCCTCGGTTTCTTGTCAGCAATTGCCGTATCCTCGATCGGACTTTTTGTCATTGCTGCGGAAACCGGGCAGCCCTCTTTGGCAGCAGCTCCGAGCATTTTAAAGATTTCACCAGGATCGGGCGGAAAGGGCCAGTTCATCACAATTGAAGGTGCGCTTTTCGGTGGCACTCCCGGAGAGGTATTTTTTACGCCGAAGAAAGGCGGAGAACCCATTGTAGCCGATGTCGGGTTTGCAGGGATATGCGCAAAGGTTTGGTGGCGTTCAACATATATCATCGTCAAAGTTCCTCAGCAAGCATCTCCCGGTTCGTATACTATATCAATAAAGCGCCAATCGGACGGGGCTCGCGCGGTATCTCCCGGAGCGTTTTCGATTACGGAAGCTTCGCCGTCTCCCGGAATATGTGGACTACTCCCCGATAACGGTATCGGAGGCATTGGCGTTGAGGTGCTGGGGGAACAATTTGGCATTGAGAAGGGCAGTCTTAAAATCGGAAATTCAAAAATCCAATTCGACGACGCGGCTTGGACGGATACCAAGGTGGCCTTTCAAACCCCGCCATCTTTTGATTCGGGGAGGCTTGTCGCAGTTTCAAAAAATAGAGATGTTTCCAATCCCGTACCATTCACCTTTGGGCGCTGCGGCGGAGACTCGTGCGGGGAAGGATTTTCATGCTGTGCCGACGGCGCGTGTCGCCCCAACGGTATGTGCCAGCAGAAAGTGTCTCTATGTCGATATAGCTGGAATTTTACAACGGCAGACAAAAGAGCTCTTGGTGAGAAATGCTCCGCACAGCAGGAATGTATCTCGCAGGTTTGCGGTCCAAACGGCATATGCATTCGAGGTTCAAAAGGAGAGCAGCAAGATTGTTCATTTGATGCGGAGTGCAGCACCGGCCTTAAATGCGATCTCGGGAAGTGTGTTTCAGTTCTCAAAAAAACAGGCGCCTCTTGTACTGGAAACGGGGAATGCTTATCGGGGCGATGTATGAACGGAGCGTGCGCGGCGGGTACAAAGGCTGTTGGACAGTCGTGCGTGTTTGCCGAGGAGTGCGTGGCGGGGAATTGTTACCAGGGCATGTGCGGGCAAGCGTCGCGCTGTCTTTCAATTTCCAGCATTCTTCCGACCCAGGGAACCGTTCAACGGAATTCCGTTTTTGCCGTACTGTTCAATCAGCTTGTTGATGAAAAGACTTTAAGCGGCCAGATTTCCGTAGAACCTCCCCTGAAAGGAAATTTTCAAGTCAAAACAGTCGGGGAAAGCGGATTGGCAAAAACACAGGTATTGTTCATTCCGACGCAAGCTCTTTCATTGTCGTCCAAATATACGGTCCGTGTCGGGAACTCGATCAAAGCGCGTTGGAATGATTCGACGCTCTCAACATGCGGGTCTACTGCAGCATCGAAGGTCTGCGCCGGATCGGGGGTCGTATGCGCGGAAAAGAACTCGATTTGCACGGCCGGGGCGCGCTGTACAGGAAGCGGCTCGACATGTAAAGGAAGCGGAACAGTCTGCACCGGTGAAGGGTCAAAGTGTTATGAACACAGTACGTGCATAGGCCGAGGGTCTGCGTGTTATGATGTCGGGACGACATGTCTTGGCGATGGATCTCAATGTTATTCCGGTGCCACATGTTCGGGAAAGGGGTCGAGCTGCAGTGATCAAAAGAGTATCTGCTTAAATTCAGACTCCTCCTGCCGCGAGGGTTCAACCTGCATTAAGCAGCAATCGGCTGGGACACAAAACTGTTCAGGAAGCGGAAACGTCTGCACTGTCGCTGAAGCGGAGTGTACAAATGGATCACTTTGTACCGGAGCGGGGGCCAAATGCTCCGGAGCCCAAACGACGTGTACGGGGTCTAATAGCAGCTGCACATCCGGCGCAACGTGTGAAAATATTCCCGCATGTCCCGCGGGCGAAAAGAAATGTTCAAGCGGGGTTTGTCGCTCATCGTGTCCCACATCTGATCCTGCCACGTGCACATCGGGACAAAAAGTATGCACCGACTCCAGAACACAGACGACGTTTTGCGCCGCATCATGCCCGGCGGGAACTGCCACATCATGCACTGTTGAATCATCGAATGAACAGGGCAGATGCTCAGACTCAAAGGATAACGATTGCGATGGCAAAGTCGATTCGGCAGATGCGGATTGTTCTGGCGGAACTGGCGGCGGAAACGGCAATGGCGGTGGTAATTATCAGTGTCAGGCTACGAGTACTTCAGAAGCAAGCGCTTGCTCTGACTCCAAAGATAATGATTGTGATGGCAAAGTCGATTCGGCCGATTCTGATTGCCAGGGCGGTAACGGCGGGGCCGATAATTATCAGTGCCAGGCTACGGGCACGTCGGAAGCAGGATTTTGCTCAGACTCAAAGGATAACGACTGTGATAAAAGCATCGACGCTGCCGATGCCGATTGCCAGAACGGCGGCGGTGGAAACGGTGGTGGCGGGAATAACGACACGCCATACCAATGCCAGGCTACGAGTACTTCCGAAGTAAACGCTTGTTCTGACTCTAAAGATAATGACTGCGACAAGAAGATTGATGCTGCCGATTCAGACTGTACTTCGTCATCGCCCGTTTGTGGAAATGGACGACCTGAAGCCGGTGAGGCGTGTGACGACGGAAATTCAGTCGAAACAGACGCGTGTACGTCTCAGTGTGCTCCGGTTGCAAATAAATGTGGAAACGGTTCGCTCGATACGGGAGAATCGTGTGACGACGGTGACCGTGACGACACGAACGCATGCCGTAACAACTGTACTGGTAGGCCGGGATACTGCGGAAATACATTGAAAGAAGGCGCAGAGGAGTGCGATGATGGCGACAACATTGCAACAAACAGCTGCTCAAATTCTTGTACGGTAAATCGATCGCCGGATGGGGCAAGCACCCTTAATTCCAGTTGTATTCAGATGACTGCTCCCGTATCGGCCCAGGTCGGTGAATCTTTTACGGCGACTGTCAAAATGAAAAACTCCGGAACGAAAGTCTGGACTTCGGATACGGCACAGCTTGGGTCGTGGAACCCCGAGCATACGGCCATTTGGAATCGGCCGAACATACCTTTTCCTCAAAACACCCTCGTCAAACCGGGCGAGACAACTGAGTTCACGATTGAAGCAAGGGCCCCGGCCGTTGCCATGACGGGAAGATTCGATTTTAGAATGGAGTCTTTATCTGGCCAGAAAGAATGGTTTGGAGAAGCATGCTGGAAAAACATACTCATTACGGCTCCTGAGAATCCCCAATGCGTTCAAGACGCTCAATGCTCACAAGGTGAGACGTGCTCATGCGGCGACTGCTCCGACAAGCAGGAATGCAAGCAGATTCCCATTACATGGGATCCTCAAGCGAAGCGCAACTCGTCGCGGTGCGAGATTGTTTCTATTCCTGAGTCAGTTTCTGCCGGAGCCAATTTCACGGCTACGGCCCGCCTCACAAACATGGGAGAAACGTCGTGGACTACAGAAAGCTACTCGCTCCGCAGTGATCAGCCTCAGCTGAATACGCTGTGGGGCAAGAATGAGATCGACCTTGCATCGGCGGTAGATCCGACAAAAATTATTGACGTACTACTGCAAGTAACCGCACCGAAAGACAAGACGGGGTCACTGAAGTTTATCTGGCAGCTTACCCAGGAGGCTGGTACGTCGATCAAGGAGTGGTTTGGCGCATCGTGCGTCGATGTTGTGACGGTCGTCGCTCCGTCCAATTCGACGAATGATCGTTTGTCGAAACTGCGCGTTCGCATTAATGGAAAAGATATCGCTGAGGACGGCAAGGATCAGTTCACCTGTCTGGATGCGTGCAAGGACGATCAAAACACCTCAAAGGCAGGAAACCAGCACACCTATGAGGTGGTCGGATTGCAAGAAAACGGCTCAATATCGCAAGACATTCAATCGGTTGAGTGGACCGTCTCCGGTGTCGGCCCGACTATTGGGCAGGCGCTTCTTTCTCCTCAGCAAAACAGCCGCGTTGAGGTCGTCGCTCTCTATCCGGTGACCGGGACGGGTTATGTCACCGTGACCGTTCTCAGCACGGACGGAGCGAAACTAGAAAAAAAGATTCAAGTTGATACCGCAATCGCAGTAAATGTTACGGAGATCGAGAAAAGACTTTCGCTCTCTGTTTTCGGAAGCGGGACGGTTACGTCTACGCCAGCAGGGATCTCTTGTCCGTCGAACTGTCAGAAAAAAATAGCCGGAGAAAAGGTAATTCTCAAAGCAATACCTGCGGCGGGACATGTGTTGTCGCGATGGGACGGAGCCTGCTCAGAATCAGCTGAGATATGCGAGCTGAAGAACGACTTCGATCATGATGTAACCGCGACATTTGTCCCGCGAACGTCCGCCATCCATACGCTCGAAGTTAAAATAGAAGGTACGGGTTCGGGAGCTGTGAGCACGAACACTCAGTTTACCTGCTCGAAGGGAACGTGTAGTACAAAAGTACCTGACGGAACATCCGTTACTCTTACCGCGACTCCGTCTGGCACCACTGTCTTTACACAATGGAGTGAGCCGTCGAATCTCTGTTCGGGATCGGAAGTCAACTGCGTTGTTGCCATGACACGGGATATATCGATTTCGGCTACATTCCAACTCCCGACGCAAGAGACCTACGGTCTGCGCGTGGATAAAAAGGGCACCGGGAAGGGACGAGTCTATTCCGAGCCCGCCGCGATCGATTGCGGATCAACGTGTGACAAGGTTCTTCCAAAAGGGAGTGTCTATAAGATGTTTGCTCGTCCTGAGAGCGGGTCGCGGTTCGTTGGGTGGTCCGGGGCACCGTGCAGTGGAAGTGAAAATCCCGAATGTACCGTAACGCTTGGCCAGCACATTAATCTTTCCGGGGAATTCATAAAAAAAGAAGTTGGGCTTATCAAGCTGCAAAAGATTCATGCTAACGGCGGTAGTATCACAGAGAATACTGATGATGAATTCACATGCGCAAAGCAGACGGGGTGTACGGATGACGAGGTTGCTTCTGACGATGGCAATCAGCACATCTACGCTGTGCGTGTATTTGAGAAGATCGATGTTGTTTCTGCTGCGGTTCTGTATGATGCGCTTCAGTATCTGGCTATTCCCGCAGAGCAGATAAAAGAAATGACCGCTGACAAGCTCGGTAAGCTCATGGGACAAGTCACTCTTGCCTCGGAGGTAACCGATCCTAGTGCCGAACGAGCTGTTGCCGCGTTGAAAACATTCGAACTTCCCGATGCCGTCAAAACATCATTAAGCGTCAGTAAGCTGCGGGCAGTGGTCGAGACGCTGGTTCCGCTCGCTCCGTCGGCTATCAACTGGGACTATTCCGGCGAGGCTGCTCGATTATCGACGAGGGAAGTTAATGGTGACAAGCAGGCGATCCTGACCGCAGGGTCGCGGAAAGGTACGACAGGTACGCTGCGTGTTCGCGTAACAGGATTGGATGGAGCGTCTCAAGAGCGGTCGATTCTTATTTCGAATAATAACTGCGACTTCCCGTGGAGCTATTCAATTGTGTCGCATGATATCGAGCTTGCGTATTGCCGCGGAAACGGAACCGAAGAGTTGGCGGAATTGTTGGCAACGCCTCTGCAATCCGCGACAATTAATGGCCCCTATGCCAAGCAGTTAATTTTTCAGTTTAAAGATCCGGCGAGAGCTGCATCAGTCGATCCTTCACAGTCCGATGTTATTATTGTGCGCCTCGCGGCAAATGATGCCTATCTCAAACCCGACGATTGGTATCGCACCAATATATCGAGAGTATCATCGTTTTCCCCTGTGACGATCAATGGCTACCGAGGAGTAAAGGATGTGTTTACGCTGTATCTTAGTATACTTGGCAAAGGAGAATCGGGATTGCAGCCGTATATTGCGGCGATTAGCACAAACACCTCGCCGCTATCCAAGACGCAGCGTGTCTTTGAGGCTATTCTTTCAGAAAGTTCATTTACAAAGAGCATTTCTTATTCCGAGGGCGGATCTGATTACGAGCAAGCCGGCCGCAAAATCCGGCGAGACCTCACAAGGCTGTCTGATCTTGTTTACATGAATCGACTCGTTGCGGAACGGTCAAGTCCGCCAAAGATTGAGTCTGGTTCATTTCTTTCGGCCCAGACAATTTCTGCTTGGACGTCATGGATCAGCACGTTAGGAAATGAATTGAAATCCGCTCTCCCACAAGATCCGTATTATGAACAGGGGAAGAGTCAATTTGGCGAACAGTGTTCGGAACCGTATAACAGCGGTACGTGCTGGAATGATGCGGCGCGAGCGTTTAAATATGGGGTGAACGTAGAAGAAGCGCTCAAAGTGGATGCTGTCCATGCGTACACGTATCGCTACGAAAATTCTGCCGG